>MDTG01031845.1_pt1 | contig 44765 bp, 41 predicted proteins | sample 811421 | NCBI WGS metagenome assembly MDTG01 (sample SAMN05326645, study PRJNA326480) | marine metagenome | isolation source: seawater | place: Pacific Ocean: South East | collected 2011 | reverse complement strand
CTTCCATGAGGCCGTCGGATTTCTGGATGGTTTCCTGGCGTGAGACGAGGCTGATCTTGGAGCGCCGGCGCAGGAAATCCTCGAGCTTGGTGATCATCTCGCGGCGCGCGGCCTGGCGGACTTCGGCGCGGATGTATTCGGTGCCTTCGATCAGTATTTCGGCCTGGCGCGGGTCTTCGCGGATGTTTTCCAGGATACCGATGGCGTGGCCGGCATAGCGGCGCCACAGCCGTGTGGATAGCGGCTCGGAGGCGGTGGCGTCGGTGTAGTCGTCGAGGCCCATCAGGCGGGCCTGATGGAAGAATTCGTCGCGCACGGTATCCGAGGGTTCGCCGTACCAGCGATACCGCGGGAAGCGGATGTCGATGCCCATTTCCTTGACGAGGTCGGTGATTTCGTCACCGACGTTCACGCAGTCGGTGAGCTTGCCGCCGAAGATGCTGATGAAGCCCTGGTCGATATCGGAATCGATCTCGTGCTTGCGCGAGAGCTGCAGGAAGTCGCGATCCTTGCCGCCGGTGTTTTCCACGGCCAGCGGGCGCACGCCGCAACGGGTGGCGATGATGTCGTCCCGATCCAGGGGCTTGTCGAGCGCCAACCGCGCGTTGATGTTGTCGAGCACGAAGTCGATGTCGTCATCGGTGATCGCGGCATGCGGGTCTTCGGTACGCGTATCGGTGGTGCCCACGCAGGTGCGGTTGCCCATGGGGATCGAGAAGAACAGCCGCCCGTCTTCGTCGAAGAAGGCCAGTACGCGCTTGTTCGGCGTGAGCTGGTCGACGATGAGATGGATGCCCTTGGACAGCACGTGGCTGTGGTCGGTCTTCTTCTCGGTGAGCTTGTTGTATTGATCGGCCAGCGGGCCACAGGCGTTGACCAGGGTCTTGGTCTTGACGGTGAAGCTGCGCCCGCTCATCTGGTCGGTGAGCTCGACGTGCCAGAGGCCATCGCGGCGCTCGGCCCCGGTGGATTTCACGTAGTTGACCGCCGAGCAGCCGCTGTTCATGGCCAGGCGCACGAAGTTCCACACGAAACGTGCGTCGTTGTCGTGCAAAAAGGCATCGGAGTATTCGAAGCTGCCGGTGGCCTGCTTCGTGTCGATGACGGGCTCTTCCTTGTTGACCTGTTTGAGCGAGGGCAGGCGCGGGATCTTCGTGAAGCAGTTACCGAAGAACCAGTAGATCCACGTACCGGCCCACAGCACCAGCGGATGCCAGCGAAAGCCCTTGGTGATGGTGGTGAGAAACCGGATTTCCTGCACCGTGGAGGGGTAATGCCGGATCAGGTGGTTGCGCGAAACACACAGCTCACGCACCAGTTTGAAGTCGTAGGACTCCATGTACTTGATGCCGCCCCAGATGAGGTTGGATGACCACATGCTGGTCATGCCGGCAAAGTCGCCCTGGTCGATGAGCGCGGTCTTCACGCCCTTGCCCGACAGGGCAGCGGCCGATACGGCCCCGTTGATGCCACCGCCCACGATCAGGGTGTCGTAGACCTCACCTTCGGCGAGTTTCTCGATATTGCTTTCTCTGAGCTGCATCGTCGTTGTCCTGATCGTTAACGTGTGCCCCGGGGCCGCGCCGGTTGCGTCCGCGACGCACCGGAACCGGTTCCAGATCTTTATCTGAACCTGCGCCCGAAAACCCTAGTCTACAACCCGTCATTCGTTAGTCGTAGGCTGACCTGTCATTACGCACCCCAGCCGCCCCGGGTTGCAAGTCAGCCGGTGGCGGCGCGAATCCAGCGGGCGATGGCTTGGTTGCGCGTGTCCTGCACCCCGTAGCGATAGGATTGCTCGGCCGCACTTGCCCAGTCGCCCTCGTGCAGGGCCGCGCGCAGGCGGCGATATTCGAGCAGACCGGGCCGCCCGAGGTTGAAGGCCAGATCCAGCAGGCCGTAGCGCACGCTGGCCGGGTAATCATCAAAGCGGGCGTCGTAGGCCCGGGCATCGTTGCGGGCGGTATCGACCCGGGCGGCCAGTTCATCGTTCAGGGCCGCCAGCGAGGCCACCAGATCGGTATACGGCAGGTATTGGCTGGGCGGATAGCGGGCCGGCGGGGCGCCCGCCACGGCGTCGTAATCATTACGCACCGCTGCATCGGTGGCCGGCGCGCCGGTCTGGCGCTCGGTGAAACCCAGATCGGCCGCCACGGCCGCATCGGCAGACGCCAGCAGCAGACCGGTGCCGATGGTCACGTTGGCACGCGTGTCCAGATACATATGCCGGGCAAAGCCTTCAAAGCGCTTGAGCTGCTCGAGAAAGCCGGCCTCGGTGGTCACGATCGGGCTCATTCGGCCTCTCCTGCCACGCGAACGACAAGCGACTCGTCGCGATAGCGCGAGCTACCGATACGCAGCTCGTCGCCCTGCAGGGTGACCGAAGCGGTATCCCGATCGCCCATGGGAATACGCCGGGTGACGGAAACGAACGTCTGGCGCGACAGGTGCTGCCCGGCCGCGCCGTAGGCCTGGCGCGTATCCAGACGTACAAACAGGACAGACTTGAACACGGCCGAGCCGCCGGTCGGCGCGTGTTCGGTCTCCAGCACGAAGGTGTCGTGGGCACAGCCCACCACGCGATAGGCATAGTGTTTGTCGGACATATCGGCCATGACCTGGCCGCGCGGGCCAAGCCGGGTCTGGGCGGCGTATTCGTTGCTGTGCCGGGCCGCGGAGAGGTTGATCTCGGTGACGATCGGCGGCGTGCGATCGCTGATGAACGGCTCGAACGCCGCGATGACCTGGGCGCTCACCGGCGCGCCGTCGAACATGAAGGCCCGGTCGCAGCTGCCGGCCGCCTTGGCGCTGCCCGCGCTCAATGCCCACGATACGCTCGGCACGACAAGGCCCGCCACGATCACGGCCGTCGAGAAAAACGCGCGCGCGCTGCTCATTCTCATCGCGCCAATACCTGTTCCGGATCGATACGCACGTCGTACCACGTCATGCCCCAGTGCAGGTGCGGCCCGGTCGCGCGCCCGGAGGCGCCCACCGCCCCAAGCCGCTGTCCCTGTTCGATGGTGTCGCCCACGGCGACATCGATACGCGACAAGTGCAGGAAGTTCGAGCCGATGCCATGCCCGTGATCGACAAGCACCGTCCCCCCGGTGAGATAAAGATCCGGCTCGGCGAAGACCACGCGCCCCGCCGCCGGGGCCACGACCGGCGTGCCCGCACCGGCGGCGATATCCATGCCGCTATGCGCCGATCCGGGCGTGCCGTTATAGATGCGCTGTGCGCCGAAGTGCCCGCTGACCGGCCCCGGCGCCGGGCGGATGAAATGCTGGGCAAACCCTAGTACATCGCTGCTCGATCGGCGCACGGCAGCCACCGCGGCCTGCTCACGGGCAATACGTTTCGCCACGGCCGGTGGCGGCGTGACCGTGTTCTGGGGCACGCCGTTGACCCGTTGAACAGGCCAGTCATGGGTCCGAATCGCGATTCTGACGTGCGCCACGCGCCCATCAGGATGCGTGACCGTCACCTCGGCCGGCTGGCGCGCATCGCGGGCGATGCCGAACACCACGGTGCCGTAATCAGTCACGCGCAGCTCACGCCCGGCGTAGCGCACGCTGGCATCCGGGGCCACACGGCCGATGACCATCGCGCCCTGCTCGGCCGCTTGCGGAAAACGTGTGGCCACCTCGGCCTGGGCCATGCCCGGCGCGAGGCAGGCCAGCACAAGCACCCCGATGACAAGACGTCGCCGCACGATGGACATAGGCGCTCGATCACTCATGAATATCACTGGCACCGATCTTAGCCGTTTCGCCCACCGTTTCGATGAATCGACCGGCACCGTTGTCTGGCGCATGCGCCAACCGTATGCGTTGCGGGCCTCTATCAGCAGGACACGTACACGATACGGCCCCGTGCAGGCCCGTTCGACTGATCGGCCCGGGCAGCACGTGGACTTGCTCGTCGGTTCCTAGCGCGTGCCTGCCCTCCCACGCGGACGTCGTCAGCGCTAAGCTGACAGGCTCGTTTTCAGTTTTCTCGGGCGGTCACCATGACGACACGTCGTTCTGTCATCCAGGGCATGGCCGCGGCCGCCGGGCTCGCCGCGGTCATGCCGGCCTGGGCACACGCGCCGCGCGCGGCGTTTCTGGCCCGCATGGACGCGCTGGAAGCGCGCCACGGCGGCCGGCTCGGCGTGTCGGTACGCGATACGACCGGCAGACTTGCTGTATCGCATCGCGGCGATGACCGTTTTTTGTTGTGCAGCACGGTGAAACTGCCGCTGGCTGCGCTGATCCTCTCGCGCGTGGACGCCGGTCACGAATCACTGGAACGGCCTATCGACTACGCCGAGGCGGATCTGGTCACTTATTCACCGGAGACCGAACAGCACGTGGCCACCGGCATGACGCTGGGCGCGATCTGTCGTGCCGGGCTGACACAAAGCGATAACACCGCGGCCAATCTCATGTTCGATGCCGTGGGCGGACCGCCCGCGCTGACGGATTTCATCCGTTCGCTGGGTGACACCACAACCCGCTCGAACCGGCTCGAGACCGCGCTCAATGAGCCCACTCCGGACGCCCGGGACACCACGACACCCCGCGCCATGCGCGCCTTGATGACGAAGATTCTGCTGGGCGACGTCTTGAGCCCGGCCGCCCGTGACCGACTGCTGAGCTGGATGAAGGCCAACCAGACCGGCGATCAACGCCTGCGGGCCGGGCTGCCGAGCGCCTGGCCTATCGGCGACAAGACCGGCTCGGGCGGCAACAACACGGCTGCCGATATCGCGATCGCCCATCCCGCTCCGGCACACGCGATCGTCATCAGCGCCTATTACGCCGACTCGAGCGCAAGCCGTGACGCGCGTGATCAAGTGCTGGCTGATGTGGGCCGCGCGGTGGCCGATCTGTATCAAACGGGCCGCGACAGGCATGGCTGACAGGGCTGAATCGATCGACTTTGAGGATTTTCTCAAAGTCCGCCTCGTCGTGGGCACCGTGGTCTCGGCCGAGGTCTTCGCCGGGGCAAGAAAGCCGGCCTTTATCCTGCACGTGGATTTCGGCCCGGCGATCGGCACGCTGAAATCCAGTGCCCAGATCACCGAGCTGTACGCGCCAGATGCGCTCGTGGGCCGTCAGGTCATGGCGGTCATCAACTTCCCGCCGAAACAGATCGGCCCGATCCAGTCGCAGTGTCTGGTTACCGGTTTCCATGATTCGGCCGGGCGCATTGCCCTGGCAGTGCCGGATACGCCCGTACCCAACGGCACGCGGCTGTTGTAGGCGCTTGGGTTTTCACGCATTTTCAGGTGAGTCTTTACTTACCGGGAGCGTGCAATGTCTCGACCGATCACGATTCAGACCGCCGACGGCGCGATGGACGCGCATGTGTTCGTGCCCGACGGGGCCACCGGGCCATTACCGGCCGTGGTGCTGTTCACCGATATCGGCGGCCTGCGGCCCTGTTATTTCGACAAGGCCCAGACCGTGGCCGATGACGGGTACACCGTGTTGATGCCCAATATCTATTATCGCGACGCGGCCGGCGCGGTCGTGCCCGAGGGCAAGAGTTTTCGCGACGAAGACGTCCGCCCCACGCTGTTCGAATATGCCGCGCGCCTGACACCCGAGGCCCAGGCCAGTGATTTCGATGCCCTGGTCGATACGCTCGACGCCGAGGCCGAGTTCGCCAGTGGGCCGATCGGCGTGGTGGGCTACTGCATGACCGGGGCATTTGCGCTGCGCATGGCCGCTCGGTTTCCGGCACGCGTGGCCGCGGCTGCCGGCTTTCATGCGGCCAAGCTGGCCGCCGAGGATGATGCCGCCAGCCCGGTGCAGGTCGTCGATCAGATTTGTGCCCGGGTCTATTTCGGCCATGCCGACAAGGACGAGCTTCTGCCGCCGGCCCAGATCGCGCGCATGGACGAGGCCCTGGCCACGGCCGGCGTGCATTTCACCACCGAGCTGTATGCCGGCGCGGCCCACGGCTATACCGCCTTCGATGCCCCGGCCTATGACGAAGCCGCGGATGCACGGCACTACAAGCGTCTGGCCAGCCTGTTCGAGGAAACCCTGGGCCTGGATAACGCCTAATCGGCGCCCGACCGGGCCGCTTCCGGGTCGGTGTGGTCGCTCGGCTGGCCGTGCACGCCGAGGTTCGAGTCCACATCGGCCAGATCGGTATGGATCGTGGTCTCTACCGACAGGCCCTGTTTGAGGCGGTCGACGGCGCCCTGGCCCGGATCGATGGTGATCTTGATCGGCAGACGCTGCACCACCTTGGTGAAATTGCCGGTGGCATTGTCGGGGGCGATGGGTGAAAACGTCACCCCCGTGGCTGGCGCCAGGCTGTCCACATGCCCGGTCAACGGCGCGTCGGGAAACGCATCCACATGGATCGAGACCCGCTGACCGGGGCGCACATGGGTCAGCTCGGTCTCGCGATAATTGGCCTGCACGTAGATATTCTGCAGCGGCACGATGGCCATGAGGGCGGTTCCCGGGTCCACCCAGGCGCCGGGACGGGCCGCACGCTCACCCACCACCCCGGCCTTGGGGGCCACGACCTCGGTATAGGACAGGTTCAGACGTGCATCGGCCAGTTGTGACCGGGCCACGGCCAGCTGTGCCTCGGCCTGTTGTTTCTGGGCTTTCAAGACCTTGAGCTGGCTTTTCGTGGCCTCCAGATCCGCCTGATCAGCAGCCAGCTGGCCGTCCGCCGAGCGCGAATCGGATTCCTGGCGCTGGCGTTGTTCCTCGGAAATGCCGTTGGCACGGGCCAGCTCGCGATAACGCTGCGCGTTGCGGGCCGCGAAATCGGCCGAGGCCCTGTCGCGCTCGACCACGGCCCGGGCCTGATCGATCAGCGCCGGCTGGCGTTCGATTTCGGCACTCAATTCATCCACGCGTGCCCGGGCCGTGTCCACCTGCGCCTTGGCATGGGCCACCGCGGTTTCGTAAGGCCGGGCATCCAGCCGCACAAGCGGCTGGCCCTTCTCGACGATCTCGTTGTCGGCGACCAGCACCTGGGTGATCTGGCCCGATACGCGGGGCGCAACCGTCACGTAGTGGGCCTCGATCTGGGCATCGTTGGTCCAGATATCGGCATCGGGCACAAAGGTCTGCCACAAAGCTGCGGCAACCCCCGCGATGAGGATCAGCGCGATCACGCCGATCAGCACGTACCAGCCGAGCGAGCGGGATTTCTGAGGGGTTTCGGAGTCGTCAGCCATAATCAAGTGCCGGGCGGAATGTTGAGTCGGGGCGGATACACGCGCTCGGTGATCACACAGGTCATCAGCAGTACGACGGCCAGCCCCAGCATGAGCTGCCAGCCATCGGCCAGGGCCAGCGTCTGGGCCTGGCTCTGGATATGGCTGGCGAACTGCGACATGGCACTGGCACTCGCCCCGTCGGCGCGCAGCGGGGCCGGGTCGTGGCCGGTCAGCGCGGTGGACTGGGCCAGCTCATAGCGATGCGCACCGATCCGATCCAGCAGCGCGTGCGAGTGCGTGTCCGCGCGGGTGCGCAGGAACCAGTCGAGCACGCCGGTGCCGATCGGCGCGGCCAGCGCGCGGGTAACGTTGATCGTGGCCGCGGCGTACGGGCCTTCGTGCGGGGCCACTACGCCGGTGGCCAGCATCAACAGCGAGACCACCACCAGCGCCTGGCCCACCACCGCGATCGTCTGACCGAGATAGAAGTTGTGGCGGATCCAGTCCGGCGAAACCTGGGTATACAACAGGCACGTGGTGGCCACGAGCCCGAGCCCGACCACCAGACACCAGCGCGCATCCACGCGCTTGAAGTTCAAAAGCCACGACACCGCCGGCAGCAGGAACAGCGGCGGCAAGGCCACGATCATGGCCACCGGCAGGATCTGGGCCGGGCGATAGCCGTGCACCTCGGATAGAAACCGCGACGGCAGGCTGGAAAACGCAAAACCCAGCACGATGAAGCCGAACAGCATGATCGTGCCGAAGGCAAAGTTCGGGCGCAGCAACAGCTGGGGCCAGATGAACGGCACCGGGTGATGACACTCGTGCCAGACAAAGAGCACGAGCGAGACGCCCCCCACGATGGCCAGCACATCGATCAGCGGGGAATGCAGCCAGTCCAGGCGCTCGCCCTGGGAAAACAGGGTGACGATACAGACTCCGGCGCTCCAGCCGAGGATCAGCCCGATCCAGTCGAGCTGCCGGAAGCGTTCCAGGCGCAACGGATCCTGCGGTATGCCGTAGACGATCAGCCCGAAGGCCAGCGCGGCGACCGGCACCACCGATAGATAGATCGCGTCGTAACCGGCCACCTGGTGCGCCCAGGCTACGACCGGCGCGCCGAAGTTGGGCGCGAACGTGGCCGTCAAGGCATAGGCCGCCAGGCCGAACAGCTTGATCGAGGGGGTGAGAAACCGGAGCGCGACCGTCATCAGAAGCGGAATCAGAAACCCGGTCGACAGCCCTTGCAGATAGCGCAGACCATAGAACAACGTCGGTGAATCCACGGCGGCACAGGCAAGCGACAATACCGCCAGCATGGCCGTGGCGAAGGCGGCGAACCGGCGCATGGAAAATGCAATGGCCAGCCAGGGCGCAACCAGCATCCCCATGACCTCGCCCACGGAGAACAGTGTTTCGAACCAGCTGCCGCGATCGATGCCCACGCCCAGATGACCGCGGATATCGGCCATCGCCAGGGTGGTGGCCTGGGCATTGATATCAGCCGCGATACAGGCCAGCAGCACACCGGCCAGACCCGCCAGCAGATAACCCGCCATGCGCGACTCGCTGGCCTCAACCATCGACGACAGCCCCGTCGTCGGAATGCAGGGCATCCGTCATCTGATCGGCAATCGCCACAAAGCGTGCCACGTCGGCATCCGTCAGGCCGCCGGCCATACGCCGGCCCGCCGCGGCCTGGATATCGATCACACGCGCAAGCCGCGCCTGGCCGGACGAGGTGATCGCCAGCAGCGGCATCCGCCGATCGGCCGTGTTGTCGCGCTGAGTGACCAGAGCTCGTTCGCGCAGCTGGGCCACGGCACGGGTGACCTGGCCGCGATCACTATCCATGCGGGCGGCCACGCCCTGCACCGTGGGTGCATCGGCGGCGGCCACGCATTTGAGCACCCGCACCTGCGCCACGGTCAGATCGATGTCGTGGGCACGAAACCCCTCGCGCATGGCGCGCTGATAGGCGTGCATCAAACGATGCAGGCTCTCGCCGAAGATCAGTCGGGTATCGTTCATCAGCTGCATGCACCAGGCATTTATCCAGCGAATGATCGTCGATTTCATTGACAGCGTCAATGATCTGCGCCGCCCGTGACGCCTCGACCGGCTTTCCGAGCCCGGTCTTGTACATGCAAGGCCGGCGACGATTATTGTAGGTTGCGTGTATTGCTCACAATCGTTTCAACGACATGACCCAGCCCCAACCTGCCAATGCCCATCGCCTGGCGATCGGCGATTTCACGCTCACGACCCTGATGGACGGCCAGTTCGAGGCCGGCCTGGGCGTGCTGCTCAACATCGATGAAGCCGAGGCCCAGCGGCTACAGGACGCAAGTCGTCGCCCGACGCCGGCGCGGATCTCGCTGAGCGCGTATCTGCTGGATACGGGGCGCCAGAAGATTCTGATCGATGCCGGTTTCGGGCCGCTCGGCGGCGATGCCGGAGGCCGGCTGGCCGCCAGCCTGGCCGATGCCGGCGTGGCCCCTCAGGATATCGATACGGTGCTGATCACCCATATCCACCCGGATCACGTCGGCGGGCTGATCGATGACAACGACCAGCCCACCCTGCCCAACGCCACGGTCCTGATTCCGGCCGGCGAGCTGGATTTCTGGTCCGGCGAGGCCCCCAACGAACAGCTCGCCGAGCATTTCCAGGCCGCCGATCGCGTGCTCAAGGCCATTGGCCCGCAGGTTCAGCGCCTGGAAGGCAATGATGTCCTGCCCGGTATCACCCGTGTGCCGCTACCCGGCCATACGCCGGATCATTCGGGCTATCGCATCCAGTCGGGCAACGCACAGATCCTGATCTGGACCGATGTCGTCCATATGCCGCAGATCCAGTTCCCCAACCCGGATGCCGGCATCGGCTTCGACGTCGATCCGGACCAGGCCCGCGAGACCCGCCACACGATCATGGCCGACGTCGCCCAGTCGCGCGAGATGATCGCCGGCCATCATCTGGACTTTCCCGGTGTGGGCCATGTCGTCGCCGACGGCGACGGCTATCGCTTCCTGGCGCATGTCTGGGAGCCTACGGCTTAGGCTTGGGCGAGAGAACGGTTCTCTTTTAGCCGCGGATGAACGCCGATAGACGCGGATGTGGGCTGGGTGGGGCCGCCGGACAGCGGTATTTCCATAGCCCCTCGGGCGATCGAAGGCTTGTCGGCGATGAATACAGCCATACCGGCTTGTTTCATCGTCCTTGTCTTCATCGGCGTTCAATCGGCGTCAATCGGCGATTTGTCTTCTGTCTTGCGGGCGGCGATCGTCTCGATCCCTCGGGCATCGTGGTTCAGGCGCAGCGCCACGCCCGATCTGTGAAATCTGCGGATAGTCTTGTCCAAAAGGCGACGTTATGAAAATAGGATTCATCGGCCTGGGCGCGATCGGCACGCCCATGGCTCACAACCTGGTGGCGGCCGGGCTGGATGTGACCGTCTGGAACCGGACGGCTGACAAGTGCCAGCCACTGGTCGAGGCCGGGGCGAGGCAGGCCGGCTCGCCCGCCGACTGTGCCGGCTGTGATGTATTGATCACGATGCTGGCCGACGACGCGGCCCTGTCGGCGCTGATCGACACACACGACCTGATCGGCGCGCTGGGCGAGACCACGGTGCATGTAAACATGGCCACGGTATCCATCGAGTGCGCCAAGGCCATGGCCGAGCGGCACGCCGCCGCCGGCAAGACCTATATCGCGGCGCCGGTGCTGGGTCGGCCGGATATCGCCCGGGCCGGCAAACTACAAATCGTGGCCGCGGGCGCACAGGATGCGATCGAAACGGCACGGCCGGCCTTTGATGTGATGGGCGCCCAGGTCTGGCCGGTCGGCGACGAGGCGTATCGCGCCAATGTAATCAAGCTGGCCACCAATTACATGCTGATGGCCGCGGTCGAAACGATGGGCGAGGCCGCAGCACTCACCGCCAGCTACGACGTCGAACCCGGTGATTTTCTGGAGATCGTCACGTCTTCGGTCTTCGCGGCACCGGCTTATCAAGGCTATGCCCCGGCGATGACCCGGCGTGACTACGACAATCCCGAAGGCTTCAAACTGGCGCTCGGCGCCAAGGACGTGGATCTGGCCCTGGCCGCCGGCCATGCCAATCATGTGGCCCTGCCGGTCGGGGCCGCGGTACGCGAGCGCCTGGCCGAAGGCATGGCCGCCGGCGAGGGCGATCTGGATCTGTCCGCGCTGGCCGAGGGCTCGCGGCGGGCGGCCCATCTGGACGACTGATCACGCCGCGGCGTGTCGCACGAGCGCCGCATTGGTGCCCACGGGCCATTTGACAGAGGGCATGGCACGGCTCGTACGAAACGGCAACAGCCGCTGGCGTCATCTGCCACAATGAATGCATCGGGATTGTCTCGATGCGCTTTTCATTCGTGCCGACGATGAGATCACGTCATGGACATCAGTAAAGCCAGCCCGCTGTCTCGCCTGTTCGGGGGCGGCTCGCCCTTCGAGGCCCTGTCCGAGCATATCCGCCAGGTTGATCGCGGCGCGGATCTGTTGACCAGTTTCTTCAACGCCAGCACCGAGGGCGACTGGGACCGTGCGGGCGCGCTGTATACCGAAATCTCCGAGTGCGAGCACGAGGCCGACGATCTCAAGGACCGTATTCGGCTCAACCTGCCCAATACGCTGTTCCTGCCGATCTCCCGCTCCGATCTGCTGGAGCTGGTCGAGGCGCAGGACAAGATCATCAACAAGATCAAGGATATCGCGGGACTCATGACCGGCCGACGCATGCAGTTCCCGCCGAGCCTGCTGGCGCCGATCAACAAGTACATCCAGGTCACGATCGATACCGTGCATCAGGCACGCAAGGTGCTCGAGGAACTGGACGACGTGCTTGAATCCGGCTTCGGGCGCAACGTCTCCGAAATGATCGAGGACATGGTCGTCGAGCTCGGCAAGCTGGAAAAACGCGCCGACGAAGAACAGATCGCCATCCGGCGCAGTCTGCTGGCCCAGGAATCCGAACTGCCGCCGCTGGAAGTGATGTTTCTCTACCAGGTCATCGACTGGATCGGCACCGTCTCCGATCGCGCCGAACGTGTGGGTGCGCGTCTACAGATCATGATGGCGCGCTAGGGCGTCGAGCCTGCCTGTCACGCCCGTGACATGGCCCCGATCTATCCTCGAGCCAAATTCGTACTGGTCGGCTCATGATGCCCTCAACCGGTTCTGCACTGTCGCGCGTGTTCGCGAAATCGCCGTTTGCGGCCCTGTCGCACCATATCGAGGCCGTGAACGACGGCGCGGGGCTGCTGGCGGATTTTCTGGGCGCCGCCCAGGCCGGCGACTGGAAGCGCGCGGCGCGCCTGCACGAGACGATCGTGGCCGCCGAGCATCGCGCCGACGATCTGAAAGACGAGATTCGTCTGCATCTGCCTCGCCGGCTGTTCCTGCCGGTCTCTCGTGCCGATCTGCTCGAGCTGATCGAGGCCCAGGACAAGATCGTCAACAAGGTCAAGGATATCAGCGGATTGATGCTGGGCCGTCGGATGCAGTTTCCGGCCGATATCGAGACCGCGATCCGCGAGTACAGCGATACGGCCATCGCGGCCGTGGCCGAGTCGCGGCATCTGCTGGCCGAGTTCGATGCCCTGCTGGGCACGGGCTTCACACGCGACGGCGAGGATGTGATCTCGGCCTCGGCCGAGCGTCTGTCGCAGCTCGAGAAACAGGCCGATCGACAAGCGATCCATATTCGCCGGACGCTGCTGGCCATCGAAAACGATTACGCGCCTCTGGATGTGATGTTCATCTATCGCGTGATTGATTGGATCGGTACCCTAGCCGACCGTGCTGACCGCGTGGGCACACGCCTACAGATTCTGGTGACACACTGATGCCTGCCTGCCCCGCCCCAACGGCTGTTCCCGGCCGATCGGCCCGTCTGACGAAGCCGGCGCTTGCCGCCACGCCTCGTTGGCTGGCACGCCTCTTTCGAGGCTTGCATGCCGACGGCGCCGGGATCACGCTCGCTGCAATCCCGACAAGGATTCCTGCATGTCCCTGATTGCTCAACACACCGAGCTGTTGCTCATTCTGGCCTGTGTCTTCGGGTTCTTCATGGCCTGGGGCATCGGCGCCAACGATGTGGCCAACGCCATGGGCACCTCGGTGGGCTCCGGGGCGGTGACCATCTGGCAGGCAGTGATCATCGCCGGCATCTTCGAATTTCTGGGGGCCTGGCTGGCCGGGGGCGAGGTCACCCAGACCATCAGCGGCGGGCTGATCAAGCCCGAGGTGGTGGCGGCACAGCCGGATCTGCTGGTTATAGGCATGCTTTCGGCGTTAGTGGGGGCCGGTACGTTCCTGATGGTGATGTCGACCTTCGGCATGCCGGTATCGACCGGGCAATCGATCATCGGCGGTATCCTGGGCTTTGCGCTGGTGGCCTTTGGTGTCGGGCCCATCAACTGGGGCGAGATTCTCTCGATCGTGATGAGCTGGATCGCCTCGCCGGTCATCGCGGGCGCGCTGGCGTTCCTGTTGTTCGAATCGATCCGGCGTCTGGTGCTGGAAAACCCCGATCCGGCGGCCGGTGCCCGACGCTATATTCCGGGCTATGTGTTTCTGGCCGCCCTCGTGATCTGTCTGGTCACGCTGATCAAGGGCCTGTCGCATATCGGCCTGAACCTGTCGCTCGGCACCAGCATCGCGATATCGATCGGCCTCGGCCTGGCCGTGGCCGCCGGCGCGGCCCTGATTCTCAGGCGGGTCGATCTGACGCCCGAGGCTCGGGCCTCGGATCGCTTTCGCAACGTCGAACGCGTGTTCGGCTATGCCCAGATCTTCACCGCGGCCACCATGGCCTTTGCCCATGGTTCCAATGATGTCGCCAACGCGGTGGGCCCGCTCGCAGCCATCATCAATACGCTGTCTCACCCCGGCGAGATCAGCGGCGAGTCCGAGGTGGCCGGCTGGGTGCTGGTACTGGGCGGGGCCGGTATCGTGTTCGGCCTGGCCACCTACGGCCATCGCGTGATCAAGACCATCGGCGGACGTATCACCGAGCTGACCCCCACGCGTGGCTTCTCGGCCGAGCTGTCGGCGGCCACTACCGTGGTACTGGCAACGTGGTTCGGTATTCCGGTATCCACCACGCAGACACTGGTGGGCGGCGTACTGGGCGTGGGCATGGCACGCGGCATGCGGGCCCTGGATCTATCGGTGCTGGGCGGCGTGTTCGCCGGCTGGATATTGACCCTACCGGGCGCAGCGCTGTTCTCGATCGTGTTCTATTACCTGTTGCACGCACTGTTGTAGGGACCAGCCACTTTGGTGGCCTGGCACGCCATCACGTATCGTGAAAGGGTTGTTTGCAATCATTCCACGGTACAATCTTTCATGGCGCATTATCTCTTCTTTGATCTCGACGGCACGCTGAGTGATACCCACGATCTGTCGCGCGCGACCTGGTTCGAAATCCTGCGCCCGCACGGCATCGATGTGGACTACGATTTCTATCACGAGCGGCTCCACGGTCGAGACACCCCCGACGTACTGGCCGAGCTCCTGCCGGATATGGACGAGAGCACGCGTCAGAATCTGCACGCCCATCAAGCCGCGCGCTATCGCGATCGTACCCGCCGGGCCGCGCCGTTGCCGGGCGTAACGCCGTTTCTGGATGCCGCGCGCGAGAAGGGCTTCAAGCTGGCACTGGTCACCAACGCACCGAAAGCGGATGCGCTCGAGTCGTTGATTCCACTGGGCCTGGACACGGCCTTCGAGCCCCGTGTGTTCAAGGACGACGTCTCCAACATCAAACCCGACGCCGAGCCTTATACGCTGGCGCTGTCCCGCGCGGGCATCGAGGGCCACGATGCGATCGCCTTCGAGGATTCGCCGCGCGGCGTACAGGCCGCCTGCGCCGCCGGGCTGACCGCCATCGCGCTGGTCACCACGCATCACCCGCACGCACTGCGTGAAGCCGGCGCCTCGCTGGTGATCGGCGACTTCTCCGATCCCATCCTCGACGAGCTGCTGGACGACCCGACAACCCTCAGCGCCCGAGGATGAGCCCCGCGCCGGCCGGATTCGCGAGCCCTCACTGTGGATCCGGCGGCTCGGCCTCGAAGTCGATGTCCTCGGCGCGCTTGGCCACGTTATCGGCCACGAACGCCCCGCGCTCCCCGATCGGCTTGTTGCCGGATACGGTGGTGTCCTCGCTGGTCTGGAACTCCATCTGGGCATTGATCTCGCCGCCGACCAGCATGATCAGCACCGTGATATACAGCCAGGTGAGCACCACGACGACCGCGCCCAGTGAGCCGTAGCTGGCCGAGTAGCTGCCCGAGAACGCCACATACAGCGAAAAGCCCAGCGAGCCGATGACCCAGAACACGGTCACGATAGCCGCGCCCACGATCACCCAGGACCATTTGGGCCGGGTGCGACTGGGGCCATAGCGATACATGCCGGCGATGCCCAGCATGAGCAACAGCGCCCCGGCGCCCAGCCCCACGCCACGCGCCACGCCCACTGCCCAGGGCGGCAGCCCCAGGGCGGCCGTGACCAATGGCACACCGGCGGCCAGCAGGGCCACGCCGATCAGACCGGTGATGATGGCCAGCGTCAGCGCCAGAGAGACCAGCGTGGTCACCACGAAATTACGCGACTCTTTCTCCGCATAAACCACGTTCAGCGCCACCATCAACGCCGTGGTGCCCTTGCGGGCGGACCAGAGCGCCAGCGCCAGCGTGATGACCGCGGCCAGCCCGAGCGAGCCGGTCGGCCGTCCGGCGATCTGAGTCATCTGATCGGTGATCGTGCTGATCACCTCCGGCGGGACCAGACCGGACAGGCCCTGTATCTCACGCACCACCTCGGCCGGGTCCTGAAACAGGCCATAGATCGAGACGAAGGCAGCCACCCCGGGAAAGATCGCCAGCAGCCCGTAAAACGACACGCCCGCCGCAATAATCGACAGGTTGTTGTCGGAAAACGCATGAAAGACCCGCAACAGGACGTCCTTCCAGCCGATCAACGGGATATGCGCAGGCGTACGCGCCTTGCGGCCACGGCCATTGGCCGTGATCTCGGTGCCGTGGTTTAAGGCCTGGGCGTTCTTGCGATGCACCATGACGTCCTGTGATCCCGAATGTTTTTTCGAGTATACGCAGACTTACGGGCTTATCCCCGGCCGCGCTCGGCTGCCTTGGGGCGCGTATCGCCCCAGCTCATATCGCGATAACGCGCGATATCGTCGCCAAAGAACGGATATTTGATGACATCGAAATACGGCGAATGATCGAAATCACGCGGGGTAATCAACCGAGCGTTGCTGCGATAGAACATCGCCTGGCCATCGGCGCCGCGATGCATGACCGGCAGGATCGGATAACGCACGCTGGCAAAGGCGTTGGCCAGCAGCGTCGAGCAGATCGCTCGTGTGGGCTCGCCGTGGCCGGCTTCGAACAGGCTCGAGCGCCAGTGGCGCGGCAACAGACCATAAGGGAAGAAGAACCGCAGCAGATCGAGGATCTGGCGCGTGTCGTAGGCCATGCCGATTCGGTCCAGGGCATAGCCCAGCACGCGATCGCGATCGCTGGCGGCGATGTCATGCGGGCGGCACAGGCGCAGATGCTCCCGGCGATAGCGATCCAGTGGCGACAGATGCACGCCCTCACCGAGCTGTGCCTCGAGTATCAGCGGCGTATCGGCAGCCCAGCCTGCGGCTTCGATCACGCCCAGCGCCTCGGGGTGCGTGATGTCTCCGGCCCGTCCGATATACAGCGCGGCGTGGGTCCAGGCACTCAGCGTCACGCTTTGAATGATGCCCGCCACACGGCTACGCCCTTCGACGAGGATCACATCCACCGGCTGGATCTGCTCGCACAGGCGTTCGAAATCGGTTCGGGGCACGCCCCGCGGCGTGACATCCTGCGACAGCCAATCCGCGGCCGTCTGGACAAGCCGTGCAGGCAGGGAGCCCATCGTTGCCATGCTGTCGTCTCGTTGTGCAATCATCGATGCTTGAGCATGACAGAGCCCGTCATGCTTTCGCAGTGTCTTCGTCGGTACACGATATCGTATGATATATCGTTTGTTTTCAACGCCTGTTCCGATGTCATCCGTGTCCGTTGCCCCGCCGGGCTCTCGTATTGCCAGCATCGATGCCCTGCGCGGGCTGGTCATGCTGTTGATGCTGGTCGATCACACCCGAGAATACTTCTATCTGCATGCCCAGGTCAGTGACCCGATGAGCGCCGACACCACACCGGGGCTGTTCGCGACCCGCCTGTGTGCCCATGTCTGTGCACCGGTGTTCATCGCCCTGACCGGGCTGGCGGCCTGGCTCTATGGCCAGAAACACGGAACCGGGGCGGCGCGCGGTTTTCTGTTCAAGCGCGGGCTGTTCCTTGTGGTGCTGGAAGTCACGCTGGTGAACTTTGCCTGGACGTTCGATCTCACGCCCGAGACTTATTTTCTGCAGGTGATCTGGGTGATCGGGCTGTCCATGATCGCCCTGGCCGGGCTGATCGGGCTATCGCGACGGCTGATCCTGCTCATCGGCGCGCTGCTGGTGCTGGGCCACAACCTGCTCGACGTCATTCATATCCCGACGGATCAGATCGGCGCCACCGCCTGGGCCATCCTCCATGAGCGCGGGCGTATCCCACTCGATTTTCTGCCCTGGCAGCCCAGCGCACGAACCTCCTACCCGCTGCTGCCCTGGATCGGGGTGATTGCGCTGGGCTGGTGTGCCGGGCCCTGGTTTTCCAGACAAGGGCGGCCAGACCACCGACAGCGCTCTCTGTGGTGGGCCGCAGGCATCCTGTTCGCGGGCTTTGTCGTGCTGCGCACACTCAACGGCTACGGCGAGCCGGTGCCCCGCTGGCCCGACGCACACGGCGTGATGGCCGTGTTGTCGTTCTTCAACCTGACGAAATATCCGCCGTCGGCCGATTTCATCCTGTGTTATCTGGGCATCGGCACCGCGCTGCTGGCGGGGTTGAAGCATCTCCCGAGGCGCGCGCTCGGCGTCTTGACGATCTTCGGCAGCGCCCCGCTGTTCTTCTATCTGTTGCATCTGTATCTGCTGCACGGCGCCAACCGCCTGGCCGGCCTGTTCTTCGAACCTGCCCACGGCGCGCTGGTGAGTGTCGATCACTGGGGCTGGCTATGGCTGATCGCTGGCGCCGTGGCACTTGTCACGGCGCCGATCTGTCGATGGTTCGGACGCTTCAAACAGCGCAGTGATCAGGCCTGGGTGAAGTATCTTTGAGCCGACCCTCGGCGGCACGGGACCCAGAGCCGCGGTTTGGGTACTCTCGCGCGATGACCTCAACAGGTGTCCTCTTGTCCTCTAGCCCCGAGCCGGCCTATATCGATCCGGCCACCCATCGAACCTATCCGATAACGACGCCGCGCTGGTGCTCGGATACCGGCGGCCCGCTGATGGTGACGCCGCTGGCCGGTATCACGCGTGAAGCGATCGATACGAGCTGTCGATCGCTGTGGCGCTACCGGGCTGCGTTGCCATTTGCAGTGACCGAGCCGATCACGCTGGGCGAAGGCATGACGCCCCTGATCGCGCGTGACTGGCGCGGAATACGCCCGCACTTCAAGCTGGAATGGCAATCCCCGACGGGCAGCTTCAAGGATCGCGGCGCCTCGGTGATGTTGTCGATGCTGCGCCAGCAGGGCATTCGTCACGTGCTCGAGGACAGCTCCGGCAACGGCGGGGCCGCGGTGGCGGCTTATGCCGCGGCCGGCGGTATGGCCGCCAGGATACTTGTGCCGGCCGATACCCAGGCCGGCAAGACCGTACAGATGCGTGCTTATGGGGCCGAGTGCGAGCGGGTGCCCGGCAGCCGCGCCGACACAGCCGCGGCCGCCGAGCGCCAGGCCCGCGATATCTTCTATGCCAGCCATGCCTGGCAGGCGTTTTTCCTCCATGGCACCAAAACGCTGGCCTATGAAATCTGGGAGGACCTGGGGTTTCGCGCGCCGGACAACATCATCATCCCCACCGGGGGCGGCAGCAATATCCTGGGCTGCGATATCGGCTTCTCCGAGCTGCTGCGCGCCGGCGAGATACAGCGCCTGCCGCGGCTGTTCGCCGCACAGCCGGCACACTGCGCGCCGCTGCACGCCACATTTTTAAGCGGTGCGGATACGCTGGCGGCGATTGATGCACGGCCCACTCTGGCCGAAGGCACGTCGATCGAGCGCCCGGTTCGGTGGCGCGAGGTGCTGGCGGCCATCCGTGGCTCGCACGGCCAGACCGTGGCTGTCTCCGAAGCCGAGATCGAAGCCTCGCACGAGGCTCTGGCCCGCACGGGCTTCTATGTCGAGCCGACCTGTGCCACGGCCGATGCCGCGTTGGCCCGGCTGCTGGACGCCGGCGTCATTACCGCCGACCAAACGAGCGTTGTCGTGCTTACCGGCAGCGGCCTGAAAGCCACCCAGCGTATCGGCGAGCTCATGGGCACGCTGGCCGGGCCATGATCGCCGGCATGCCAGCGACGAAGACGCACGGCTATCCGCAGATGACACCGACTGGGCAAGCTCCCCTCATCGGGCCCGATCCCTGCCGGAGCGGCCGCCACCCGCGACGGCCGATCCAACGCTCGGCCGGATCGATGTCACCGGCGAACCGTCTTCTATCCGTATCGGCGATCAGCTCGCCAGGGCCGTCAGGCCGCCGCGCTGGCCGGTATCGTCGGTTTCACGCGAGAGATTGATCGCACTGATGATGGCCTTGATCGAGGCCGACAGCGTATCGGCATCCTCGGCGACGGCCGGGATACGCACGGTGCCGGATTTGATCTGCACAAAGGCGATGGCATCGGCATCCGAGCCGGCCGAGACGGCCTGCTCGGCATAGTCAGCGATCATCAGATCGTCGCCGGTGCGGGCGTTCCAGGATGCGACAAAGGCCGACAGCGGACCGTTGCCCTGGCCTTCCAGTGTGAACTGCTGATCCCCCTCGGCCACGGTCACCGATATCTTCTGGCCTTCCCCGGCCCGGCGCACGCTGTAGTCGATCAACGAGATCGGCGTCTGGCGATCGAAATGGGTGAACAACAGCTCCCGGATCTCGGGCGAGCCCAGCTCACCGGTGATCTTCTCACTGGCTGCCTGTACGTGCGGGGCCAGCGCCAGCATCATCCATCGCGGCAGGTTGATGCCGTAATCACGCTCCAGCAGGAAGGCCATGCCGCCCTTGCCGGACTGGCTGTTCACCCGGATGACGGCCTGATAATCGCGACCGATATCACGCGGGTCGATGGCCAGATAGGCCACCTGCCACGGCTCGTCGTCCTTCTGCTTGCGCAGCGACTTGCGGATGGCGTCCTGGTGGCTGCCGGAAAAGGCCGTGTAGACCAGCTCGCCCACCCACGGATGGCGCGGATGCAGGGCAATGCCGGTGCATTCGTGGACCACCCGCACGATCTCGTCGGGATCGGACAGATCCAGTTCGGGATCCACGCCCATCGAATACAGATTCATGGCCAGCACGACCAGATCCATATTGCCGGTGCGCTCGCCGTTGCCCAGCAGCGTGCCTTCGACGCGCTCGGCACCGGCCAGCATGGCCAGCTCGGCCGCGGCCACCGCCCCGCCGCGGTCGTTATGCGTATGCACCGACACGATCACCGAATCACGGTTCTTCACGTTCTGACAGAAATACTCGATCTGGTCGGCGTGATAATGCGGGCCGACCTGCTCGACGGTATTGGGCAGGTTGAAGATGATGCGATCGGCCGGCGTGGGCTCCCATACATCCATCACGGCTTCGCAGATCCGTACCGCGAAATCCATCTCGGTGGTGGAGAAGCTCTCCGGCGAGTATTCCAGACGCCAATCCACGCCCGGGCGGGCTTGGGCGTTTTCCTTGACCCGCCTGGCGCCGCCCACGGCGATATCGATGATGCCGTCCTGGCTCATCTCGAATACACGCTCGCGCTGTACCGTGGAGGTGGAGTTGTAGAGATGGATGATGGCCTTGTCGACACCTTCCAGCGAGGCAAAGGTCTTGTCGATCAGGTGATCGCGACACTGGGTGAGTGCTGCGATGGTCACGTCGTCCGGGATCTGGTTCTCATCGATCAGCCAGCGCACGAAGTCGTAATCCGGCTGGCTGGCCGAAGGGAAGCCGACCATGATCTCCTTCACGCCGATATCCACCAGCAGCTTGAACAGCTTCTGCTTCTGCTCGACCGTCATGGGCTCGAGCAGGGCCTGGTTGCCATCGCGCAGGTCCTCGCTGACCCAGATGGGCGCGCGGGTGATCTCCTGATCGGGCCAGGTGCGGGTGAACCCCGTGACCTTGGGCGCCGGCGAATACTTGCGATGGTCGAATCGGGACATGTCGTGCTCCGTGATGCAATCGGTCTCGGTCGTGCGCGACCGGATACGGCCATGATACGCCGGCACGCTCGACAGAACGTTGCGATATTGTGACTTCTGGTGTTCTTATCGGATTTTTATTGCGCTAATATCGGCCAATCGCGCAATTAAATATCAAGCTATGGCCGAATCACGCAGCGACGATAATCTCGATCGCTTCGACCGCCAGATCCTGCAGACCCTCCAGGCGGAGGGCCGTATCAGCAATCAGGCGCTGGCCGAGCGGGTCAATCTCTCGCCCTCACCCTGCCTGCGTCGCGTGCGCGCGCTGGAGGCGGCCGGCTTCATCACCGGCTATCGCGCCGAGGTGGATCCGCGCCGGCTGGGCTATGGGCTCAACGTGGTGCTGCATATCTCGATGGACCAGCACACCCCCGAGCGCTTCGAGGCCTTCGAGACCCGCGTGGCGGAGTTGCCCGAGGTGGTGGAGTGCCTGCTCATCACCGGCCAGGAGGCCGACTATCAGCTGCGGATCTGGGTCGCCGACATGGACGACTACCAGCGTATTCTGCTTCAGCACATCACGCGTATTCCCGGTGTATCCGGCGTGCATACCAGCTTCGTTCTACGCCGTGTCATGCCTGCGCGGGGCCTGCCGCCGCGGTGAGTGCCGCAGCGGCTGGACATCGCCCGGCCGCCTGTCTCCGGACGAGTGACACGTGCGTGTGCTGTTTTTAGTGCATAATACATATTAATAGCCGTCCGACCGTATCCCGCCCGGAGCCTCATGACCCAGGTAGAGGCCATGTTCGAGCGCTACGGCCCGAGATACCGTCTCTACGTCACGATCACGGTGTTGCTGGGCCTGGTGGCACTCGGCATGTCGATCACGATCGTCAACGTCGCGACCCCTTACATCAAAGGGGCCTTCGGCATGAGCGCGTCGCAGGTACAGTGGCTGTCGACCGGATTTCTGGCCGCCACCACGGTCACCCTGTTGGTCTCGCCGTGGCTGATGAGCGCCTTCGGCCAGCGCAAGACGTATGTGGGCTTGCTCCTGGTGTTCATCGCGGCCTCCCTGCTGGGCGGCTGGTCCGAGAGCATGGGCATGGTGATCGCTGCCCGCGTGATTCAGGGGGCGATGACCGGCGTGATCCGCCCGGTCGCGCTCGAGGCCCTGTTCATGGTCTATCCCCCGCACAAGCGCGGGCTGGCCACGGCGATCTATGCCATGAGCCTGGGCCTGCCGTTGACGCTGGCCAGCGTGATCGGCGGTTTTCTGGTGCACGACTTCAACTGGCGCTATGTGTTTTTCATCGTGCTGCCGATCTGCGTGGTGGCCATTCTCATGGGCCTGGTCTTTCTGCCCGACCGCGAGGCAACCGGGCCCAGGCCCAAGCTCGACTGGATCGGCGCTGGCGTGCTGTTCGTGGCCATATTCGCGCTGCTGGCCGCCCTGGCCAACGGCCAGCGCTGGACCTGGGGCAGTGCCAGCGTGCTCTGGCTCGAGGCCATCGCGCTGATCGGCACGGTGTTCTTCATCTGGTGGGAGCCGCGCCAGGAACGCCCCATTCTGGATCTGGATATCTTCAAGACCGGCGAGTTTCTGGCCGGCTCGATCGTATTGTTTATGTTCGGCGGCGCGTTCTACGGGGTGATGTATCTGTTGCCCCAGTTCATGGACTCGATCCTGGACTACAGCCCGGTCACGTCGGGCATTCTGTTCACGCCGTCCACCCTGGTGCTGGCCGTGCTGGTGCCCCTGGTCGGCCGGCTCAACGACACGCTGCCCCCGCACTGGATCTCGGTGCCGGCGCTGCTGGTCGCCGCCTATGCCACCTGGCGCTTTGCCCAGGCCGACTGGAACACCTCGTTCTTCTCGTTGACGGTCTCGATGTCGCTGGTGGCCACCGCGATCGCGGCCGTGCCGCCGCCCACACTCTCGCGCTCGATCGCGGCTCTGCCGCCGCGGCTGATCGGCTATGGCTCGGGGGCGATCAATTTCGCGCTACAGCTGGGCGGTGCCTTCGGCACGGTGCTGCTCGTGGCGCTGCTCGATCGCCGTACGGCCCTGCATAGCGCGCAACTGACCCATCAAGGGCTCACGCCGGGTAACCCGATCGCGATGGAGGCGATGCGCCAATATGGCGAGATCGCGGCGCGCACGGGCACCTCCGAGGTGTATCAACAAGCCGCGGGGCAGGTGCTTCTGTCTCGCGTGGATGCGACCTGGGCCACGATCTATGCCTATCAGGACGGCTTTCTGGTCGTCGCCGTAGGCCTGGCCATCGTGGCGATTCCGTCCTACCTGCTGTCTCGTTGGGGCCTGGCGCGTGAGCGACAGGCGCGCACAGAACGTGCTGCGCAGCCCCACGGCACCTGACGCTATTTCTTATGACTGCTACCCAACCCGAATCCGCCGAGCCGAAGACCGTGTCTCCGATGCGCCGATGGCTCAAGCGCGTGGCGATCGTCGTGGTCGCGATACTCGTGATCGTATGGCTTGCGTTCTGGCTGCATCATCGCCTGACCCACGTCTCGGAAAACGATGCCCAGATCGAGTCGCACGTGATCACCGTGTCCTCGCGCCTGGACGGCCGGGTCACCGGCTTCGACCTCATCGAGGGCGACCGACTCGCCGAGAACGACACCATCGCCCAGCTCTACAGCCGCCCCGATACGCTGCGCCTGAACGAGCTCAAGGCCCGGATCGACGATATCCAGACCCAGCTCGAACTGGCACGCCAGCAGATCGGCGGTGGTGTGGATTCGGCCCGGGCACGGCTGGCTGCAGACAAATCGGCCATGGCGGCGGCCCGGGCGCGCATGGAAAAAGCCCACAACAACTATGTGCGGGCCCAGAATCTGTACGAGGCCAAGGGCGGCACGGAGAAACAGCGCGATATCTATCGCTATGATTATCAATCTGCCCAGGCCGATTACCAGCGGGCCCAGAGCCAGGTGAAACAGGATCGGGTGGCCATCGCCAACGCCAGAACCGGCCTGTTGCCGGCTGGCCAGGTCACCAACCCCGACGTGCTGAAATCACAGCTCGAGATCGCTCGTGCCAGACTCGCGCATCAACAGAACATGATCGATGACCTGACCGTGACAAGCCCGATCCGCGGCGTCGTCGACAAGACCTTCATCGAGGCCGCCGAATATATCTCGGCCGGCCAGCCGATCCTGATGATGCACGACCCGCGCGATGTCTGGGTCGAGGCCAATATCAAGGAAACCGCGGTGGGCGATCTGGCGGTCGGCCAGCCGGTGCACATCACGGTCGATGCCCACCCGGATACAACCTATACCGGCCATATCCAGGTCATCGGCGGCGCGGCCACCAACCAGTTCGCCCTGCTGCCCGACCCCAATCCATCGGGCAATTTCACCAAGATCACCCAGCGGATTCCGGTACGTATTGCCATCGACCACGGGCCCAGGACACAGGTCTCGCCCGGCATGATGGTCGAGGTCGATATCGATATCACCGGCAACGGCACGACCGAGGCCCGCCAGCAACAGGCCCCGATTCGTACCCGCGCCGATGAAGTGCCCGGGCCCGCGCCGTCATCCGGTGCCGGGCCGAATAATCAGGCCCGTGCGTCGAGCGATACGGCAAACGAGCTTCTCGCCAAGCGCACGTCGCTACAGACCGATCTCCGGCTGGCTCCTGCCGCGCCGATCGCCCGCGCACCGGATTCGCTAGACTGACGCCCTCTTCGCAAAACAGCGACGTCATGGCAAACGAGTCTCTCTTTCACTGGGCCGGTGAGCAGCTGGGCCAACTGATCCGTACCGTGGTCGACGGCCTGGCCTGGGTGCTCACGCACCTGTCCGAGGCGGTTGGCGGCTTCTATACCGGGCTGCGGGATACGCTGGGGATTGGCGATTCCACGGCCAGCCTGGTGATACTCATCATCGGCCTGCTGGTGCTCGTTGCCGGGCTGCGGCGATTGTTGGCGGTACGCCTGATCTCCGGGCTGATCTTCACCGTACTTGGCGTCGCCCTGCTCAGCTGGCTGATGGGTTGACGCCCCCGGCGAGCGACATCCGCGCAGCGGGCCGTGTCGTAGGCTGGTCACACCCTGCTGTCCTGCTTTCGGGATCGATTCGTTATGGCAAGCAAACATATATTGATACAAGGCGGTGCGCGCGGCCTGGGGCTGGCGCTGGTCACTCAGCTGCTTGAGGATGCCGCCACCCGGGTGAGCGCCACCACGCGACACCCGGAAAACGCCGACGAACTCAAGGCATTACAGGCCAGGGCCGGCGAGGATCGTCTGGCAATCGTTGCCCTCGACATCACTGACGAGGCCAGCATCGAGCAGGCACGACAAGACATCGGCGAGCGTCACCCGCGCCTCGATCTGTTGATCAACTGTGCCGGACTGCTCCACGACGAGGCCAGCGGCCAGTGGCCGGAAAAACGCCTGGCCGATATCCAGCCCGAGCATTTCGCGGCCAGCTTTGCTGTCAACGCCACGGGCCCGGCGCTGATGATCAAGCATTTCTCTGATCTGATGACCCACGGCGATCGGGCCGTGCTGGCCTCGATCAGCGCGCGGGTGGGCTCGATATCGGATAACGGCTACGGCGGCTGGTATGGCTATCGCGCCTCCAAGGCCGCCCAGAACCAGCTGACCCGCACGGCCGCGATCGAGCTGGCACGCAAATCCAGGCGCTTGATCTGCGTGGGCCTGCATCCCGGCACGGTCGATACCGATCTGTCCGAGCCGTTTCAGAAGCGCGTGCCGGAAAAACAGCTCCAGACGCCGATCCAGGCCGCCAAGCACCTGCTGGGGGTCGTGGCTCAGCTGACGCCGGAAGACACCGGCCAGCTTTTCGACTGGGCCGGGAAGAAGATCGTCCCGTAATCGGTCGCAGCAGCCGGCCCGCGGCCATCCTGGCGATTATTCGTGCGCCGCGGCCGGAATGCCTGTCGCCGCCGGCAATGCCTGGCCGTCGGCGTTGGCCCAGCCGCCACCCAGCGCGCGAAACAGATCAGCGGTATCGCGATACCGCGTCACCCGTGCCCGGGTGAAATCCAGCTGAGCCGTCTGGTACTGCGCCTGGGCGGTATAGAGCGAGACATAATCGGCCGCGCCGTTCCGGATCTGGGTCCGCACGGTATCCAGATTATCGCGGGCGGCGTCCACGGCGGTCTGTTGGGCGATCAGCGCGCGGGCATCGGCTTCCAGCGCGCGCAGGGCGTTGGCCACATCGCCAAAGGCCGCCAGTGTGGTCGCGCGATAATCGGCCAGTGCGGCCACGTACAGATCCCGGGCCTGGCGACGCCGGGCCCGCAGACGGCCACCGGTGAATATCGGCGCGGCCAGCTGGGCGCCCAGGGTATAGAGCGCGTTGATGGGGTTCCCCAGATTGGCCGGCGTGAGCGCCTGGCGGGTATACGAGCCGCTGATCCGCAGATCGGGCAACAGATTGGCCGTGGCCACCCCGATCCGGGCGCTGGCAGCGTGCACCGCGGCCGCGGCGGCCAGAACGTCCGGGCGCTGATTGACCAGCTGGCTCGGCAGGCTGGCAGGCAGATCGCGCGGCAGAGCGATTTCGTCGAGCGTGAAGCCCGGGTCCTCGAACCGGCCCGGCGTGCTGCCCACCAGCACGGCCAGACGGTTCACGGCCAGTGTCTTCTGTTTCTTCAACGGCTCGAGCGAGGCCCGCGTGCGCGCCAGCTGGGTACGGATCTGGGTCGCATCGGCATCGATCGCCACGCCGAAGGCGATCTGCTTGCCCACGATATCCAGAGCGTCTGCTTGGCTGTCGATCAAGGCCCGGGTGGTCTGGAGCGCCGCGTTCAGCCCGGCCTCGGCCAAGGCCGTGGCCACCACGTTGTTGATCAGCGTCACATAGGTGTTGGCCACCTGATACTGCTGTTCGTCGAGCGCCGCACTGGTGGCCTCGATCCGGCGCCGAGTACGGCCGAACAGATCCAGATCATAGCTGGCCGTGGCTTGCGCCTCATAGAAATTGAAGACGTTGGTGAACTGCGGATCGTTGATACCGAACTGGGCGCCCGTCACCCGCCGTCGGTCATAGCCCGCACCGACGCTGATCTGGGGATACAGGGCGGCCTTGTTCTGCTTGACGACCTCTCGCGCGGCTCGGATCCGGGCCTGGCCGGCGGCCAGCGTCGGGCTGTTCTGAACGGCCTGCTCGATGAGCGCGTCCAGGCGCTCGGACTCGAACACACGATACCAGTCGGCACGCACCCGGGCTGCGGTATCGAATGCCTGCGCGGCGATGGCCGGGCTGTGGCTGGCCGCGGGCGCGCCCGTATCGCCGGCAGTCTCCGGGTTCACGGCATAGGCGGTGTCCTCGGGCGCCGGCGGCGCCTGATAATCCGGGCCGAGCGCGCAGGCGCCCAGCAGCAGGCCCGCCGCGGCCATACCGACAAGACAGGAGGAGCCGCCAAGAGCACGTCGCATGGAACAGGAATCCGGCCGTGAAATGATGACTGCACCGGTTGCTTGGAGCCCGTCAATCTAGGCGCCGCGGATATAGTTGTCAAATACAACTAAAACACGATCCACTCAATCGCCTCGTCAAGATCGTCGTAGGCTGTCGCAAAACGACTCCGCAAACCGGATCTTGTCTTTGAAACTGTTTTTACATACAGTTTTTACATGACGCATCGCCCGGTTCATCACACATCCCGCGGGGCGCTGACCAACGCGGCCAGCCGCTTCGCCGCCGCGCACGTCGAGGACTTCGACGACGGCTGGGACACGCTGGACACAGTGGCCGAAGAAGACGCCGAGCAGGCCCCGCCGACACGCCTGCACCGTGACCCCACACGCCGGGTTATCGCGACCAACGACTCGCCGGACGTGCCCTTTGCTGCCTCGATCAACCCGTACAAGGGCTGTGCCCACGGCTGTATCTATTGCTTTGCCCGGCCCACCCACGAATACCTCGATCATTCGGCCGGGCGGGATTTCGAGACCGAGCTCTACTACAAGCCCGAAGCCGCTGCGCTGCTGGCCGATGAACTGCGCCATTCGGCCTATCGCTGCACGCCCATCACGCTGGGGGCCAATACCGATCCCTACCAGCCGGATGACCGCAAGCTGGCCATCACGCGCCAGATTCTGGAAACCGCCGAGGCGTTCAACCAGCCGGTCTCGATCATCACCAAGGGCGCCCACGTCACCCGCGACCTGGATATCCTTACGCGCATGGCCAAGCAGAATCTGGTCAGCGTGTTCGTCTCGGTCACGAGCCTGGATCCCGCCATCAAGCGCACGCTGGAACCCCGCGCGGCGGCCCCGGGTCAACGGCTGAAGACGATCACGGCCCTGGCGGATGCCGAGGTGCCGACCGGCGCGCTCGCAGCCCCCATCATCCCGATGATCACCGATCACGAGATCGAGCACTTGATCGAAGCCGTGGCCACGGCCGGCGCCACGCGTGCCAACTACGTGCTGCTCCGCCTGCCCCACAGCGTGAAAACCCTGTTTCGGGAATGGCTGGATGCTCACTATCCGGACCGCGCGGCCCATGTCATGAGCCTGATCCACCAGATGCGCGGCGGCGCCGACTATGATTCGGCCTGGGGCACGCGCATGACCGGCACCGGCACGTATGCCGATCTCATCGCCAAGCGCTTTCGCCTGGCCTGTACACGCCACGCGCTGAACCACGAACGCTTCGAGCTGGATACCACCGCCTTCGCCCCACCACCGGCCCCGGGCGATCAGTTGGGGCTCGGGTTCTGAATCAAGCAAAGCACGTGGCACAGTAAGCGCCGCTCTACTTCGGTGCACCCTGCATGACTCGCGCTTCTGACACCGCCTCGACCTCGCCGTTGACCAACCCGCTGCTGCTGGTGATGGTGTTGGCAGCGTTCACCAGCGTGCTCAACAACAGCATGGTCAACGTGGCCATTCCGGCGGTGAGTGCGCATCTGAATGTCTCGGCCAGCGCCTCCGGCTGGATCGTCACGGCGTATTCGATCGTCTTTGCGACCGGCGTTGCCCTTTATGGGCGTGTTTCGGACAGCTACAGCCTCCGGGCGACGTTTCTGGCGGCCCTCGTGATATTCGGCGTCGGCTCGCTGTGTTGTGCCCTGGCGCCGACGTTTGGCGTGCTGGTGGCCGGGCGGGCCATACAGGCAGCCGGCGCGGCGGCGATTCCCTCGTTGGCCTATGGTTCGGTCGCACGGCTTTTTCCGGCCGGCCAGCGCGGGGCCGTGTTCGGCACGTTGTCGTCGGCGGTGGGCCTGGGGGCGGCCGCGGGGCCGCTGGTGGCCGGTATCGGCGTGACGGCGGCCGGCTGGCGGGTGTTGTTCTACGGCACGCTGGCAGTGATCGCATTGTTGTTTGTGGCCGCCTGGCGTTATCTGCCCGACCTGAACGCCGAACGGGCGCGCAGCCCGCATCGTTTTGCACGGCTGGATCTGCCCGGCGGGCTGTTGCTGGCTGCGGGCGCGGCGGCCCTGTTGTTCGGTGTGACCACCGCCAATCACGGCGGGCTGGCCGCGCCCCAGGCCTGGGGCGCGCTGGTGGCCGCCGGCTTGTTGCTGACCGGCTTCACGATCCGGATCCGGCGGGCTGCGTTTGCCTTCGTGCCGCCGGCGCTGTTTGCCAATACCCAGTTTCTCTCGGCGGCCGGCATCGCTTTGCTGTCCCAGGGGGCGTTCATCGGGGGCGGGCTGTTTCTCACGCCCCTGCTGCTGATCAACCAGATCGGGCTGACAGCCCTTCAGACCGGGCTTGTCATTGCCCCGGGCGCGTTCTCGGTGGCCCTGCTCTCGCCCACGATCGGGCGGCTGTCGGATCGTTTCGGCCCGCGGGCCGTGCTGGGCACCAGCCTGACGATTCTATTGGCCGGCCTGTTGTTCATGTCGTCATTTGCGGTCGGCGCCGCCCCCTGGCGGGTGGCCCTCGCCCTGGTGATCGCCAGCATCGGCTACGCAGGCGTGACGTCGCCGGCGGCCAATGCGGCTTCGAAGGCGTTGACGGCCGAGATCGCGGGCGTGGGCTTCGGAATCTATCAGCTGTTCTTCTTTCTCGGTTCAGGCACGGGTGCGGCGGTCTTCGGCAGTGTATTGACCGCCCGGCAGCGCCAGGATGCGCCGGCCCTGAACCCCTTGTATGACCACGCCGCGGCCACGGCCGCGTACTCGGATGCGTATCTGGTGGCCTGTCTCGCCGTGCTCGGCGCCCTGATGCTACTCGTCGGGCTTGGGCGTGCCCGGCCTGTCTCCACGGAGGAAACATGATGCAACGCGTGCTGATCGGCCTGGTACTGGCCGGCCTGTGGCTGCCACAAATGGCGGCCGGCGCCACACTCACGGTACACGTGAGCGATATCAGGAAAGACGAGGGCATGCTGCGTGTGGCGGTCTGCGATCGCGACCACTTCACCGAGGCTGAGTGTGCCTACAAGGGCGCGGCGGCGCCTGAAAACGGGGCGGCCACGATCACCATTCGGGATATTCCGCCGGGCGTCTATGCCGTGCAGGCCTATGCCGACACCAACAACAACGACACGCTGGATACCAACTGGATCGGCTGGCCGAAGGAAGGCATGGGCTTTTCCAACGATGCCCAGATGCATCACGGCCCGCCGGATTATGACGCGGCCGCGATCAAACTGAGTGAGCCCGGGGGCACGATCCGTTTTCCCATGCAGTATTTCTGATCACCCCATACGCGCTCGGGCTGCGCGGACCGAGGCCTTGAGCGCAGCCAGTCGTCGCCCGGGGCCGCGGGCGTGGGCGATCGCGAGGTAGGCCTTGAACAGGTCGGCGTCATGCACGCTGGCCGGCCCGAGATGCGGGCGGGCAGCGCCGCGACGGGTGAGCACGCTCTGGGGCCGAGTCATCTCGAGCAGGCCCTCGGCACCGCGGGTCGTGCCGTGACCACTGGCTTTCGCGCCGGCAAACGCCGCGCGCGGGTCCGCGGTGGGCGCGATGAGATCGTTGATCGTGACCACGCCGGCGTGCAGACGGTCGGCCAGTGCCGCGGCCTCGGCCGAGCCGCCGAAAACCGCGGCCCCCAACGCATGCTCGGCGCCGTGATCGATGGCGACTGCCTCATCGAGGGTGTCGATTGCCTGCAACGTGGCAACCGGGGCGAACAGATCGCCCGGCAACGGGGGCTCGCTCGTCGTTTCACCGACCAACACACACGGCGCCATATCGGTCGCGCCCGGCTCAGGCAACGGGCCCAGCACGTGCCAGCCAGCCGCCTGTGCGGCAGCGATCCGCTCGCATGCCGTGGCCCGCGGTGCCGCGGCCACCGTACGTGCCGGCGCATGCGCCAGGGCGCTCTGCAAGGCGATTGCCAGTGCCTCGAACCGCTCGCGCACCACGAACACACGTCGCGGGGCGATACAGGTCGCCCCGCCGTTCAGGCCCATGCCCCAGACGATCGCCCGCGCGGCCATGTCGATATCACCAGCGGCCAGCACGAAGACCGCATCATTGCCCGACAACTCCAGCACGGCCGGCACCGTGCGTGCGGCCAACCGGCCGGCCACGGCCTGCCCGGTGGCCGCGGCCCCGGTCAGAAAGAGCTTGTCGATGGCGGCCGAGGCCAGCGCTTCACCGACGGCCCGGTCTTCGGCGATGATCTGGAACAGGGCGCCCGGCAGGCCGGCGGCGACGAGTGCGCTGCGCAGCCAGACGAGCGGCGCGCTGGCCCCGGGCGCGGGTTTGACGATCACGGCATTGCCGGCGGCCAGCGCCTGAAGGATCTGTACGCCGGCCAGCAACAGCCGATAATTGCCCGGGGCAATGACAGCCACAACACCGAACGGCACACGGCGTACCGTGCCGCGGGCGCCCCATAGCCAGGCGGGGCGCCCGCGTGGGCCGAAATGCCGCGGTGCCAGCACGCGCGCCGCACGGCGTTCGATAAAACGTGCAGCATCCGCCAACGGGATGATTTCGGTGGTCAGTGTCTCCGCGGGTCCGCGATCGAAGCGCTCTCCGATGGCCGCGATGACGGTATCGGCCTCCTGCGCCAGCCTGTGACGCAGCGCCCCGACCAGCCGGGCCCTGGCCTTGACAGGCCGTGCCTGCCAGGCCGGCAGCGCTTCACGGGCGGCATCGATCCGGGCCTGCAGGCCCGCTGCCTGCGGGTCGTTCATGGCGTTCATCCATCGCGGCGAAACCGCCGAACAATGCGTACGGCACAGTGCGCCATACTATCGTGACGACGGTGCATGCGTGCATCGCGCCCGTCGCAGCTGACGTACACGCTCGGGATACGGCGATCCCGCCACCGTGGTTTCGCGCGCTCACGAGAAAAGGCACCGACATGATTCAACAAGCCCTTCGATCCGGGGCACGCCAGGCCGTGGCCCAGCTGCGGGCGATGGCCGGGCACAGCGCCGGCAAGCAGGTGGTCATCATCGGGGCCGGGCCCGGCGGGCTGGCCACGGCCATGCTGCTGGCCGCCCATGGGGCCGACGTCACGCTGCTCGAGCGCGAGGCGCGCGTGGGCGGACGGACGTCCTCACTGGTCATGGACGGCTTCACCTTCGATCTGGGCCCCACCTTCTTTCTGTATCCGGAAATACTGGCCGAAATCTTCGCCGCCTGTGGCCGGCGCTTCGAGGACGAAGTCGAGCTGGTTCGGCTGGACCCCATGTACCGGCTGATCTTCGAATCCGGCGGCTCGATCCTGGCCAGCCACGATGTCGAAAAGCTCCAGGCCGAGGTCGCACGCTTCGACGAAGACGATGCCAGGCAGGTGCCGGCGTTTCTGGAAGCCAACCGTATCAAGTTCGATGCGTTTCGCCCGCTCTTGCAGCGCCCGTTCGCCTCATTACGCGATTTGACCCACCCGGACGTATTGAAGGCCCTGCCCTTGATGCGCCCGTTGTCCAGCGTGGATACGGACCTGAAGCGCTGGTTCAAGCATCCACAGGTTCGCCTGGCGTTCTCGTTCCAGTCGAAGTATCTGGGCATGTCGCCCTTCAAGTGCCCCAGCCTGTTCACGATCCTGTCGCACGTGGAACACGGCTTCGGGGTGTTTCACCCGATCGGCGGTTGCGGGGCCATCTCCGAGGCCATGGCCCGGGTCGCCCGTGATACGGGCGTGGATATCCGCCTGTCCGAGCCGGTCGTGCGGATCGAGTTCGACGGCAAAAAAGCCGTGGGGGCCATCACCGGCCAGGGTTTCTACCCGGCCGATGCCCTGGTCGTGAACGCCGATTTTGCCGGTGCCATGCACAAGATGGTGCCTGACCGGCTGCGCCGTAAATGGACCGATGCCCGCATCGAGAAGAAACAGTACAGCTGCTCGACCTGCATGCTCTATATCGGCCTGGCCGGCAGCTACCCGGCGCTGCATCACCACACGATTCATCTCTCGGCCGATTATCTGGGCGATATCCGGGCCATCGAGGACCAGCGCGCCCCGAAAGACCCCACGCTGTATATCCAGAACGCCAGCCAGACCGATCCCACGCTGGCCCCGGACGGCCACAGCACGATCTATATGCTGGCGCCGGTGGGCAATCTCGGCCCCGACGGCGGGCCGATGGACTGGGCCGAGGCCGGCCCGCGCTATCGCGAGCTGATGCTCAACCGTCTGGCCGGGCTGCTCGGCATCGAGCGCGCGGATCTGGATACGCGTATCAAAACCGAGCACATGATCACGCCGGCCGATTGGGCCGCCCGCTACGATATCTATCGCGGGGCCACCTTCAATCTGGCGCACAACATCGGCCAGATGTTGCACTGGCGGCCCAACAACCGTTTCGAGGATCTGGAGCGCGTGTATCTCACCGGCGGCGGCACCCACCCCGGCAGCGGGCTGCCCACGATCTTCGAATCCGCCCGGATTGCGGCTGGCCTGATCGATGACGATCTGAATCTATCGCGACAAGGAGTGTTGTCATGACCCGGCCCACCATCGGCATCATCGGCGCCGGCCTCGGCGGCCTGGCCGCCGCCGTGACGGCTGCGGCCCGCGGTTACGACGTCACCGTGCTGGAGAAAAACGACTGGCTCGGCGGCAAGGCCGCCGTGCTGGAGGAAGACGGCTTCCGTTTCGACATGGGCCCGACGATCCTCACCGTGCCGCGCGTGCTGGAACGCATCTTCGGCGAGGCCGGTACACCGATCGAATCCATGCTCGAGCTGGTGCGCCTGGACCCGCAGTGGCGCTGTTTCTTCGATACCGGCGACGTGCTCGATCTGCACCAGGACATGGCCACCATGGATCGCGAGCTGGCCGCCTTCGCGCCGGGTACGGAACAAGGCTATCGCGATTTTCTGGACGTGGCGGAAAACCTGTCGCGTATCTCCGACAAGTTCTTTTTCTGGAAGGCCGTTCAGGACCTGAAGGACACCATCGACGTGGGCCAGAACATGTCGTGGCACACCATGCGCGATGTGATGGCGCTGCGCATGCATCAATCGATGGGCCAGCTCGTGCGCAAGCACGTCAAGGACAGGCGTGTGGCCCAGATGCTCGATCATTTCATCCAGTATGTCGGCAGCTCGCCGGCCGCCTCGCCTGCGGTACTGGCCGGTATCGCCCACATGCAGGTCGGCGAGGGCGTGTGGTACCCGATGGGCGGCACACGGGCCGTGCCGGCGGCGCTGGCGCGTCTTGCCGAATCGCTCGGCGTCACCTTTCATACCGGCGTGGACGTGGCCGAGATCACGATGGACGGGCGACGGGCCACCGGTATCAAGACCACCGACGGCCAGACCATGGCCTTTGACGCCGTGATCTCCAACATGGATTCGGTGCGCACCTATCGCGAGCTGGTGGGCGGCACGCCGGCCAGGGCCTTTGCCAAGACCGGCCAGCGCGAGCCGGCCTGCTCGGGCGTGGTGCTCTATCTGGGCCTGGACCGTGCCTATGAGCACCTGGCGCATCACAACTTCGTCTTCTCGCGCGACCCGGAAGAAGAGTTCGAGGCGATCTATCACCAGGGCGTGCCCGCCCCCGATCCGACGGCCTATATCGCCGCCCCCGCGCGCACCGAGCCCGGCGTGGCCCCCGACGGCGGCGAAGCGCTCTATGTGCTGGTGCACACGCCTTATCTGCGGCCCGGCCAGAACTGGCAGGACATGTTGCCGGGCTATCGCCAGGTGATCCTCGACAAACTGGCCCGTGCGGCCGGCATGGCCGATCTGGAAGAACGGATCGTCGTCGAGCGTGCGCTTACGCCACAGGATATCCACGAGCGGTATCGCGTGCTGGACGGGGCCATCTATGGCCTGGCCAGCCACGGCAAGATGATGGGCGCGTTCAAGCCGGGCAATCGCAGCCGCTATGTCGACGGGCTGTATCTGGCCGGCGGCTCGGCCCACCCCGGCCCGGGCATGCCCATGGCGCTGATGTCCGGCTGGATCGCCGCGGATGCGCTGGATGCAGATTTCGAAGCACGACAGGGCGCGGCGTGAGCCGGGCATCACCCGCGGCCGAGGCCGTAATGGCCCAGCGCTCGGCGCTGGCCACGGCGTTTTTCACGTGGGTGATGCAGCGCCAGATCGCAAGATCATTCAACGCCCTGCGTCTCGCCCGGCCCGGCCTGCCCGCGCTGCCTGCCGAGGCCCCGCTCGTGGTTTATTCCAATCACCCGGCCTGGTGGGACCCCGCGGTTTTTCTCGTGCTGGCCGGGCGGCTGTTTGCCGATCGTGACAGCTACGGGCCAATGGACGCCGCCGCACTGGGTCAATACCGGATTCTGCGGCGTTTCGGCATTTTCGGCATCGACACCGTGGGCTATCGCGGGGCCGCGCGTTTTCTTCGCGTGGCCGAAGGCCTGCTGGCAAGCCCGGATCGCATGCTCTGGGTGACAGCTCAGGGCGGCTTCGCCGATCCGCGGGCGCGCCCGGTCACGCTGCGCCCCGGCCTGGCCCGGCTGTTGGCCCGCGTACCCAATGCCGTGGCCGTACCGCTGGCGATCGAATACCCGTTCTGGCAAGAAAAACAGCCCGAGGCGCTGTGCGGCTTCGGTACGCCGATTCCGGCGCCCGAAGCCAGCCCCGATGCCCTGAGCACGGCACTGACGCACCGCATGGACACGCTGGCTGATACCGCAACGGCCCGACAACCGGCCGATTTCGACACCCTGATCGCCGGGCGCGCGGGCGTCGGCGGTGTCTATGACCTGGGCCGGCGGGTCAACGCCGCGCTGAGGGGCCGGCGTTTCGATGCCCGCCACGATCAAACCCCGCGGCGATGATCATCGCGGCCTGGATCGCGCTGGCGCTGGCGGGACTGTATGCCGGACTCACCGTGTTCAATCTGGCGTTGTTCCGAGTGCCGGCGCGGGTGTCGGAGACCGTGCCCGAGCGCGCCGTATCATTGCTCATCCCGGCGCGCGATGAAGGCGCGCGCATCCGCGCCACGCTGGAGGCGGCGCTGGCCAGCCACAATATCGAGCTCGAAGTCATCGTGCTCGACGACGGCTCGAGCGACGATACGCCAGATCAGGTCAGCGCCCTGGCCGCACACGATGCGCGTGTGCGACTGATCCCCGGCGCGCCGCTTCCGGCCGGCCTGAACGGCAAGCAACATGCCTGTGCCCAACTGGCCGCTGCGGCCGGACACGACACCCTGATCTTCATCGATGCCGACGTGCATCTGGCCCCTGACGCGCTGGCCCGAGCCACCGCCTGGTTGCACGGGCGCAGGCTGGGCCTTGCCAGTGGCTTTCCGAACCAGCCCACCGGTACCTGGGGCGAAACGCTGCTGGTGCCGATGATTCCGGTGCTGCTGCTGGGCTATCTGCCGCTGGGCCTGGCCCGCCTGCTGCGGCGCGCGCCGAGTCTGGCGGCCGGCTGTGGGCAGCTGATGGCGGTCACACGCACGGCCTATGCCGCGGCCGGCGGACACGCCGCGATCGCCACGCGTATGCACGACGGGCTGCACCTGCCGGCCAATGTGCGCCGGGCCGGCCATGCCACGGATCTGTTCAATGCCGCGGGGCTGGCCCGTTGTCGGATGTACGATGGGTTTTTAAGCGCCTGGCGCGGGTTTTCCAAGGACGCGACCGAGGGCATGGCCACGCCACGGGCGCTGCCGGTCTGGACAGGGCTTTTGGCCGGCGGGCATCTGTGGCCGTTCGCCGTGCTGATCGCGGCCCTGTTCACGGCCTCGAACCACGCGCTCGGGCTTGCCGCCCTTGCTGTCGTCCTGCTTGCCGGCGCGCGGCTTGCCGTGGCCCGTGCCACGGGCCAGCGCGCTCTGGCTGTGGTGCTGCACCCGGCAGCCGTCGTCGCGACGCTGGCCCTGCAGTGGCGTGCACTTGTCGCCGCACGCCGTGGGCGCGGCCGTACATGGCGCGGGCGAACCTATGCGCCGTGAGCGTTATCCATGGCCAGTTCGCCGTTGATGAGGGCACGTATCCAGGTTACGTAGCGCGGCAACAGCCGCGGCGGCAGATCATGGCCCAGGCCGGCGATCTCTTCGTAATGGACATTGGGCAGGTGGGCCGCGGTATCGCGCCCGTGGGCCACGGGCAGGAGCGGGTCGGCCTTGCCGTGGATGACCAGCGCCGGCTGACGGATCGTTTTCAGGATGTCGCGGCGCGAGGTGGCCGAGAGCACGGCCAGCATCTGGCGATGTGTGCCGGCCGGTGAATACGCTCGCTCGGCGTTTTTCAGACATTCGCGATACCAGTCGGCTTCGCTGCGCGCGAGCTTCGGGTCGGTGCTGCCGATCATGCGCATGGTCTTGGCCATCTGCACGGCCACGTCGTCCGGCGCGCGGCTTTTCGGTTTCTTGGCCAGACGCCGCAGCACGGCCAGACGGCTGCGCGGCAGTTCGGGGTGCCCGGAGGTCGACATGATCGAGGTGAGGGTCTTGACCCGCTCCGGCTCCCGCGCAGCCAGGATCTGGGCGATCATGCCGCCCATGGAGACCCCCACCACATGGACCTCGGTCACGCCCAGATGATCAAGCAGGCCGGTGGCATCGTCGGCCATGGCATACAGGTCATAAGGGGCACCGATATCGCGTTTCATCACCCCGCGAACGAACGCCTTGATCGGCGACGGATACGGCTTTTTCGTCTTGAACTGGCTCGACAGACCGATATCGCGGTTATCGAAACGAATGACGTAGAGCCCCGTATCGGCCAGCGCCCGACAAAAGGCATCCGGCCAGGCACGCAGCTGCATGCCCAGGCCCACGATCAGCAGCAATGCCGGATTCTCGGGCCGGCCGAAGGTTTCATAAGCGATCGTCATGCCGCCGATCTCGCAGCGCTCGATCACGTCGGCACCGTCGAGTGCGGGGGCCAGAAACTCCGTCATAAAATCGTATCCTGATTCGAGCGCGCACCGAAGCAGCACGCGCACGCTACAATCCAGACCGATGAGCCTACTCGACCAACTCGCCGACGCCCATATCCAGACCGCGATCGATAACGGCGATCTGGACAACCTGCCCGGCCAGGGCCAACCCCTGCCGCCGGATGAGGCCCGCCACGTGCCGGCCGAGCTGCGCGCGGGCTATCGTCTGCTCAAGAACGCCGGCTTCGTGCCGGCCGAAATCCAGACCCACCGCGAGCTGCGCGAGGTCGAGGATCTGCTGGCACAGGCCCTGCCCGAGTCCGAGACGCACGAGCGTCTGAGCCGTCGGGCGCGCTGGATCGAGACACAGTTGTCGACCTCGCGCCGTGGCCGGGCGCTGTTGGCCGATCGCACCTACGGCGGGGCCCTGCGCCAACACCTGGCTCATGGGGATGACGAGACCGATGACGGCAGACGCTGATATCTCGATTCGGCGTGCGCAGGGCCCGGCCGATCGGGCCGCAATCCGTGAGCTGGCGCATCGCATCTGGCCTGCGCACTACGCACCGATCATCGGCCGCGCCCAGGTCGATTACATGCTGGCCCACGGCTATACACCGACAGCGCTTGCCGCGGCCGAAGAGGCCGGCACCGTGTTCTACCTGGCCGAGCAGGCCGGGCAAGCGCTGGGCTACGCCGCTCTGGCCCCGGGGCCAGAGCCCGCCACCATGCTGCTGGACAAGCTTTATCTCGACGCCTCGGCCCGTGGTCAGGGCATCGGCCGCCGGCTGCTCGCATACTTGATCGATGCCGCACGCGCAGCCGGCGCGCGCCGACTCACGCTACGCGTGAATCGCCACAACACCGCCAGCATCGCGTTCTACCAGCGCGCCGGGTTCGTGGTCGTGGCCGAGCACGCCAAGGCGATCGGCCACGGGTATGTGATGGACGATTATCTGATGGCCATGGATCTCAGCGCCCGTAACCGATAGTCGCCAGCCGCTCGGCGATCTCGTCCAGGCCGGTCGCATCGTCGATGGTGGCCGGGATCTGGACCTCGTCGCCGTCGGCGATCTGGCGCAGCGTAGCCCGTACGGTCTTGCCCGAGCGGGTCTTGGGCAGTCGCTCGACGATCACGGCTTTCTTGAATGCTGCCACCGGGCCGATCGCCTCGCGCACGGCCGCGATCAGCTCGGCCACGATCTCGGCCTCGGGGCGCTCGCAGCCGGCCTTCAGAACCACCAGGGCCACCGGCAGCTGGCCCTTGTCGGCATCGCGTGCACCGATGACCGCGGCCTCGGCCACGTCGGCATGCGCAGCCACGATCTCCTCGATCATCCCGGTGGACAGCCGGTGCCCGGCCACGTTGATGATGTCGTCGATACGGCTCATCACCCACAGATTGTTATCCGCGTCGAAATAGCCGGCATCGCCCGAGCGATAATAGCCTTCGTAGGCCGATAGATACGCCTCGACGTAGCGGGTGTCGTTGTTCCAGAGGGTGGTCAGCGTGCCCGGCGGCAGCGGCAGGCGGATCGCGATATCGCCCATTTCGTCGCTGGCAACCGCCCGACCGTCGGGGCCCAGCACGTGGACGTCATAGCCCGGCATGGGCCGGCCCGCCGAACCGCGGGGCACGGCCAGATCCGCGATGCCCAGCGGATTGGCGGTGATGGCCCAGGCGGTCTCGGTCTGCCACCAGTGATCGACCACGGGCACGTTCAGGTGCCGGGCTGCCCAGGCCGCGGTATCCGGGTCACAGTGCTCGCCGGCCAGAAACAGCGCACGCAGGCAGGACACATCATGGCCGGCGGCTGCCTGACCTTCCGGATCCACTTTCTTGATCGCCCGAAAAGCCGTGGGTGCGGTGAAGAACACGTTCACGCCGTGGTCTTCGATCACGCGCCAGAACGCCCCGGCATCGGGCGTACCGACAGGCTTGCCCTCGTAGATGACCGTGGTGCAGCCCAGCAGCAGCGGCGCATACACACAATACGAATGGCCGACCACCCAACCCACGTCCGAGGCGGTCCAGAACGTATCCTGCGGGGTGAGGCCGTACACGGCCCGGGCGGAGTAGTGCATGGCCACAGCATGCCCGCCGTTGTCGCGTACCACGCCCTTGGGCCGGCCCGTGGTGCCGGAGGTGTACAGAATATAGAGCGGATCGGTGGCCGCCACTGCCACGCAGTCGGCCGGACGAGCGTTGGCAACAGCCTCGTGCCAGTCGATATCGCGCCCGGCGACGAGATCACAGGGCTGGGTGTCACGCTGGATGATGATGCAGCGCTCGACCTTGTGCGCGGCCAACTCGATGGCGTGGTCGAGCAGCGGCTTGTAAGCCACCACCCGCCCCGGCTCGATGCCGCAGGAGGCCGAGATCACGAGTTTGGGGGTTGCGTCGTCGATGCGCTTGGCCAGTTCCGGCCCGGCAAAGCCGCCGAAGACCACCGAGTGCACCGCACCGATACGTGCACAGGCCAGCATGGCGATCACCGCCTCGGGGATCATCGGCATATAGATGATCACCCGGTCGCCCTTTTCCACGCCCTGGGCGGCAATGGCCCCGGCAAAGCGCGCCACGCGGACCAAGAGCTCATCGTAGGTCAGCCGGGTGACGCTGTTTGTGACCGGGCTGTCGTGAATGAGCGCCACGCGCTCGCCGTGGCCGGCGTCGACGTGACGATCCACACAGTTGTCACAGGTATTGAGCGTGGCCCCCACGTACCACGAATAGAACGGGGCCGCGCGGGCATCGAGCACGCTTTCCGGCTCGCTCATCCAGCGGATATGGCCGGCCTCGCGGCCCCAGAAGGCCGCGGGGTCGGTCCGGGCAAGCTCGAAATCTGCGGCGTAGCGTGTCGCAGGCGATACGGTCATGGCGGGCACGATCAAAAGGCAATGCGTTGACGATGCCAGCTGGCCGCGCCCCGACCTATACGACTTTCGACCTTACTCGTGCTGCGCGGTCAGATAGTGCCGGGTGGTGTCCACCAGGACGTCCTCCAGCCATTTGGCCATGGCGACGTCATCGGCCACGAGCGATTCGAGCTTGGCCTTGGCCTGGCTTTCATCCGCGGCCTCGGCCGTGGTGACCAGCGCCCGATAGTTGGCGATCTCGAAGTGCTCGAAGGCGATGCTGGCGGCAACGCTCTGTACAGCCGTTTCCCCGCTCATCTGGGTGCCCCAGGAATGGCCCACGGCCGACACTTTGCCGCCGATGTCCTTGGCCTTGGAGACGTCGCTGCCCAGATCGGCCAGCAGCGCGGCAAGCTCTTTCTGATGGGCCCGGGTTTCGTCGACATGCTCGCGCAGGCGGGCCGCCAGCTCGGGATACTCATCCTCGAGCGCGTCGGTGCGCCCGGAGAGCATCGTCTCGCCGTGCTTGGCAAAGGCATGCGCCTCTTGTAGCCATTCGATCAGGATGTCTTTATGGGATTGCGCCACGGTGATGTCCTCTTGGCAGAAATGCTGATAAAACAAGCGTTTCACGTGTAACCAACGTACCGGAACCGGCAACCGATGCAGCCGGCGGCATCAGCTCTGTATGGATAGTGCCTCGGCAAAGGCATCGTGAGCCTCGTCGGAGAACAGCACGAACCGGGCACGGCGCAGGCAGAGAACCGAACGCGCGGCCTCGCCCACGGTTTCCATGGCGATCGTGGCGGCCTCGTTCAGCGGATACCCATAGATGCCGGCTGAAATCGCCGGGAACGCGATCGAGGCCGCGGCCTTGTCTTCGGCCAGCTCGATCGCCGTGCGATAACACGCCGCCAGCCGCCGGGGTACGTCGGGATGATCCGAATAGACCGGCCCGGCACAGTGCACCACCCAATCGTTGGGGAGCTCGAAGGCCGGGGTGATCACGGCCTGCCCGGCATCGATGGGCGCCAGTGCGCGGCTGGCCTCGACCAGTTCCGGCCCGGCCGCACGGTGAATGGCACCGTCGACCCCGCCGCCGCCCTTGAGCTGTTGGTTGGCCGCGTTGACGATCACCTCGATATCGCCCTGGTCGGTGATATCGCCCCTGATGCATTCGATGGTCATCTCGCCGATGGCGCGCTGCATAGCTCGTGCCCTGTGTGCCTGTAAAGTTGCCCCATGTTTACGCGATGGAGCCTGCGTGGCCAAACTCGTCAAGCTCTGGACGGCGCTCCAGACCAGCTACTGGTTCATTCCCTCGGTGATGTCGCTGGGCGCGGCTCTGCTGTCGTTTCTGCTGGCCGCCGCCGACGGCTGGCTGGGCAACGACTGGATCGATGCCGTGCCCTGGGTCTATCGCGTACAGGCTTCTGGCGCGCGCGACGTGCTGACCACGGTGGCCGGCTCGATGATCGGTGTAGCCGGCGTGACGTTCTCGATCACGATCGCGGCCCTGTCCTATACCACCACGATCCTCGGGCCGCGCCTGCTCACCAATTTCATGAGCGACAAGGGCAATCAGGTCACGCTGGGCACGTTTCTGGCCACCTTCACCTATTGTCTGCTGCTACTGCGCACGATTCAGGCCAGTAACGACACCGGGGGCACGTTCGTGCCGCATCTGTCGATCCTGTTCGCGATCGTGCTGGCGATGGCCAGCCTGGCGGTACTGATCTATTTCATCCATCACATTGCCGAATCGTTGCATGTCTCCAACGTCATCGCCGATATCGCGGCAGATCTGGACCGCGCGATCGAGGCCTTCGACGATCGCTCGCGCGAGCCCGCGGAGTGCCAGCCGGCCACCGCCCTGCCCGCCGATTTCCTCGAGCGCTCGGCCCCCATCCGGGCGACCCGGAACGGCTATATCCAGAATCTGATGCACGCCACCATCGTGAATGCCGCCTGCCGGCATGATCTGGTGGTGCGCGTGAATCGCGTACCGGGCGATTTCGTGGCCGAACGACAGATTCTGGCCCGTGTCTGGCCGGCCAGCGCGCTGGCGGACAGCGATATCGAGAGCACCGTACAAGGCGCCTATGCCATCGGCAGCCAACGCACCAAGCCACAGGATGTCATGTTCCTGGTCAACGAGCTGGTCGAGATTGCCGCGCGTGCCCTGTCGCCCGGCACCAACGACCCCTACACCGCCATGAGCTGTCTGGACTGGCTCACGGCATCACTCAACCGTCTGGCGCGCCGACGCATGCCCTCGCCGATCCATCGGGATGGCGACGATGTCCTGCGCCTGTGGGTGCCCGTATTCGATTTCGAGACTCTGGCCAACGCCATCTTCGATCAGCTGCGCTGTTATTTCGCTACCGACGTGAATGCGGCTATCCATATGCTCGATCGTCTGGGTGAATGCGGCGAGTTCGTTGGGCGTGCTGGCGATCGCGACCTGCTGCATGCCCATGCAGAAGCGCTCGAAACCGCGGCCCAGCCCAATATCCACAACCCGCGCGACGCGGCTCGGCTCGACGAGGCTGCCCGGCGTGCCGATCGCTTGTTGACCCATCCGGACGAGCGCCGCGGCGCGCTGCCCGCTTGAACTCATCAGCCGCGGCGCCATTTCTAGCGGCACGCCTTCGTTTCTTACCGTGATGTCCTCGATGAACCAGAGCCAACGCGCTGACCGGCCGACCCCGCCGATCGCCAAGCAAGCGCCTACCGAAACCACGATGCACGGTGTGCGCCTCGTCGACGACTATGCCTGGCTGCGTGATGCCGACTGGCGCGAGGCCATGATGGACCCGAGCCGGCTGGATCCCGAGATCCGCGCGTATCTCGAGGCCGAGAACGCCTATACCGAGGCGATGATGGCCGACACCACCGGGCTGCAGGCCGAGCTGGTGGCCGAAATGCGGGCCCGCATGGCCGAGGTGGATGCCAGCGTGCCCACGCCCGATGGCGACTGGGTCTACTACGTGCGCTTTCGTGAAGGCGGCCAGCACCCGATCTTCTGTCGGGCGCCTAGATCCGCCGATGGCAGCGCCGAGCCGGGCGAGCCGCTCACGGATGAACAGATCCTGCTCGACGGCGACGCCGAGGCCGAAGGCCGGACCTATTTCTCGCTGGGCGCGGTCGATCACAGCCCCG
>MDTG01111087.1_pt1 | contig 44793 bp, 41 predicted proteins | sample 811421 | NCBI WGS metagenome assembly MDTG01 (sample SAMN05326645, study PRJNA326480) | marine metagenome | isolation source: seawater | place: Pacific Ocean: South East | collected 2011 | reverse complement strand
TTACAAAGCCAAGAGATGGCAAAAATAAAAAGATATTCGTTAACCAAAGAAACTTCGTTTACAGAGTCTTTAACAATAATAGTTTTAGACAAGGTGGAAGATTCTATGGAGGTTTTTGGCAACAGATACCTCGTGAATATAGAAAATTTATACGCATAGATGGTTATCCTACTGTTGAAATAGATTATTCATCTCACCACCCAGTTCTTCTCTATGCGAGAAAAAGCATCAATTACTGGAAAGAATATGGAGAAGATAACGATCCTTATGATCTGAGTGAGCAGTTCAAAGAATTAAATCCGCATACCAACTCAGATCATGGTGGTGCAGTACAAAGCAGCATCAGTTCTGTGTACGGATCTAACACTTTACCCAGTGTGGCAGAGAGAGAACGTACCTTAATCAAAACACTGATGCTTATTCTCGTGAATACGAAGTCTGATGAATCAGCAATACTAGCTACCAGACAAAGGATCAGGGAAATCACAGGAGTTAATTATTCTAAGCAATATCAACCTCTGAATGATAAACGGCTAAAACGATACATTGAAGCTATCAGAATGAAGCACAAACCCATTGCTAATTATCTAGGTAGAAGCGGTGGCATGGAGCTTCAGTATTTAGATTCTCAAATTACAGAGGCGATTTTATCAACATTCACCAGACGAGGTATTCCAATTCTGGCAGTCCATGACAGTTACCTAATATGGGAAGAGTATGCATCAGATCTTAAGTGGCAAATGAATAGAGTGTGGCAAAAATTTAGTGGCTTGTCTGATGATGAGTTGAACAGTTCATTTTATTCAGAATGGACATCATCTGATGGGAGAGTCTTTAAGAGTGAAAAACCCATGCCTGTCTGGATGCCTAAAAAAGAAATACATCCACTGAGTAAACGAAAACAATACGTAAGTGAAAGACACAAACAGTCTCTGAAGGAGTTTAAACAATGGAGAAAACAACCTGAGAGAATAGAAATTATGAAGATGCTGGGGGTGATAGGAAAATTTGATACACTTCCTGTATGGATGAAATACTGTAAAGAATTAAAAGCAGAAAGATTTTGTGAAGATGCAACGAAAGAACTAATAGAAGGTTTGGTTATAGAATGAGAATAAAATGGAGGAATGAATGACAATTATAGTCAAAACAGAAATCACAATAACAAAGGGTTTTGGTGCTTGGCAGAAGATGGTCGTGTCTCAAACTGACAAACTAAAAGAAATGGGAATCTCATTTCTTTATGCTGGTACGGAGGAAGAAAATCCAACAAAACTGCATACAGCAATGTGCTTTGACAGCTTGGATGCTTTCAAAAAATTTGGTGCAGATGCGGAGCTTACTAATCAAAGGCGAGAGGCTGGCGTAATAATAGAAACAGGAAAATACACTATCATCTCAAGCGATTTTATTAGTAACTATCCTGCACCGCCTAAAATTTAAGCCTATACCTAAACAAGAAGAGAACTAGAAGAAAAAAAAAATAAAGAAAGAAGATCAACTACAGTAAATCTATAGTTAGCGTATTATATCATTATACGACTATTTTTTATGATAGTCTCGCATGTTGGTATCAAGAGGCATTCAAAACCACTTAGCTCTTTTTCTCTTTTGTTTTGGTAGTAGTTCTTTAAGAGACTTCTCAGCTATTTCATTTTGGCAGTATTTTTTAACAATACGTTCCGTTTTATCATTGGTTACTTTTTTAATGTTCTCAAACATGCAAGCTTCAAGAGCTTTACGCTCATGTTCTCTTCTTATGGAATCTAATGCTGATTTGCTTTTTGCATGACCTTTGCCTGCTGCCTTAGTATAGTACTCAATTGCTTTGTGAAGGTCTTTTTGGACACCAAGACCACCAGCGTAGATGTTCCCTATTCTCCATTGAGAGTTACTTGCATTTTTTTCCCTTGAGTAATATTTCAGGCCTACTTTTCCTGTAAGGCCACCGTCCACAGAAATCCCAGCATACGTTTTGCCATCAGCATATGTGTACGTGCCTTGACCATGCGCCTGACCATTCTTGAATTCACCTACGTATTTATCACCGTCAGCCCATGTGATCGTGCCTTGACCATGGCGCTTATTATTCTTGTATTCGCCTACGTATTTATCACCGTTAGCCCATATGACCTTGCCTTGACCATGCGCCTGACCATTCTTCCATTCGCCTACGTATTTATGACCGTTAGAAAATGTGAACGTGCCTTGACCATGGCGCTTACCATCCTTGTATTCACCTACATATTTTTCACCACCAGCCCATGTGTACGTGCCTTGACCATGGAGATTACCATTCTTGAATTCACCTACGTATTTTCGTCCATCAGCAAATGTGAACGTGCCTTTACAATTCGTCCACGATCAAACGTTATCGCCTTCCTTAGCGGAGCTTCCTTTACATATAGGCAAAGCATAGGTTTCCAATGCAGTGCTGAACAGGAAAAACAAAGAAGCAAAAGATATAGAGAGTATTTTACGAATAATAATTATCCTGATGTTCATTGATGATCGCTGTTGATAGACATAATGTTAACTTGAATTAGAAATCTCTGGCAACTTGATGATAGACCCAGAGATTTAAGTGACTATCGCCTACTCTTCTATTTATATTATAAATGACAGAGTATTTTTTTTGTAGGATCTACTTGGCACCAATTTGGCACCAGTAATTTCACAAAAATAGATACCTTTTTTTAATCTGAAGGATTCTCATATTCAATATTCTATGTTTTAATAAGTTATGGAAATGAAAATCTTAAGTTCAAAAAGGTGAATGATTCTGTTGACTTAAACGCATTTGTTAGACTACTTGTCTCCTACGTGTATTATGCTCTGCCAAAAAAAATAGCGAAACCCCTTATTGGACTATGACGGCAACGCGCATATCATTATTTTACGGTGCTTTGTTCCTTGTTATTGGGGTAATACTGCCGTTCTGGCCGGTTTGGCTTGAGTCACGCGGCCTCAGTTTGACTCAAATTGGATTTGTAATTTCAGCTGGCCTATGGATTCGTGCTTTATCAAACCCATTTATCGCGCAATTGGCAGACCGTTTTGGTCAGCCAAAAAAACTGATCATTGGGCTCGCGTGGGGCAGTTTATTCTCCCATTTACTTTTCTTTTCAGCCAATGAATTCTGGTCACTTCTTATAGTAAGCATTCCTGCTACGATGTTGCTTTTTGCACTTATGCCTTTGGGCGACGCTGTTACTATGTTAAAAGTTCGAAGCGAACAGGTAGACTATGGACGCGTGCGTCTTTGGGGATCATTAACCTTCATTTTAACGGCGAGTTTCAGTGGTTTCTTTCTTGAAGATCAGCCGGCTGATGCAATCCTTTGGTTAATAATTTTGTTTATCATTTTTACGATTGCAGCTTGTCATTATTTGCCAAAAACCATCACATCCGGTAACCAAAATTTCTTTTCCCCAATAAAAGCAGTCTTTTCTTCACCACCAGCACTTGTTTTTATGGGAGGTGCGGCGCTGGTGCAAGCCAGCCACGGGGTTCTTTATGGTTTTGCAACTATTCACTGGCGATCGGCAGGAATTAGCGAGGGAGTTATTGGCGCATTATGGGCGGAAGGAGTTATTGCCGAAATTCTTTTATTTTCGGTATCTGGTATACTTTTTAAAAGATTTAAACCCATACACTTTTTATTAATAGCTGCTTTAGCGGGTATTTTGCGGTGGATGATCCTCGCAGAAACCACCGTATTGCCAGCTTTAATTTTTGCTCAGCTTCTTCACGCTTTTACATTCGGTGCAACACATCTAGCAGGACTGCATTTTATCATGAAAATGATTCCGGAACGTTTTGCTGCAACCGCGCAAAGTATATATTCTAGCACTGCGGTCGGAGGAGCTATGGCTATTTCCACAATGTTTTCCGGGTTTTTATACGACGAATACGGCGCTTATTCGTTTTACGCAATGGGTGTTATGTGTTTGGCCGGGCTATTGACGGCGATGTTTTCTTGGCATCAAATAAAAAACCTAGAATAGTAACACTGTCATAGTATCAAGTTTTAAAAAAATTTTCTTGGTGTATACACTCAATCCATAGAGTCCGATATATTTTATTTATAATGATAAAAACAATTAATTTGTGCTTAAAAAAATAAAGATTGACCAGAATAGGACATAAAGTTGACTAACGAGATTAACTTTAGGTTTGATTTCAATTTAGCCCTGCTTATTCTTTTTCCAAAACAGGTATTGTTTTATCCAATGGCATCCATATAAAACTAGGAACAAGTCTATTAATGAGCTTAAAGTAGGGGCTTAGTGGGATATAATGGAAATATGATTTGAATAAAACTATTCAGTTTAACCCTTTCCATAAAACCCTCACTATACATGCAATGTTACTTTGGGGTTTTGGAGTGCTTGGGATTCTCTCTGCCTCCTCCGTACTTACCGTCCTTGCTTCTGCTTTTCTTGTAAGTTTTTGTGTTTTATCTATCATTAAAATACGGACCTCCGTTAAATGTATATGTTTTTTAATTGCTAGCGGAATAGTTTGGATATCTTCAGCCTACGGTGTCGAAACGGCAATTTTAGAGGGTCTCTCCCGTGCCTCGATATTTCCTGCCTTCCTAATTACACTTGTTTTATTGCGTGCTACCGTTGATCATCGCCCGGAAACAGATAAAGCCCGGCAAGCATTTGCCTCTCTTCCAAAGAATGCACGATCCGGTGGCATAATTACTGGGGCACATATAATAGGTTCTATCCTTCAAGTTGGCGTCTTCGCAATTCTAGCACCGATAGTTGGGAAAAACACGCCTGAGGAGGAAAGAGAATCAATATTTATTCTCGCCGCAAGAGGAATGGCTTTAGTACCTTTTTGGTCACCGTTCGTTGTTGGGATGGCATTAGCGAGCGAATACTTGCCATCTGTTCCACTATGGCAACCAGTTTTACTAGGTGGCGCGCTCACTATTTTTTGCCTATTTACATATCTTACTCTAATTGAGAATGAATGGAAACTGTCCACTATCCTTCAAACACTAAAGAGCCTTGGGCCAATAATACCAACCATATTTTTTTCTGCTGCAACAATTATTTTTATTAGTTCCCTGACAAAATGGTCTACGTTACAGTCTTTAATAATTGGACTCCCTGTTCCCTGCCTGATTGCACTCTTCACTACCAATTATAAAAACTTAAAATCCGGTTTACGAACCACATTGAAAGGCGCAAGAAAAATTGGTCCTGAAACAACACTTTTAAGCCTTGCCATAACACTTGGGACCGTTTTTGAGGCTGCAACTCCTCAAAGTGGAATAGTTGATTGGCTAAATTCACTTTCGATATCAAGTACTGAAACGGTTTTCATTGTTATAATGGGCATGATTCTAGCTGGACTAGCGGGAATTCATGCTATTGTTCCAGGCACTATATTGCTGGTAATCTTTACCATTATTCCGACCGGAGTGAGCGATCTGGTATTAATGGAGTCTCTTTTAGTTGGATGGGGATTGTGTAGCCTTATCTCTCTAGGGAGTCTTACAGTTATTACAGGATCGGTAATGTTTAATTTAAGCCCATTTAGAGTTATTACATGCTCCAATATTACTTTCGCCTTTGGAATTGGAGTTGCGTGTGCTTTAATACTTTGTGGGATAGATAACTTTTTGCTCAAATAAACCAAGATTATAGTCTAATTTAAAAAGCTAAATACTCGCAAACTTATAAAAATGTTTATATCGCACATTATTATTACGAGCAGATTTTTCTTAAATTTATCAATTATTTGTACGGTGTTTTTTATTCATGTAACCCACACTTTATGAAACTTCTTTACGCCAATTAAAGCACAATAATAACTGATTAACATGTTATCTACCAGAAATTAGGGAGCAAAAGACAATAACAAAAAACGATATCGTTATAGGATCGGCATGGGGAGTTTGCGCCGCAACATGGCATTCAATTGTACCAATCGCTATTAATTTGTTGCCCCATATCCCATCAATCGAACTTGTATTTTTGCGGAATTTTATTGGAATGATGTTATTTCTATCAATTGTTCTCTGGAGTGGATTTGCATTCTTAAAAACATCCCGCCTATCATCTCATTTTAAAAGAAACATCTGTAATTTTATCGGCATGTGGATGTGGTTTGCCGGATTATCTGCCCTTCCGATCGCTGCAGCTGTCTCATTGCATTTCACCATCCCACTAATGGTAATAGTACTTGCAATAATATTCTTGGGAGAACGTCCTGGACCAAGTCGGCTAATTCCTACGTTCATTGGTTTCGTTGGAATAATAGTCATACTCAGACCCGGAACATTGCCAATAAACAACTCAGCGTTACTAGTGCTGGGTTCTGCCCTTTCCTACGGCGGTGTTGCCATCTATACAAGGTCTTTGGGTGCTACCGAACATCCAAATACCACAACATTTTATTATCAAATGATGGTTTGTGCTTTCTCTGCTCTTTCAATGAGTATTGGTTGGTTGATTGCAATGTATTTGCCCGATGAGACACTACAAGTTTTAAACTTTCGGTGGATAATACCAAATACAGCGGACATTCCTGCGTTGTTACTTCTTGCAATTTCAGGAACACTAGCTCCCTATTGCCTTGTGCGCGCACTAGTACATGCTGAAGCTACAATAATTGAGCCCATTGAATACTTGCGTTTACCGATCTCCGCTGGAATCGCCTGGCTTATCTTTGACCAGGCCACAGATGTATGGACATGGGTGGGTGCAACTATAATCGCCGGCTCCACCTTATACATGACCCGAAGCGAAGCAAAAATGGCAAAAAGTTAATGTTAAAATTATTCTTACACACTGCCTATGAGGGCGGATTATTATTAGATAAGAGCCATCCCCAGCGTTCTTGAGCCTTTCTAGAAGTTTCTTCATCTGGCATGTTAACCCGTGGAAATTTGTTAATCCAGTGAAATGGCTTACAAGCATTTATAATCGCTCTACTGTTTGTTGTTTCTCCATTGGCTTTGCGCTCGGGATGGATGAGTGGATCAAGACCTGTCGACCAGGCTGACTTGATTATATCAATATCACTTGCTGGATCAGTTCGAAAACACATGGCCCACATAACATCCTCTAAGTTGGAAGCATCAATATCATCATCTACTACTACAACAAATTTTCCAGCATATGCCCCGAGACGACATTGACTAGCTATTTGACCTGCTTGGGTTGCATGTCCTGGATATCTTTGTTTAATCGATATAGCAGTAAACATGCGACCACCACCGCAATCATGACACCATACGCGACCTATATCCGGAATACCAACAGCTTCCACCTGTTCCTGTAAAAGTGCTGAACGCACAACTGCCCTATAGCGTGACTGCTCTTCCGGAGGACGCTGAGGGGGGCAACCCAACATAATAGGATCGTTCCGATGATAAATTGCCTTTATATCTAATGTTGGTCCATTATGTTCTGGATTTCCGTAATAACCTGTCCATTCTCCAAACGGACCTTCCAGTCTCTGCCGGTCTGGATAACAGAAACCCTCCAGTACAATTTCCGCCTTCGCCGGAAAAGGCAGCCCGGTATGCTTGCCAATCACAGCTTCCACAGGACTGCCCCGATACGCACCCATCACATCATATTCGCAAACCCCATAGGGGATTTCACTTGAGGACATTAAAAAACTTAATGGGTCAACACCCACAACAACGCAAACCGGCATGGGTTCATTCGCATCCATAAATTTTTGGCGATGCAACCGTCCATGTTTACCTGGAGAAATATAAAAACCTACCGTTCTTGCATCCTGTACCATCACCCGATAAGTGCCAACATTGACCCAACCCTCAACTGGATCACGAGTAACATTGAAAGACCCAGTTCCGATATAGCGACCGCCATCTTCCTTATGCCATAGGGGCACAGGAAATTTCAATACATCAACGTCATCATCTTCAATAACGTTTTCTAAAACCGGTCCGTCTTCTACAGTAACATACGGCAAAGGATTATTAACAACTGACGCATAAGCCTTATTAAAAAGTTTGCTTAGCTCAAATTTTGTAAGGTGTGCAGGAAAGCCGAGAGTGATATTCTGTCGCCTTCCACCAAAAAAATTACTAAAGACTCGATACCCTTCTGGATAGTCAGGGATTTTGTCAAACAAAGCACAAGGCGCCCACTCATTATGCTGGAGCAATTCGGTAGCCAATCCAATGTCTTCCTGCCACGAAGCGCCGTCTATACGTCGCAATTCTCCAAGTTCTTCAACTATCTCAATATATTCACGCAAATCATTATAAATGACCCTTTGCTTATTTTCTTCCGACCTTTCGAAACTGACCATCTTATTTTCCTTGACCGTTTATTTATCGCTATTAGACGTTATTCGTCTCATCAGAGTCTGTAAACAGAGAGCTAAATGGACAAAGTTTTGCACGAGAAAAAAGTACGGCCAAAAATGAAGTGTTATCATGAAAAGTCTCTAAATATTTTTTAAATTTAATGTTTTGCCGCACCACGCCTAACCGCGAAAGTAGTTGATATAAAAATCACTATTGTTCCAATCCAAGTCCAAAAATCCGGAAGTTCAGAAAAAAAGATCCAACCGGCAAGTGCAGCTAAGGGCATTCGCATAAAATTAACAGGTTGTACTAATTGAGCGGGCGCGAGCGAAATGCCCTTTGTAATGCTAAAATATCCTAAAGTGGACAAACATGAAACACCGATAATTGCTGGCCAATCGTTTAAAGAAGGAGAAGTCCAGTTATACACTGCCATTGGCAATGCTATAGGAACCAAAAATAAATTACCAAAGAAGACAATTGTTGTGACAGAGGTGTTACGTGACAGTGATTTGATAACAGTGTTGACACTTGCATAGCCAACAGATGAAAACAGGGCTGCTATGGCCCCAAAAGATATTGCCAAAATACCTGGACGTAGCACAATTAGCACGCCGAAAAATCCAATCAACGTCGCGAAGCAACTAGGTAAGTCAAATTTTTCACGTAAAAAAATTATCGCAAACACTATGGTGAATAGCGGCGTTGTAAATTGAAGAGCAAACAAATCACCCACAGGCAAAATAGTAGCAGCTTTAAACCAAAAAAGAATTCCTAGGTAAGAAAAACCCGCGACTGCTATATGCATGATTAAACGATTGGGAAGAAAAAAACATATTTTCCGTTGCTGAAAAAAAATAGGAAAAACGATTACCGCGGCAATTAGCGAACGGATAAAAGTTAATTGAAACGAACTATACTTATCTCCAAACTCTCGAAGAATGCTCGCAGAGGCCACGTAACAAAGAGCACTTAAAAGCATATAAAATGCGCCCATTGTAGAGGCTGGAAATTTAATCACTACTTTTTATCTCCTGCCTCAAGACGTATCACATAATAACTAGCAGTGAAAATAATAATTGCACCTATCCAAGTCCAAAGGTCTGGCAGCTGGCTAAAAAAGAACCATCCTATGAAAGCGGTAAAAGGAAGACGAAGAAAGTCAAAGGGCCAGACAACTCGCGCATCAGCTAAACCGATAGAATGTGCAAGGCACCACTGTGCTGCAGTGGTAAAAATTGCTAACGCTATTATCCAAGGTAACAGGCTCAAAGAGGGCAAAGTGAAATTTACCATTACTGGAATTGCGGAAATTATCAGCATAATAAAATTTCCAAATACAGTAATAGTGGTGGTTAATTCGGTTCTAGATAATATTTTAATCGTCACATTAGTCGCGCTATATAGAATAGCAGAACCAATAGCGGCCAATGCTGCAAAACCAACAACCTCGAAACCAGGCCGAAGAATAATAAGTGCACCAAAAAATCCTACAGCACAAGCAACCCAGGTTTTTCTCCCTGCTCTCTCACCAAGCACCAAAACGGCCGCAAGAATAGTGAAAAGTGCATTGGTAAATTGCAATGCGTAAACATCCGCAAGTGGCATATTGGAGAGCGCATAATAAGTCGATGCCATTGCAGCATAGGTTAAGAGACCACGCAGCACAAAAAGCTTCCATTTTCTATGTACCGACCTAATTCCGTCCGAGAAATTTTTACAAAGCCAAGGTAGCAAAAATATTGAAGCAAATGCGGAACGCCAGAAAACTATTTCAAAAGTATTTAAATCTGAAGAAAGTTCCTTAACCAATCCTGCATTAATTGAATATCCTATCGCAGCAAAAACCATCCATAAAATACCCCTAACCGGATTGTTTGAACGATCACTGGTACTCATTTTGTCTTTCTCCGTTCACGAAGAAGTACGTCGTATGCTGCGATAAAAATAACAGTTGCTCCTATATAGGTCCAATAATCAGGCAATTCTCGAAACATCAACCAACCAAAGAAAACTGCCCATGGAAGCCGAAGAAAATTTATGGACTGAACAACACGAGCATCAGCAGACCCGATAGAGAGTGCTAAACATATCTGGGCCAACATAAAACAAACTCCCATTAACAGAATTAGAGGTAGGTCAGCCCAGATTGGCATAACCCATTGTGGAGCCGCAAATAATGCAGAAAAAGGAATGATTGTTATATTGGCAGCGAGAGTTATAAGTACTGCATGTTCTGTCAAGGACAACTTACGGATAACAATATTTGCAGCTGCGAACGAAAATGCTGCTAGTAAAGCGCTAATCGCACCAAGGTTAAACTCAATGAAGCCGGGGCGGACTATTATAAGAGCGCCCGCAAAACCAAAAACACATGCAAGCCAACCCCGCCGGCCAACATATTCGGCTAACAGAAAGCTGGCTAAAAATATTGTAAATAAGGGAGTTGTAAATTGAAGAGCCTGCACATTAGCAATATCCATAACAGAATATGCGTAGAAAGATGCTGCCATTCCAACGAATGAAAAAAAACCCCGCAAAAAATATTTACCAATATGCAATCGTGCGCGCCGGAGGGTGCCAGAAGGTAACTTTATAATGTACGGTGTCATAAGCACTGTTCCTATTAAACCATGAAAAAGTAGAAGTTGAAAAACCCCTATTTCACTCGATAATAAACGAACCAGACCACTGGCCGCTGCCTGAAATGCAGTGCATAAAATCATCCAGCCTGCACCTGCAATCACGGACTGTTTAACCGGCATGCTAAACCACCTCTATTTTGTAAAGCGCTCTTATCTAATATCTACATAATTAAAATAATTTAAAATTTGTTATGGAACCGCTTCTATAAATGACCATGATGTCCAATGCGCAGTATAAGCATACTGGCTTTATCTTATGGCAACAGAAGCACAATGTTTTTAAACTCAAGCATTAGTCTCTTATGACAAAGATCATTTTGCAAGTTTACGAAAGGTGAAATTTGAAAAAACTCCTCTATAAATCAACCTAAAGTCATTCATAGCGTCTGCCCTTTCTTTTAGATTGAAGCGTTGAGGTTGCGAAAGCCTACGCCAAAAATTCATAAGATCAAAAACGGGCTTCGAGGATTAGAAAGATGGTAAGTACTAATAGTTTCTTATATGCATATAGCTTTGGTAAAGTCTCAATATTTAACCTAACGCGCATTGCTATCCAACATATACATTGTGTGCGATTATATTAGTGCGGCTGTTCCTCTCTAAATAATTTATTATAAGCTTTAGCATCTTTCACTGTTGGTTCAAGACCGCCAGATCCTATCCGTTGTAATGCCTAAGACTAATTTCTCGATAGCATCAAGTTCTCAGCCCTCTCATCAAAACCAGCACATATAAAAACATACAGACGCTGCTTCGCGGATACCTATTTTGTTGCAAATCATATTTTTTTCCTGTGTGGTTGCAGCGCCTGAGTACCACCTCCAACTGTAAAAAAAGATTCAAAAAAACAAGATCCGAATTAGATCCTGCTAGAACAATTAGGTGTGGATAAACTAAAAGTCAGACTTCTAATGTGCTTGGTCCAGAAGGCATTACATAGGCACCGGAAAAGGGGAAACATTCTGGTGAATCATCATTGAACCAAACGATCAAATGACCTAATTGTTTTGGAAAATGTTGTGGCCCCAAAGTCCCCTGGCCAAATTTAGAGCTCGATCGGTTATCTGAGCACTCTCAGGCACACGACCAACACCCAAATCAATTCGGCCAATATTCAATGCCTCAAGAATACAAAATTTCCTTCAACTTTAAGCGCACTTTAATAATTAAGCATTACTCCTCTGGAACCAACTCTAAGATTGCATGTAAAAGACTCTGTCTTATCAATCAAAATCTCTGGAGATGCTCCACTAACCAGTATCGATAGTATATTAATTCATCAATGTGAACGGCTAACGCCAGGGTATCATCAATGGCGTCAATGGTGATACCATTTAGAATAGGTGACTGATCAATTAAGCTGAGTGTCACCAGACATATTACGCATCAATTTTGTTTGTGACTGTGGATATGACCATTTTGACCAAACTTTAATTACTAGCGTCATATCTGGTGCAATCTCAGCATGGCTACGCGAAATAACGCCGCACAACGTATCCCATTTTCAAATTTTAGCGTAGATTACAGCATGGTTGAGCGAAAAAAATTATCCTCTTTAAACACTAAGCCGCAATCACAGTGGATTGATCTTTTCACTAATGGTCAAGGTAAATGGACTTTACTGCTTAATCTCGGCGTCGGTCTGCATGCCCTGGATGTATTTATCATCAATACTATTATGCCAAGTATCATAGCAGATATTGGTGGTATAAGCTTTTACACATGGGCTTCTATGATTTATATGGTCGGGTCAATTGTTGGTGCGGCCGCTGGTTATCATTTACGAGTACGATTTGGGAAACGAAATGGTTATCTGTGGAGCGGCTTAGTCGTATTAATAGGTACAATTGGTTGCGCTATTCCACCTGATATGTTTTCGCTATTAATTGCTCGTTTCGTTAAAGGACTTGGTGGTGGATTTGTAATAGCGCAAACAACGGCCCTCCTTCGGGATTATTTCAACCCAATTATTCGCACTCGTATGCTCAGCACAATAACCACAACTTGGAGTATTGCTGCGCTTCTTGGTCCTTTTTTTGGAGGTTTTTTCGCTGAAATAGGTTGGTGGCGGGGGTCATTTTGGTCACAAGTACCCATAATTTTAATATTCATGTGGGGATCAACACGCACCATAGTGGCAGATAGTGCTCAGGAGCCTAACCGGCGTTTACCTTGGCGACGTTTGATTATGCTAGCCTCTGGTGTCATTACAATAGGAATTACCAGTCAAATCGCGGATCTTTTTACCAATTTAGGATTAATATGTTTGTCCTGTTTTCTAGTTTGGCTTACCTTTCTGCGAGATGAGAAATCTCCTGAAAAATTATTTCCAACTAAGCCACTTTCCTTTTTTAATCCTGTAGGACTTGCATATTGGGTCTATTTTCTTATTTCCGCTTTGCATTCATCGCTATTGATGTTCGCTCCGCTATTTTTACAGGAAATGCATACTATTTCACCGCTATATATTGGATACCTGTCATTGGTTTTTTCAATTGGTTGGACCATCGGATCATTGTCTGTTTCAGGATTATCCGGTATTCCGGAACGAGTAGCATCAGTTGCTGGAATGGTTGCTGCTACAGTATTTATTTTAACATTTACATGGGCGGTGTTGGTAGGCTCCCTTATATGGCTCACTATTACTATAACATTGGTTGGAATTGCAGTAGGAACAACCAATGTGCTCATGATTACATTTGGGATGTCAGTCGCCCACGATGGTGAGGACAGCATTACAGCTTCCTCCATGCAAACTATTCGATCCCTCGGAGTAGCCTACGGGGCGGCCGCAGCAGGATTAATTGCCAATTCTGCCGGCCTTGCCCAGAACACTGATTTAAAAACCCTAGAGAATGTTGCCATCTGGGTCCTAAGTGCAACAGCGTTAACCCCTGCACTGTGTGCGTTATTATGTTTGAGAGCCGTAACTTGGGGGTGGAATTTCCGAAAAGATAAATAAGAGGTGAAAAATGCAAATCAAAACTGTATTGATACTGAGCCCGGGTGAGATGGGGGCTGCTGTAGGCCATGCATTTCATCAATCGGGTTTCGAAATACTTGGTGTGTTTAATGATAGGACCCGAACCACTCAAAAGAGAGCCATTGATGCAGGGTTCAAAGACGCCGGCTCACTCAACATAGGATTAAAAAATGCGGACATAGTGTTGAGTATATTGCCTCCTGCGCACGCTCTTCATATGGCAAAGAAGGTAGCTGACGGCATGCGAGAAACCGGAGCAATCCCTCCATATGTGGACTGCAATGCTATTTCGCCGGAAACCGCAAAAAGTGTTGCAATAACAATTTCAAAAGCAGGCTCAAAGCCAATCGATGTTGGTATAGTCGGCAACCCGCCTAAGCAAAATTCAACCCCCCCACGTTTCTTTGCTAGTGGTGTAGATGCTAAATTAATGGATACATTCAGTAATGCAGGAATTGTGGTTAAAAACTGTGGACAAGAGATCGGCCAGGCTTCGGCGGTAAAAATGGTCTATGCTGGCATTACAAAGGGTGTAAGTGCTCTTTGCGCAAACATGCTAATTGCAGCAGACAAACTTGGTGTAGCGGATACAGCACATGAAGAACTAATGCTTAGTCAAGATTTTTTATACCGGAGAATGCAAAACTTGACACCTTCCTTGCCCGCGGTTTCTGAACGGTATATCGGCGAAATGGAAGAAATAGCTAAGACATGCCGTGCAATCGGAATTACGGCTGGATTCCATGATGGTGCTGCAGACCTATACAGGTTGATGTCTAGATCACCTTTTTCCAAAGAAACCCGTGAAACTGTTGATCAAGATCGTGATATGCGCTCAACTATAATTACTTGTTCTAAGATAAACTCATGAATAAAATCTTCCAGAGAGACAAAACTAAGTGTAAAAATTAAAATCTCGGAAATGATCCCCACTTCTTCTAAATAAATAAAAAGTTTTTCGTATGAACGTCGTTTGTACAAGATTTAGAAATCTTCTTTTATGATTGCACAATCTAATTTTTTTCTAGATGCATAGTCTCAAAAAAATACGTCTAAATAATGGCAATGCGATACAACTGTTATTTCGCTCTAGCAGACGTGCCAGAAGAATTTCCTTGCGTCTTGTACCCGGATATGGATTTCTTGAACTTGTGGTTCCAGATGGAACACCCATGTGGGCCGCAAGAAACTTCGTTATTAAGAATGAAGAATGGCTAATTAAGAAACAAACCAAACTGGGTACTTGGAAACCTTTCGCAGATGGGCTTGAGTTCCCATTCAGGGGACGGACATTATTAATTGAAACAAAGTGCAAAGGAGTAAAGGAAATTAATCTGCTTTGCAATCGGTTGATTGTTTCTACGAAAAACCGGAATATTAATTACGTCGTAACTGACTGGATTAAAAATCATGGAAAAAAAAGGTTCACACAATTATCCTATGAAAAAGCCTCAATCCTCGGAAAATCAATCAATCGGATAACAGTGCGCGACACTAAGACTAGATGGGGAAGTTGCTCCTCAAATGGAAATCTCAATTTTTCATGGCGTTTAATCATGGCACCCGACTTTGTTTCTGATTATTTAGCTGCGCATGAAGTTGCACATTTAGCTTTTATGAACCACTCATCGGATTTCTGGGCAATTGTAAAAACCCTCACACACTCTACACACGAAGCGCGAAATTGGCTCTGCCACAATGGAAACTCTTTACATTTATTTGGTGGTTACAAACCATAATCGCGCAACAACTCTGGGATGAGGTTTTTCCTTTAATTGCAAACAGCCACTTAACGATAAAAAGGAATATACATATAAAAGGATAAATCTACTCCGGGTTATATACGAAACGAATAATTAATGTATTTTTTTTGAATTGACTAAGAAATCATAATTTTATTTGATGAAAAATTATGTTCAAAATCGACTATTAATTTTTCGAAAAAAGAAATATTGAGAGGGTGAAAACACAAGTCTCGGAAACCTTAAAAAATGATTGAACTCACATCAAAACCGCAAAATAGAAAATCAATTTCCTTTCCATCAGAGAGACCAAAATTCTATGGTGAATGGAATGCTTACGAGTGATTTCGATTTTCACCTCCCAAAGAAAAATATTGCGCAAGAGCCTAAGACACCAAGAGACGCAAGTAGATTACTAGTTGTTAACAACACCCTGACGGACCACCTGTTTTGTCATTTGCCAAAATTATTACTCCCGGGAGATACCCTGGTGCTTAATGACACTAAGGTTATTCCTGCTCGTTTGCGCGGCCAACTCAATGATGCCAAAATTGAAATTACACTGCACATGCAAAGATCAGAGCGAAAATGGCTAGCATTTGCACGACCCGCTAAAAAATTAAAATTAGGTGATGAGGTCTATTTTGGGAAAAATTTCTCTGCGATTGTTTCCTCTAAATTTGATGGAGGCGAGATTGGAATTGACTTCAAGGGAATTAGAACAGCAGAGGGGCTCAAATGCTATGGAAAACTGCCGCTACCACCTTATATTAAACGAGAAAATATCACACACGATACAGACGTTGTAAATTATCAAACAGTCTACGCCAATCAACCAGGAGCCGTAGCAGCCCCTACGGCGGGTCTGCATTATACCCCTGAACTTTTAGTTGAGTTGCAGCGTTTGGGTATAAAAATTGAAAAACTCACACTTCATGTTGGCGCTGGCACTTATTTACCTGTGAAAGTTGATCATATACATAAACACGTGATGCATTCGGAGTGGGGCAGGATTGATAAGAGGACCGCGGGCCGCATTAACGAAAACAAGAAAAATGGCGGGCGAATTATTGCGGCTGGCACAACAGTTCTTCGACTTTTAGAGAGTGCCACAAATGAAACAGGTGAAATTTTACCCTTCGAGGGAACTACAGATATTTTTATTACACCTGGCTTTCAATTTCGCGCGGTTGATCTTTTGCAAACTAATTTTCATCTCCCCCGCTCAACACTTTTGATGTTGGTTTCTGCGTTTTCTGGACTGGAAAAAATAAAAGTTGCTTATCAGCATGCAATAAATAAGGGATATCGATTTTATTCATATGGTGATGCCTGTCTTTTAGAGAGAGCAAACAGATGAGCCAAGCACCTCAATTTTCATTTAATCTTCTTTCAAATGACGGTAGAGCAAGACGTGGAAAAATTACCTGTGCCCATGGAGTAATTGAAACGCCAACATTTATGCCTGTCGGAACGGCCGGCACGGTCAAAGCGATGACACCAAAAGACGTTGAGGCAACGGGCGCAGAAATAATTTTGGGAAACACCTACCATTTAATGTTAAGACCAAGCGCTGAACGCGTGGCCTCATTGGGTGGACTGCACAAATTTATGAATTGGTCGAAACCAATTTTAACTGACTCAGGCGGTTATCAGGTATTTTCGTTATCCGAACGCCGAAAACTTACAGAACAAGGGGTTACTTTTCATTCACATCTTGATGGAGCGCAAGTGACACTTTCGCCAGAAAGATCGATAGAAATTCAAACGTTGCTTAATTCGGATATTAGTATGGTACTTGACGAATGTACCGGCTGGCCAATTTCCGAACAAAAAGCCGAAGAGTCAATGAAACTCTCAATGCGTTGGGCTGCACGATCTCAAAAGGTATTCAATCAGCGTCCTGGATATGCATTGTTTGGTATAGTACAGGGTGGCGTATACCCTGATTTGCGAAAATGTTCGGCACAAATTTTAATTGGAATGGATTTTGATGGCTACGCAATCGGCGGACTAGCTGTGGGAGAGGGACAGAAATGTATGCTAGAAGTATTAGAATACACAATTCCTCTTCTACCAACAGACAAACCCCACTATCTTATGGGTGTAGGCAAGCCTGAGGATATAGTTAAAGCCGTTAGCCTTGGGGTAGACATGTTTGATTGTGTAATGCCTACGCGATCAGGTAGAACTGCTCAAGCATTCGTTCGTGGCGGCGTGCTAAACCTTCGTAATGCAATACATGCTGATGACGCAAGGCCTCTTGATATTTTGTGCGAATGTCAAGTATGCAACGGGTTTAGCAGAGCATATTTGCATCACCTCGTAAAAGCACGGGAGATGCTTGCGGGAATGCTATTGACCAACCACAATTTGTATTTTTATCAAAGGTTAATGTCAAAATTAAGAACTGCAATCGAAAAAGGATCTTTTCTAAAATTTCAAAACGACTTTAACGCTGAGTACAAAGAGGGCCCGAGCAGAGCATTAGAATTACAATAAAGAACAATCTTGGTTTGGCATAGTTTGAACGATAATTCATAAAAACATTGTAAAGCTTTACAGGAAATAAAAAATTTCGACCCCACTAAGATCACAGGCATTTTAACGCTGCCAAAAATTAACTGCTACTTCACCCACCCGGTTTAACGGATATAATTATTGATTTTTACATCGGAACACTTGGGAAAAGAAAAATCATTATTAATCTTGCACACAGAGGTAACATTACAATAGATGTCTTTCGCTACTGAACCAAAATCTAAAATTCGAAATCGAGCATTGGAGCTTGGTTTTGATGCGGTAGGCTTTGCTCCTGCAGAAATGGGGGGAAGCGCGGGCAAACATCTGGCAAACTTTTTAAAAAAGGGATGGCACGGTGACATGGGTTGGTTAGAGAGCCGTTCATCCCAACGGAAAAAACCACGAAATTTATGGCCGGAAGCGAATTCCATAATTGCAGTTGCATTAAATTACGGTCCTAAGCATAATCCATTAGATGCATTAACGGAAAAGAACCGAGGATCTATATCAGTATATGCACAAGGCCGCGATTACCACAAGATTATCAAGAAAAGATTACGTATTCTAGCACATGAGATACATCATCTTTATAAAGCAGATGTAAAACTTTTTGTTGATACAGCGCCGGTTATGGAAAAACCAATCGCTAGAGCCGCCGGCTTGGGTTGGCAAGGAAAGCATACAAATCTGGTTTCTCGCCACTTTGGCTCTTGGATTTTTTTAGGGGAAATTTTTACAACACTCAAACTGGAGCCAGATACAGCAGCACCAGATCATTGCGGTTCCTGCACCAGTTGTATCGATACATGTCCGACCAATGCCTTTCCTGAACCCTACAAATTAGATGCAAGACGCTGTATATCCTACCTTACTATTGAGCACTCTGGTCCGATTCCGCATGAGTTTCGTGAAGCCATAGGGAACCGAATCTATGGGTGCGATGACTGTCTATCGGTTTGTCCGTGGAATCGTTTCGCTCAAACACACAAGTTGGATGAACTGAATCCACATGTAGAGAAAATGTGGCCGCATCTTGCGGATCTTGTAGAACTTGATGATGCAAGTTTTAGGGAGATTTTTTCAGGATCACCAATAAAACGACTCGGCAGAGATCGGTTCATTAGAAATGTATTAATCGCTATCGGGAATAGCGGTGAAAAAACACATATAGAAAAGGTGAAATTACTAGTTACAGATCCTTGCCCCTCAGTAAGAGGGGCTGCTGTTTGGACACTGCATAGATTGTTAAAACAATCTGATTTTAAAAAACTCAGATATGGATATGTTCGAAAGGAGACGGATCCGACAGTTTTAGCGGAGTGGGAATTGCCCAACTAAACATTGGAATAAACTCACCTAAAAAAGTTTAGCTTAAATCAGTTGTTAAGAAGCTTGAAATAATAATGCGAAGATGGCTTTAATCTAGTGTTAACACCCAGTATATAAAGAAGTAGGCCTTTTAATGTTTTTGAGGTAACTTATAAAAATCATGGCGATTACCTGAACGGACAAAGATATCTGATCCAGATGTACCGCGGATTATGCCAAGTTTCACAGAAGCGCCCGCTTCCCCCGTTGACCAAAGATTACGATAATACAATTCCAAAGTGTCTACAAATTGATCTTCGATATGATCTATTACATCCCCTGGCCGAATATCCGCACGGTCTGCAGGCCCATTATCGAAAACACTTGATACAACAAGATGTCCCATTGCTTCGGTTAGATGCATTCCTAGCCATGGGCGAGAAGGTCCAATACGTCTGCCAGATTCAATCATATCGTTAAGTATGGGACTAAGTAATTCTATTGGAACGAACATATTTCCCTGCTCATTTTTATCATTCTCACCGGGACCTTGAATAAATAGGGATCCAATACCACAAAGAAAGCCAGTCTCAGGATCTATCAATGCTGCTCCGCTCCAAGAAGGATGTAACGGAGCGGTGAAAATAGCTGACTCCAGCATGTACTCCCAAGAACCAGCAAAAAGCCGCCTATCTGCAATTCTAGCGTCTAATGCTCGTCGCACACCACCATGCGCTGCTACTATTACTTTTTTTTCCGAAACTAAATGGTCTGCATCCGATGCAAGCTGCATGGGGGCAAAGTCTGGTCTTTCAACAGACCTAAGCAATCCAAATCCCGTTTCATGGTCATAACCAACTGCTTGCGCATGCAATACCTTTTCTTCTAAACCACCAATCAAAATATCGGTGGCTTCTACTAAAAGATAACCAATTGTAAGAAAAAGCCCTTCTTTATCAATTAGTACAGCATTTCCCTCCCGGTGTGTTCCGAGGGTGGCTGCAGAATAACAATCGACGGGTATATTTGATTTAATTGGTCTAACCGCCGAAAGAATTGTCTCCAAATTAATTTTAACGGATTGCGGTGCGATAGATGGCCCCACCATTTCAGGTTCAGGAGTGGGCAGAACATCATCTATCTTATATCCATTGGAGTGTTTTATTCCAGTCATCCACTGGAAGTAGCACCGGTGGCATCCAGGGGCAAGGGCACAATTCAAAATTCAATATAAAATGATACATAAAAGAAAACTGAGTATATCTTGAAGCAAAACGTGGGCATCGGCCGTCCCAATTTCTGATGCAACTTTCAGATAATGTTCCTATGTTCCCCTATCACCCGATCTCTTGAGATAAATATAACCACCGTCCACTAACAAATCCGTTGCGGTAGTAAAGGATGAGTCCTCAGATGCCAAAAATAAAACAGCCTTTGCGACTTCTTCTGGTTTACCTACTCGGCCTAACATATGCAAAGGACCACGCGCTGCCTGGAATTGTTCAGTCCCTTCAAATCTTCTCAGAGTCCGGGGAGTTTCTATCACACCAGGAGAAATTGAATTTACTCTTATATTGTCGCAGGCAACCTCAGCAGCTAAAATAGTGGTCATATGTATTAAAGCAGACTTGGTAGAACAATAAGCTGATCTATTTGGCACTCCAATTGTTCCAAGCTGTGAGGCCATATTCACTATCACCCCGCCTCCGGCGGCACGCATATAGGGAATAGCATATTTTGCCATCAAAAATGGACCCGTTAGATTAACAGTAAAGGCACGATTCCATTCAGATAAAGACAATTTTTCAACTGGTGCATCAGGCGTTACAGCAGCAGCAACGTTTAAAAGTATATTTAAAGATCCAAAGTATTTTTCAGCCTTGGAAACAACCTCACTGACCTGTTCTGGCTCAGCAACATCCAGATATATCGGTTTTGCCTGACCACCTGAAACTTCTATCTCATGAGCAATTTCTTCAGCGGCCTCCAACCGGACATCAGCCACTAATATGGATGCGCCCTCTGCAGCCATGAGCTTTGCTGACGCACCTCCTATTGCTCCCCCACCCCCAGTAACGAGAGCTACCCGATTTTCGAGTTTCCGTTTAGTATCCATAAGAAATCCAACTTTGTTATTAGCAACATTAATTTAAAGGGGTAATTTGATAAATAATCAAACTATTATGACAAAATACTTCTTCAAAAAATATACTTAATCCATATGTTCAGAAACACACAAAAGGACCTTTCTGGAGATAATAGCCTTTGAAAACGTTTTTATATCTCTCGTCGAACATTAAGGGTGCATTATTCGTAGTCACCGGCGCATTTCTTCTCATCCTAATGGCTTCTCTTGTCAAAGTTCTTGGGCAACGCCTTCCAGCGTTTGAGGTTCTCTTTGTTCGTTTCCTCTCCGGATTAGTTGTACTGCTGCCTCTTATATTGCGAGCAGGCCTTCGAAAAACTTTATGTACCACAAAGCACTCATTGCATTTTGCGCGGGGTGGGCTCGGATTTATGGGTAATTTATGTTTCTTTTTTTCAATAATACACATACCTCTTGGTGACGCGGTGACTATTCAGTTCGCGCGTCCTTTATTTGTCATATTGTTTGCTGCACTCATTCTAAAAGAGGTAGTGGGAAGCAATAGGAAGGTAGTCACCTTATTGGGATTTTGTGGGATATTGATGATTACACAGCCATTTAATGCAGGATTTAATCCTTGGATGATAGTCGCGGTTGCAGGCACATTTTTTGGTACCGGTGTTGTAATGACTGTAAAATTGTTAACGCGCACGGAGCAAACAGTCACCATAATGTTCTACTTCGCTCTTTACACAACAATTTGCGCACTAATTCCTGGACTTGCAGGGTATGCTCTAAAGGATGACCTTGCCCTACCTTCCTCATTTATATGGATCATGCCAACTTGGACAGAGCTGATACTTCTTGTGCTCACAGGCTCGCTTGGGATAGCGGGTCAAGCTATGTTTACTCACGGTATCGGGCTCGGCGAAACCAGCTTTGTTGTACCATTTGACTATATGCGGATTGTATACGCATTTATTATTGGGATAATTTGGTTTTCGGAAATACCAGGATTCTGGTCCTATGCTGGTGCATTAGTTATCTTTGGCAGCAGTTTTTATCTTTTGCGAACTGAGAGTAAAAAATACTAAACAAAAAAAGGAGTAAAAGGTTGAAAATGACCACTATGATCACAGGTGCCGGATTAATTGGCACCTCGTATGCAAAACATGCTCTGCGCCGTGGCCAAAAAGTTGTATTCGTAGATCCAATTTGTCATGAAGAATACTTGAAAAGGCAGTTGGGAAGAACCGAAAATTATGTTTTCTTAAATGAAGATGTACGAAGCCTGACAGGAATTATAAAACTTATCAAAGATTATAAGGTGGACTCTTTACTTCATACCGCTTCTGTTATTGGCAAGAAAGCTGGTGACAGAATTGACTATGGCTATGACTTAAATGTTGGTGGCACACTTTCGATCGCAAATGCGGTACGACTTACCGGGATTCAGCGGGTAGTTCATATAAGCACTTTTGGAGCCTATGACTGGAGAAAAATTAAAACCGGTCCAGTAAAAGAAGATAATTTTCTTGGATCTGGTGCGCCATATAGCAATTCAAAGGTCGCCCAAGAGAAGATTTGGGAGGCTTTCGCAATAAATGCAGATTTCAAGGTTGTCATGCTTCGCCTTGCAAATACTTTTGGTGTGGGTCATTTTTGGTCTGGCTCTGCGGGAGGAAAAAAATTTCAGGACCTTTTATTGGCAGGAATAAAAGGCGAAACTGCTAAAATCCCCGAAGAACAAACCATGGACTTTTCTTATGTTTATTCAAAAGATGTTGGACGTGCAATTGATCAAGCAATGCTTACAGACTCACCAAAAGAAATAGTTTTCAATATAGGATATGAAGTCATACACAGCTTTAATGATCTGGTATTAGGAGCGCAAAAACATCTTCCCAACCTGAAAGTAGAGATTGTACCGGGCACAAAACCCGTCAATCGGGCTCTACCACTTGACTGCAGCCGCGCCCGCAAAGTTCTTGATTGGCTGCCAGAATACAACTTTGATGAAGCGATAGAGGATTATGTGTATGATCTTCGAAAATTTGTGAAGTAACTGATGACAGAAAAACTTGTTAAGAAATTCAACGTAGGAGGAGTGCTTATTGAACGTCCGTTTAAGATACGACGCTTGGGTCATTTCGGAGTCAATGCAACGGATGTTGAAAACGCACTTTATTTTTATCACTCACTTTTAGGTTTTAAAATTGTTGATATTCGAGATCCATATCCAGAAGGAAAAATAGTCCCAAAAGAATTTGAGCACTTAGGCGATATACGCGGATATTTTTTTCGGTACGGTCATGATCATCATGCGCTAGTACTATACAATCATCTCTTTCGAGGAGTAACCGATACGAAAGACAGATGGCGCAAGCAAGTAACTGTAAATCAAATCACTTGGCAAGTTGGCACACTTGAAGAAGTCGTTAATGCTAATGAGTGGCTTATGGATAAAGGTTGTAATATGACCAAAGCTGGCCGTGATATGCCAGGGTCAAACTGGCACACCTATCTGATGGATCCCGACTGGTTTCAGAATGAACTATATTATGGAATAGAACAAATCGGTTGGAACGGGCACTCTAAGCCATGGGAAATGCACAGTCGTGAATTCAAAAATGTAGCTTCCCTTCCACAAAAATCTGAATATCAAGAAGTGAATGATGCATTAGAAAACGGCTCGAACCCTGCCTCTGGGTACCGCGATACAGAACCTCTAGAAGAAAAATACAATGTGGATGGAGTATTATTAGGCCGTCCATTCAAAATAACCAAAATAGGACCTGTGAGGCTGTTTTGTGAAGACATAGATGCCTCCCTGTCTTTCTATCGGGACATGCTCGGTTTTACTGTTACTGAGGAGACGGATTATCGAGGGTGCCGTTGTATATTTATGCGTAATAACACCGAACATCACTCTCTTGCCCTCTACCCTGTGAAGCTCAGAAAAATATTGCATTGTAGGTCGGATACACTTCTATTTTCATTTGCTTTACGACTTGCGAATTACCGTCAGTTGCGCGACGCGGTAATATTTCTTAGAGACGAACACGGCTTTACAATTAGAGACGACATACCTCAAGAAGTTTACTTGGGAATTGATTACACTGCTTTTGTAGAGGACCCAGATAACCACCTCATACAGTTATACTTCTACATGGAACAAGTAGGGTGGAATGGAGAAACACGACCTCAAGAAGAACGTCGGAAGGTTACTCCTGGGCGCTGGCCGGAGACAATTGAGCCCGCATCCGACTCATTTATGGGCGAACCATTTCTTGGACCGCTTGGATGAATGAATGATGCTAGAATTCCTACCCATCTATGGGTAGAAGCTTTTATTCGAAATTGTTTTTCGAATGGTATATCTGTTACTGTTATTAACAAGGGAGAAAAGCTGGGAGGAACTGTATTATTTAAATTATATCAATCGATTGACTCATGTCGTGTTCTCGCGCAGATGCGAAATTCAAAAGATAAAATTGAGTGGTATCCAATTCACAAAAAAGAAACAGTAGATGAAAAAGAGGCATCATCACTCATAGATCTTTCGTTGACCCGAGACCCAGATCTCTGGGTCATCGAGGTTGAGTCCCAGGACATCAAATTACCTTTCGACGACTATTGAGTCAGCACCAAACCTAAACGGCTTACTTCCGCACTCAAAAATAATGTATATCCAATACATCACTAACATTGTAATTATACTGATTCAAAAAGGTTTGGAAGGTAAGAAAATGAGAGAACCAAGGATTTTAATTTTCGCTGTTCCTGAAAATTCAAGAGAAGCCAATAAAAAAATGGAACAGTTTGGATGCAAACTTAAATTTGGGGAAGCGAGATGGCATATACCCGGCGGAGACAATGAAGTTGAAATGGAAGACTTTTCCAGAGAAGCTGATGCACTGGTCGGCACCTCAATTCGGTCCAGCCCCATTACAAGGCGTGTTCTAGAAGCTAATCCAAACCTTCGTGTCATTGCAAAATGTACGGTTGGGACTGATGATATTGACGTAGAGGCCGCCACAGAACTCGGTATTTTAGTGTGTCATGCGCCAACCGAGTCAAATTGCTGGGGCGTGGCAGAAGGAACGGTCTCGATGATATTAACTAAATTAAAACAACAACGTGAACGTGACCGAGCTATAAAACAAGGTAAATGGAAAAATGAGGAACATTACGGAACTTATCTTGGACAACGGCTATCTGACGGATATCCAGGAATTACTCTAGGTCTAATTGGTCTAGGACGCATAGGAGCAAGAGTTGCACAACTTTTTGCTCCATGGAATTTTAAAATTCTTGCCCACGATCCCTATATTGAAGATGAACGTTTTTTAAGAAACGGAACAATAAAAACTAATATGGACAGACTATTGGAAAAGTCTGACGTAGTGTCTTTACATTGTGTCAACAACGCAGAAACTCGAAATTTGATAAATGACACTTCATTCAAAAAGATGAAGTCAACAGCATTATTCGTCAACACATCCCGCGGAAAAAATGTTGATGAACAGGCATTAATACATGCCCTTCAAAATGATATTATAGCTGGGGCATGTCTTGACGCTTTCTGGGATGAACCAATAGCAGATGACTCCCCATTTCGATCCATGGGTGATAAAGTTTTATTATCTGGACACATGATTTCATATAATCATAACAGTGGTCTCGGTCCGGGGTATGCGTGGGCTACAGATGCAGTTATTCAAGCCCTTGCTGGAGAAATACCTAATAATGTTTTTAACCCAGAAGTTATCGAACGATGGACAAAACGTTTTGGAAAAAAATCGATACTACCGACAAACACCGCCCCCCCCAATCATCCTGGTTACGGTCCACCGCAAATTTAAATTCATTGAGGGAAGACAAAGCACTAAGATGTAAAATCATTTTATCAGAGCAGCTTGTATTTATACTGCATCTGTGTTCTTTGAGTTTTTCTCCAGATGAGCTCCGCGACGGGCATATAGTTCATCATCGGCGTAACCCATTGTCTCTGGTCTTCCCTTACCTAACATCACCTGGAAATATACAGGTTGAAGACTATTATTGTCATAGCCATGTATAACCCCTGGGGGACTGGTAATACAGTCCCACTTTCCCAACCTTTTAGTTATTCGATTTCCTTCTTCATCCTCCACAAAAACATCGAGTTGCCCCTCAAGAATGAAAAATGTTTCTTCAACCTCATGCGTATGTGGGGCATTACCTTGCCCCGGCTCGACATACATTATGGATAAGGTGTGAGCACGTGGCGGGATAACATTCTGTTCATCGTGTTTTCCAGATCCTCCTGCCCCAATATACCGGTGTTGAGCTCTTCTCCATCCATCAATTTTTGCATCTTCAAAGGCTTCCCAATCTGCCTTCCGATCGTTAAACCGCGCGATATATAAATCTGCAATTTCTTCTATTGAAACTCCTCTTAATTCTGAATCTCTTGGATGACGTGCTACGCTCATATAATCCTCCTGCTTATCAATCAATTCACAATTTCAAACATGCAATGTAAATTAAGTCTACGTGTCTGCGTGACAGTTTAAAATCCCTGCTTTAATATAAACTGGTAAAATATTCAAATTTTGGGAGGATGGCGCAATGGCACCGGTTGAAGAATTCGAGGTTGAACAGCTGTCTCCTGTTTTTGCTGCAAGAATTAAGGGCATTGACTGGACAAAACCAGTCAAAAAGGAGACTTTAAGTAAAATACACTCTGCATTTGCAAAATACTCTGTACTTTGTTTTCCTAATCAAATTTTAGAAGCAAAACATCAAGAAAACTTTGCAGCTCAGTTTGGCAGAGCTGATAGCGCGCACCGGAACCCTACTCGGGGTAATGTTAAACAAGGTAAAAAGCGGGGTGTGATGTACGTTACCAACATCAGAAAAGATGGCAAGCCTATCGGCTCCCTACCTGACGGCGAGATGTATTTTCATTCTGATGGTTCTCACCGCGCAAACCCCTATCGTGCAACCACTTTGTATGGTATTGACATACCTTCTCGAGGTGGCGAAACCCTTTTTGCTGATCTGCGTGCAGCCTATGACGCGTTATCAGACGAAATAAAAATTAAAATCGATGATATGACTGCGTGCCACATATATGATTATGGTTCAACAATTCGCGATCAAAATAAAGAAATTGAAACCAATGAAGAATATCCAAGCGCTTTGCATCAACTTGTTAAAACGCATCCTGTATCTGGGCGCAAAGCACTTTACCTGAGCCGTTTAATGACTCGTTATATCGAGGGAATAGATCGAGCAGAGAGCGACCAATTACTAAACTATTTATTTGATCACGCTGAGAAACCAGAATTTATATATTCACATAAATGGACACCCGATGATTTGCTTATTTGGGACAACCGCTGCGTCAATCATGCACGAAATGATTTTCCAAAAACTGAAAGACGCCTTTTGCGTCGTTACACTGTTTCAGAACCTGATGACAATGATATGGTCGACTATTAAGAAGCTAACCAATTTGGTACAGTAATCAGAAAATACCTAAATAAAAGTTTTGTTTTAGCTATATTTTATAGCAGATTGCTAACTATTAGGACTAAGTTTCATTCAGACCGCCATCACCGTAGTGAGTTCTTGCAATGAAACGCCTTAACCCCACATCTGTATTCCAAACTCGTTGGTGAGCTTTAAGCATAAATGGAATCGCCTCTTTTCTTGAATGAACAATATCCTCATATTCAGGTATGAAACTCTTCATGTGATCTCTGACCTCAGCACGCAAGATATCTTCATCGATGGTAGTGCATTTCCTGTTTTGAATTACGATTTTGCCATCAATTACTACATTGTCGATAGCACGACCGGTTTCCGTGTATACTAGTTGTCTAGAAGCACTATTGTACGGTATCCAACCTACATCAGACATATCAATCATCATAAAATCTGCCTTGTACCCAGGCTTCAGCGCACCCAATTCATTTTCAAGCAATGCAGTTCTTGCGCCACCTAAGGTTGCATAACGAAGCGCATGATGGCTTAATTCCGAGCCTGGCATGGGATCACTAATTGCTCCCAACATACAAAACGACTTCATTGCTTGAAACATGTTTTGTACATCAGAGCCAGAACAATTGTCACAACCCAAACCAAGCCTCATTCCGGCGGAACGCATATCCAACATTGGGGATACGCCACTTTTTAACTTCATATTGCTATTGTGACACAATACAGCCCCTGCATCTGCTTCAGCCATCATATCCATCTCTTCCCTGCTCAACCAAACAGAGTGAGCAATATTGAGTCTGTGGCTAAGCATTCCGTTTGCATCCATATATCGTATAAACGAACCACCATTTTCTGTGTATTTTTCTCGCGCCATCAAAACTTGGCTCCGCGTTTCATATGTATGAATGTAAATACCAAGGTCGTGGATATCTGCTAATTCGGCACACCCCCGAATAAGCTCAGGAGAACATCTTTGGGGCGCGAATGGTCCTATCGCCCAATGCAATAATCCCCCAGATGGCCGTCTTTTTATTTGATGGTCTATAAAGTTTAATTGTGTTTTGCAATCCAATGCACTTGTTCCGAGCATTTCTTGAACATGCACCGGTAATTCTTCGCTATGACGAATCATTCCAACTGCTGGAATATCAAATACCATCGGTGCAAAGATTACACGTTCTCCTATTTCAGCGTATGTATCAATTACAACATCAACATTTTCTTCCGTAAGAGGAATTAATCCAAGCATATCTTGTACTGTGGTAATTCCACAACGCATAGACTCGAGGGCACCAACTAATGTTCTCAAGCGTATTTCTTCTTTGCTACGAAATGCACCCAAAGGAAGAGTGTAGAGAAGCCAGAATTCCAAAGGTAATTCTTCAAAAAGACCCCGACACAATGTGTCATGGGAATGATAATGCGCGTTTATCATTCCCGGAACCAGAATATGATCTGAAGCATCAATCACATCAGCCCCCTCTGTACTAATATTCGCACCCACCTTTTTTATACGGTCACCTTCAGTTAACAGGTCTGCTGCAATTGGACGGTGCACATCGCCGTCATGATCAAAAATCAACCCGCCCTTATATAATTTTTTATCGGTTCTATTTTTCATTTCTTTCTCTGATGATATTCGAATAAAAGTTACCACGAGTACATTTAATGGGAAAAGTCTTGGAAGAGACTACTAATTAAATTATAGCTTTCTTAAAAACACCCTTGTGGTTTTCAAATCAATATTAGTTAACGCATTAGATAAAATATTGCAGTTCGTATGCAGTGTTTTTTTTGCCACCAAATGCAATCTGTTAGGTTACAACTTCAATCTTTACGAACCCTATAAAACTTTAATGTTTTGGTTTGTTCTGTTTACACTGCGTCCAATGGAACACAAAATCTTGTATTTTCCGTGTAGATCCCATTTGACCAACGGCTGATTTCATTCGGAACTGGACGTGCCCCATTTGTTGTTAACCAAAGTCTCAATAGGTGTCTTTTACGATCACGTTGCGGCCAATCCTCAAATTCTGTTCTGGAATGCAATATAACGTGATTACACAATAACAAAATATCACCGTGTTCAAATGGAATTTCAGTTGCAAGCTGCGGTGCCATCTCCTTAAAGAGCTGCAAAGCAGAACGCTGGTCTTTTGTTAACATTGGAACACCCTTTAAACCTTGTGCTTTTTCTATAGCTGCAGACACTCCTCGAGCTGCAAAATAACCATCCTTAAAGCCAAATACGGGTTGCGTGATCCAATTTAGGGTTTCACCAGGTGGAATTTCGCCTTGTCGCGATCTGAAAAAATTTTGGCCAAGTAATTTCACAGCATCTGGATCAACCTCCAGCATTCTATTATAAAGCGCTACTGAAGAACAAATCATGTGGTGACCTCCCTTCATCGCATTATGTATGCAACCCAGCGCAATGATATCCGATTGATCACAGTGAAAAGCCATGTGGGCGTTTGTCATATAACCACGAACTTTACTATAATCTTTATCAAGGTCTTTCACATGTCCTAACATATGTCCTTGAGTGTTTTGGCAAATAGGGTCACCAATGTGGCGACCTATCCCCCAAAAGGCCGTCGCAAATTCTAAGACGCTCATATTATCAGCAGATAAACCGCGAAGAAGTGCAAACCCTCTACCTTCAATAATTTCTTCACGGATTTTGGAGAGACCATTCGATAGAGTCGGTAAATAAAAATTATCCTTACTAATTTCCAAGAGATTACAATTCTTTGAATTAACCATAGAAGCTGCTAACTCAATCTCTCTTATTTCCCTCTCGGAAAAATTCCAAATCCAAAATTTTTTACCAAGTATCTCACTCGGCAGCCATTCAGCAGGGTCAACAATAGGATTTCCTAGTGATGCGTACCGGCGTTGTTTATTCGATGCTTCCCATTGATTCATAAATGATCATCTCATTCAAAAATTAATGAACGATTCTATATAATTTGCTCACATTACACAAAATTCTCTATTTATCACACTAGAAAGTTGAATAGCGCACGTTAAGAAGTTTTTAAATAATTTCAGGGTTGGGTTTGAGCCCGAGAGGTCTAAAACAAAAAAAGGTAAAATATTTATGAGGATCGTTTTTCCACAGGGAAAATACGAGTTCAGCAAATGTTAAATTAGGGGTATTTTTTTATTAGAAAAATAAATCTTAAGATTTGTTAATTCTGAGGCGACACTTCTCATACCTTAAAAGGGAAAAGGATTTTTATTGATCAATTTCAGACTTTTTAGGCCATGATGCAAAATGCGACGCAAAGAAGTCGGAGTAAGGATGAGAAGGATCTCGTATTTTTATCATACGCTCTAATTCTCGAACGGGACGGGAATCTGGACCATACTCCTTTGTACTCCATTTTAGCAACTCATTAATTACTTCAATCTCTTCAATAATGGCTTTTACCACGATTTACCAATCCGATGACTTTAATCTTCACCTATATTGTTTCTCTTTTATTTCAAAAGATACAATGTATTTGAGTTTTTCTAAATTATTTATATAGGAAAAAGATTGGATTGGGACAACTGCATACTGGAAAAAACACCGTCCAAGAGGATGGTAGCATATAGCTATCACGTTGAGATTTTATTTCTTAAAAATTGCAGTATGGGCACCCTTAAATGGAAGAAAAATAACCTGTTTCAAGGGCGCGTGTAGACCCTATTTTCAATTTATTAACAAGCTGTAATTAAAGGGTCGTCTAGAAAAGACGACCCTTCCATTTTCACAGCGGCCCTCTTTAGGCCTCCATCTGTTACTCAGCCGAGCTTTACCTCGGAGGCAACCATCCAGACACCTGTGAATGAGGACACGAAATGATAATGAGACACAGGATCACCTCCTTTCTGTTGTTGATACTGTGTTCAATGATAGTATTAGCCCTGCATGGGTCAAGCTTTTTGATATAAAATTTTCAACTATTCTCACTTTTGACTATGTTTTTAATTGAAAGGTAAAGTAAGGTAAAATTTAAAAAAGTTATAATGTAAAAAACAATTATCATTTACTGAAATGAAATTGTACCAATTTTCCTACCTGTGGATACGTCTAAAAGAAGAAGACCTTTCCTGCCGTCTGGCCACGATAATTGAAGAACAATTTGGTTGTCTGCCAAAATAAGGTTTTGAATATAAGCTCCTTGCGGTAGACTTATTACTTCGTCATAGACACTGGTAGTTTTTAGTGCCTGTGAGGAGATTTTTGGTGAAATATTTGCAGACCAGCGATTGCTTATTGTCACTATTAGTATTACCAGGGTCGTCAATATTAAGACGCCCATTGTGATCACTGAAGCCTTGAGCATTTTCATAGTTTAGCCCACTCTGTTCCCATGCCTGATATTAACAATATCACAAGTACAAAAGTTGAAGTAACTATATCCGAAGAACATCATAATAAGCGGCTTGACCGCGCATTAGCAGATATTATTTCAACTTTCTCAAGATCTCGAATTAAATCTTTAATTGAAGCAGGAAATATTTCAATTACTCGGCGAGCAATTACTAATCCTTCTTATAGGGTAAAACAAGGACAAGTTTTTGACTTGTTAATTCCTGATTTAACACCAGCAGAGCCTAAACCAGAAAATATAGATCTGGTTGTAGTGTATGAAGATAATGATCTGATCGTAATTGACAAACCCGCAGGGCTTGTTGTCCACCCTGCACCGGGAAATAATAATGGAACTTTAGTAAACGCCCTTCTTTTTCATTGCGATTCAAGTCTTTCTGGAATTGGGGGTGTGAAACGTCCCGGTATTGTCCACCGAATTGATAAAAACACGAGCGGACTTTTGGTTGTGGCAAAAAATGACCACTCACACAAAGAGTTAGCCATGCAATTCAGAAAGCATGACGTAGATCGCTCTTATTTGGCTATTGTTTGGGGAATACCACGTCCCAAAAATGGTAGAGTCGAAAATTATATTGGACGAAGCCCTAAAAACAGAAAAAAAATGACTGTGCTTACTAGTGGAGGCAAACATTCATTAACTAACTATACAGTTACAGAGTACTTTGGATCTTCAGCAGCGCTAGTGGAGTGTCAACTTAAAACAGGTAGAACCCACCAGATACGGGTTCATATGTCCTACATCGGTCATCCGCTAATTGGAGACCCAGTATATGGAGGAGGTATTACAGCATCGCGCCGACGATCTATAACGGATGAAACAACAACACGTTTAAATCTGTTTCACCGTCAGGCGTTGCACGCTAAAAGCCTTGGTTTTATGCATCCCATAACCGGGAAAAAACTAAGATTTGAAGCGGCTCTGCCAGATGATATGTATTCCCTAGTGTGTCTTTTAAAACAACACAGTAATAATTAAATTTGCTGTATAAATTAATTTAGTGTAGAATTGAAGTAATTTTTCGAAAGAGATCCTGACGCGATTTAAGGACGTAATATACATAATACATTAGTCTAGCTCGGTCAGAGGAGATAATTATGGTAACTAGTGTTCCTGCGCTTGCGAAAATAGATCCCACAAGTAACCTCACGCGTTACCTACAAGAAATTCGTAAATTTCCACTTCTTTCTCGAGAAGAAGAGGTTTCAACTGCTCATAGCTGGATTGAAGATAATGACATTCAATCAGCCCATAAGTTAGTTACAAGCCATTTACGGTTAGTAGCGAAAATTGCGATGGGGTATCGTGGATATGGTCTCCCTTTAGGAGAACTTATTTCAGAAGGAAATGTGGGTTTAATGCAGGCAGTTAAGAAGTTTGATCCAAATAAGGGATTTCGTCTCGCCACATACGCAATGTGGTGGATCAAAGCTTCTATTCAAGAATATATTTTACATAGCTGGTCTCTAGTTAAAATTGGTACCACTGCAGCGCAAAAAAAATTATTTTTTAATCTACGCAAACTCAAAAGCCAATTGCAGGCGCTTGAGGACGGTGATCTCAAACCCGAAAATGTTACTAAGATTGCTAAAACATTAAAAGTGGCGGAAGAAGAAGTTGTTTCGATGAACCGTCGTCTAGCTGCGCCAGATCACTCTTTAAATGCTCCACTTGTGGCAGAAAATGGCGACCAATGGCAAGATTTATTGGAAGATTTTACCAAAAATCAAGAAGTGGTATTGGGAGAACGTCAAGAACTGGAAGAACGTCGCCACCTTCTTGCAGATGCTTTAACGACTCTCAATGAGCGCGAGCGCCATATTTTTTTAGAACGACGGTTAAGCGACGAACCTAAGACGTTAGAGGAACTGAGTTTACACTATAAAATATCTCGTGAACGTGTTCGTCAAATTGAAGTAAGAGCCTTTGAGAAAGTAAAAAATGCAATCCATGAATAAATATTGAACTTAGGGTGATTCAGGAAATTGATGAGTTCTTTGGAAAAATAATTAAAATTCAATAAACATTCACACAAAATCCAGTTATTGTATTTGATATAACGTGTATTAGTATCGCTACTATAAACAAACGGAACTGTTTCGCGCTTTTTAATTTGTTTTGTATCTAAAGAAATGGATCATGCACTAATATCGTGTCATCTCTCTCGGGACTGGTTGACAGAAGCGACACTGGCACCTCTAACAATTCCTCTATACGTCTTACATAGGCTTCTGCCGATGATGGAAGATCTGTCCAACAACGTACTCCCTGTGTATTTTCAGTCCACCCCTCTAAAGTCTCGTATTCAGGTTTAACAACCGCCTGAAGATTGCGAGCAGATGGAAAATAGTCAATTTTTTCGCCATCTACGCGATAACCATTGCAGATTTTCAGTTGCCCTACACCATCTAGTACGTCTAATTTCGTAAGCGCAATACCATCAATGCCACTCACTTTTATCGCCTGCCTAGCCAATACAGCATCAAACCACCCACACCGCCTCTGCCTGCCAGTTACGGTTCCAAATTCATGACCACGTTTACCTAAAAGCTCACCAATATTATTTTTTTGTTCGGTAGGAAAAGGACCTCTTCCAACACGAGTAGTATAAGCTTTAGTAATTCCCAACACATAACCAAGTGTGCCAACACCAGATCCGGATCCTAACGCCGCTTGCGCTGCATGAGTATTCGAACTCGTTACAAATGGATAGGTTCCATGATCAACATCTAACATAGCGCCTTGCGCGCCTTCATATAAAATTCGTTTTTGATCTTTTCGTGCCAAATCTAAAATACGCCATATATCATCGGCATATAACAAAATGGGCTTCGCAATTTCATGGAGTTGATCTAAAATTTCCTGATGATCTACGACCGTTGCCCCCAGCCCCCTCAAAAGCGCATTGTGATGCAAGAGGAGGTCATCAACCAAAACACCATAACCGTCTGGGTTGGCCAAATCGCAAACACGAATTGCTCGCCTTGCCACTTTATCTTCATACGCAGGCCCGATACCACGTCCAGTGGTGCCAATTTTGTCCATGCCTCTAGCTTCCTCCCGTGCCCGGTCAATAACTCCATGAAGAGGAAGAATAAGACTTGCATTCCATGAAATCTTCAATCGTTCGGGAGTAATCTCAATTCCTTTTTGGCGTAACTGTTCAACTTCTTTCAACAGTGCCCATGGATCTATAACAACACCATTTCCGATAATCGATAGTTTATTTTGTCGAACTATTCCGGACGGCAAAATACTTAGCTTATATGTTACACCATCTATCACTAAAGTGTGACCAGCATTATGACCGCCTTGAAATCTGACTACCACATCGGCACGATTGGACAGCCAATCTACAATCTTTCCTTTGCCCTCATCGCCCCATTGCGATCCTACAACTACAACATCAGTCATTTTCTAGTCTAACCCTTTTACATGACGTAGTTCATTACCATCGTACACATAGTAACATTTCTGATTTTGCGCAGCCATATCTACGTCATCAACTGGCTGCAATGCAGAAACTGTTATCCACCCCTCATCATGCAAACGCGCAATACAAGAAAATGGAGAACCAATAGGGATGTACACACGTTTATTCGGCTCTGGTCTTTTCAAAGCAGTCATAATGGAGTCTATATATAATGTTACACCTGTGGCTCGCTCACCATCCTCTGTCTCCACCCCTTTGACTCTATACCGACCTCCACCAGCGAACTCAACTGCAGGATCCTGGGAAAAAATTGTGAATCCAATACCAGTATGATATTCAAAACCTCTATGCTCGACAGGATCAATTGTTAATTGAATTTCGGGTACATTCTTGGTTAAAAGATCCACCACGCAAGAAATACGTTCAATTTCCTTTGCACGATCATCGGCCCATTTAGCTAATTTTAGAATTTTCAATCCATCATGCGCAACGCCCGTTGCACTCAATAATATTCGTAATTCGTGTCCTGCTTTGCCTGCCAATCCAGAAACGGCTTTTGCATCTTTTCGATCGAGAGCCTGTCGTAATTTTTGATTATTATTCTCAGAAAGTCCATAACGACTAAGGACTAATTGCACTAATCTTGGCATTGTTAAATCAACTGTAAGTTTTTCAATTCCTGTACTTTGAATAGCACGTATTGCCATCACAATAATTTCTGCATCAGCCTCCACCGCCGCCGACCCAATTAATTCTGCACCAACTTGAGTTAGTTGGCGTTCCGGACGCAGCTGTGAACCCCGCACTCTAAGTACATCTCCAGCATAAGAGAGGCGTAATGGCCGAGGTGCATCTACTAAGCGGCTCTGGGCGATCCGTGAAATTTGTGGAGTAATATCAGCCCTCATGCCCATCATGCGCTGTGACACAGGATCCATTAATCGAAATGTTTGTGGTTCGACTGCAACACCAACACCGCTCAAGAGACTCTCTTCGAATTCTAACAAAGGTGGCTTTACTCGCTGATAACCATGCATAGAGAAACAGGATATTAATCGATCAACAGTTTCTGCCTCAAATGCCGCATCTTCGGGAAGAATATCGCTTAATCCCGCAGGCAACAAAGTATTCCGCTCGGTATCCGTCATTACTTTGCAAATCACCTTTACTGTATAAAATGTATCTTCAGACTAATGCAAATATTCACAAAACTGAAGACAATCAATTTTCTACCGTGTTTCTTAGATTAATTCAATTTTATGGATGTCATCAATTAACGTTATCAGAGATAAAAATCTGTAAAAATTTCGGTTTGGATAAATTAGGAAATTTGAATTGAAAGATATTGACTTTTTTTTGAATAACGCAGCGGCTTACATTTCTTCTAAACTGCCTCGTAAGAAGCCAAAGACTAATTTCAATGTTTTGGTAATTACTGGAGTTGACTTTCCATTAGACCCAGCTGCTTTAATCGGATTACCACAAGAACAAGTCTATATAATTAGAAGCGTTGCTGGGTTAATTCCGCCGGCTAACAGCGAGAGCGACTTATCCGTTATGGCAGCGTTAGAATATGGCGTCAAAATACGAAAAACTCGACACATAATCCAAATGGCTCACAATGATTGTAACATCATAAATGCGCTTCTTAACCCCCACTCCTCTGACGTTTCAACAATATTAAACAGCAACTTTCTTCCACGCTGGTTAATGCTAACATCTTCATTAATATGTGGATCAATGGAAGATGAAAACTTAGGCTCTCGCCGCGGTCAGTGTGCTGAAGAACTGTTGCGTATTGGATTTGAAAACCTAATGACTTACCCATGGATACTAGACCCGGTTTGGTCCGGAAAAATTGGCCTGCATGGTTGGCATATAAACGAAGAGATGAGAGGTCTTAGTGTTTTTTCACCTAAGACAGATGAATTTCGAGCCATTTAACTTGTTTATTGGAGATATGAAACCTAATCAACCAACCCCTACGAGCATAGGCAAATAGAGAGGGGTTGCCTCGTTCACATTTGGTTGCTGTCTAACCTTATCTATTACAGCAGTGGGAATTTCAGTATCAACTTCAATTAAACAAACCGCATCTCCCCCTTGATGTGTCCGTCCCAAGACAAAATTAGCTATATTAATTTCCGCATCAGCAAATGCCTGACCAAACCCTGCGATAATACCTGCCTTATCTTGATTAAGTGTGTAAAGATTATGAACGCTAAGAGAAGCCTCCATTGGCACACCACCAATATCGACAACTCGCGGTTTATCCCCACCGAACAATGTGCCTGCCACTGAAAATTGTCTATTTTCCGTTGACGCAGTTAAACGCACCAAGGTTTGATATTCACATTCACGTTCATGGTTTACAATTGATACAGCAATGTCTCGATCTCGTGCCACTACTGGTGCATTGACCATATTCACTGAATCAAGAACGGGTGCCAGAACACCTTTCAACACACATGCCGTTATGGGTCTAGTGTTAAATTGCGATGCTTGACCCTCATATTCTACGGTTATTGATCTCAAACTAGTTTTACAGACCTGGCCAGCAATACTACCCAACATCTCACCAAGAAGCATATATGGCTTTAATCTTGGCGCCTCCTCGGCCGTTACAGAAGGCATATTAATCGCATTTACAACCGCGCCGGAAAGAAGATAATCCGACATTTGTTCAGCTATTTGCAACGCCACTTTTTCTTGTGCCTCCTCTGTACTTGCTCCAAGGTGTGGAGTTGCAACCACATTTTCTACGCCAAACAGTGAGAAGTCTTTAGGAGGTTCGACCGCATAAACATCAACAGCATATCCGCCAACTTTACCAGAGTTAAGGGCTAACTTCATCGCTTTTTCCGCTACAAGTTCGCCTCTGGCACAGTTCACAATAAAAATACCATCTTTCATTTGTTCGAAAGCATCCTCACTCAAAATCTCTCGAGTGGTTTCAGTAAGCGGTGTGTGTAACGTAATTACGTCAGCCCGGGGGAATAATTCCTCTAGATCTACTTTTTCTACGCCTAAATCAGCAGCGCGGTCCGTTGTCAAATACGGGTCATACGCGACTATTTTCATTTTTAACCCAATAGCCCTCTCGGCAACCCGAGACCCAATGTTCCCGCATCCAATAATACCCAGCGTTTTTCCTGTTAATTCCATACCCATAAAACGGTTTTTTTCCCACTTACCACTTTGAGTCAGTTTATCTGCAAGCGGAATTTGGCGGGCCAAAGCAAACATCATCGCGATAGCATGTTCCGCCGTGGTAATCGCATTACCGAAGGGTGTATTCATAACTACAATTCCCTTGGAAGATGCGGATTCTATATCAATGTTATCAACACCTATCCCAGCGCGACCGACTACACGCAAATTTTTTGCAGCATCTAAAACATCCGAGGTTACTTTTGTAGCCGAACGAACAGCCAGTCCCTGGTAGTCACCAATACGGTCCAATAATTCTTCCCGCGCCATACCAGTTATCATATCGACTTCTAATCCGCGTGCTTTGAAAATATCAACGGCCCGTGGACTCAGTTTATCTGAAATCAGAACTTTAGGCATTTTATCATCCTCATAAAAATATGCATTCAAACCTCTTCCATTTCATACCTAATTTTTTCGAATGCCCAATCGAGCCATGGAAATAGTGTTTCAAGATCATCTGTTTCAACCGTTGCTCCCGCCCATATTCTAAGACCTGGAGGCGCAGCACGATAACCATTAATATCATAAGCAACATGTTCAGCCTCAAGAAAGGAGTCAATTTTTTTAGGCACTACAAGTTGTTGCTCAAGAGCCAATTTCTTAAACCATGGATCGACAATAGAAAGGCAAACCGAAGTATTTGAGCGAATTAACGGATTCACCGCCAAAAAATCCACCCATTCAGTGCGCCCCACCCAACTGGAAATTGCGGAGAGATTTGCATTTGACCTAGCTATTAAAGCTTCAAGTCCTCCCATGGCCTTACCCCAACGCAAACCATCAAGAGCATCCTCAACGCAAATCATCGAAGGTGTATTAATCGTTTCTCCTTTAAATATTCCTTCAATAAGCTTACCATCACTGGTTAAACGAAAAATTTTTGGCAACGGCCAATCAGGCGTGTAGGACTCAAGTCTTTGAACGGCGCGAGGCGATAACACCAACATGCCGTGTTGCGCTTCCCCTCCCATTACTTTTTGCCAAGACCAAGTAACGACATCTAGTTTTTCCCATTCAACTGGCATAGCGAAAACAGCAGAGGTTGCATCACAAATTGACAGACCTTCACGATTATCAGGAATCCAATTACCATCGGGCACCCTGACACCCGATGTCGTTCCATTCCACGTAAAGACCACATCACGTGACCACTCCACTCTCTCAAGGTCAGGTAATTCGCCGTAATCCGCCTTGTAAACATTTATATCGTCAAGCCGAAGTTGCTTGACCACATCAGACACCCACGCCGCACCGAAGCTTTCCCAAGCCAATATGTCAATTCCACGGGCGCCTAACAAACTCCAGAGCGCCATCTCAATAGCTCCTGTATCGGAAGCGGGAACTATAGCTACACGATAACTATCAGGAATTTTCAAGAGGTCCCTCGAACACTCGATTACTTTAGCAAGCCTTTGTTTTCCATCTTTTGATCGATGAGACCTACCAATCAAGGCCGATGAGAGGGCCTCTATGGACCATCCAGGTCGTTTGGTGCAGGGACCCGATGAAAAACACGGATTTTTCGGACGGCGCGCGGGTTGCGCGCTAGATGTAAAATCTGGCATAAAAAATCTCCCTTCCAGAAGAATCGTAACCCGTTGGGAGGTTATGACCCAATCCGCTTTTACCGGACTTTGGGTGTTGAGGTCAACAGCTGAATTTTTAGTTGCACAAACCCAAAAAATTTTTGCCAGTTATTCTACATCAATAATTTTCAACGTTGTAGACTACCAAGCTCCTCTTTTCAGGGCAAAACATTATCCTCCGCCTAAAGTGACCGGATGGAAAGCGTCTCTTTCCACGTGGCAATACTGATTGTCCAGCCCCGTCGGTCAAACACATTTTCGGAAAAGAAACAGGCTGCAAAATATATTTCTAAACAGCCAATATGCCTTTGATGTCTCACACTTGGCTAGTTTTAATTTAACCCCCAACGGAGTCTTTACACCACTGACACACAGCAGATATTCAAGCATTTTTAGAATTCCTGAACGAACCGCAGAGGCATCTTATTGGTCGTCAAAATTTCCGACTCCTCTCTTACAGCTATGAAGAACAAAAGTTTTGTTATATCTACCCGATTTCGTTAACCAGGAATGTCCACGCACAGGCCACGCGGTTCGTCGAGCGGGGCTATTAATCGCACAAACTTTCGTTCAAAATTATTCGCTGTCGCTATTGTACCCAGTTTTAGAAAATCTAAAATCATAATAAAGAGACGGATGAATGCTAAAAACATGTTCTCACACTAATACAAAATTATGTAGATGATGTACTTTGATATCGATGTTAATTTGCTCAAAAAACGTAATTTCGGTACCCACATCCTTTAAAAGAATCAAGCTAATTTTGATCGGAAACCAGGTTGCTTTAGATAATAAATGACTGATTACATTATGGAGAACTAAGTGCAGGGGAAGTATAATGTTTTCTCCAATCCTGCTTACCGTTAAGAGAGTGCGTTATCATCCTATTAACTTCACATTTTTTTATTGGTTATAATAAAACATAATTTTCCAGGAAACCACTTTTTAGGATACCATGAATTTGTTTTGGTAGGGAATGCTAGCCTCAACGTTAAAGTAATTGAGAAAGTAAAGCTTTTAATCTAGATATAGTAGTTCTCTATTTAGGCAACGATACGAGCAGAGCAAAAACCAAAAATGCAAATTGAATAGGCAATAACAAACGAATATGACTTCACGCTCACATATATTGGTTGTTGACGATGATAGCCGGCTACGCGAGCTACTACGTCGCTACCTAGAGGATCATAGTTTTAATGTATCCGTAGCATCTGACGCAAAACATGCGCGAAACCTTATGGAAGGTCTAAATTTTGATATTCTTATATTAGATGTAATGATGCCCGGAGAAAATGGCTTTGAATTTACAACTTCAATTCGTGAAAACAATTCAGTCCCCATACTCATGCTTACTGCGCGTGGAGAGGTTGAAGATCGTATCTCTGGCCTTGAGCATGGTGTTGATGATTATCTTGCAAAACCGTTTGAACCACGAGAGCTTCTCCTGCGAATAAGTAATATTTTGAAACGTTCAGAAAAATTGTCGTTTTCCAGAAAAGACATCACACTCACTTTTGGTGAATGTGTATTCGATGGAAAAACGGGTACACTTAGAAGAAATGGGGAAATAATTCATTTAACAGAAGTGGAGGAGAGTTTATTGCGCGTACTCGCTAATAGCCATGGTTATCCGGTTAGTCGCCAGTCACTCCTCAAAAAAAGCCATGCTGAAGGAGGAGAACGCACGATAGATGTACAAGTAACTAGACTGAGAAGGAAAATTGAACCCGCTCCCCGTTGGCCACGCTATTTGAAAACAGTGCGAGGTCAGGGATACTCGCTGCAAACAGACTAAAAGTATTACATGGTTTTCAAAATCAAAAAATACCTTCCAAAATCTCTGCTCGGTCGATCAATATTAATTATAGTAACCCCCCTAATTTTGGTTCAAGTAGTTTCAACTTGGGTTTTTTATGAAAGGCACTGGGAAACAGTAACAAGACGTCTAGCGGCATCAGTAGCTGGTGAGATAAGTAGTGTGATTGATCAACGCCGAAGATTTAAGGGAACGGAAAATGAACGTTGGATTATGAATTCAGCTGTGCGAAGCTTAGCACTAAATGTCCGATTTCAAAAGAGTCAGATTCTTCCCAACAAACCGAGTAAAATTGGCAACAGTATTGTTGAGAAAAGCCTAAACGATGCAATGCGGGAGCGTGTAAAGCGACCGTTTAAAATTGATCTAAATATTCGGCCTCGAACAGTCTCAATCTTTGTACAACTATCGGATGGAGTTCTTGAAGTGGATGTTCACGAGGAACGTCTTTTTAGCTCTACTACCTATATCTTTCTGATGTGGATGGTAGGCACTTCAATGCTGCTATTTGCGATTGCAACCATTTTCATGCGAAATCAGTTAAGGCCTATCGGTAGGCTTGCCCGGGCCGTAGACGCATTTGGAAAGGGAAGAGATGTGCCTGATTTTAAGCCCGAAGGAGCAACCGAAATTCGTCAGGCAGCAGCAGCCTTCAATCTGATGCGTGCACGTGTTCTTCGAAATATCGAACAAAGAACAGAGATGTTGGCGGGAGTATCCCACGATTTACGCACCCCACTTACACGCCTGAAACTCCAACTTGCTATGCTGAAATTCTCCCCTAGCGTAAATGCGTTACAAGCAGATGTAGCCGAGATGGAAAAGCTAGTTGAAGAATATTTGTCTTTTGCCCGAGGCGAGAGTGCTGAAAAATCTATAACCGTTAATTTGAATGAGCTGTTGCGCGACGTTGTGGAGAAAAATTCTGGTCTCAAAAGTGAAGTGTCCATGAAGTCTTCTGCATCACTTAATGTAGACCTACGACCGATAGCATTCAGAAGGTGTTTATCTAACCTAATATCTAATGCAGCGACCTACGGTCGGAGAGTTGTTGTCAATGCATCTAAAGACAGCGATTCTATAAATATTTTTATTGATGATGATGGGCCTGGTATACCGGAAAAAGCACGCGAGGATGTTTTCCGACCATTTACCAGGCTGGAAGTTGAAAGGCCGCCGGACTCCGGAGGCACTGGGCTTGGACTCACAATTGCTCGTGACATAGTTCTAGGTCATGGTGGATCGATTAAAATTACTGACTCCCCGCTAGGCGGGGCCCGTGTGGAGATAAATTTGCCTGTTTAGTTAAGAATTAACCTGTATTCCAGGTAGAAGAGATGCTAACTGCTCTGCAGCGCGAAGTCTTTTGTCTAAGAAAGCCATGGTCTTTCCAAGGTCACTGCTTTCATCTCCCATCCAAACGCGAAGAGTCATAAAATATACGACTGAAAGCCCTTTTACACGAAGGGAGCCTGCTATGCCGCCACTACTTATTCCTGAAGTTTCTAACATCCAAGCCATCATTTGCAGAATTGTCGGCAAAAGACCAATTGAGAGGGAGGGATCATTTACGGATGAACGCAAGATGGATTGCATGGCTGCACGATTATGAGATAAATGGTCGAAATAGCACATTAATGTATCGACGAGCCGATCATGTGGCGGTTCATTTTCATTTTCAGGGTAATTATCTGCGACCCATGTCTCATTCCCTCCAAATAATAACTCTTTAACAAGCTCTATACGTTGCGGGAATTCTTTGTAAACATACTTTAGTTCAACACCAGCCTCGCAGGCTATTTCAGCTAGCGTGATATCCGTCCAAGGGCGATCTGCAGCAAGGGTAAATGCCGCGATGACAATTTTTTTGCGTTGGTTTGTTACCCGTTTTCCCATTGTAGTGCCTTCTTTATATAGTAGTATACCTAGTTCGTTATATAGCATCGACAAGATTTTCGTGCATTAGATATTGATCAACTTTCAATGGCATGCGATCGTAAAAGACACCAAAATCATTAAAGGACTATGCAGATTATTTTTTCTTCCTCAATTCTCAGGCACGTAAGACGTCAAAAACCCCTTTCTAAAGGAGAAGAGACTAAACTCATTCGACGTGTACAGTCTGGGGATAGAAGCGCATCGACACCTCTTTTGCTCAGCCACCTACGTTTTGTAATGTTTATAGCAAGAAAGTATCGACGTTTCGGTCACCCTACAAATGAGCTGCTTCAAGAGGGAACTGTGGGGTTTATGGAAGCAGTTAAACGTTTTAATCC
>MDTG01096656.1_pt1 | contig 44801 bp, 41 predicted proteins | sample 811421 | NCBI WGS metagenome assembly MDTG01 (sample SAMN05326645, study PRJNA326480) | marine metagenome | isolation source: seawater | place: Pacific Ocean: South East | collected 2011 | reverse complement strand
TGCAGAGTTGCTAAAGGAGTTTCCTAACTCTGTGACTTTATATAATATACTCGGTGCAGCAAACCACGGATTAGGCAAGCTAGAGGAAGCCGCAGAGGCCTTTCAAAAAGCCCTTTCAATTAATCCTAATAATCATGATGCCTACAGTAATCTAGGTAATATTTTAAGAGACATCGGCAAGCTTGAAGAGGCAGTAGACGCTTGCCTAAAAGCAATTTCACTGAAGCCTGATTATGCTGATGCCTATAGCAACTTGGGTAATGCTCTGAGGGATAAAGGAAAGCTAGAAGAGGCAATCGAAGCTTTCCGAACAGCAATCTCAATAAATCCTAGGCATATTGATGCTTATTACAATATGGCCAATGCTCTCAAGGATAGCGGTCAGCTGGAGAAAGCAGCAGAGGCTTACAACACAGTAATAGCACTAAATCCTAATTATACTGATGCCCATAGAAACATTAGTACTATCAAGAAATACGTAACTAACGATCCACAAGTAAAACAGGTAGAAAATATATTTAATTCTGAAGGGTTAACTAACGATGCCAGGTGTAATTTAGGATTTACGTTGCATAAGATGTATGATGATTTAGGCGATCTCAGAAAGGCTTTTGCGTATCTACGTGAGGGAAACGCCTTGCGAAAAAAATTACTCAGATATTCGATAAACAAAGATAAAAGCCTTTTTAATAAACTAATAGAAGTGGCGCCTAATCTAAAGCGTTCTTCATTGAAACTGGATGAAAATTATAAAGGACCAAAACCAATTTTCATTCTTGGAATGCCGAGGTCAGGGACGACTCTTGTAGAACAAATAATAGCATCACATTTTGACGTGACCGGTGCTGGAGAGTTAGGTTACTTAGCACAGTGCGGTCACAAACTATCATTGGGCTATCACTCTATCAACACGGAATCTCTATCTGAATTTAGGAAAAGATATTTATTTGAATTAGAAAAGCTATCGCTTGGTAAAAATTTTATAACTGATAAAATGCCACAAAATTTTCGGTTTATCCCACTAATCTTCGCCACAATGCCTGAAGCTAAAGTGATACATGTACAAAGAAGTGCCGCAGCTACTTGTTGGTCGAACTATAAGCAATATTTTACTACTGGAGATTTGGGATACTGTTACGACCTAAATGATGTTGTTTCCTACTACAAACTTTATGATGATCTTATGAAGCGCTGGCAGGATGAATATGGAGACTCGATTTACAACTTGAGGTATGAACAACTTACAACTGATACGGAAAATGAGATTAGGAAGCTTATTAAACACTTGAAGCTGAATTGGGACAAGGCCTGTCTATCGCCGCACAAAAATAATCGCAGCATCAGAACCGCATCACAACAACAAGTAAGACAAAAGATTTATCAGGGAAGTTCCAATTCATGGCGGAGATATGATCCGTTTCTTAGTGGTGTTTTTGATAGTTTGTCATCGTAACAAACGCTCTCGGTAGTCGCTTTTTATAATGCATTTATTTTCGCAAAATCTTTTAACTTATTTAGTTGTGCCATTCGAAGCATCGACAGTTCTGCTTAACTGTAAATTGCTAGTTGGACATTTTGGGGCGGCCTGCTTATAATTAAATCCAGCCTAACTTACTGCACCCGCAAGTACATTCCTTCGTTTTCTAGCGAAAGAAGATGGGATATTTTGCGCTTTGCGATATTTTGCGACAGTGCGCCTTGCCAAAGTAATAGCCTCCTCACCAAGTCTTTCGACAATGGCGTCGTCACTTATAGGATTACGAGGATCCTCTGCTTCCACTAACTTTTTAATTTTATACTTTATAGAGGTTGCGGAGGTGCTTTCATTATCTTCTTGCTGAAGACCTACACTAAAAAACGCTTTTAATTCTAGAGTTCCTTGAGGTGTTTGCATTAAAGAACCTGTAGTGACGCGGCTTATCGTGCTTTCGTGCATATCAACAGATTCTGCGATATCTTTTAGAACCATTGGTTTAATGTATTGAATACCCTTCTCTAAGAATTGTTGCTGGCGTTTAACAATTTCCGAACCTACTTTGATCATTGTGTCATTGCGTTTCTCAATTGCTTTAGAGAGCCACTTTGCTTCTGATATTTTTTCTTGAATAAATTCCCTTTCTCTTTTTTCCAAAACTTTACTTCTTGCAAGCTTTGCATAATCTTTCTCTATCTTTACCGCAGGCATCGTCGAATTGTTAAGTTCAACAAGCCACCCTTCGGCTGTCTCATTAACGCTAAGGTCAGGCTCGCGAATAGGCACTTCGTTAATTTCAAACTTTAAGCCTGGTTTTGGATTTAAAGATTTAATGGTTTTAAAGATTTCTGATATTTCTGAATCAGAACACCCGCTTCGGCGTTTTAACAAATCAAACTTTCCAGTCGCTACGAGGTGTAAATTCTCCAAAACAACGGCTAAATTAGAGTTATAGAGATTAGCGTCTTTTGCCTGTAAACTTAAACATTCCTTTAAGTTGCGTGAAAATAAACCCGCAGGTTCTATTTCTTGGAGCTTTTTAAGTACAAATTCTACAGTTTCAATCTCACACTTTAATTCAGCTGCTAATTCAACTATGTCTTTGGAGATCCATCCGGTTGGTTCTAATTCATCTACTAATTTGAGGGCTATTATCCGCTCAACCTGGCTGAGCCTTAAAGTGTTTACAAAGTCTAAACAGTGAGCGTATAGAGATTTATCGGTTGCTTTAATTAAGCTGACAGTATCAAAGTCGGTCTCCGCTTTGGCAACTGTCGAACGAGGTATGTAACCTTCCCCTGTTTCAAATTGGTTCTCTATTGTTACTTTGGTCTCGCTATCTTGTTTTTTATAGGGATTATCTTGAAACGATTGATCTAAGTCACTCGCGATTTCCTGCTTTGACTCCTGAGCGACGTTATCTTCACCTAGATCTGTTGTTTCAATAAATGGATTATCTTGAAATTGATCACTTACAAAGTCTTGAATTTCCATATTGGTCATATGTAAAAGTTTTATAGCTTGCTGAACCTGAGCAGTTAGCGCTAAGCCCTGCTTTTGTTTTATTTGTAAATTAAAATCCAGTTTCATAATGGTGCTCCTTTAACCTCAAACATAATTTACAGGATTTTATGATTAGTGCCAAAAACTATATTTGACATCACTAACTCGTCAAAACTTTGACGGTTTTAAATTCCTTATTTGATTACTTTTTTATTATACTAAACAATTCCAAAATAAGTCGTTCTTCTACTCAGTGAATTTAAAACTGGTGTAATCTGAAAGGACTAAATAGATGGCTAACATTGGCACAACTACTGCGTTTTATAAGGTGGAAACATCTTTGTCGCGCGCAAATAACGAAGTTAGTAAGAGTATGGAAAGACTGGCTACCGGCAAACAAAATGCAAATGCTGGTGACCGTTCATCATATGTAGCGATGGCTGACACTTTTCGACTCGATTATGTCTCGACAAAGGCGGGGATCAAAGGTGCATCTGTTGCCATGGGTTATTTAGAAACTGGAATGCGGGTACTTGACTCTGCCTCTGCTTTATTGAGCCGTTTACAAGAATTAGCTGTTCTGGGTGCAAATAACACCAACACTGTTCAAGATAATGAAGCAATAAACCTTGAAGCTGAGGCGCTAGCGGATGAATTCAACCGTTTAATGTCGACGTCTACCTATAAAGGGAAAAATATCTTTGTTGATGCAGCCGGTGACCAAGAATTAGCAATGGGCGGTAGAGGAGCAGAAATGACTTTTGGGATTGCAACCGTTGGTTATTCAGCTCTTTATTCATCCACAGACAGAACAATAAGTGGTGAGCCTAACAATTCTGAGGGCTTCAATTTAATGCATCTCCCATCTGACGCTATTGTTGCAAAGTCTTATGGTAATGCCGTTTCACAAGGAAATGCTGAGGACGCAGCAGTTACACTCGAAGCAAATAAAAAATATGTGGTTCGGGGTGTAGATAGCACGGATGAAATAGACCTGAATGACTCTACCAACGAACCCAGCACCACTGCAATTAGAACAGCGCTTGATGCTTCGCAGCTCGCTATTACGACCTCGGCAGGAGCTGCTGTGGCAAATACTGGATCTCTTGCGAGTGGTAATGTTATAAACGTGACGACCCAGAGCACTATTGATAGAGCAAGTGCTTCCGGGGCAATATTAACAACTAATAATGATCAGAATATCGTAGGTGAGTTTACTCTGGATACAACTGGGGCTTTCACAGTTACATCTGGGGAGACTGACTCTGATAGAACGGCGGGTACTTATACCCTGACTGGCGTGACATCTAATAACAGTGGTCAAGATATGGAGTTAACCGTTGTTGTGGATGCTGCAGGTAAAGCAACGGTAACATTAGACGCAGGTGGTTCAGGTTTTGCGTCTGGAGATACAATCACCATAGATGAAGGTGACATTGGCGGTGGTGGATCGGATGATGATCTGGTGCTAACCGTTCAAGCAACTGAAGTCACAGCAATTGCAGATAGGGATGTGAGTTCAACCATTACTATAGGGGCTGATGATTATACCACTGATGGAGCTGGCTCTGGTGCAACCTTCTCTTTAACGATTAATGGGACAGGAACACCAAATGTGACGGTTACACATGGTGGTACTGGTTTCGTGGTAGGTGACACAATCACGATACAGGGTTCAAAATTAAACCCAGACGGTAGCGCTCATGAGCCAGCAGATTTTACATTTGATGTCTTAACTGCAGCTGACACAACCTCTGGAACATCTTTGACATTTGCTGAAGTTTTAACTGATGAAAATGCGTTCAAGTCGACCGAAACCTACGTAATTCAAACGCTCGGCACAAGTGATGGGGTTATAGCTACTGCGGATAGTGATGCTGCAATTATCGCAGCAGCATTCACAGATGACAGTGGTGCTCAACTAACTGGAACTTTAGCCATAGGCGATAAAATCAAATTGGCCTCAGTTGGAGATACCATCGGTTCTACAGAAGTAACTCAGGAACATCTGGATGCTGCAAACGCACTAATTCAAGGCATGACATTCACGATGTCCTCTGACACTTTAACTTCCGATATAGAGAGTATTCAGGCGTTGATTGCAAGAGCTCGGGTTGAAGCAGGTTCTCAATATGCAGCTTTAGAAAGTGCTGTGTCTTATACAACTGATCTAACAGCCCAATACGAGCTAGGTTACAATACTGTCCACGATGTTAACTTCTCTGCAGAAACTGCCCATCTGGCTAAAAATCAAATCTTGCAACAAGCTGCTACAGCAATGCTTGCTCAAGCAAATAGTGGTCAGCAGGGACTACTGCAATTGATCCAAGGCTAATATCGTAAATATCTAATAAGTAAAAAAGCAGCATTTTATGCTGCTTTTTTTATAAATTAGCGAATAATCATTGTAGAAAAATTATTGCAAATGATTTAAGTATTAACCTTAGGTTTATATAGCGCATTTTATTAAAGGGTTTTTGCATGAACGTCAGTATAGAGCAAAATAATCCAGAAATTCTAGAAGCCGATGCTATGTCTGAGAAGTCGAGCGAGACAGCTATCGATGAAGAGACAGAATCTGAGTCACTAGAAAGCTCAGAGTTTGCTTTAAAGATGATAAATGCAGTTAAATCGATGAATATTGATGAGATTAGCCATTATGAGATGGTTAATTCTTTTACCCTTGCAGATGAGTTGAAATGCCTCTTCATGTTTATTAAAGCACTGCCTTACAATCCGATAGTACCGATGTACCCAGAGACCCCATTTTTGTTTTTTAAAGGTGTAGTTGTTCCTAGGTCTTTTGATCTAACTGAAGAAACTGCGATGGACATTGAAACTTTTATGAAAGGGAAAAATATTGAATATTTTAAAGATCTCCATCTACACGATTTAGATCCATATTATTTGGATGCCTACGAAAGCGCTGTAAGAATATACAATGATATGGTTGAAAAAACCCGGACATCCTACTTATCTAATGTAAAACAGGCAAAATCACAGGTTATAGAAATATCTGCTGCTATTGTTTGTGCATTAGTTGTAGTTTTAGCATTACTCGGTATGAGCTAACGGTCTCTCACGATTAGTACCGGCAGCTGCTGGTATGAGAAAAATCTTGAATAATTATGCCCTGTCATGAAGTTTACCGTCCAATACATCTTCCTGTTCCAAAAGTTTGGCTTGCTCGTCCAATATGCCTCTGGCGAAATATTTGGAAAATATTTTTTTTTAATTTTGGGAGGGGCACAACTTTCGCATACAAGTGTTTCGAGTTCCTCTAGCGTTGGTAGTCGCCAGTCACCGCCTAGTTGATTTGATGCTTGCTCCAAAGCAATTTGAATCTCATCATGATTAAGTTTTACAATATCTCCTGTACATGTTTTATTTTCTAGGTCCCATGTTTGCCCAACAGAACAACGCAACCAAACAATATTACTTCGTACATCAGTAATTAAATGATCTTCCTCAAAAAATTGCGCAGTTGATGAAGAGCCAAGTGTGAAACTAAAAATAAATACAAAAGCAGATATATACTTCATTTTGATAATTTACCTTTTTAGTCTATAGTAACAGTAAGTATCAAGGCGTAACATTATTTTTTAAAGAATGGTACGATTCTTGAATGGTGTAGGAAAATAGTTGGAGTTACATAATGGATTTAGCATCCTTAATTGGACTTATTGGTGCAGTAGGAATGATTGTTGCGGCTATGATTGCCGGTGGCGGTGTGGCACCGTTCATCGACACACAATCAATCCTAATTGTCTTTGGGGGTACTTTTTTTGCTGTAATGTACTCAAACCCGCTTCCAGTTTTTTTAGGTAGTTTTGGCGCAATGGCAAAAGCTTTCATGCCTAAAGCCGCTAAATTGGATGAAACTGTTGAACGTATGGTAGAATTAGCGGCAATGGCTCGAAAAGATGGTATGATGGCATTGGAAGGGCAACCTGTGCCGGACAAGTTCTTTGAAAAGGGCATGCAAATGCTTGTTGATGGAGCTGACGAGCAAAAACTTGTTAAGCAGATGAAATCTGAAATTGCTTCAATGAAATCACGTCATGAGTCTAATCAGGGTGCCGTCAAAGGATGGGTAGATTTGGCGCCAGCGATGGGGATGATTGGTACTTTGATTGGATTAGTTTTAATGTTAGGTAACATGGGCGATCCAAAGTCGATTGGTCCTGCTATGGCCGTTGCTTTGCTCACAACGCTATATGGCGCTTTCGTTGCGAACGTGATGTTCATGCCAATAGTGGGAAAACTAGAGTACTACACGGCTTACGAGGTTGTTTACCGAGAAATGGTGTTGGAAGGCCTAAGGGGGATCGCGAGGAGTGAATCACCGCGAAATATTCAAGATCAGATGGCATCCTCATTACCGCCCAAGTTGCAAAGTAAATTTGAAATTGCTGCTTAATTTAAAAATTAAAAGAACATAATTGGATCGGGCATTGTTATGGCTGAAGAAGCATTAGACGACGAAGAACAGGACGAGGAAGAGTGTCCTAAGTGTCCTCCGGTAGGTGCTCCAGCTTGGATGGCGACATTTGCCGATATGGCGACGCTCCTTATGGCTTTTTTCGTTCTTATCCTATCTTTTGCAGAATTTAACGTGCCAAAATTTAAGCAAATATCAGGTTCACTTAAAGAAGCTTTCGGTGTTCAGAAGGTAGTTCCAGTTGTAGAGCAGCCAAAGGGTACAACGGTTATTGAGCTGAATTTTAGCCCCAATCCAGAGCCGTCTTTATCCACGACGTTAAGGCAACAAACTACTGAACTGCAGAAGCCCGAATTAGAACTCAAAACTGAAACAGAGAAATCTCCTGATGGAACGGGAGAGGACAAGAAAAATAAATCGGATTTTGATGGCGAAGGTGGTGAAGGAGCAGAAACATTAGATGCGACTGAGTTAGCTAAACAGCTTAAAAAAGCAATTGATACTGGTGAAGTAAAAGTTGAAACTTTGGGCGAGAATGTTGTAATTAACTTTCCTGAAGAAAAGACATCTGACGAAGATATAAGCACTATGATTGCTGAAACGTTGGAAGCCCTGAATGAAGCGAGGCAAAAGTCTGGGGTTTCTGAGAGTGAAGTTTTATTTGGAGGTGTTGAGCAAGAGTTAGAGAAACTTGCCGCTGCTATTGACGAAAGCTTACCTCAAGACGGGCAGGGACAAGGAGGGTCATCCGAGCAGAACAGCGAAGAAGAAAGGATTGCCTCTCGTGCAACCGAGGAACTTACTATCGCCTTGAAAGAACAGATTGACCAGGGGCTGATAGAAGTAGAGCAAAGAGATGACAAAGTTTTTGTGACAGTGGGTTCAGGAGGTGCTTTCCCATCAGGTACTGCCGATCTAACGGAGGAAGCTCAAAGGATTATGGATAGAATTGCTCTAACTGCTATGAGTCCAGATAGCTCCATTACGGTGACTGGCCACACTGATGATGTGCCCATTTCAAATGGTCAGTTCAGAGACAATTGGGATTTAGGAGCAGGCCGCGCCGCCAGCGTTGTGCAAGCTATTCAGAATACAGGCTTAATATCTGGAGATCGTTTGTCCGCTGTTAGTAAAGGTGAGATGGCGCCCATTGCAGACAATTCAACAGCTGCCGGAAGAGAGGAAAATAGACGTATTGAAATAGAAATTTCTTATGAAAACTAAGAGTTTTTAAACGATAGTCGTTCTTGTTTTTGAAGGGTAAGCTAACATGGTTGAAGTTACAAAGCCGGATTATCTCAGTTTAGTCAATCAAGGCGGTTCTGGGTTTAATATTTCTGAGCTTGTTACTGCTATGGTCGCCTCTGAAATTGAACCTAAAAAAGCGTTGCACACAGATAAGAAAACTAAATCTGATAACGCTATTTCAGGCATAGGTCTTTTGAACTCGCAATCCTTTCTGACACAAACTGCCTTCAATACTAGGCAAAATGATAATTATTTTTCTATCACTTCATCTGATGCATCAGCAGTAGAATTTTCTAGCTCGGATGAAATGAAGCTAGAGGCTTCTCAAGTAGAGATCTCTAATGTTCAATTAGCAAAAAAAATGGTCTTTGAGTTGCCCGGTTTTACAGATTTGGAGGTAAATATTAATCAGTCAATAGCGATAGATTTTGGTTCATGGTCGCAGACAAGTACTGCAGCAGCTTCCAGCACTAATTCGGTTGAGGCTGGCAAAACTTATAAGGTAATTACTCGAAACGTGGTGGGTGTTAGTGATGGAGATCCGTTTGATGAGTACACGAGAGATCCAAACGATCCAGACGGTACGGCCGCTTTTCATGGTACACCGATTGAGGTAGGGGATATTTTCCGCGCATCTCAAGCTTTTACTAATGCAGACTATACATTTCAGGAAGTTGATGCGCATGCTTTTACAGAAAAATCTGGTAATTCAACTGTAAACGTGACGCTAAGCGGCACGGTTGAAAATGTTGTTACGCAATTAAATGCCGTTAGCGGTATTTCGGCAAAACTTGTTAAAACTTCTAGCGACGGAACTGATACATATTCTATAGTGCTTACAAGTGAGGAAACTGGATTAAACAATGGATTTCAGATATCGTCAGGTGGTGTTGCACGCTGGGAAACGACTGGTGCTCCAAGCACAAACACAGAAAGCAATAGGTTCGCTCAGTTATCACGCGATGCATCGTTAGAGGTTAACAGCGTTAGCGTATCGCGTTCTTCTAATTCGATAGATGATATAATAGATGGCATTACTGTGGATTTGAAAGCTGATACAACAAGTTCCGTGCAGTTAGACGTAGCAAGATCAAGTTCAAATGTACAGTCGTCAGTCGAGTATGTGATAGTTGCCTTGAACGAATTCAAGTCTGAACTTGAAAGATTGACACTGATTGATATCGAGGGTGGCGAAAACGGGCCACTTGCTATGGATCCGACTGTAACGAGGTTAAAATCTGATTTCAAAAAGCTCGTTTTTGAGCCGCTCCAAGGTTATGGTAATAATGATATTTATTTGTCTCAATTGGGTATTAAGACAAATGATAGCGGTGAATATTATTTAGATGAAACTGTTTTTAATAAAACGTTAGATGAAACGCCCGAGTATTTTAACGCTTTAAAAGATAACAATTTTACCTCAAGCTCAAGCACTGTGACCTTGGCAAAATCACAATTCACTTCAATTCCGCCTGGTTCATATACAGTTGCGAATGATGGTACGGATTGGAAAATTGGTTCTGTACTATTAACACGAACTGATCATAATGGAGGTAGTAAATTTACAACGAGCGCTTTTCCCGGTGCGGCTATTTATACTGCTGAAACTAATCCAGCTTCCTTTGAGGTATATGTTGGAAAGAGTTTTTCGGAAAAGATTTCTGAGTTTATGGATACAATATTAGGTTCTAATTCTTCATTAAGTGCGGCAGAGACCGCTTATACTGCAACGTCATCTGATTTAAGTGAAAGATTGGAAGCCCTAGAAGAGCGAGAGGCGCTCATCACAACAAGATACACCACGCAATTTGGGGCTATGGAGCAAGAAATGACGCAGTTTAACAGCACTAAAACGCTTTTAGAAAACTTCATTGAAGCATGGAAAAAACAGGATTAATTTTATATCCCGTATTTCTTTACTTTTTCAATTAAGGTCGTTCTGAGTAATTTGAGATCTCTAGCAGCTTCACTCGTGTTTCCATTATTCCTGTTCATGGCGGCTTCGATGAAGACAATTTCGATATCTCTAAGGAACGAGCGAAGGTCCACTGAATTATTTGTATCAAACCAGCTAGCGAAGTCATGTGGTGATGGCGGGTTTTTGGTGGCTTTACTATTTTCGTTTATACCCTCTGAACTTGAGGCTAAGTTGTCTAATTCGGCCCATATAGCGTCTTGTTCTTCAGCCCTTAATACAACTTCACTATTTGTTTTCAGTAAGTAGCTATCCACATCTTTACCGGATATTTTTCTTCCAGGAAAAAAGACCATTGCACGCTCAATTACATTGCGTACTTCCCTAACATTACCGGGCCAGGCGTAGCTCTTAAATGCTTCTAGTGCACTTGGTTCAAATAAAGGTCTTGATCCTACTCGACCTTTAGCTATTTTTCTTTCGATAAAATGCTCGATAATTTCTGGAATATCATCAGAGCGGTCGGATAAACTTGGAACATCTATCGGGAACACGTTGAGACGAAAAAGTAAATCTTCCCTAAACTCATTAAGTTCAACTAGTTTACTTACGTCCTTATGTGTCGCGCAAACTATCCTGACGTCTAATTTTATCTCAGAACTACTACCAACCTTAGATATTGTTGAGTTTTCAAGAACCCTTAGGAGTTTGGTTTGAAGGTCCATTGGCATATCGCCTATCTCATCGAGGAATAATGTACCTTTTTGAGCCTGTTCAAATTTCCCGGCTGATGATTTAACAGCGCCAGTAAAGGCCCCCTTTTCGAAACCGAATAATTCAGCTTCCATAAGCTCTCTAGGAATTGCAGCACAGTTAATAGTAACAAATCTACCTTTTCTGCGGCTCTCTTCGTGCAGAGCTTCAGCAACAAGCTCCTTACCTGATCCAGAGGGACCATATATAATTGCAGGTGCGTCAGAAGTGGCAACGAGCGCAATCATTTTTTTGAGTTGGACTGCAGCAGGAGATCGTCCAACAATCTTTTTATTAATTTGTGTCAATAACCATTTGCCTCTATCAGCGTAACTAATTTAACTTATGTTACAATGCAAACTATGATATTTCTACTTTTAATGAGTATATTTCTTACGTGTTTTGTAGATCTAGGTTTTTAAGGAAATGTAGTGTTTGATCACCTTCGCAGAAAAGTAAGCTCTTTTTTCCCTTCGAAATTGAAAAGGCAGAAGAACCTAGAATATCTTGATGAGCAAGATCTCTCACGATTTAGTGAACAAGACATAATACTTGAAACAGATGAGCAAATTCAGGAATTGTTGCCAGATGTTTTGGGACAGGCCTTAGCGCGAACTTGGATTGATAAGAGATTTTTGGAGGCTTTCTATCAATTTCCTGTCGAGATTTTAGAAAGGGGTGGCGTATATCTGCCAGACCATATATCTGTTGAATTTCAAAAAGAACAGAAAAGCAGACCAAAAGTGATCGTTTATGAACGTCGAAATAATAAAAGTCGTAAACTTCTCGAATTAAAATTAATTATGGTGGCTGAGGAATGAATTTAATAAATATTTTTTGTACGTTGTCAGTAATCTTATTCTCTACTGTCCTTCATGCGGCCTCACATCAAGGCAGTCTTGTGAAGGAGGATTTTGATAAAGCAATTGAGCACGTTGAAAAGATGCGATATTTTGATGCATTCCAGATTTTTTCAGACTTAGCTGGGAAAAGTGTTCCAGAAGCGCAATATAATCTAGCTTTACTTTATTCTAACGGCTTGGGAGCCCCAAAGAACTACAAGTTAGCGCTTTACTGGTCATGGCAGGCGCACCTCAATGATCACGAGACGGCGCTAGAGCGAGTAACGGCGACTTATGATTTAATAAATGAAGATCTCCGAAATACTGTGGCTCAGCTTATAATTGATGAATTGCTCGTGACTGCCGCAGCGGGTGATAAAGCTTCACCCCTTAAGCTTGGTAAAACCTATTTGGGTTTGTTCGTAGAGGCGCAGAACCAACCAGCCTACCTATGGTTGTCCATCGCGCAGGCTTACGGTGATGAGACTGCAAGTGGCTTGTTAGAAAAGGCAGCTACTCAGTTAACTTTGGAGGAAGTCCTTTTGCAACAAGAAGAGGCACATAAGACCTTTCAAAGTATACTTGATGGTCACTAGTTTAATGGTTTTAGGTTTTTTAAAAAATCAAATTTCGTTAAATTTTTATCACAATGTTTGATTAAGTCGTTGAGTTTTGAGTTAATTTCCCCTAATGACGATGATTTCATTTCTTTAGACGTAGAATTATCGCCATGTTGAATCTTAATTTTTTCAACAAGCGTTTCCAACTCATTAACTTTATTTTCAAGATCGCTGTCTTGTTTCAACTGGTTTTGAAGGCTAGGTGTTTGTAGAAGCTCGGAAATTGCCGAAAAGCTTTGAAGTAGCTCGTCAATATCCTCCATTCTCCTAGCCCTCTGCGTCTTGTATGCTCTCAAAAAGTTTGGTCGAAATTGCGTCTACATCAATTGGGTAGCGACCTTGTTCAACTTTTTCACGAATTTCATTGACCAATTCCATATTAATTGGTGGAGATTCTGCTAAAGAGCTGACTTTCTCACTTAAAGACAAATCTAAACTGACTGAAGCTTGTTCAGCTTTCAATGTGCCAATTGTAGAATCAATACTTTCTTGGCCATTAGAAACATTAGATTTCTTTTGATCGTGTACAGCAAGACCAGCCACACTGGGGTTATTTCTAACTGGATCAACCATTTCAATTTACTCCTTTCGAGTACTCATACGACACAGATTGATTACATGTTAGCCAGTGGAGCAACTTTTTTTTCACCAATTATAATCGCCTTGAATATTTTCTTTGAATTAAAGTTCTCAACAGAGATCATATCACCATTCTGGCCAGATGCCAGTGCAATCCCAATAGTTGTGATAGAAATTTTTTCATTACCCAGCATCACTAACACAGTATCATTTTTGTTGACAGTCATAGTGTATTTTATATGTCTGGCTTTCAAAACAGTGCCTCTAGCTAAATTATTCGTAATTTTTTTTCCGAGTACTTGCTCGAAATTACTAAAGCTTTCGAAATTTTTTGTTTGTGGTACTTCAACTAATACCAGATCATCTTCGTTAATAACTTGTCCTTTTGACATATTATTTGCCAGGCTGACTACTTCAGATGTTGAGCCAGAATATGATCCTTTCAGTATATTTTTGCCTGGAGGCAGGGAATTTGTGCGTAAGATTGATTGCCAATTTTCTGTTTCGCATATTGCTTTGATTGTTCTCCAATCGTTTTTAATTCTTGGAGTAAATTTCAAGTCGGTACTACAGTGAAAAAATGCTCGACGATCAGAGACGAGTATATTCGCTTTAAGGCCAATGGTTTCAAAATAAGTTGAGGCCTGGTGTTTGAGATCCTTACCGTATATCGGCTCATTCGACAAACAAAATACCGCACTAAATACATAAAAGCCAAAAAATATCAGCAAAAATTTAATTTTAAAAGTGGTCATAGTTCCTCAACAATCCGAACAGTCTGTTTGTCTTTTAATTCAATTTCATTTGTTTCAGATATGAGCTTAAGTTGGGTTGAGCGATCTTTTAGGTCTTGTACTCGAAAGTAGAATTTCTCTGCTCTGGCTGTGTCAGTTACAAAAATATCTTCTTCAGTGATACCGTCCAATGCTCCGAAATTGATATAGTACTTGTTCTTTTTTCTTTTGAGCTCAGCTTTGATGAAAGCACAGTTAATGTGATCCAGTTTATTTTTGAGGATTTCAAAAATAGATTTTACAATTTTTTCCTTTTCATCTTCCCATATTTTTCTATTACTTTGAACAGGAGTGCCTAAACCAAATTTCTTGTTCAATATGAAGTCATAATTCTGACTTTTATTTTCTATCACGATGCCGTTTCTCCTAATTTCGGAGTTTGCTACCAGCCTGATTATATTGTTTTTGACAAAAAAAGTTTCTTTTTGGGTTTTTGTGAAGTTTAGATCCAAAAATAAATGATAAATATTTTCAGTATTTTTACTAACATTGCTATCTTTAAAAAGCGTATACAGTTCCATACTACTTTTTTTTGTCGAAGCACTTGATTTCAGGACCAATTTTGGTTTGAAATTTAAACCGTTTACCTTACCTAAAATCCAATCAGAGTTTATTTCCATCCATGCGGGAAATTGTTGTGGGTCGATCCTTAATCTAAATGACCAGTCTACCGCCGGATAGTTTGTCATTCGACAAATTTCTGAGTGGTTAGATTTTTTGCCTTCGCTATATTGATCCTCAACAATAGCTTCAACTTTTACATGGTACTGCTTGTTTTTTTTATGTTCTTTAATAACTTTAAAGCTTAATATACCCATTTTAGAAATAGTCTGTATTTGATCGATTAGCATTTGGCCATTTTCGATGATGGTAAAGCTTGTGAGTGCCTGCCCTCTACTTAATGCGATGTTTTGAAGTGCGTTTTCTATCGCCCTTTTTCGGTAAATTTTATCTCCTGCCGTTGAGGTGATCGCTGCTGTGCCATCTGAAATTACGGTTGAAGCGGCCCAAACATGCCCCACGTAACCGATCAAAAAAGCTGATGTTAGAGCTAATATAAAATTAGTGCGTTTAATCATTCAGTTACACCTTAAACGACTTACAGTAACCCTCGGCGATACGACTTTAATAAACGATCTATATGTGTCTGACTAATTGACAGTTCAACCTGATATGTATCACTTCCTGTTGGTTCAATTTTAACAGTTCTTGCTCCCATAACTGTACCACGAAGAGCTGCTCCCAATTTATCTGAAGTCAAAACTGCTTCACCGACAGTAGTTTCACCTTGGATATAAATTCCGTGAATTTGTTCCGTTAGACTTCTATAAGCGTCTAATTTTGCAGCTCGCATTGCCATCAATCGCCTTTGGTTTAGACTTTTGGAAGGTTGTATTGCAATGGATGAAAAGCCCACAGCAGTTATAGTTGGAACGTAATATTTTGAAGTCTCAGCTTCCCGGCGTTCGTTTAATAAATCTGTGGAGCTTTCTATCCCTGCACCTGGGGTAAGCTGATCAATTCTTTCCCCTCCTAACGACAATGCCGTTTGGCTGAGAGGATTTGTAATTGAGCATGAGGAGAGAATGGTGATTGCTGCGGCAAAACTCAATCCTAAGTGCAACTTTTTAAATGACAGCATTTGACTTTCCTTCAATAAACTTTCTTAGGAAGAGCAACTTATGTGCCATTCTTGCTTGGCTGCTGTCAGAAATTTTTTTGTGGTCAAGAAGAAAATACAAATTTAGATGCTAAGTAATTATATTTAATACATAAATGAGTATTGGCATAATAAATGCAACACTATTACCGTTATTAGCAAAAAATCTGATGGCACAAAAATTAGGTAATAAAATCAGAGTTTTAAAGTTCAAAATTTTGACAGTAATGTGGATAAATAAAGTATGCAGCAGGCTAGCACGGTATCATTAAAAGGAATTACTCCGAATTTCATTAATTCATTGCTACCTTTTGGCATAATAGCGCTTGTGGCAATGCTTGTGCTGCCATTGCCTATTGCGCTGCTCGACACATTCTTTGTTTTAAATATAACGCTATCACTCCTTATTTTAATGGTTGCAATGCATACTCAACGACCTTTGGATTTTTCATCTTTTCCAAACCTTCTTTTAATTGCTACAGTTCTCAGATTGGGGCTTAATGTCGCTTCAACTCGAATAGTTTTAAAAGAGGGGCACACTGGACCCGATGCGGCGGGAAAGGTAATCGAGGCATTTGGTGAGTTTATTGTTTCTGGCAATTATGCGGTTGGTATTTTTGTTTTTTCAATTCTCGTTATCATTAACCTTGTTGTAATTACAAAAGGCGCTGGTCGAGTTTCTGAGGTATCGGCGAGATTTACTCTCGATGCACTCCCTGGGAAGCAAATGGCAATAGATGCCGATTTGAATGCAGGTATTCTTACACCAGAAGAGGCTAAAATTAGACGTGAAGAGGTAACTAAAGAGGCTGACTTTTACGGCTCAATGGATGGTGCTTCAAAGTTTGTAAAAGGGGATGCTATAGCGGGTATCTTAATACTATTAGTAAATATTTTAGGTGGTTTAATCATCGGCCTTGTGCAACATCAGCTTCCAATTGCTCAGGCTGCTGAAGCTTACCTTCTTCTCTCTATAGGTGACGGTTTGGTGGCTCAAATCCCATCATTACTTTTGTCAATAGCGACGGCGATAATAGTTACACGGGTGTCTTCTGCTCAGAATATGTCGGAGCATATAACGAAACAGATCAATTTGTCAGCAGCATGGCTACCGACCTCGCTTGTTATACTTGCTCTAGGTCTGGTTCCCGGAATGCCGAACCAGCTATTTATTGTTTTTGCAATAATTTCAGCAGCTTTTGGATATTTCTCGCGTAAAAGAGAAGTTTCAGGTGAGAATGAAGTTGGCTCATCAGATGAAACTAAAGATGACAATGAGAGTTCAGAATTTGACGTCAATTCAGTTAAAGATAGTTCAAAAATATCTCTTAACATTGGGTATGGTCTCGTTAGTTTAGTGTCGAAAGATAGTGAAGACAGTCTCGTGCCAAGTGTTACTAAATTACGGAAAGAAATTTCAAAAAAATTGGGCTTTGTTGTGCCTGGTATTCGTATCCGTGATGACGTTGAGCTTGAACCGTCGCAATATCAAATCAAAATTGGTGAAAAAATTGTAGCCGATGACATTATTTATTACGACAAAATATTGGCAATACCTGCAGAGGGTGTTACGGTTGAGTTGGTTGGTCTCAAAGTTACAGATCCTTCATTCGGCGTTGAGGCTTATTGGATAGAGCCAGCTCTAGCTACTGATGCAAAATCAAAAGGCTATGTAACGGTTGATCCAACGTCAGTTTTAATAACTCATTTAGGACAAGTTTTAAATAATTTTGCTGCTGAATTGATCGGCCAGGATGAAGTTCAGGATTTACTAGATAATTTAGAAGAAACCCATCCAAGTCTCGTGCAATCAGTAGTGCCTAAAATAGTCCCACTTCATCAGCTAACTAGTATTTTGCAAAATTTACTAAGTGAGTCAGTTCCTATATCAGATTTACAAGTAATATTAACAGAACTCGGTAGTTTGAATATTCAAAAAATGTCTAATGAAGACATTTCAGAAGCAATTAGACCAAAGCTAATTCCTCTATTAATTCAAAAGCTCACCAAATTCAAAGATACATTACCACTGATTACGTTAGCGCCTGATTTGGAGCAAATGATTCTCAGTGTCGTTAGGCAAAATCCTGATGAGAAGATGTTACTTCTGGATGGTAACCTTGCGAAACAGATCCTACAAAATTTGAATGAAGCAACTGAGAAATTAAGCCGTGAAGGTAAGGCTATATTTCTAATTGTAGCCCCACAAATTAGAAGGCATGTAGCACATTTTATCAAGAGCCAGTTATCAGCTGTTAATGTTCTTAGCTTTACTGAGCTTCCGGAAAACCGTAGTGTAGAGATAGTGTATACCGTCGGAGGCACTGACCCCAAGAGTGAGGTAGAATAAATGAGCTTTACTTTGAGGAAGGCAAAATAGATGGCAGAAATTACGGTAAGAGCAATAGATAGTGCTTTGGCGATGGAAGAAATTCAGAAGCGTTTGGGGGACGAGGCATTAATCATTTCCACCAAACGAGTAGACGGCCAGATAGAAATTACAGCCACTGATGACGAGTTAAAGCCAGCATTGGACAGGGTTGAACCGTTAGTTTTAAGTAATGCTTTTCGTAAAGATGGTTTTTCTTCAATCCTTGATGAAAAAGTCAAAGATAGTAGTGTTAATAAAAACTCACAAAAATCGAAGGATTTCTATCCCACAATCAATACAAGAATTTTAGGAATTTCTGAGGAACTCAACCAATTAAGACATTTAATCGATAACGTTGCTCTGAATGAAGAACCAGCACTTGGTACTTTGGATAAATTACAAATGCTTGGTTTTCGTAAATCCACTTTAAAAAAATTTAGTGAAATAAATAATGATTTAGATATTGCCCAAGCTTTACGAAAAATGGCTAAATCTTTTGTTAATGGTAAATGTCGACATTTTGATGAAACCGATATTTATTTCATTACCGGTCTTCCAAATTCGGGTAAATCAACGTTTATAAATAAATTTATTTCGCTGCAAAAGTTATCTGATGAGAGCCGTGAGTACTTAAGTCTGGACGATGGAAATAAAAGAAAGTTGTTGTCTACCGTAAGAAATTTAAAGCATGAGGTAGATTGCCCGGAAAGTGTAAAGAAACAGGCGCTGGTTATCGAGGTAAAACAGCAAAACAGTGACTGCGAGTCATTAATATTACAGATTGAGGCAGTTCGCCCTGACTTAAAAATTAGTGTAATACATACCATGGAAGTTGGTAATAGTTATGAGATAATAATGAAGTCAGATGGCTTTAAATCAGCACAAAAACAATATGTCGCTTTTACTAAGTTAGACGTTTGTGATATTTCTGTTTCCGAAATTTCCGCAATGTTAGAACTTTCAGCAAAGTGTATGTTCTTTTCGGGCATCGATAAAGTGGCTGATGGAGCCTACTTCGCTAAGTTAGATCAAATTGAGTCATATTTATTAAAGAAATTTAAAGAAGAAATTGGGTGAACGATGGTTGAAACAATTGCTGTTGCAAGCGGAAAAGGAGGTGTCGGCAAGACATCCTTAGCTGTCAATTGTGCCGTAAAACTTGCTAGTGAAAAAAAGAGTGTTGGGTTGCTAGATGCTGACTTTGGATTAGCGAATGCTCATATCATGCTCAATCAAAAAGTGACTGCAAGTATCAGTGATCTGCTTGATGGATCGAGCAATATTGATGAGTTGGTCCACCTTACATCTAGTGGAGTAAAACTTTTGCCGGGTGGTTCTGGTGTGCTTGAAATAATGAATATTGACAGCCAAAAACGTTGGGAGGTAATTAATTCCGTAGATTATCTAGAAAATGAGCTTGATATTTTAATTGTGGACACGCCGGCCGGAGCCTCAGATTCAAGTATTGAGTTCGCGGCGGCTTGTGACAAGATAATTATAGTATTAGTTGGAGAGCCCACAAGTTTTATGGATGCATATGCGTTTATTAAAGCATTAAATTTGGAAAAAAATGTTGATAATGTTTCGCTTGTTGTAAACATGGCCAAGAATGCAGATGATGCAGCTCATAGCTTCCACAGTTTTGAGAAAATAGTTTTACAGTTCCTTGAGGTAACTTTGAATTTTGTTGGTTGGCTGCCCCAAAGCCAAGTAATAAGTAATTCTATAGTAGCTAGAAAACCCTTTGTACTTAATAAGAAAGTCAATATTGATTTGAACATGCGAATAGAAGAGATAATAAATAGTGTAAGTGAAGCAGATCAAATTACTTCAAATAGTGTAAGGTTTTTCAATAAATAGCAGGGCGTCATTTGAATGCATGGGTACACTCAAAAATCTGATGATAAAAATGAACTCATTAATAAGAATATGAGTATCGTAAAGAAGATTGCCTATTATTATCTTGGGCGACTTCATCAGGTTGTTGAAATCGAGGATCTTTTGCAGATTGGAATGGTTGGATTGATAGAAGCGGCGCATAACTATGAGCCTCAAGAGGGCGTTACATTTGAGAACTATGCTCGGCTAAGGGTTAAAGGTGCAATAATTGATTTCCTGCGAAAATCATCAAACTTGTGTAGGGGAACAATCAAGAGGAAGCAAGATTTTGATAAGGCTAGTAGAAAATTAGAGGTTGATTTCAAAAGATTACCTACATCAGAGGAAGTAGCAACAGAATTAAATATATCAGTTTCGGAATTAATGTCATGGAGGCACGATTTTGCTGCAAGTAAACACCAGAGCATAGAAGAGGCAACAGAAGCCTACGGTGATTTTTTGTTTTCTGGTGATCAGAGTGTTGAAGACAAAATTCTAAATGGTGAACTGAAAAGTATTTTGCGAGCAAATATGGTAAATCTTAATAAGCAACAGCTTCTGGTGCTGCAGCTTTATTATGTGGAAGAACTAAATGTTTATGAAATTGCAGAAATACTTTCTGTTTCCACTGGTAGAGTTTCCCAAATAAAATCAGCGGCTATAAAAGAACTTCGCAAAGCAATTGAAAGTGAAGTCAATGCATAAGATTGTATCGAATATCAACAGTAACGAATTTTCGTTACATCTTACAATACAAAGCAGTGATATTATAAAAACCACTCTTGGCGCACCATCGCAGCTGTCCATTTCATGCGATATTTCTGAAGTTCCATCAGTTCATTGTAAGTTGATAATCGCAAAGAAAAATCAAGATTTAGGATCAATTGGAACAATTAAATTTGAGAGGGTGAGACCTATCGCTTCTGCAACTCTTAATTTGCCAGATATATGTTTTGAAGAACTTAAGCATTTACTATTTTCTAGTCCACCAAGGCCTGCATCTTTGTTTATAAAAACATCTCAATACCAAGAGAATAATAATGAAGGTTCATCTATGAAAAATTCTGGAAAAGTACTTGAGATATATGATTTGAGTTGGCGCTATCCAGTTTTATAAATTAAAAATTTTTATTAAAGAACAGATGCAAACTGAAGGCTATCATTGTTAAAATATTAAACCTTAGTTTTTATTAGGTTTCGCATTTCCTTTTTCTATAAGCGAGTCTGCTTCTTTTTGGGATAGTTCTAAGATTGTGTCTTTGGCTATTTTTTTACCATCAACAGTGGTTTCTTTTAACAGTAGGATCTCTATTTTCGCTTCTGGCTCACTATCCTCAAATAGACTATCGTAATCATTTAAATCTTCATCATCAAGTCCGTCAAAAATATCTGTATCCTCAACCTCACTAAGTGCAGAAATATAGGGATCATGAAGGGATGCGTATAATTTTTTCCTTAAGATCCAACTTTTGGCTGCGAGCAGTCCCAATCTTCTTGAGCGCTCTTTTTCTGTTTCGATTTCGTTATTAACTTCAGACAATGCTTCCCTGAAAGAGAAGTTAGCGTACTTTACTAGAATTTCATTACGATCCGCCCGAATATATGGGGTAAGTTTTTCGTCTTTTTGGTCTTGCATGATCTCTCTCCAACGTCTTGGCACGCTACTTGCAATATTCGAACCAAATCAATGCGAATACGGATAAAAAAATGAAATTCATAGAAGGGCATCTAAAGATACATTCCGAATCTCTTGCGCTTAGGTCGAAGCGCAATGAAATTTTGTCCTCAAATATTGCTAACGCAGCTACTCCGAATTTTAAAGCTAAAGATTTAGATTTTAATGAAATGCTCAATAGCAAAATGGGGTTTGGAGAAGTTAATACTACCGATAGACGTCATTTTAAAATGAGTATTGGACCGAATGAGCAAGGGGTCAAGTTTAGGCAAAATGTTACTCCCTCGAAAGATGGAAATACAGTAGAATTACATGTCGAGCAGATGCAATTTTCAGAAAATGTTATGCGCTACCAATCTTCGCTTGAATTCTTAAATCGCAAAATAGCTGGTCTAATGTCAGCAATTAAGGGTGAATAAGATGTCTGATATTAAAAATGTTTTTGATATTGCTGCACGAAGTATGTCGGCGCAGATGGTTCGACTTAACACCGTAGCAAGTAACCTTGCGAATGCCCGGTCCGTTGCTTCCTCTGAGGCTGACGCTTACCGGGCAATCAAGCCAGTTTTTAAGACAGTATATGCTGATGACCTTCAAAAAAGTGGTGTATCGTCGGTAGATGTAATGGACATCGTACAAATAGATCGGGCCCCTGATAAATCCTATCAGCCTGGTCATCCAAAAGCAGATAAGGATGGATACATATATACTGCAGCAGTGGATACAGAAGAAGAAATGGTCGAAATGTTGGAGGCATCTCGGCAGTATGAAAATAATGTAGAAGTCATCAGTACTCTTAGAGGGTTGATGATGCGTACAATCAATATGGGTAAATAGGAGCCATCATGACTACAATAGATCCGAACAGCGCTCAAGCCGCTCTTTTTGAAAAGCTTGGTTTGACTAAACAGAGCGATATGCAAAAAGCTAATAGTGACAAATTAGGTCAATCTGATTTTTTAAAATTAATGACCACACAGCTTCAAAATCAAGATCCATTTGCACCAATGGATAATGGGGATTTCATTGCACAGATGGCGCAGTTTTCTACCGTAACAGGCATAGAGGAAATGAATTCGTCGCTTGGAAAACTGGTAGAAGAATTTGACCAGGCAAGAATTGCCACTGCATCTAACCTTCTTGGCCATTCAGTTCTCGTTCCTGGAAATATCGGTAGACCTGATCAAAATGGAGAATTGTATGGGTTGCTAGATTTACCTGAGGCGACCATAAAAACTGAACTAATCTACAGAGATGCTGACACTAATAGTGAGCTTTTCAGAGACGATTTAGGTCCTAAAGGTTCTGGGCTAGTTGGTTTCAAATGGGATGATATTCCACAGGAAATTCTTGAAAATAATAAGCGAATAAAAATAGAGGCATGGATTGATAGTGGCAATGGTCCCGAACAATTGAGCCCGTCAGTATATTCTAAGGTTATTTCTGCTTCTGTTGGCGCTGGAGATAGCAAACAGGTATTACTTAATATTGAAGATTATGGCGAATTGGATGTGTCTTCCGCTGTAAACTTTAGGTGAGTAACGCCTATCAAATTTTAATGCGAATTTGGCACAGAAATTGCAAAGTATTCATAAACGTATTTTCACTCAATAGGAGTTTAACATGTCATTTTTTACTGCACTCACTGGTCTTAAAGGTGCTCAAACAGATATAGCTACGACGTCGAATAATATAGCAAATGTTGGTTCGACAGGGTTCAAGAAGAGCAGAGCGGAATTTGGTGATATTTTTAGCACGACCCCATTACAAACTAATGTTATTGGCTCTGGTGCTGGTACAAAATCGATAAAGCAGCAATTTTCCCAAGGTAATATTGTACAGTCCACCAACACATTAGACATGGCAATCTCGGGGGAGGGCTATTTCGCAATGAAAGCTGGTGGAAATGCTGGGCAAACGGTATATACTCGCAACGGATCATTTGATGTTAACGATGATGGTTACATTGTAGATAGCAACGGTCAGTTTTTGTTGGGATATCCAGTAGACTCTGATGGCGCAGTTGCGGATACCACTTTTGAGGGTTCAGGAAAATTACAATTAAAGGCTGATTATGGTGACCCTAGAGAGACAACTCTTATAGGTGTAGGAGTGAACTTGCCTGCTGATGCTGAAGTCGTACCCCCTTCTGTTACTTTTGATCCAAATAATGTAGAAACTTATTCGGCATCATCAGCAGTCACAGTATTTGATAACATGGGTAACCCTAAATCCGCTACAGTTTATTATATTAAAACCCAAAACGCAACAAATGATGACGCTACTTTTAAGTATGACACAAAGGTATTCATCGATGGGGAAGAAATCAAGCCTACACTTACTCGCGCTACAGATGAGTCAGGCAATTTCCAATTCATCGATCGATTTGGTCAAAAAACAACATCTCCAATTGATCCGGCATATATATTAGAAGGAAAAGGTTCACGCTTATACAGAGCCGATGATTTAAGTGCTCCGTTTGATTCAACGCCTGCCATGTTGTCGGGCCTAGATATCACCTCTTATCTGGGTGATGGTAAAACAGTAGAAATCGTGACTGACCCCCTACATTTCAATAGGACTGTCGAATATCAAAATTTACAAGACGAAGAGCCTGCCGTTGGTAGCCCATTTTGGGGTAAAGACTTCTTGTTATTGGACGTAGATGGAAGTGGTCCAGTTTCGATTGATATATCGCCTGGAACTTACACAGGAGTTGAGCTTGCAGAAGAAGTTGAAAACGCTTTGAGAAACGCATTTGGTGATGATAAGAAAATACAGTTAACCGATGACGTAGATGAAAAATTTACAATTGACATTAAGAAAACTGCAGGAGACGGAAAATCAACAGGTCTTATTAATCCTATAGAAATTGATCTGCACTCAGCCTCATGGGCTCAAAGTGATGTAAATACAATTAAGGAAGGTTTAATTTTAGATGATTTTTTGGTTCATGCACAAATCTTGATGACTGATGGATTAAATTCGTATGCTCAGGATGGTACTGGGATCGATGCAACTAAATCAGCAGAACTCGGTATTGATGGCCGGATGTTTAAGACAACAATAAGTACAACATCAATGACGGAAGTACCAACTGTTAGCAACGTAATAACAGATTTTGATGTAATAAACGTAAACCATTTGAATGAGGACATAGATGCCTCGGCAGTTGAACGTTACGTAGCGTACTCTAATGTTGATAATGTGCCTGCAGTCAAAGCATATGATAACAAGCTGAAGTCAGCTGATGCTGTGGCAAATAACCTTGCGTTTGCAACAGACAGCGATGGCTATCTAACCGTAACAATCTTGAATGATGTCTTTGATACCGCTCCAGAAGTCTTCAGATTTCAGCAGTCAGATGTTAGTAGAGATGGAAATCAAATCGAATTTATAACTGAAATCGGAACTGATGAAATTTCTGTGAGGGAAGCAGTCAGGGGCGGCACCAATACAGTGTATACTTTAGACTTCAAACCAATAACCGCTAATACCTCTGACCCACTCAATCAATCACAGGATCCATTTACAATCCTAGCCAAACCATCTGACTTTATCGAGGCATATTTTGAAGATACAGCTGGAATGGTTGAGGGTGTTGATGATGTGGCTTATTCTAATAAAATTGTAATCCGCGAAGTTCAAAATGCCGCGAAGAGAACAGCTGCTTCTGGCACTGCTACTGCAACTTCAAATGCTTCTGGTAATGCACTGGCTATAGCTTCTGCCGATAGTACAGACCTCGCACAGTATAAGTTAGATGCTGTATCTGAGACGGTCAACTGGATGGACGAAAGAACTCCAGCTTTTAAGATTGGTTACGATGAAACCAATCAGCGGTTAAGTTTTGATACTCTAAACGGTGTTTTGGGAAAAGGTACGGGTATTGGTTTTGATAATTTTACAGTTTATAGTCCTACTTTAAGTAGTGGAACTAACGGCTTAGGGATACCTCCAGTGGGTGAATCGACTGAAGTAAGCTTGACTACTGATGATTTGATATTCGGAAGTCCATTTGCTGCAGATGGGCCAGAGGTGCGATCAGACAACAAACGCTATGGCATGACAGTGGAGTTTGATGCCGTTGCAAATAATTTTAATTTTCGAAGTGGTACGACTGGGGAGGCATTAAGTGCAAATTCCGTAGTCGGAGTTACAAGTGCTCAGTCTGAGTCTAGTATTTCCGTAGGGCGCTATAACTTGACCAATACTGGTGGTCGGGATGTTACTGATGACGCCACTTATGTTTATAATAAAATTGGTAATGGATCAAATAACGTTATGGGAATTCCACGAGCTGGTGTTGAAGGTTATACGCCGCCAGCTGGGCTTGTATCGAACCCTGCCATAGCAGAAGGCGCCGAGGCATTAATGGATATGACTAAGGCATTTACAATAACTTCAATAGCAAACGAAAACCAATTTAATGTGGTTGCCAACGGGGTTAGTGCTCTTATAACTGTGCCCGAGGGCAACTATAAAGGATCAACCTTGGCCGCAGCTCTTGAAACTCGGATAAATCAGATGGTTAATCCAATTTCTGGTGAAACAGTTGGTGGTGTTGAGGTCGTTTATGATAACGTAAAAAATAATATTACATTTACATCAGCCACGACTGGCGAAAGGTCCCTACTTAGTATTAAGGGAGCACTCCGTTTCGGATTGCATGACGTACCACTTGGCTTAGGCGATACGGCCCAGGTGCGCACACCAGTTCAAGCAAAAGATGAGCTAGGTCGGCCATTATTTATTTCTCCAACAGGAGAAATTACCTCTAATAACCAAGATTTTGTTGATAATATGGTACAGGATTTTTATCCGCTTTACCTTGATGAGGGAGAACTTACGTTTGGCTTAAATGGTGAGATAATTAGCCCAATAACAAATGTTAAATACACAGGGTTCCCAAGCACTGAACTCACTATTGATTTCACCAATTCCACTTCATATGATCAACCCTACTCAGCAAATGAGGTTTCCCAAAATGGGTACACAAAAGGTCGCCTGACTAATCTTGAAATAGATAGTTATGGCAATGTTCAAGCCGGCTACTCTAATGGTCAGGACGTCGTTTTAGGCAAGATAATGGTTGCCAGTTTTGCAAACCAAAGTGGTTTGAAGCAAATTGGAAATTCCACTTTCATTTCAACTGCACAAAGTGGCCAGCCGGTGTTGGGGGAGGCTTCTGAAGATGGGTTTGGTCAAATATTGTCAGGTTCTCTTGAACGCTCTAATGTTGATATAACAGAGGAACTTGTGAATTTGATTACTTCACAGAGAAATTATCAAGCGGCTGCAAAGGCTATTGAAACTTCCACTAGCATGACCCAGACGATCATTAATATTAGAAATTAAATTGTTCTAGTGGTGTGAATTTTGGATAGGCTCGCTCAAACAGCTTTAAGTGCCATAAGGCAAATGCAAGATCTGAAATACGATCTTGCACATAATTTAGCTAACGTGAATGTTCCAGGTTTTAGGCGTGATCTTCCTAATGAAGGAAATGCTGGGTTCTTAAAAACATTAGATCAGGCAACCGCTAAGGTATTACCGCTTGAAACGGATGTTCGCTTATTTTCAAGTGAAATGGGTCGTCTTGAGAACACGGGCTTAGAAACCGATGTCGCAATTCTTAACGAGGGTTATTTTTATATACAGCCAGAGAATGGTCAAATAGCGTTATCTAGAAGAGGGGATTTTTCTGTTGATGCTTTGAACCAGCTAGTAAATGGTGTTGGCGATTTAGTTCTATCTGACGGGTTGGCTCCAATTGTCCTTCCTCCATTCACATCCATTAGTATAACAGATATTGGTGAGGTCTTGGTCCAACCACCAGGTGCCCCAATAGGCGAATTAACCAGTGCAGGTTTTATAGGGTCGACGACCAGTGAGCTTGAGCAATTAACCAAAAGTCTTGATGGACAAATTAGAAAAGTCGACGGTACCGTTCCTGCCCCAGACCAAACAGGAAAATTTGGACAAGGTTTTCTAGAGGCTTCCAATGTTAATGCAATTGAGGAGCTCGTCAGAAACTTAGATATGCAGCGTCAATTTGAAATTAATGTTAAATTGATTAAAAAAGCCAGTGAAATTGATAGCGCTGGTACAAAGCTCATGGAACTGCCGAGTTAAATTAATTAGTTGGCATGGAGTTTGCTCTTATTGATAAAATTCTAAAGGGCGAAGATAAATGTCAACATCAGCAATGCACGTCGCAAAAACCGGACTTACTGCGCAGCAGTATAAGATGCAAGTAATCGCAAACAATCTTGCTAACGTTAATACCACAGGATTTAAACGAGACAGAGCTAATTTTGAATCATTATTTTACCAGGTGGTAAAAAATGCAGGCTCGCAAACTGCTGATAATACGGCGTTAACATCCCCCTTGGCTGTCGGAACAGGTGTGAAGGTTGTAAGTACTCAAAAACTCTTTACTCAGGGTGGTCTAGTAAGCACGGATAATTCGTTAGACTTGGCAATAGATGGGTCAGGTTTCTTCCAGGCACTTCTTCCTGATGGTCGGGTCGGGTATACGAGAGCTGGTGTTTTGTCGCGTAATGCCGAGGGTCTACTGACAACTTCTAGTGGCTATGTGGTGCAACCGCAAATTACGATACCCAATGATGCTACTGGCATAAATATATCAAATAGTGGGATCGTTAGTGTTACCGTTCCTGGAAATGACTTTGGACAGGAAGTCGGTCAGATATCTTTGGTGAATTTTAGTAATCCAAGAGGCTTAACTCCAATTGGTGAAAACTTTCTTGTAGAGTCCTCAGAGAGTGGACAGCCACAGGCTGGAGCTCCTTTAGATGGAGGTTTTGGAAAAGTTTTACAGGGATATGTTGAAAGCTCTAACGTGAATGTTGTGCAACAACTTGTGGATATGATTGAAACGCAAAGAGCCTATGAAGTTAGTTCTAAGTCGATAACAGCTGTTGATGAGATGATGCAATTTATCTCACGAAATCTTTAGGTGAAATATGAGTAGACTATTAATAATCCTGGTTTTATTACTTCCTGCATGTGGTCGATATGTAGAGGATCGGCTAAGTGAAGAATTTGAACCAATTTATTTAGCTCCTGCCGATGACGAGCAACTGCAGTCTGACTACGGCGCCATTTACAAACCAAACCAAAGCGGCTTGTTTGCAATGGAAAGTCGGGCTCACCGTGTTGGCGATATTCTAACGGTGTCTTTCACAGAAAGTTTCCAAGCAACTAAATCGCAAAACGCTGCAAGTTCTAAGTCAAGTGACTCGACTGTAACGTTACCTAATATTCTTGAGAACTTGGCAGGTCAGAATTTAATTCCAGAGTCTACCGATTTGTCAGCTGGCACGGAGCAGTCATTCACAGGTTCTGGCTCTAGCAACCAATCCAATTCTCTTTCGGGGTTAATATCTGTCCATGTAGTGCGTGTATTTGGTAATGGAAACCTTGAAATACTGGGTCAAAAAAAGCTTACATTAAATAATGGTGACGAGTATATCAGAGTTAGTGGCATTGTCAGGCCGCGCGATATTTCATCTGACAATGTCGTTCCCTCAGATAGAATAGCTAATGCTGACATAGATTATATTGGTGCAGGTGATACTGCAGTTTCTGGGAAGAAGGGTTGGTACTCTAAATTTCTTGAAACCGTATCTCCGATATAGGAGAGATATATGAAAATATTCAAGCATCTTTTTTCTCTAATAGCTTTATACATTTGTCTTATCTCGCCGGCATTTGGAGACAGGTTGAAAGACCTGACTTCTCTAGCTGGCGTGCGTTCCAACCAGCTGGTTGGATATGGAGTTGTAGTTGGCTTGGCGGGCACTGGCGATGGAAATACCGGGATCACTCTCCAATCGATGCAGTCACTTGTTTCAAGATTCGGAGTAACTTCGGAGGTTGAGGGACTTAATGGTGATAATACAGCAGCTGTAATGATTACGGCAGATTTACCACCTTTTACAAAGCCCGGTCAAGCCATCGACGTTACTGTGTCAACAATTGGAGGAGCTGAGTCCCTTAAGGGTGGAACTTTGCTTATGGCTCCGCTGTTGGGCGCAGATGGTGAAACCTATGCGATCGCTCAGGGAAACGTCGTAGTTGGTGGTTTAGGCGTGACGGGTGCTGATAATTCGTCCCTGACGGTAAATATTCCAACAGTAGGAAGAATACCTAGAGGAGCCTCTGTCGAAAGAACCGTTCCTACCGAATTCTTGAATACAGATTTCGTAATCTTGAACCTGCATCGCGGAGACTTTTCTACAGCAAATAACGTGGCTAAGGCGATAAACCAAAACTTTGGTCCTGAAACAGCAATTCCATTGGATACAAATAGTATTCGTGTGAGAGCACCCTCTGATCCAGCCCAAAAAGTTTCGTTCGTTTCAATGCTAGAAAATTTAGAGGTTGAGAGAAGTGAACCGCCTGCAAAAATTATTATCAATTCTCGCTCTGGTACACTTGTGATTAGTGGAAACGTAAAAGTTACTCCAGCTGCCGTTTCTCACGGAACCCTATCTGTTCGTGTCACCGAAGATCAAAATATTGATGGTGGTGATGCCATTGCGGTTGGAGCAGGAGCTCAAGCAAACGCTGCTGCCGCTGCAGCACCTGATACTGAAATAGAAGTGCAAGAGGATGTAGCCAAGGCATTTTTATTTGATGCAGGTGTGTCGCTCAGTGAGCTAGTTGATGCAATTAACGCAGTTGGAGCTACCCCATCTGATTTAGTTGCTATTCTAGAGGCTTTGCGAGAAGCGGGCGCATTGAATGCAGAACTTATAGTAATTTAGGGCTTAGTCATGATTTATGGATCTAACAATATTAAGCTTGAATTCAGTCTTGGTGGGTCTGAAAAGGGTCAACATTTGTTTCAAGCGAAGACAGGTTCTTCACAAAAATTGGATCCGTCAGTGAACATCGCAGATGAGCTTAAGGGTGTAGCGGATCAGTTTGAAGCGATATTTTTGGAAACACTGTTAAAACAGGCGCGAGAAAGTAAGCTTAGTGATGGCTTATTTGAATCGAAAGCTGATGATAATTTTGAGCAAATGTTTGATCAAGAATTAGCTAACAGTACGAGTAAAGTGGTCGATATAGGTATTGCAGATGCTATAGTCCGGCAAATGTCTAAAAGCTAGGTTTTTTGAATGAGTGATATCTTTGGAATTGCGAAATCTGGTCTTCAAGCCTACAAAGAAAGCCTGGCGACTACTGGGCAAAATATAGCTAATGTAGGCAATGAAAATTACGCTAGACGTGAAGTAAATCTTAAAGAAGTGAGAGCAGCATCGGCTGATGTTTTGGCTGTCTCAACTAATACGAGTTACGGTGTTAAGGTCGATGGCATTACTCGAGCATTTGACCAATTTATAGATTTACAACTTCAGAAGGCATCGTCTGGTTTGTCCTTTGCCACAGCGCAGACCCTTATCCTGGAAAAACTTGAGCAAGTTCTGCGACCTTCGGATAGTACATTGTCAACTAAGGTAAATGATTTTTTTGCATCACTTTCTACAGTTTCTCAAGATCCATCAGATTTGGCGGCAAGAAATATTTCTGTTGATGCAGGGAGGGCGTTGGTATCTTCCATTACGAGTGTAGCAAATGGTATTAACGATCTCCGCGAATTAGCATCTGACACCCTTTATGGTAACATTACGGATTTTAATAACACAGTAGAGCTTCTAGCTGGTGTCCAAGCAGAGATTTTAGGAAATTCAAGCGCCAAAAATACACCTAATACTCTTCTTGATCAAAGAGATGGTTATTTGAAAACTCTCAGTGAACTTGCTGATATATCTGTTGAGTATTTCCAAAATGGGTCCGTGAAGGTTTCACTAGGGGTGACTGGTCAGGGCCAATCATTAATTGATGGTCTAGAGCAGAGAAAGTTATCTATACAAACAAAAAATGAAACAGCAAACATCTATCTCAACGGAAATGAAAATAGTATTTTATCTAAGGTCCAAATTCAATCAGGTGAAATTGCCGGAACCCTAGCTGCGGATGTAACGCTCACTTCCACTAAGAAATCTTTAGATGATTTAACAAAAGCATTGGTGAGAGAATTTAATGAGGTGCATCGGTTTGGCGTAGATTTAAACGGTGATATGGGCGCAGATTTTTTCACACTAGATGCCGTTGAAATAATTAAAACTTCACCGAGAGGAAGCACAGTACAGCTAAGGGTTGGAGGGAATTTAAACGAGTTTATGGGTGAGAGCTTTGTCGTAAAATTCGATGCAAAGAATGAACTTTGGAGTTTATCCAGAGAAACAGGTGAGGTCTTGAGAGAGTTTCAGGCAAATACTGAAATTGATGGTGTGCTATTCAGTATTGAGGGTAGAGCTAATCTCGGAGATTCTTTCAGCCTTAAATTTACTAATGGCTCTTCAGAGCATTTAAGTATGGAAATAAGCGATGGAAAAAAAATAGCGGCTAGTTCCTTTTACTCTGTTGAGCCAGCTGTGACAAACTCTAGCAACTCTACTCTTTCAATTGAGCGCTTTGACGAAGTTCGGGAGGATAACTTAACAGAATTGAGCTCTTTATTTTCACAACAAAGAAATGCTGCCAACGCAATAAATTTTGTTAATAATGGTGCATTGGGTTTCTTAGAAAATGTAGACGCAATTTCAAATTTAACGACCTTAAAATCTCAGGCACTGATCCAATTTAGCATGCCACTGTCTGACTTAAATTCAAATACTAAACTGAGTTTAACACTTGGAACCGACGAACATGTTTTTTCAATTGGGAATTTTTTAGGTGATATATCAGATTACCGGGAAATTGCAGAGATTTTAAATGAAGGGAGCTTGAAATCTGATGGCGACTCATACTCATTTTCTGATTTAGGACTTTTTGCAGGTGGAAATAACAACAGCCTCTCAATTTCATCTGCCGCTCAATCGCCTTTTTCAGGCTTTCAAAAGATGAATGCTGGGACTTTGAATAATTTGTCAGGTATTTTGAAACCTGCCGATGAGGGTAGTGCTAAGTTACAAATATTCACGAGAGAAGGGATCCAGCTATCTGGAGAGCCATTAACCGCTGAAGAGGCAAATCAATTAATTTCAAATGTGAATGGATTCACCAATGATGCCGAATACTCGGCACGTTACATAGCTGTCGGATCTGACAGTAAGTACATCGGATCTGAAATTTCTAGGGTCACAACATCGGGGGCGCAAACTAAAATTATTTCGGGCATTGGTTTTTCGGATAATATAAAACTGTATTCTGATGTCGGTGGTATTAATTTAAGTGTAAATAATGTCGCAGATGGTGCGGTTGGAGCGATAGTAGATGTTGACAGCATAGGTGCGGCCGACCCCCTTCGCTTTGCGGGTACTTACACAGTTACAGCTACCCCAGCTGGCGGTGGTGACGATGCAACATTTTCGCTGTCTGTGGATTTATCCGGTGCAGTCACTGTAAGTTTAATTTCTGCGGGCTCTGGTTTTGCCGATGGTGAAACTATCACAATTCCTGATGCTGATCTTGCAGGTGGTGGGGGCGCCGATTTTACTTTTGATGTGAATGGTGTCTCAGCTACTGCCGACAGAGCAGCTGGTACTTATACTATTTCACCGGCAGATTATACTACATCTGGTTCTGGTTCAAATGCAACATTTACAGTTGTTGTAGACGCTTTAGGAGCGGCTACAGTAAGCGTTACGAACACCGGCTCTGGTTTTAGTGAGGGTGATGTCATTACTATTCCTGGAAGCAAACTGGGCACTGCAACTGGGGCAGATTTAACATTTGAAGTTAGTCTAGAAAATAGGTTTCCAACCAGCAGAGCAGAAATGCCATCAGATATTTCTATAACTACTGACGCGGGAAGAACTGCAGAAATCTCGATAACGCAGGGGATGATGGCTGGACAGATTGCGGAGCAAATTAATTCAGAAATTGGGCAATTGGGTCTCAAAGCTCTTGCTTCAAATAGATTAGAAATTTTTGATTTACCAAATGGACAAATTCAATTTGATCTTTTTGGAAAAAATTCTGAAGCCATCTCAATAGACCTTGTCATATCAAATAATGATGCCGGGGGGCTTGTGTCTAAAATTAATTCAAAAAGTTCGGAAACCGGGATCGTAGCTTCTGTATCTGGAACTGGAGCAATCTTACTTACAGAAACAGATGGAAACGATATTTCTTTGCAAAACTTTAATATTGGTTTTGGCAATTTATCAGCACGCCAAATAGATAAATTTGGAGAGGCACTTCAAAGTTCGCCGCTTGAAATCGCGAGCGGTCATCATCTGATTTCTGGAGGGCAAATTGAGTTACTAAGTCCTTCTTCTTTTGAGCTCACTATTGGGGGGACTACTGAGACGAGCAGTGCGTCAAGCTTTGATAGTGGATTTGTAACTAAGGTACATAATCTCGATGAAAATCACACAGAATATAGTTTCAAAACCAGCTCATTAGTTGATGGTAACTTACTCGATGCAGACCAGTTAACGGCAATAGCTTCATCTAGTTCATACAAGGTAACTTTGTCGACTGATAATGCTAACCAAAATATTGAAGCAATTTTTAAACCGAGAGTACCCAATGAATTTTCCTCTGCAGTAATATCTAATTATCTTGTAGCTGAAATAAGGGGCGATGCTCCTAAAAGCAGGTTCACGGGTGACGATTTTAGTTTAAGTGACGGTTTCCCTGAAAATGGAGATAGTATTGAATTCAGACTGGGTGGGCAAAACTACATCGCAACTCTGAATACTTCACTACAGTACACAATTACTGGATCTACCGTGACTATCGATAATGAAAGCTACTCTTTTTCCGAGGCATTGGAAAGGCTTGTAGCCGCCTCTACCTTCGCCGTATCTGGTCCAGAAGCAGGCCGATTAAATGTTGGTTTTGAGAAAAATGGGTCAAGTTTTAGACTATTCGCGAGCGCTATGGATGGCGTATTGAGCGGTCACGCATTAGTTGCTTCTTCTAACAACTCATCCGAGCAAAAGAATGCCTTTCATATTTCAGATACGTCTGGGGCAGAAATAACCACCGGCGAATTCGATTTAACGCAAAATGATCAGAGCGATTTTGCGGAGTTAGTAATTGGCTCCACGACTTACTCACTCTCTTTTGAAACTACAGGTGATACAATTACTAGTGATCCAGCACTGCCGGCGGGAGTAACTATTTCTATGGAATCCACTGACACCGACATGGCAAAAATGAAGATTGTAATTGATGAAAGTATTGATGAGAAAAATATTCGCCTGAAAGCAACGGATAATTCCAGCAATTTCGGTTTCATTACCGCGGGGTCACAAGTATTATTAAATGGAGACAAGTTTTTACTTTCAAACTATGAAAATAATAGAATTACAACGACCTCAGAAGTTTCATCACTTGCAGATGAAATTGTATCATTTGAAGGGCTCTCGGGCGAAGATCTCATAATCATATCTACGGGGGATCGAAAACCATCGGTTATTGGAGATATTCAAGCGAATTCTCATGAACTCAACCCAAGGGAAATGACAGCAAAGGTAAGTTCAACTATACCAAATATCGTAGATATTTTCGATACTAAGTCAGGTGATCTTCTTGGTTCTAGAACTCTTAGTTCAAGCAACAATTTTATGTTTCGGGATTTTGATTGGGTTTTAGATGGAAGTATCAGTTCTGGTGATGAATTTCGCATTTTGACCTCCAGTGAAAGAAAAGACGACGGCACTAATTTGGAGCGTATGATCGCCCTCTCTAACTTTGTAGAAAGTAACGGCAAAGGTGGGTATACAGAGCGGTACAATAGTTTGGTGACATCGGCTGGATATCAGATGCGTGCGAGCGAACAGAATTTGATTGATGCAAAAGTCGCACATGACATTGCAGTCGACAGAAAATCTGACTTTTCAGGAGTCGACCTTGATACTGAAGCCGCTAATTTGCTTGAGCAGCAGCAAGCCTATCAGGCTTTAGCCAAGGTATTAAGTACCGCAAAAGAATTAATGGATACACTACTGAGATCAATGTGAAAGTGATTAGAAGATAATGACGATAGGAACTCCAAGGTTACACGAACAAAATGTTGAGCTTTTTGCACGGCTTAACAAAGAGTTGAAATCAATTCAGGGACAAGTGGGCTCTGGCAAGGCTGATCTTAAATTATCTGAAAATCTATATGATATTTCAAAGTTGAATGCAGGTGAGGAAAAGAAAGCTGAAACTACCCAGTACATGCAAAATGCAAAGAGAGCGACAAGAGATCTCGAGTTTTTGGACGTTGCGTTGGATAGGCTCCAGAACTTAACAGTCAAATTACAAGAATTGGCTGTTGAAAGTTCGAATGATCTTCTCTCACAAACAGAGAGAGAACGATTCATTTTGGATGCTCAAGGGCTGAAGAAAGAATTTTTTGACTTGGCAAACCAGAATGATAGCTTTGGCAACAGTCTTTTTGGAGGTGTCTCTGGAAACAAAAATCCTTTTGTTATGGATAATAGCGGATCGGTAACATATGAAGGCTCTGCTCTCAGCAGAGAGGTAAAGGTCTCACCAAGTCTCCATGTTCGCCAAAACTTCTCAGGACTTGAAATTTTTAATAATATTAACAATGGTGAAGAAAAAACATCTATTTTTCAGATAATTGACAATTATATTTCCAGTTTGGGGAATGACTTAAACAGTGGAGAGTCTTCAAATCTTTTCTCGCAAAGTGACTCTGTTGATTTAGTGTTGCCAAGCTCGGGAGCTGAAACCGAGTTTCAATTTATACTTAATACAAAAGATAGTAAGCAGAAGATAGAGGCGACAATTTTTGGAAATGACTACTCCCGAATTGTAAGTCAGATTAATGACTTTACAACTGATACTGGAGTTTCTGCAAGCCTCGTTAGTGGCAATAGGATTAGGTTAGAGGGATCGCTGGATCAACTAAAAATAACCGATTTTAGTATTTCGAATTTCAATCCAGAAAAATCCTATATTAATGTCATAAAGGATATAAATTCATCTAATGTGGTTGAGCGAATTACAGATGATAGATTGCAAAGTAGTTCAATTAATAACAAAATAATGGATGCTTTCGAACTATTTTCTACTGCAAGAGCTCAGGTTAGTTCATCTTCTCGAATGGCACAGGAAAATGAAGCCGCAGCGCAAGATATTTTGCTGACGCTTGAGGAGGATATATCTGACATAAAAGAAGCAGATCTGGCCAGCTTATTAACTCAACTTGAGTTTCTCATGACGAATAAAGAGGCTGCACAAGCCACCTTTACTCGGATAACCAGCAAGTCACTGTTTGATTTTCTTGGGTAGCCTACAAAACCTTTTATATTTTAACTGCAGATGGCATGTAACTTGCTCATACTATTCAAATAGGAGTAAGATGATGTTTTCGTTGATTAAATCGGGAATGGCAACCGCAATGCACGAGTTAGCCGTTATATCTAATAACATTGCAAATGCTAATTCAAGTGGTTTTAAAAAGACATCAGTGGCCTTTAGTGATTTAGGTAATAAGTTCAATTCTGAGAAGGTTGACAGCACTAAAGTTGGTCAAGGCGCATCTTTAGGAGTATCCAGAAGGAGTGATGGTCAAGGAGCTATAATTGATACTGGCCGAACCACGGACCTTGCTCTGGTTGGCAATGGAATGTTCATTTTAAAGAACCCTACTAGTTTGACGCCATCTTTTAGTCGAAGTGGTACGTTTAGCTTAGATAATTCTGGATTTCTGAGAGCGCCGAATGATGCTTTTGTTATGGGAGCACCTTTAATAGAAGGGGAATTTGGTCCAACACCGGAAACATTGGAAGAGCTGGTTCCCATACAGATACCACTAAAGCGTGACGATGTTCCTATGTCAGAACTTGAAATTCGTGATAATGGCCGCATCGAGGTCAGCTATGGGACCGAGGTATATTATCCTGTCAGCACTCTTTCAATCGGTGTCTTCTCAAACACGAATGGGCTGAAGGAATTAGGTGGTGGTATTTTCTCACAAACTGAGAAGTCTGGATTATTGAGCTTGGGCGCTCCTTCTGATCTTGGATATGCTTCGCTTAAGAGCGGAGGGTTGGAGGCTTCAAACGTTAACATTACGGAAGAGCTTACGTCTATGATCAAGGCTCAGCAACAGTTTAATGGTTCTGCAAGATTAATGCAGACAAACTCAGAAATGGTTGAAAAGTTAACTCAGTAGAAAGTTACGATTTTTATTTTGGAGGTAAAAATGGCGCAATGTGTAGAATGTAAGGTAAGTATGGGTTACACAGAGACAAATGTAGCCAGAGAACATAAAGGTCTATGTGTAGCGTGCCATGTTAAGTCCTTAGTAAAGCAAAAGGTGTCGGCTGCGAATAAACCGCACAGCCCCACCAATGTGAGAAGTATTGATAATTTATTTTCAAAATTTGAGGATATGCTGATCACTAGTGAAACTTCCTCAAACCTTAGGATCCGCAGACGCTTTGGTGTTGTGCATGGAGAAGGGGTGTTTACAGTGGACAACAAATCGTTAATCAAACGGCTTTTATCTTTATTTCTAAAGAGATATCGCACTATTGATCGAAGGACCATGAAAAATGCCATTTCGGATGCGATAGTAGAATTAAAAGCAGCTGCTCTTAAAGCAGGAGGAAATGCAATAGTCGGATATAATATTCAATACAACAATGTAATGTTTGGTTCCAAGGAACATATTATTGTATCTGTGTCAGGCACTTCGGTTGAAGCTGCCTGACAATATCCTTACCAACACACATTTGATAATATCTGCGAATTACCTGCTAAAGACCCTTTTTAGAGTGGCAATCGAAAAAATGCCCAGTTAAAGTAGTGATCCCTGCGTGCTCCCGCCAGTTTGTGATGGATAAAGCATTTGCACCAGTAACCATGGCTCTATTGCGTAGTGCAACCATAGTTTGCGTGTAAGCTAACGAACTACTAAAATTTAGGGCGATTGTTCTTGAGCATTGATCGCTACCTCTTGTGTAAGAATATGCATGCACACTCACTCTCTCAGAACCTTTAAGTGGATGGGCTTCATAAATTGTTAAAGCGGTAGACTCTGTATACGGTTTTCCTGTAGAGTGTGCTGTAGACACGGGTGCCGTGAGTGTATGGCAACCAGATAAAAGTAGTGTAAATATTATCGAAATATATGAGCCAGCAATTTTCATTTCTTTGTCTTTCTTTTTTCCGTCAAAATAAGAAACGACTTCGATAGAATATATTTAGCTCTATGGCTCATTTTACTTGTTAAGAGTTGCCTGAGCAGTTCTATGAAGGCTGGCAGGCCAAAAGGCTTAAAAAAAGATTGAAATAACTGATGTCGCATAATGTAGAGTATGAGATTGGAAAAATTTATGACAACCGCTTTCTAGAGTTTGGCCCAGTACCAAAAGCCAGCATGTGGTTTTCTAAGAGAAGGCAATATGAACGTTTTGAAGTAATTTTCAATCAAGTATTAAACCTTTATAAAGCGGAGCCTATATCTTTAAGCGACGTGGGTTGTGGCTATGGTGCTTTTCTTGAGTATTTATCCGAGAAAGATGTAGAGGCAGAATGGATTTACAGTGGTTATGATATATCCACTGAGGTAATCAAATTCTGTAAATCAAAGTTTAAAAGTAATGGATCGTTTTACAGAGCCTCTGCTCCTAATTATGAAACAGATTTTATAATCATGTCGGGGACATTTAATTTTTTTCCGGATAACAATTTTTCAGAGTGGAAAGCTTACTTTCAAAATTCTCTAAAATTGATGTGGCCAAAAGTATCGCGTGCTATGATTTTTAATTTACAAGTTTGCGATAAAAGTAGGATTACCACGGAGGGAATTGTATATGCTTCTACATATGAGGTAGAAAAATTTTGTCTCAATAATTTTGGTAAAACACAAGTGACAGCTAATCCCAGATTACCTAAAGATCAAACTTTTACTGTAATAAAATAAATTTAAGGGAACGATCTAAGCCCTGGCACTCACTACTTCTACAAGTATTTGGTACAAATTTTGCTAATCCCAGTTTAAAGGGAGAAATAATGTTTAAGGTAGCAATTTTTTCATTAGCAGCTGCAGCAGTCGGGATTCACTCAGCTGGAATTTTGACTGTGCATGAAAAGAAAAGTTTTATTTCCCGGGTCACACTTGAGGAGAACTGTGATTTGGATGCGAATGCATTTGCAGTAGAGAATTTACGTACCGGAGAAAAACGTGACTTTAGATATGGGGAGGCCTTTATTAGGGCACATCACTCGGATTACCTGAAGATTGTACTTAATTCTAACTTTAGTAGTGTCTATTTTGATGGCGAAAAAATACAAGCGGACAAGCAAGTAAAGATCAAACAGAGCTGTTCACCTGAAACGACATTAGATAGCATATTCGATAGTTTTAATGATACCTTTTCAAATGAATGAAGATCACTCGAAATAAGAATGTTTTTCTATTAAGTTACATTTACTAAATATATTTGGGTTATAAATGAACTCAATTTAAACTTAACTTTAGTAGTCTGCCCATCCCACCATCTTCTAGAGCCCACAATTTCATATCATTGCTAATTGTAAGTGCTCTCACGCGCTTCCCCAAATAGAATTTTTCCTCATTAATTATTTTACTTTCTTTTATTTCTAGGCGGAATATCGACTTGCTTTTAAGTCCTGATATCAATGCGTTGCCGGACCATTTACTATCGTTAATTGGCATGAATACTAATGACGAAGGGGCAATTGTTGGTATCCAATACCTAGCTGGAGGAGTGAAATTCTTGTTAGTTGAATGATTAGGTATCTGCTTTCCATTATAATGATTTCCTTCTGAGACTAATGGCCAGCCATAGTTAGCTCCTTTGCTGATTAAATTAAGTTCGTCTCCATGCAAAGGACCCATTTCATTGGCCCATAGTCTATTATCTGGTGAAAAAGCAATTCCTAAAACATTTCTATGCCCCATTGACCAAATGGTATTTGCAGGAAAACCCATTTCAACAAATGGGTTATCTGAGGGTATGCGTCCATCATCATGTAGCCGAATTATTTTACCTAAAGTGTTATCCAAAGTCTGTGCTGGATGCATAATTTGTCTGTCCCCAGATGAAATGAATAGCATTCCATTATGGGAGCTTCCTGGTATACCAAAAGCAAGTCGATGGGAAAAGTGACCTCTTCCTTTTGTATGTGGTATCTGTTCCCAAATAGTTTGATGATTGAGGAGTTTTCTGTTCTCTAATTTTGCTCTAATAACTTTCGCACCACGCGTTCTTCCATTGTTTTCGGATGCAACAAAAGATAGATACACAAGACTATTTTGGCTAAAATTAGGGTGGGGTAAGATATCGCCCAATCCGCCTTGACCGCCATAAGTTATATCTGGCAAACCATCTATTAAAAATTTTGTTCCATCTTTCTTTACTAACCAAAGTTTACCTTTTTTGGTTGAAACTAATAGATCGTTTGCATTGATAAATGTTAAAGCCCATGGTTCATCAAATACCGCTATTTTTTTAATTTTTATTGTGCTGCCGCTAGATCCAGTAATTGATACTTCGGCTCTCGCAGTGTGAGGCAGAGTAAAATAGCATACCGACATTATCAAAATATTTACTATAAATGAGCATAGAACTTCGGTGGACTTCTTAAATTGCATTTGTTGCGCCGCTTCTCTGAGTTACAATATTGGGATATGTTTAAATTCAAAATAGGATATTTTGTATATGCGAATACTTAAGACATTTATATTGACTTTTAAAATATGTCTTTTTGGAAATATTTCGAGTGCAGATACCATTTCTTGGTCGGAAGTTTTAGATCAACCAAAGTTCAATGTCATTTTTCTGCGTCACGCTCTTGCACCTGGTTACGGTGATCCCTTTGAGTTTGATATTAGCGATTGTAAGACCCAAAGAAATTTAAACCAAGAGGGGCGAGATCAAGCAATATCTATTGGTATAAGGCTTAAAATGGAGGGGGTTTTGTTAGAGAAAATATACTCGAGCGAGTGGTGTCGTTGTATTGAGACAGCAACTCTTATGGATATAGGTGAAATAACTATGTTTTCCGGTTTGAACTCTTTTTTTCAGGACCACTATGATAAAAAAGAAACTTTGGACAAATTAAAGCAAAAACTTGAACAGTTGGACGAAAAAAATCGAAATTTGATGGTAACTCATCAAGTCGTGATTTCTGCTGTTACAGGTATAAATGTTGGGTCTGGAGGAGCTGTTGCTTACAGTACCACGGATGGATCTGCGATAAAAATTTCTATGCCTTGACTACGAACTGTCAAACCACTTCCAAAAGTTTAGAAAAAATAATAAAATTTATATAAGCGCAAAAAATTGCCTCAAGAAGGCTGTCAGAATGCACATTTCTGTTTGACCGATTGAACAAAGTAACGGGTATCGAAAATGACAACTGAATTTTTTAACGGCATTAGTCCAGTAGAATACAAGGGTGCGGAAAGCAGTGATCCTTTATCATACCGGTATTATAATCCTGACGAAATTGTTTTTGGTAAAAGGATGGAAGAGCAGCTTAGATTTGCAATAGCCTGGTGGCATAGCTTTGCGTGGGAGGGCGGTGATCCATTCGGCGGATCAACTTTTGTTCGGCCATGGCACCCACAGGATAATATGGAACGGGCGCGACTAAAGGCCGACATTGCTTTTGAAATGTTTGATATTTTAGGAGTTCCATTCTTTTGCTGGCATGACGCTGACCTTCGACCTGATCAGGGAAATTTCAAGGATAATTTGTCTACTTTAAACGAGATTACAGACTACATCGGTTCCAAAATGAACTCAGACAGTCCAAAATTGTTATGGGGGACGGCTAACATGTTCAGTCATAGACGATGGATGGCTGGAGCAAGTACCAACCCTGATCCCGATGTTTTTGCTTTTGCTGCGGCAACTGTAAAGTCGTGTATGGATGCTACACATAAATTGGGTGGACAAAACTATGTATTATGGGGAGGACGTGAGGGATATGAAACTTTATTAAATACCAATGTATCCAAAGAGCTTGACAACATGGGGCGATTTCTAAGCATTGTTGTGGACTACAAATATAAAATTGGTTTTAAAGGCACAATTTTAGTTGAACCGAAACCACAGGAACCTTCAAAGCATCAATACGACTTTGACGTAGCTACATGCATAGGTTTTTTGCGAAAATATGGATTAGAAAAAGAGGTAAAGTTAAATATTGAGCAGGGCCATGCAATTTTAGCGGGACATTCATTTGAGCATGAGATTGCTCTTGCAGCGGCTGAAGGAATGTTAGGTTCAATTGATATGAATAGAAATGACTACCAGTCTGGCTGGGATACGGATCAGTTTCCTAATAATGTTCCGGAAGTAGCCCTCGCATATTATCACATTTTCCGATCCGGTGGTTTTACGACTGGTGGTACAAATTTTGATGCCAAGCTAAGACGACAATCAATAGATGCGGTTGATCTAATAGCTGCTCATGTTGGTGCAATGGATATCTGCGCACGTGGATTAAAAGCCGCTGAAGCTATGATCAATGATGGGGGCCTTGAGGCGAAATTACGAGAAAGATACGAGGATTGGTCTAAACCTGAAGCTTTGAAAATGTTGGGCAGTAACTTGGAGGAAATTACTCAGTTAGTATTAGAAAAGAATATAAATCCAGAACCGCGCTCGGGTAATCAAGAAATTTTGGAAAATTATGTAAATCGTTTTGTTTAGTTTTATTCACTGCCTAGAGCTAAAGATTATTCGCTATATCTTATTTCGGTATTCCATGATCTGCATTTTTCAAGCAGCTCGGGCTCAAGTTTGTTATCAGTAAAGAAACAGTCTATTATAGATAGTGGAGCAATTTTGACCGGAGCTTTTCGCAAAAATTTTGTATGATCAGCAAGTAAATATGTTTTATCAGCTTGGCTGATTATGCTCTGATTGACGAGTATTTCTTGAGTATCGAAATCCAGCATATTGCCTTCACTGTCTAAGGCCGAGCATCCTAGTATTGCCAAATCAAACTTGAAATTTTTAATAGTTTCTAGAGCTGGCTGGCCAATTAATGCACCATCTGATTTCCTCAGGTTACCTCCTGTGATGACCACTTCACTTTTCGCATTATTCTTTAGCACATTGGCAATATTTAGATTATTGGTCACTATCAACAAATTTTTATGTTCTAAGAGCAATTTTGCTGCGGTCTCAGTACTTGTGCCAATTCCCATGAATAGGCATATTTCATTTGGAATTTTTTTAGCGCATTCTCGGCCAATGGCCTGTTTGCCAAGCAAGTTAATTTTTTTTCGCTGTTCGTATTCAATATTTTCTATGTGGGATGGAATTATTGCTCCGCCGTGGACTCGTTCGAGCTGACCATCAGAGCAAAGTTTATTTAAATCTTTTCGGATCGTTTGCAGAGATACGTTGAAGTATTTTGCGAGTTCTTCAACTCTAACAATACTTTGTTGGTTTGCCAGCTTAATTATTTCGGGTGACCGTAAATTGTTAAACATCCTGCAGTGCTCATAAATAAATTACGTTTAGGATAACCGCAAATATTATTGTTACCAACAAATTTCTTTCTTTTCTGTTGGAATATCTTCGTTTTTAAATTATACGAAAATTAAATTAATAAAAACGAAAGAAAAAGAAAATAGTAAGTAAAATTTGAGAATGTAAATTGAATAAAAAAGTGCATGATTTGTTTATTATTGGTGGTGGCGTAAATGGTTGCGGCGTTGCCAGAGACGCGGCAGGACGTGGCTTGTCTGTTGTTCTAACAGAAATGAAGGATTTGGGCTCAGCCACTTCTTCCTCTTCTACAAAGTTATTTCATGGTGGATTGAGATATTTAGAGTTTTTTGAGTTTAGGCTAGTAAAGGAGGCTCTTGAGGAGCGTGAGGTACTGTTGAAAGCAATGCCGCATATCAGTTGGCCGATGAGATTTATATTGCCTTTGAACAAATCTCAGCGATTTGAGTCAACTACTCCAGCTTCAAAGTTACTTAACAGGATATTTCCATTTTATAAAAATAGAAGACCTGCATGGTTAATTCGTGTGGGTTTATTTTT
>MDTG01145307.1_pt1 | contig 44836 bp, 44 predicted proteins | sample 811421 | NCBI WGS metagenome assembly MDTG01 (sample SAMN05326645, study PRJNA326480) | marine metagenome | isolation source: seawater | place: Pacific Ocean: South East | collected 2011 | reverse complement strand
TTCGGGGCGTAGCGCAGCCTGGTAGCGCATCTGCTTTGGGAGCAGAGGGTCGGATGTTCGAATCATCTCGCCCCGACCAAAATTATTCTGCCGGTAGCTCAGCTGGATAGAGCAACAGCCTTCTAAGCTGTGGGTCGGGGGTTCGAATCCCTCTCGGCAGGCCAGGTAAGGATATTCGTTTATCATTTATCTTTACTCGGTATGTTTTGAGAGTGGTGGTCGTAGCTCAGTTGGTAGAGCCCCAGATTGTGATTCTGGTTGTCGTGGGTTCGAGCCCCATCGACCACCCCAATTTTACAAAGTTGGATAGTACGACTTGTCGCCCTGTTGTTTTCTTTCGAACTTCAAGAATTCGTAATACCCACATTTGGGAGAATTGGGGTATTGCCTACATACTTTGGGCCGAGCGTGGTAGATGGTACATTGCCGCGATTCGCTGTCCAAAAATTTGCAGACAGACTTAAAAATATGGTCTTTTTTATGTCTTAGGATAATCTCGAAAATATTTTCTTTTTTATTTTTAAGTTTGTAAGTCTTTAAATGTTTACTTTTAACATCTTGTTGACTGATTTCGAAGTATTGCGCCAACCGTCTTATATCTTTTTCGGAGACTTCGATTCTATCGTAGCTGCAGCAGTAACCAGTGCATTTCAAACAATTGTATTTCAGTTTTTTTCTTTTCATTTTTTATCTCTAAAATGCTACCATCATATAAGTATGACAGAGTTAAAAAAAAAGACGCGTCGGTTGCGGCAATTGAACATGTAGAGAATGACTGTATCCTTGGAGTTGGTACTGGGTCTACAGTTAATCATTTTATCAAATGTTTGGGACATTCAGGGAAAAGACCTCGCATAATTGTTGCGACTTCGAAACAAAGTGAACGGCTTTTGCAATTAGAAGGGTTTGACTGCTCAGTCTTGTCAAACATGAAAAGGCCGGTGCTTGATATTTATATTGACGGTGCTGACGAGGTTGATCCCAGGCTTAATCTTATTAAAGGTGGAGGCGGAGCTTTGACGTCAGAAAAAATCATCTTAAATTGTGCAGAAAAGTTTGTATGTATCGTCGACGAAAGTAAACTTGTTACTAGATTAGGAAAGTTTGGTCTTCCGATAGAGGTTATTGCTGCTGCCATACCTTCCATACGAGCATTTATTGACGTTAATTACGGAGGAGTCGCTAGAGAAAGACCTGGGTTTATCACAGAGCATGGTAATCCGATTATTGATGTATCCGGTTTAGATATTGATCAGCCGGAGTTTATGGAAAGGGAATTAAACCAAATACCCGGTGTCGTAACAGTAGGTATATTTTCGAATCAAAAACCGGCAGTTTGTATTGTTGGTTGTGATAGCGGTGTTAAAGAGCTATTTAGCGAAGAAATCGTATAAAAAAGTAACATCTGAATAAGGAGACATTCAGCGAAATGAAAAATACTGCCAACACCCTTGTAGAAGCCGAGATTGAAGCCATTAGATCACGCATGCTTTTGATGGGCGGGATGGTGGTTGAAATGATTAAATTTGCGTTGGAAGGTTTGATCAAGGGGTCTGAAGAATCTTTTCAAAAAACCTTTGAGTTAGAGGAAAAAGTAAATGACGCGGAAGTAGAAATCGACGCTCTTTGTAACAAATTTATCGTGTTGAGAGCTCCTGCCGCTTACGATTTACGTTTCGTGCTATGCACTTTGAGAATGATTAGGGATATAGAAAGAATTGGAGACGAAGCAGAAAAAATGGCTAGGATGGCTAAATTTTTCCATGATGACGTTAATACGGATCCTCCAAAACCGAACCTTTCTTTGATGGTAACAGATGTTGTACAAATGCTCGAAAAAGTTCTTAATGCATATGCGCGCGACGATGATGCAGAGCTCCGTAAAGTAATAAACTTCGATGAGGTTGTCGATGAAAAATTCAAAAGAACACTTAACGATTTGATGTCATTTATAATAGATAAAAAAGATAGCGTGGGCTGCTGTATTGATCTAATATTTTTCGCTAAAGCTTTAGAGAGAATTGGGGACCATGCGAAAAATATGTCCGAGAGCGTCATATTCATGATTAGGGGCAAGGACTTGCGACACGTTGGTTAAATTAAAAGACTAAGCATCTGGCGGCGGTGTGAATCCGGATGCCGTTTCGGCTCCGTCACCGAAAAAGTGGGCTTCCATTTGATCAGCAAGGTATTTTCGAGCTCTAACATCAGACAAGTTTAGTCGATACTCGTTTACAAGCATTGTCTGGTGCTTAATCCACTCATTCCAGGCTTCTTTGGAAACATTTTCCCAAATTTTTTTTCCAAGCTCCCCAGGAATGGGAGGGAAATCAAGGCCGTCGAGCTCTTTCCCTAGTTTTACGCAATGTACTACTCTTGACATATCAAGCGGCCTCCAAAGAAGGTTGAGCAAATCCGCGGTATCGATCAGCCGCACAACTTGCAGCAAATGCATCGGGTTTGATTCTCGGGGATACGTTACAAACCCCCTTAATATAACCAATCGCCTGCTGAACTACGCTCTGTGACATAAATGATGGGTCAGGATTTAAATCCAAATGAATCTCGACAGCCCTTTCTTCTATAACATCGACGATTTTAAGGTACAATTCAGCAACTTTATAAACTTCGTTCATAAGACGAAGCTGGGGTTTCTGGCCAGATTGATCAAAATCTAATTCTCTAGTGGTTTCGCCAAAAATTTTACAACCGTGCTTTCCGTCTATATGTACGACTATCACTGCTGTATAATCCGCGAACCATTTCTCCCCTGATATTATCCTGGTAGAATCGACGCCAATATATATCTTAGTCGCTGATGATTGTAAACTAAGAAAGTCTCGAACATTTTGGATATTGATCTGCATGATTTATATTGTTCCAAAAGCGAACAGTCTGCAAGGTATTTCTTTTGTATTTCTCTTTAAATCTGTATGGTTATTTATTATGAAAAAAATTGTCAATTAAATGAGTATTCGAGAGAGTGAGGATGATAAATTATTCTGCAATAAATAAAAAGGTTATCATATGGATTGGAATTTTCAGTGCGTTGAGCCTTCCGATCATTTTTTTTATCAATGATTCCTCGGAACTGTCCTGGAAAACGGAATTATCTTTCGTAGGTTCAATTGATGAGGGAGTCTCGGCGACTGGGACAATCAATCCGAAAAATACTGTTGAGGTGGGTACACAAATTTCGGGTATTATAGAGGGCGTTTTTGTTGACTACAACGATCAGGTGGAAGTCGGCACACTCCTTGCAATCGTCGACTCATCTATCATTGACGCAAATATTGAACAACTTGAAGCAAGTCTTTCCGCGGCAAAGGCTGTTTTTAAAGCAAGTGAGTCGAAATATGCTAGGGAAAAGAGGTTACAAGCTCAAAATTTCATCTCTATGGCAACACTGGAAACTACGGAAAAATTATTCTTGGAATCAAAATCTCGACTTGCCTTAGCGCAAGCAGAGTTGAAAAGGGAAAAAAGAAACAAGACATTTACGAATATTACTTCGCCAATTTCTGGGGTAGTGATGGAAAAAAAAATAGATGTTGGGCAAACTGTTGCTGCCAGATTTCAAACTCCAACGCTGTTTAAGATTGCAGCAGATCTGAACTCAATGCAAATTGAAGCTCTGGTTTCTGAAGCAGATATTGGTCAGGTACGACAAGGCCAAAAAGTAAAATTTTTCGTTGATGCATTTTTTGAAGAGTTATTTGAAGGAAGTGTTGAGCTTATTCGTTTAGAACCGAAGGTTGAGCAAGGCGTTGTAAATTATATTGTTGTAATAAATGTAGATAATAAGGAAAAAAAATTGTTGCCGGGCATGACTGCACAGGCGACAATAGTAACAAGTTCAAAGAATGAAGTGCAACTAATCCCTGTTGCGGCGATTAGATTCAAGCCTACCAAAGACGTAATAGCGGAAAAAATGAAGTTAGATAAAAAAGATGTCGAATCAAAAAAGGTTGCTACTGTGTATTCCCTGAGCAATCATGGCCGACTTGTGGAGCATGACGTCCATACAGGAATGTCAGATGGTAAATTTATTGAGATAATCGACGGTTTTGAAATCGGTAGTCGAGTAGTTATCGGAGAGGTAAACGCAAATAAAGATAGACGTCGACCATTCCGGTTTAGTATACGGTAATATGAAACCACTGATTTCTGTAGATAATTTATATAAAGAATATAGCGAAAATCTACCGGAGCCTGTGAAAGTGTTGCAGGATTTGAATGTGAAAGTCTTCAGGGGCGAGTTCGTATCGTTGATGGGTCCGTCAGGCTCTGGTAAATCTACATTACTAAATCTGTTAGGCCTCTTAGATAGTCCTACAAACGGGACAATTACTTTCCAACAACGCGAGGTTTCAAAACTTACTCATTTTGAGAAAGCGAGGTTACGTAATTCATCATTCGGTTTTATTTTTCAGGGTTTCAATCTTTTAAAAAAAAACTCGGTTCTCGAAAACGTTATGCTTCCCTTGCTGTATTCCAAAGTTACAAGAGACAAAGCAGTGGATGCCGCAAAAAACATTCTCTATGCAACAGGTCTCGAGTCTCTCACGAACCGTTTTCCTTCACAACTCTCTGGTGGTCAGCAACAAAGGGTTGCAATTTGTAGAGCGTTAGTTGTACAACCACAAGTTGTTCTCGCGGATGAGCCTACCGGGAACCTTGATAGCGCCACTGCTATACAGATTATGAAAATTCTAAGAGATTTAAATCGGGATCAGGGAATAACGATTATATTAGTAACTCATGAAAAAGACATAGCTTCATACGGCTCACGTTTAATCCAGATGAGAGATGGAGTTATTCAAAAAGATGACACTTTAGGTATAAAAGAAAGATGAATTATATTGATTGTTGTTTAGAAGCTTTTTCTTCTTTGAGACAGAATATTCTTCGGACATCATTAACCGTTTTGGGTATAGTGATTGGTGTAATGTCTGTAATAGTTATGCTTGCTGTAGGCAGGGGTGTTCAAACACAAGTAACGGATACAATATCATCCATAGGTAGTAATCTTTTGGTGGTATGGCCGAAATATCAAACGTCTAATAGAGTGAAAATTCCAGGCACTGGGTCAGTAACATTAACCCTTGATGATGCAACCGAGCTCAAGTATCTCGATGAAATTGATGAGGTGGCCTCTGTTATTGCAAAAAGCTTTCAGGTACAGTTTCAAGATATCAACTGGAACGCAAGGGTGTCCGGCATATCGCCAGCTTATAATGAAGTGAGAGAATGGAATCTGGTTCAAGGTACCTATATCTCGGAGAAAGACTTAAAAAGCTCTGACCGCATAGCTGTCATAGGTCTAACTGTTGCACAAGAGCTGTTTAGTAACGTAGACGTCGTAGGGAAAATAATTCGAATCAAAAATATCCCTTTTCGGGTGGTAGGCGTTTTAGCAGAAAAAGGAACGTCAATAACGGGTAGAGATCAAGACAACACAATATTAGTTCCGATAACAAGCGCAAGAAAATATTTGATGAAGAGCAAATATCCTCGCTCTGTATCTTATATTATCCTTAAAGTAAAAGAAGATACTCAGTTAACCTCAGCAGAGTCGAGTGTAAAACGTCTTCTACGGGTAAAACACAAATTGAGAACAGATGAAAAAAATGATTTCAGTGTTTCAAACCTTGCGGATATTGCTTCAACAGCGTCAGAGGCAACTGAAGCGCTCACCATATTGCTTGCCTCAATTGCTGGTATTTCTCTTCTAGTAGGGGGTGTTGGAATAATGAATATCATGCTAGTGAGTGTAACTGAGAGAACGAGGGAAATCGGTATACGTTTAGCTATCGGAGCAACCCAGAGAGATATCATGAACCAGTTTTTAATTGAATCGTCACTTGTTTGTTTGACTGGGGGATTTGTTGGCATCCTAGTGGGGATAGGCCTATCCTATACAATAGCAACGGTAGCACCAGTTTCAGTAGAGGTGTCTATGAGTTCAATTTTCATTTCGTTTTTTATTTCGATCGGTATAGGTATTTTTTTTGGGTGGTATCCTGCCCGTAAGGCATCAAGGATGGAACCTGTTGCAGCATTAAGGATGGAGTAAAATAAAGTATGACTTTGAAAACACGGTTCGCCCCAAGTCCGACAGGAGATCTCCATATAGGCGGTATTAGAACAGCTCTCTACAACTGGGCTTTGGCGAAACATTACGGCGGTAAGTTTTTACTTCGGATCGAGAATACTGATATAGAGAGGTCATCAAGCAATCACGTTGATGGAATATTGAATGGTCTGAAATGGCTAAATATTGACTTTGATGAAGGACCTGTCTTTCAAACAGATCGTCTTTCCAGGTACACGGAATCCGCAGATGCTCTTTTATCGGAGGGGAGAGCATATTTTTGTTCTTGTTCACAAGCCACTCTGGATGAAATGCGACGTGAACAAATTAAAAAAGGGTTAAAGCCAAGGTATAACGGAACCTGCAGGCCGCAAGGAAAAGTAGAAAAAAAGAAAAGCGAAGAACTGAATGGGTCTCAAGTAATACGATTTATGAGTCCACTTAACGGTGTAGTTCGTTGGAAAGACCTTGTGAAGGGGGAAATTAGTATTTCAAACCAAGAGTTAGATGATCTGATACTAATTCGCGCAAACGGCTTACCGACTTACAATTTTGCTTCGGTAGTTGATGATTTAGATATGGGTATTACACATATCATTCGCGGGGACGATCATGTTAATAACACTCCGAGGCAGATACACATTATAGAGAGCTTAGGTAAGGCCTTACCTTTTTTTGGACATCTTGCGATGATACACGGACCCGATGGTCAAAAGCTATCCAAGCGACATGGCGCTGATTCGATTCTAGAGTTTCGAGAGAGAGGTTTCCTACCGGTAGCTATGATCAATTATTTGGCTCGTCTAGGATGGGGTCACGGTAACAGTGAACTATTTTCCATTGAGGAGTTCATCAAACTATTCTCGCTTTCTGGTTGTGTTGCATCTCCAGCAAAATTTGATTCGGCTAAGCTAGTCTGGCTTAATGGAGAGCATATGAGAAATCTCCCTATGCCCGAAATAATCCGACAACTATCAAAAAACATTAATCTCAAACTATCAGAAATTAAAAAAGATGGAATTGAGGTAGAGGGACTATGTGCATTATTGCTAGAAAGATCAAATACTCTTTGTGAATTGAGTAACGAGTTGTCTACGTATCTCTTTAAACCCAAAAACATATCTCTTAGAGAATTATTTGAAAGTTCCAGCTATTACAAAAACAGGGTTAGTTCTGAGCAGTTACTCTATGATATAGTAAACGATTTTTTAAATAATCTTCCCGATGACTGGACCCTTGAAGGTCTCAGCGGCCATCTTAAAACGACTTTGTCAACATGGAATTTAAAAATGCCCCAGCTAGCTATCCCTCTAAGGGTGATTGTTTTAGGACAGTACAAGTCGCCTGCAATAGAAAAAGTTCTTTTTTTGTTAGGGGGAGATGAGGTGAAAAAAAGATTGAGAAATTTTTTAGGAGAATATGTTAATGAGCGGTAACTCGATCGGCCTAGCATTTGTTGTAACATCTTTTGGCGAATCACATGGACCCGCTATAGGTTGTGTTGTTGATGGTTGCCCGCCGAACTTACAAATATCTGCACAAGAAATTCAACGGGAGTTGGATCGTAGAAAACCAGGTACCTCCAGGTTTGTGACCCAGAGAAAAGAGAGTGATGAGGTGGAAATAATGTCCGGGGTATTTGACGGTGTGACTACAGGGACACCGATAGGATTGCTTATAAAGAATTCTGACGCTCGCAGTAAAGATTATGAGAGTATAAGAGACAAGTTTCGACCCGGTCACGCAGATTTCTCGTATCAAAAGAAATATGGAATAAGAGATTATAAGGGTGGTGGAAGATCTTCTGCTAGAGAGACAGCTGTAAGGGTAGCTGCCGGAGCAATAGCAAAAAAATGGTTAAAACAAAACTTTGGCATTCAAATTCGGGGATGCTTGGAACAATTAGGAAAACATAAAATAAAATTTGAAGATTGGAAATTTACCGAAAAAAATCCTTTTTTTGCCCCCACGTCAGACGACTTAGAATCTGTTGAGCTGTATATGGACGAATTGCGTCGAGCTGGAGACTCATGCGGTGCTAAATTATTGTTTGTTGTTGAAGGAATGCCAGTAGGTTTAGGAGAGCCAGTATTTGACAGGTTGGACGCAGATCTTGCGCATGCACTGATGGGAGTAAATGCGGTAAAGGGAGTTGAAATTGGGTCTGGTTTTGATTCGGTTTCTCAACTAGGTTCGGAACATAGTGACGAGATTTTTCCAGACGGTTTTGGCTCCAATAATTCGGGAGGTGTTTTAGGAGGTATTTCCTCTGGTCAGAATTTAGTTGTCCGAATTGCAATTAAACCTACCTCAAGTATCAGAAAAAATAGAAATACTGTCGATAAGGATGGAATGAGGACGGTAATCAGCACCACGGGCAGGCATGACCCTTGCGTTGGAATCAGAGCTACTCCTATCGGTGAGGCGATGATAGCAATTGTTTTAATGGACCACGCACTTCGTGATCGTGGGCAAAACCGGCGCTGATTTACATTTTTTAACCGGGGGGTTTTATTCAATGTTAGACAGACGAAGCTCTGTAAGCACTTTTTTCTTTTTTTATTTTGCTTTTGTAGGTTTGTTTTCTCCGTACCTATCCCTTTGGCTAAACTTTAGAGGTTTTACTCCAACGGAGATTGGGATACTGATGTCTCCGATGCAGTGGACCAGGATTATCGGCCCTGGTTTTTGGGGAACCTTAGCCGATTATGGGAAAAGATTTGTATCAATCAAAGGGATTATGGTCACCGCTGCACTATTAGCTTTGTTGTGTAGTTTATTGTTGTTTAAAAATTTTGATTTTTTTTTATTGTTACTTATCTTAATATCCTTGACATTTTTTCTAAGTGGGCTAACCCCACTAAGTGAGGTTATTGCCCTAAGAGTTAGTAAAAAGATTGCTTGTAATTACGGTGATCTTAGAGTCTGGGGCTCTGTAGGATTCTTGGTTTCCGTATTGGCTTATGGGATTTTGATTGATACCTTCGGAACCGAAAATATTCCAATTTTTTTATTCATTTCGCTCAGCTTTGTTTTACTTTCTTCTATTCTTATAAATGGTGAGACTGACGGAACAGAAAAAGTAGAGACAATTGTCATTCGAGAATTATTCAATTCGAAAGTAAGGTTATTCCTAATTGCTTCTTTGTTTATGATTATGTCTCATGCAGTTCTGTACACTTTTTTTTCGTTATGGTTAAAGAGCGTTGGCTATAGTAAAATAGAGATCGGTTCAATATGGGCAATTGGGGTACTATCCGAAATTGTATTCTTTTTGAATCAGGATAGGATATTATCTCGGTTCAAAAATCTCATGTTTGTTTGGTTTTTATGCTTTGTCGTTGCTGTAGTGAGATTTCTCGTATTTTTTTGCTCTGATGGATTATTGGTTTTGTTGGTTTTTGGACAACTACTCCATGCAATAACTTTTGGTTTGCACCACGTGACCTCAATTATGCTGATAGCTAATCTTTTTCCAGATTCCGCCAAAGCAATTGGCCAGTCTTCGTATACAATCGCCTCGTATGGTGTCGGGGGTTCTCTTGGAGGTGTTTTTTCTGGTTTAATATGGGAAGAGTTTCTTCCTGATTCAATCTTTGTTTTTGCATCTGTAGTTGCTTTTTTAGGCGTATTGGTTGCGTGGAGATTATTCAGGAGATACAAAGGGGAGTGGGATTGAAATGAAACGAACGTTATATGATAAGCTGTGGGAAGAACATATAGTACGCAGGCAGGCAGGTTCTGATCTGTCGCTTATCTATATCGATCGTCATTTAATCCACGAAGTGACGAGCCCCCAAGCATTCGATGGGATGAGATTAAACTCTAGACCCATATGGAGAACCCAGTCAAATTTAGCAGTGGTGGATCACAACGTTGCAACTATTGACCGGCATCTAGGAATCAAAGATAAAATTTCGAGGCAACAAATTGAAGCTTTAGAAACGAATACTTCAACCTACAAGATTAAATTCATTGATCTACAAGATCCCCATCAAGGAATTGTTCATGTCATTGGGCCAGAGCTCGGAGCTACATTGCCGGGAATGACTGTAGTCTGCGGTGATTCCCACACAAGTACGCACGGAGCGCTAGCCGCATTAGCATTTGGGATAGGAACTTCAGAGGTGGAACATGTTCTCGCAACAAACTGTTTGCTTCTGAAAAAGATGAAAAACTTTTCTATTCGATTGGACGGCAAGGTTGGAAAACAAGTTTCTGCTAAGGATATTATTCTATTTATCATCGGTAAAATTGGAATTGCTGGAGCGACCGGACATACTATCGAATTTGAAGGAGAAGCGATAGAAGCATTATCCGTTGAGGAGCGAATGACAATCTGTAACATGTCCATAGAGGCAGGCGCTAAATCCGGGTTAGTTGCATTCGATTTGGTTACCGAGAATTATGTCAAGAATCGACCTTTATCTCCTCGTGGAGAAAAGTTAGAGAAAGCACTATCGTATTGGCGGACTTTAAAGTCTGATCGAGGAGCTTACTTTGATCAGAAATTGCATATAGAAGCAAAAAACATTAGTCCGCAAGTTACATGGGGCACAAATCCGGAGATGGTAACCTCATTCGATGGCAAGATCCCGTCTGAGAATCAAATGAAAACACCTGAGAAAGTTCAAGCTTTTAAAAGAGCTGTGGACTATATGGGTTTAATTCCAGGAAGTCCAATTAAAGATATCTCAATTAATAAGGTATTTATTGGGTCATGCACCAATTCAAGAATTGAAGACTTAAGAGCAGCAGCAAATATTTTAAAAGGGAAAAAGAAATCAAAAACATTATCTCAAGCCCTTGTTGTCCCTGGTTCCGGACTAGTAAAAAAGCAAGCAGAGGAGGAAGGTTTGCATGAAGTTTTTTTGTCGGCGGGTTTTGAATGGAGAGATCCTGGATGTTCTATGTGTTTGGGAATGAATGCAGACCGACTAAACGAGACTGAACGATGTGCCTCGACATCCAATAGGAATTTTGAGGGAAGACAAGGAAGGGGAGGTAGAACTCATTTATTGTCTCCGCAAAGTGCTGCGGCCTCCGCGATCGCGGGGAGGTTAGTGGACGCAGGGAGCCTTTAAGAATGAAACTGAAACCGTTTTCTTGCCACACGGGATTGGTCATGCCACTCGATATCCCCAACGTAGATACTGATTTAATTATTCCAAAGCAGTATCTTAAATCAACCAAAAAGGTTGGTTTTGGTCCTTACCTATTTGATGAGTTACGTTATCTTGACAGTGCAGAATATGGAGATGATTGTACAAAAAGGAAACTTAATCCTCAATTTATTCTAAATAGAAAGGAATATAAAAGTGCTTCAATTTTGTTGGCACGCGAAAATTTTGGTTGTGGATCATCTAGGGAGCATGCACCCTGGGCCATCACAGATTACGGTTTTAAGGTGCTTATAGCTCCGTCATTTGCAGATATTTTTTTTTCTAATTCAGTAAAAAATGGTTTGTTGCCTATCGTTCTTAATGCAGAATTAGTGGAACGCCTGTTTATTGTCACGACTGAAAACTTTCCTTTTCAGTTGAGTGTTGATTTACCCTCTCAGCTGATATCAAATTCAGATATAAATTTCAGACTACAATTTGAAATTCCAAAAGAGGTTAAGGATTATCTCATCGCGGGCATGGATGAAATATCCACCACGCTTCAGTATAAGGAAGATATTAAAAATTATGAAAGACAAAGGTTGAAGGAAAAGCCTTGGATTGCAGAAAACCCTGAGGAGATTTTGAAATGAAAACGGTTAATTTGGCAGTCTTAGCGGGTGATGGTATCGGGCCGGAAATAATGAATCAGGCTCAATCAGTTTTAAGATGCCTGAAAAAAGCAGGAGTTATAGACATTCAAATACAAGAAGCATTGGTTGGCGGTGTAAGTATCCGTGATTCGGGGACTGCTATCACAAATTCAACACTGGACATGGTGAAAGCTGCGGACGCAGTTCTTTTTGGGGCCGTAGGGGACTACTCATTTGATCATTTACCGCAATCACAAAGACCAGAAATCGCGATTTTGAAACTACGAAAAGAGTTAGAGTTGTTTGCAAACATCAGGCCAATAATAATCTTTAATGAACTAGTTTCAAACTCTAATCTCAAGGAGGAGGTGTTGAAAGATGTCGACTTTATTATCGTACGCGAGTTGACCGGGGATATTTATTTTGGAGAACCCAGAGGGGAAAAGATAGTAAAAGGAGTCCGTTATGGATTTAATACGATGACGTATTCCGAGCCTGAAATTGAGCGTATTGCAAAGGTAGGATTTAAATTAGCTGAGGCTAGAAAGAAAAAAGTCACCTCGGTTGATAAGGCAAATGTGCTTGAGACAATGCAGGTTTGGAGGGATGTAGTTTCTCGGGTATCGGAGTCTTTTAAAGATATTGAATTACAACATATGTATGTGGATAATGCTGCAATGCAATTGATAAGCTCACCAGCACAGTTTGATGTAATTGTGACCGGCAACATTTTTGGTGATATTTTGTCAGACCAGGCCTCTATGATCACGGGCTCCATAGGTCTCCTGCCATCTGCTTCGCTTAATGAAAGTTTGTTTGGGCTTTATGAACCTATTCATGGGTCTGCACCCGATATCGCTTACAAGAATAAAGCAAACCCTATTGCGATGATACTGTCCACTGCGATGATGTTTAGACACTCTTTTGAAAGGTCAGACCTTGCAGATTTAATAGAGAAAGCAGTCAGACTTACTCTTGAGAAGAGAGTGGGCACATTAGACATTTGCAAAGGAGATTGGAAAGAAATTGGGACGGACGAAATGGGGAATGAAGTTTGTAAGGAGTTAAACAAACTATGCTAATAGGAATTGTCGGTTGGAGGGGAATGGTAGGATCCGTTTTAATCCAACGTATGTTACAAGAGGAGGATTTTAATTATTTTGAGACAAGATTTTTTTCGACATCAAATGTAGGAGGAAAAGTCCCGGAAACTATACAATTCAGGGGAAGCCGTGTATTAGCTGATGCATTCTGTGAAAAATCGTTAGCCGATTGTGACGTTATTCTAACCTGCCAGGGCTCTGAGTATAGTAGAAAAATCCTTCCTTCAATTCAATCAAAGGGGTGGAATGGGTTCTGGATTGATGCTTCAAGAGAGTTCAGAATGCAGGATGATACAACGATTATTTTGGATCCTCTAAACAGGGAGAGTATTGAAACTGCGATCAAAAATGGAAAGAGGATTTTTTGCGGGGGTAATTGCACCGTCAGCTGTTTGTTGATGGCAATTCATGGTTTAGTCAAAAACGATTTGGTTGAATGGATAAGCAGTACAACTTATCAGGCTGCCTCGGGAGGTGGTGCAAAACATATGAAAGAGTTACTTAATCAAATGGGAAAAATATACAAGTGTATTGATACCTCTCTTTCTCAAGATAATTTCAATATTTTGGATATTGATGACTCGGTTTTGAATACTCAGAAAAATTTTACCGCCGAAGAATTGAGTTGTTTCAATGTCCCACTCGCTGGATCTTTGATTCCCTGGATTGATCAAGATAGAAATGACGGTTGGAGTCTTGAGGAATGGAAGGGCGATGTGGAACTGAATAAAATTTTGAATCTTGACCAGGAAGGAATAAAAGTAGATTTCACATGTGTAAGGGTTGGGATTATGAGGTGTCATAGTCAGTCAGTGATTTTAAAGCTAAAACAAAAACTGGAAATTGAGGATATTCAAAGAATATTGAATGAAGCAAATCCTTGGGTAGAGGTAGTACCTAATAAAAAAGCCGAGACAGAAAAACGTCTTTCTCCCTTATATACCAGCGGAACGCTCAAAATTCCAATTGGACGAATTAGACGACTTAATTATAACGATTTATGCATAAGCGCTTTCACAATTGGTGACCAGCTTCTTTGGGGAGCGGCAGAGCCACTGAGAAGAATGTTACGAATATTATGTGACGAAAATTTTGCAGAGGAATTTTAGAGTGCGTCTAGCACTGGGTGTTGAATATGATGGGACTGATTGGTCAGGGTGGCAAAGCCAACCGGAGAAAAACACTATTCAGGATTGTTTGGAAGAGGCCATAAAAAGATTTTCGTTACAGGAGATAAAAGTTGTTTGCGCGGGTAGAACAGACGCAGGAGTCCACGCGAAAGGGCAGGTTATCCATTTTGATACGAGTTTAAAACGAGAAAGATATAGTTGGTTACGCGGCATAAATAGCTTCTTACCTGCATCGATAAATGTTAAATGGGTACAGACTGTGTCTTCTGATTTTCATGCCCGTTTTTCTGCAAAGTCTAGAAAATATAGTTACTCGATTTTAAATCAAAAAGTTAGGTCCTCTTTAAATAGAAATTTCACAACATGGATTGCAGTTCCGCTTGATTTAAATCGGATTTCAAATGCAGCAAGGTTTTTGCTGGGAGTACATGACTTCTCAGCTTTTCGTTCAAGTGAATGTCAGGCGAAATCCCCCATCAGAAAAATCATTCGTGTTAATGTAGAAAAAAATAATTCAATCATTAGAATCGAAATCGAGGCGAATGCTTTTTTACACCACATGGTAAGAAATATAATGGGATGTTTTTTTGAAATCGGCAGAGGTCGAAAGCCAATTGCATGGATCAGGGATGTTATTAATTCTCGTGATAGGAGCATATGTGGGAAAACATTCCCACCCGAGGGATTGTGTCTTGAGACTGTTAACTACGGAGATTTATTAAATGCGAACTAGAGTAAAAATCTGTGGTCTTACGCGGCCGGATGACGTAAATTTTTCCGTTAGAGCAGGAGCAGATGCATTGGGTTTTGTATTTTACAAACCAAGTCCTCGTTATGTTAGCCCGGAAATTGCAAGGGGATTGATTAGCCTTGTTCCTGCATGGGTTTCTACAGTAGGTTTATTTGTCAATTCGAGTTACGATGAGATTTTACAAGTCATAGATCATGTTGGAGTGTCTCATGTACAGTTACATGGTGATGAGTCCGAGAAACTTTGTGAAAGAATTTCCAGGCCAGTGATAAAAGCTATACGTCTACCAACGGAGGCTATCATAGATCAAACGATGACGGACAAATTCGCGAAAATATCAAACAGTTATTTGGAGTGTTGCTCTGCAGTCTTATTTGATAGCGACACTCGGACTTATGGAGGGAGTGGGGAGACCTTCAATTGGGAAGTTTTAGACGACTTGATTTCCCAGTGTAGAGGGAAATGGGTATTAAGTGGGGGTTTAAATAAACACAACATTAAATTGGCGATGACTAGGTTTAACCCTCCTTTTGTTGATGTTTCAAGCGGTGTAGAGTTGGTAAGTGTAGATAAGGTGCCTGGAGTGAAAGATCATCACGAAATAGAAGGTTTTTTGAAACTGGTAGCAGGTTTTAATTAATTTGATAAGTTAAAAAAATTAGGAGTGTTTAAGAATGAAATTTAATAGCTTGAAAAGTTATAATTTTCCAGATTCTGAAGGACATTTTGGTCCATACGGCGGTTCGTTCGTTGCTGAAACTTTGTTTGCTGCATTAGAAAAACTAGATAACGACTATGCTATTGCTATTAAAGATGACAAATTTTTAGATGAATTTGAAAAAGAGTTAAAAACATTCGTTGGCCGCCCATCTCCGATCTTTCACGCAAGAAGGTGGTCTGAAAAGATTGGAGGGGCTCAGTTATTTTTTAAAAGAGAGGACCTTAATCATACTGGAGCCCACAAAATTAACAATACCATAGGTCAAATATTATTAGCGAAACGGACTGGAAAAAAAAGAGTCATTGCAGAAACCGGAGCCGGACAACATGGAGTAGCAACTGCTACGGTAGCAGCTAGATTCGGTATGGAATGTACTGTTTATATGGGTGCCACTGATGTCGAGAGACAGGCACAGAATGTGTATCGCATGAAACTTTTGGGTGCAGAAGTTGTTCCGGTTAATTCTGGTTCAAAAACCTTAAAGGATGCCCTCAATGAAGCAATGAGAGATTGGGTGACAAATGTAGAGAATACTTTCTACATTATCGGCACTGTCGCTGGTCCACATCCTTACCCTAAGTTAGTTAGGGATTTTAATTCCGTTGTTGGTAAGGAATGTAAATTTCAAATGCAAGATTTAGTTGGTAGGAATCCGGATTACATTGTTGCTTGTGTCGGTGGAGGTAGTAACGCACTGGGGATTTTTTATGATTACATACCTTGTGAGGAGGTAGAGTTAATAGGCGTGGAAGCCGCGGGAAAGGGATTAGATACCGGCAAACATTCTGCTTCTTTATCAGCAGGAAAACCCGGAATATTACACGGAACGAGGACTTATTTGTTGCAGGATGTCAATGGCCAAGTCGAAGAAACACACTCTATCTCTGCGGGTCTAGATTATCCTGGGGTTGGGCCGGAGCATGCGCATTTAAAGGATATTAATAGAGTGAGGTATGTAGGAGCTTCAGACAGGGAAGCGTTAGCTTCATTTCATGACTGTTGCAGGATAGAAGGAATCATCCCAGCCCTTGAAACTAGCCATGCTCTTGCGTATGCAACAAAGCTTGCCCGGGAGCTTGAGAAGGAGAAAATCGTTTTAGTGAATTTATCTGGAAGGGGCGATAAAGATATGCACACAGTTTCTCGTTACTTGTCTGTTGACACGTAAATGCCCTCATCGCGTATACAAAAGTGTTTCAACGAGTTGAAACGTTTTAAAAAGAAGGCTTTGATTCCGTACATAACGGCGGGCGATCCATCAGTTAATCTAACCGTGAGTTTGATGCATGCCCTTGTAGAGAGTGGAGCTGATATTATTGAATTAGGAATTCCGTTTTCTGACCCAATTGCTGACGGGCCGGTAATACAAAGAGCTAGTGAAAGGGCTCTCGAACAAGGCGTGAATCTTGAAATATGTTTGAGTTTTGTCAAGGAGTTCCGAGAGAAAAATGCAAGTACCCCAATTGTTTTGATGGGGTACATGAACCCCATCGAGCAATTCGGTTGGGATTATTTTGCCAACATGGCGGCCAGTGTTGGCGTTGATGGGGTGTTAGTAGTTGATTGTCCTCCAGAGGAATCAAGGATTTTCTTTGACAAACTAAAAGGAGTGAATATCGACTGTATACATTTAGTTGCTCCAACAACCTCTCAGGAAAGATTAAAAAAAATTTTAAGAGGGGCTTCAGGGTATATATACTATGTTTCTTTAAGGGGTGTTACTGGGTCTAACAAGTTAGACCCAGTAGATGTCTCGGAAAAAATTAATTATGTGAAAAAGCATACTAAATTACCTGTGGCAGTTGGCTTTGGTATATCATCTAGGGACAGCGTTTCTGACATTGCCAAAACTGATGCAGATGGAGTAGTAATTGGTAGTTCGCTTATCAAGGTCATGGAGGAAGCAACAGTAAAAAAAGGGTCTCCTATACAATTAGTAAAAGATCGACTAGAAGATTTAGGTAAGGGATTGTCAGAGAAAAGGTAACATTGGTGAGTTGGTTAGAGAATATAATTCCACCCAGGATCAAAAAAGGTAACGGAAAAAAAAAGACCATCCCGGATGGTGTGTGGGTAAAATGTCCCGATTGTGATTCAGTGTTGTACAGGGCTGATTTAGATGTAAATATGCAAGTATGTCCCAAATGCCAGTATCATCTTCGAATAAGTGCTCGTAAAAGGGCGGAGCATCTTTTAGATGGTAATAATTTTCAGGAACTAGCAAAGAACGTTAAATCTGAAGACTTTTTAAAATTTAAGGATTTAAAAAGTTACCCGCAAAGAATAAATGAAGCATCTATGTCAACCGGGGAGTCAGACGCTCTTATTATCCTAGTTGGCCATATAATGAAAATTAGAACAGTAATTGCACTATTTGAATTCGATTTTATGGGCGGTTCTATGGGCTCGGTGGTTGGTGAGAAATTTGTTCGTGGTATTGAGTATGCTTCGGAAAATAATATTCCATTTATCTCTGTGGCCGCAAGCGGTGGTGCTCGCATGCAGGAGGGTTTGATGTCATTAATGCAAATGGCAAAAACCACTGCAGCTCTAAAAAAATTAGATGAAAAGAAAATTCCTTATATTTCGATACTTACAGATCCCACAATGGGCGGAGTGTCTGCCAGTTTTGCATTTGTAGCTGATATTGTAATTGCAGAGCCAAATGCTTTAATTGGATTTGCCGGACCTAGAGTAATTGAGCAAACAGTGAGAGAAAAACTTCCCAAAGGGTTTCAGAGATCTGAATTTTTGCTCGAAAAAGGTGCGATTGATTTGATTGTCGATCGCAGAGATCTGAGACCAAAAGTAGGCAATTTGTTATCTTTGCTTAAAGATTCAAAGATGTAAAAAGTTTTTCTGATGATTGATAATCCCAATCAGTTAGATAAGTGGTTAGCAAAGCTACTGGAAGCGCACCCTAAACAAATCGCACTGGGTCTTAAAAGAGTTCGTTCTGTCGCAGAAAGGCTTAACCTGCGGATACTGGATCAGCAAATTAGGTTGAGTTCGACGGTGATAGTCGTTGGAGGCACCAATGGTAAAGGGTCTGTATGTGCGTTTTTAGAAAATATACTGTTATCCGCAGGATACACAACAACACTCTATACTTCTCCGCACATCTTGACCTTTAAAGAAAGACTTAGGAGTAACGGTGAAGTATTAGACGACTCGGAATGGATCAAAGCATTTAACACAGTTGAAAATGCCAGGGTGTCAAAACCAATAGAGGAGTTGACTTTTTTTGAGTTTTCAACACTCGCCGCTATTCTTATTTCGGATATGTTGAATCCTGATGTGGCAATTTTCGAAATAGGATTGGGAGGACGACTTGATGCGGTAAATTTGCTTGATAGCGATTGTGCTGTTTTGACAACAGTAGACTTAGATCATGAGGGTTTTCTGGGAAAGACTAGAGAAAAAATAGCCTGGGAAAAAGTCCATATTGCGAGGTCAGGGAAACCTATCGTTCTCGCTGAGGAAAACCCCCCTGAGATTTTATACTCTTTTTGCAAAGATATTGGAGCAAAACAGATAAGGGTCAATAGGGACTATTCCTACAAGCAGCTGGGTAATCAATGGAGTTGGCGTGGACAGGAAGCCACAAGACATGCTCTTTCAATGCCATCATTAAGAGGCAATCATCAGATACGGAACGCTTCAGCAGCACTCGCTTGCGTAGAGGCGTTATCTAAACAATTTCCTATTAGTCAGGGCTCCATCAGAAAGGCTTTAATTTCGGTACAGTTACCTGGTCGTTTACAAGTCTTAGCTGGACAGCCGACTATCATACTAGATGTTGCGCATAACGCTTCTGCTGCTCGAGTATTATCATCAGGATTGGGACAACTCGGTTTTTATCCGCTAACGATTGGTGTGGTAGGATTACTTGATGATAAAGATAGTGCGTCTATTTTTAAAATACTCCAGTCCAAAATTGATAGGTGGTTTTTGGTTAGTTTAGATGCGAAAAAGTCAATGAACAGGGGCCGACGCGCTGATTCTTTAAAAAAAACTTTAATGAAGGTGATCCCTAAAGCTGAGGTATGCTGTTTTGATACTCCTGAGGAAGGGTTCACTGAAGCTTCTAAAATTTGTGAAAAAGAGGACCGAATTGTAGTTTGCGGTTCTTTTGTCACAGTTTCGGCGGTTTGGGGTCTTGCAGAAAGATTCCTTAGAGGAACAAAGAAAGGGGAATAAAATACTTGCTTTTCGCTCACTCATTGATCGACCTGGGATATAAGTAAAATGAAAAATATTGGAGATAAGGCTGATCCATTTTTAGCGGTTAAGAAAAAGGCTAGGTATAGGTTAGTCGGAGTCTGCTTATTTTCCTTTTTATTATTTTTTTTGGGAAGTTTTTTTTTCAGCATGCCTCCGAAGCACTTACCTTCCGAATTTGTAGTTGAGACGCCAGAGGAGAATCGGTCAAGTAGAGAACTGGCAGCACAATATCAGCGGCTTAATAAAAAACTTGGAAAACAATTAGTGGACGAGGACATAATTACTTTAAAAAAACTTAAAAATCCAATTTGGTACGTTGAAGCTGGAGTCTTCGGCAACAGAAACAAAGCAAATTTACTAAATGAAAGGTTGATCCTTGAGGGGTATTCTACTAATCTCAAAAAGAGAAAAGTGGGGGACAGAAACATTTTTATTCTCCTTCTGGGACCCTATGATCTTGTTACGGCTGAGGAGATAATGAATAAACTGATTAGTAAAGGCTTAAAGGCAGACCTTAATAGGTTCTAGAATAAAATTGATTGAAGAATTCACCTGGGTTGATATTGTTGTATTTGTTATACTCTCCTCGTCATTAATACTTTCTATATTAAGAGGACTCGTTTACGAATTGTCTTCGATTTTAGTTTGGGGGTTTAGTATTTTTTGTGCTTATACTTTTGGCTCTTATTTCTCGGTAATATTCCCTGACTATTTTTCGGTAGAGCTAAGGGTGATTTTTGGGTCGTTGTTGATTTTATTTGTGACGGTTTTGCTGTCAAAAATGATTGTGTTATCTTTAAAAGAAGTAATTGAAAAGTCTGGTGGTGGAAATTTGGATAAATTTTTCGGCGCGTTCTTTGGACTAGTTCGAGGAGGATTTATCGTTACGTCGTTATCACTTTTGGGTACCATGACTGCGTTGACGGAAGAAGAGGCATGGGTTAATGCGAAAACTCGTTCATACCTCGAGTTTTCAGTAATTCAAATAATACCCTACCTTCCGAATTCTGTTGTCGATAAAATTAAGGTTGATTTTCACGGAGACCTGAGTTAATGTGTGCTGTTTTTGGAATTGTAGGAATAGAATCAGTTAATCAGGAAATTTATGATGCCCTTTTGCTTATGCAGCATAGAGGTCAGGATGCTACGGGCATCGTCACTGCGCATGGAAAGAAAATAAATGTAGTCCGAGGTAACGGATTAGTAAGGGACGTTTTTAGAACTCGAGATATGCGCAATCTATTTGGAGGAATGGGTATTGGGCATTGTAGGTACCCGACCGCTGGAAATGCGGGAAGTTTTGAGGAAGCACAACCTTTCTACGTCAACGCGCCTTATGGGATAGTATTAGGACATAATGGTAACTTGACTAATGCCCAATCATTGCAAACTACAATGTACGAATCGGACAGGAGACATATTAATACTGATTCCGATTCCGAGATATTGCTAAATGTTCTTGCCCACGAATTACAGAAAAATTCCACCGATTTAAACGTTGGCTCTGAACAGATTTTTAAATCAATTGCTGGTTTGCACAATAGGGTTCGTGGCGCCTTTGCTTGTGTAGCAATGATCCCTGGGTTCGGGGTAATAGGTTTTAGAGACCCCTGGGGCATAAGACCACTTGTTATCGGGAAGAGGGAAAATAAAAAGGGGTTTGATTGGGCGATTGCCTCAGAATCTGTTGCGTTACAAGGATTGGGTTTTAAACTTGAACGGGATGTAAAGCCAGGGGAATGTGTGATTATTACTTGTGATGGTGATCTACTATCTAAAATATGCTCAACAAAGCAATCGTTGAATCCCTGTATATTTGAATATGTTTATTTTGCTCGTCCGGATTCTATAATCGATGGTATATCTGTCTACGATGCCAGACTTAAAATGGGAAGACGTCTTGGCGAAAAGGTCAAAAAACTAATTGGGAATGGGGAGATTGATGTGGTCATTCCAGTACCTGATTCAAGTAGACCGGCTGCCCTCGAGTTGTCTATGACCCTAAATATTCCTTACAGAGAGGGGTTTATAAAAAACAGATATATCGGAAGGACTTTTATAATGCCGGGTCAAGAAATTCGTGCAAAATCTGTTAAGCAAAAACTTAGTGCAGTTACCACCGAATTCAAGAATAAAAGTGTTCTCATAGTCGATGATTCGATTGTAAGGGGAACAACTAGTAAGCAAATAGTTCAAATGGCTCGTGAGGCGGGTGCGAAAAAGGTTGCTTTTGCCTCCGCATCCCCACCGATTCGATTCTCAAACGTATATGGAATTGATATGCCAACCAGAGGCGAATTATTAGCCTACAACAGGAGTGAAGAGGAAATTAAATTAGAACTCGGAGTAGATAATTTGGTTTTTCAAGAACTAGATCATATGCTTAGTGATGTACTATCCTTCAACAAGAAAATGGATGGGTTAGAAGCATCGTGTTTTAACGGAAGCTATATCACAGGTGATCAGGAAAAAGTGAAGAAATAGATTAATTCAATGAAAATCTCGAGTCCTCCAGCTTGAGATATTAAAAAACTTTGTTAATAATTCTGTACGGTTTTTTATTGATGAAACTATGAAGTTTCCGTAACAGTTATAAAAAAAGATTGATTCAACTTTTTCAACTTTTTCCCAGTAGCCCTCAACACTCACAAATATAGCTCGTAGAATAACTTCTTTATTTTTTTCCACGAGATTATTGGAAATAATTAAATTCAAACTTCCTGTTTCGTCTTCTATGGTTATAAAAACTGTACCTCTTGCAGTCTGAGGGCGTTGGCGATTTGTGATTAACCCACTTGTTTTTAGTAATTTTTTAGAGGAAGTTTTCTTTATTTTGCTGATAGACATTCCATGGAGTAGAGGCCTTATAAAAGAGGCAGGATGGGAGTTTAATGAAAAACCTAATCCACTATAGTCAAGGACCATTTTGCCAAGGTTGTTTGGAGATCCTAATTGATTTTTTTTAAGAGATTCTTCCATAATTGTAGTCTGACTTAGTATTCCAGGGTATTGGGTTGTCCCAATCGCAGACCAGGTAGCGTGAAAACGATTTTTATCAAAACTTTGTAGAGCTCCTACACTTCCTAGTATTTCGAGTTCTTTTTTATTTAATCCTACCCTCGTGCATAAATCGGTAATTGAGACGTATCCCTGTTTCTCTCTCATAACTTCTATCTTTTCCAGTTTTTTTTGAGAAATATTTTTTATCTGGTTAAGGCCTAAACGGACTGGAAATATTGGTAAATCTTTATTTTCTACTATTGATTTATATTCCAAAGTCGTTGCAAAAGCGCTTCTCTGAACATCAATTGATAGCACAACAACTTTATGGTCTCTTGCATCACGTATTAACTGATCGGTTTGATAAAAACCAAGTGGTTGAGCATTCAATAAAGAGGCCAAAAAAACATCAGGATGATGTTTTTTAATCCATGCACTGAAATAAACTAACAATGCAAAGCTTGCTGCATGCGACTCTGGGAATCCGTATTCTCCAAATCCATGTATTTGAGAAAAAACTCTTTCTGCAAATTCATTTGAGTACCCTTTGATTTCCATACCTTTTAAAATTCGTTTATGAAAAATATCCAACCCTTTTTTGTCCTTCCATGTTGATAAGGAGCGCCTGAGTTGGTCAGCCTCTCCTGGACTGAAGTCAGCGGCCTCAATGGCTAGCTCCATAACCTGCTCTTGAAATATCGGAACTCCTAATGTTCTATCTAGAATCTTTTTTATAGCATTGCTTGGATAACTGTAAGACAGCTTACCTTGTCGTCGTTCTAAATAAGGATGGATCATTCCACCCTTTATAGGTCCCGGCCGTACTATAGCTACTTCAATTACCAGATCGTAAAAACAAGCTGGCTTTAGTTTGATTAACATTGCCATTTGCGCTCTTGATTCAACCTGAAATACACCAACAGTATCTGCCTTTGCAATCATTTCGTAAGTACTAGAATCATCTTTAGGAATATTTTGGAGTGTATATGAACTGTTTTTTTTACTGTCCTTACATAGTCTATTTTTCTCCTCCAAAAAAGCAAGAGAGTTTTGTATGGCTGATAACATACCTAGTCCTAATATATCAATTTTCAGAATATTTAATTCTTCGATATCATATTTATTCCACTGTATGACTGTTCTATTTTCCATTTTTGCATTTTCTATCGGAACTATATTATGTAGAGGTGTACTACTAATGATAAATCCACCTACATGTTGCGAGAGATGTCTAGGAAAACCTAAAATCTGATTACTAATCTTTATCCACCAATATATTTTTACAAAAATTTCATATTCACTATATCCTTTGAAAAATCTTACAATTTGTGAAAAATTATTTTGTATAAATATTTTTATATTCTTTGATTTTATGAATTTCTCTTTTTCCCAATAAAAACTAAGAGAAAACTTTTCAATTAAATCAGCAGGTATTTCTAATGATTTTCCAACGTCTCTTATAGCTGATTTCTTTTTATACGTTATCGTTGAAGCTGTAAGAGCTGCTCTTGTTAAACCGTATCTTTTATATATATATTGAATTACCTGCTCTCTTTTTTTGTGTTCAAAGTCTATATCAATATCAGGGGGCTCGTTTCTTTCTTCTGAAAGAAAGCGTGCAAAAAGCATATTTGATTTAGCTGGGTCTACCTCTGTAATTCCCAGATAATAGCAGACAGCAGAATTTGCTGCAGATCCTCTACCTTGGCATAGAATATTCCTAGACCTTGCAAACGCAACAATATCATATACTGTTAAGAAATAGCATTCATACTTCATTTTTGAAATAATTTTTAACTCATTTGATATTTGTCTAAATATTCGAATTGGGACTTTTTCTTGATTATTTATACCCATTCTTTTTTTCAGCCCTTTTTTTACAAGGTATTTTAACCACTGCCCATTATTAACATTTTTTGGTGCTAGATTAGCAGGGTATTTATATGTAATTTCGTCTAGGCTAAAGTTACATTCATTCTCAATGCAGATACTATTACGTAAGAATGTATCGAGATATAAATTGGATAACGTTTTTTTTTCCCTTAAATACTGTTCAGAGTTTTTTGAAATTCTATAGCCACACCTATGTAAAGGAATACCTAGACGAATTGAGGTCAGAACATCAAGAAGTGGCTTTAGTGATTTTTGACTGATACATACATTACTAGTTGCTGTCACCCTTATGTCATTTTCATTACTAAACTCAAGCAATTTTCTCTGACATATAGGGGTTCTGGCTTCCAGGTTATTAGAATATGCTAGCGCACGGCACTGGAAACTATTTTTTAACCAATGCAATATGTTTTGTAATTTTTTCAATTCTAGTGATGGCGATGAAGGTAATAACAACAAAGCAAAGCAATTCTCTACATCTTTAGGCCTTATAGACTTAGTTGTTAAATGATAAAAATTTTTTTCTGACCTTCCTCTAGCTTTTGTTATTAACTTACATAATTCTTGCCATCCAATCTTATTCTTTACAAGAAGTACTAGATTAAAAAATAATGAAGATTTTTTTTCCCTTATCCAAAACTGCGATCCGTAAATAAGTTTTATATTATTTTGTTTTGCAGTTTTATATGCTCGGACAAGTCCTGCGACTGATACTTCATCTGTAATAGCAATAGATTTATATCCTAAATATTTTGCTCTTTCAATTATTTCCTCTGGGCTAGAACCGCTTTTTAAGAATGAGAAGTTACTTCGGCAAATTAATTCCGAGTATTCAATATTTTTACCAGAATTTTCCATGCAGATACCAATCTCTTTCAGGTGTTAAATAAATCCATATTCTTTCATGGTTTACAGTATCGGCAATGTAGTAATCTCTTTTGACGGGTTTATCTGTCCACCAGTTTGTTTCAATTCTTTCTAAGCTTTCGTGTATCACAAGACTTCCACGATAATATGGTTTTCCGTATTTCTTTTCCAGTAGTATAGGATTCTCGTAAAGCCATATAACTCCTGGCTCCGTTTCTCTTTCGTCAGTCTGTAAGTTATTAGTTAAGTTATTATTACCAGTAAACGGTAACCTGATAAATTTTTGTTCTGGTACATAATTAGATCTATTGTTAAAAAAGACAACCGACGTTCGCTGCACTCTTGTAACAATTATGTCTATGAAATTAGATATGTTGTTTAAAGAGTTCTTCTTTATGAAAAATAATTCTTTATTTTCCTCGTAAACTTTTGAGACTTTCGGGGAGTGTAGCCTTATTTCTCGGACACTTTCAAAAGGTTCGCTACGATCAATCTTTTCTTTAGTTAATAAGTATAATTTGTTTGGATCATTTGTCGCTCCAGAAAGATTGATTATAATATTAAAAGACGGGTTCTTCCTGCTATCGCTAAAGATTGTTATATTAATTTGGTTTGTTTCCAGATAGTATTCATTTAGTTTTAGACAGAGTTTTTTTAATAGTTTTTCTATTTCATAGAGCAGTATTTTCTTGTCTAAAATAGGGTCAAGAAATTCTTTTTTTTTATTTACATTTACCGGAGTTATAATTTTTTTTAATCCAACTTCATCACTTGAGGTAATTTGATTTATCTTTTCAATCAAGACTCCTTCAAATCTATGTCTCAGCCCCTTCTTAGGCAATCTGATTAATTGTCCAATATTCTTAACTCCTAATCTTTCTAGACTAGCTACAGTTTCATTAGATTCACAAATCATCTTTACAGGAAGAGACTGTATTTTTTTTAACATCTTATTTTCTTCTAGAACTTTAGTGGAAGTATTGCGTTTTGAATTCAGGCAGATTAATTCTGATACATAAGGGTTTAGACTAGTAGCAATTTTAAAATCATAAGAATTTAAATTTTCGCTTTTAATTATTTTTTTTTTTATCTCTTGCTTTATTTTTTTAATTATATTGGACAAACCTTTTTTTAAGCGAATAACCTCGGATACCTCGATTAATATCATATTTTTAAAATTACTTTTGTAGACTTTTGGAGTTATCTCCGAAGCTATAGTAAAAATAGTTCTATATATATTTTCCTGATGAGATCGTTCTGGCGTGACGAGTGTATTTTCTTTTTCTAATATCAGATATGCGATCCAAATCATAATTTTTTTCTGGTAAAGATATATTTTTTTGGGAGAAGTTGGCAGATATGTCGATATCTATGGGTTTTAATTTTGTGGGGCCACGTCTCTTAATAATATCTAATTTAATTAAGGGATATCTCTGTGAATAAATTGCAATTCTTAAAGGAGATGGGGATGGATTTTTTTTTGCAGTTAATGACCTAAATATAAAGTTTAATCCACTACCTTTCTTAGCTAGGATCTGGACTTTTCTCAACTTTTCAAATGTACAAGGTTCTTTTATCCATGCTAATAAGGCTCCGAAGGAGTTATTTCTAATGCTTTGTTCAATTACCCAAAGTTTTTCTGTTACTTTATTTGTTTTTACAATTAATATTAGTTCTTCTGGAATCCCGAATGATTGGAATGTAGGAATATATGGCAGATAGGGTGGGGCAAGCATTATTAGGTATTTATTTTGAGAAGCTATTTTTTTTAGCGTTGGGATTAGAAACAACATTTCACTCGCTGTTGTTTCTCTGGATAGTATTTCTATTAGACAAGATTCCGGCCACCTTCCGTTGGGAAGTTCCACGTCTAAATTTTTGTAGCTGCTACTAATGTTTTGATGGTCGTCATTCTGGATTTTTTCCAGCTCTAAACCATTGAAACATTTAGCACTTACATCATCTTTTGAAATTTTTTTCATAATAATTTTTTCGTCAAGATTTTTTGAAAAACTATCTTTATAAGCCTGACTTTGAATTTCTTATAACTCCTACTCCAATGCCCTCTATAACAATTGGCTGTTTTTGGGTATCAATTTTTATTGTTTTAAAGTTAGGGTTTTCTGGTTCAAGAAAAACCATATTATTTTTCCTGAAAAATCGTTTGACTGTTACTTCTTCTTCTATTCTGGCTACTACTATTTTTCCGCTAATCTTCCTAAAGCAATCACCGGATATTTTTCTTACTATTAGCAAATCATCCTCAAGAATTCCAGCGTCTTTCATACTCATCCCTTTTACCCTCAGTAGATAATCTGGTTTTACGGGAAATAGAGAAGGGTCTATACCAAATTCTTCTTCCACATGCTCTTCTGCTAATATTGGTGCACCAGCAGCTACCCTTCCTATCAAAGGTAATGACAAGAAACCATAACCTTCTTTTTGAGATCTTTCCGATAAGTTAGAAAGTTTGATGCTACGTGAGGCCCCTGGAACCATAGATATAGCCCCTTTTTTCATCAGTGCCTTAAGGTGTTCTTCAGCTGCATTGGGAGACCTAAACCCTAATGCATTGCAAATCTCAGCTCTTGTTGGTGGAAACCCTTTTTTTTTGATGTAAGACGCAATCATACTCAAAATTTCCTGCTGTCTTGAAGTTAGAGCCTTCATAATTAGCCTCACATTTATACTGGATATATATACAGTATATTTTTTTTACTCTTTGTGCAAGTCTTTTTTAAATTACATTCTTTCGTAACTTGGTCCTCCTCCACCTTCAGGGGTTATCCAGTTGATATTTTGCGTTGGGTCTTTGATATCGCACGCTTTACAATGCAAGCAATTTTGAGCATTGATTTTCAATTCTTTAGCGGAGTGGATATCTTCAGTTGGTTGCCCCGCAGAGGAAACGTATTCATATACTGCGGCTGGGCAATATCTTATTTCTGGTCCCTTAAAATGAGGAAGGTTAATCCTGAATGGAGTTTCTTTGTTAGACAGTAGTAGGTGAACTGGTTGATCGTCACGATGGTTTGTACCTGAAAAGGGTAAGGAAGAAGTCCGGTCAAAAGATATTTTATTGTCAGGTTTAGAATATTCAATTTTCTTGAATTTTTTTGCATTTTCGAGAAGCAGATGATCTTCTTTTTTGTTTTTAAGATTGAGAAAAGATTGATTCGGAAAAAAGAGGTTTTCAATTTTAAACAAGACACCTCCTAAAAAAACCCCTTTATTCATAAGACCTTTGAAATTTTTGGCTTGTTTTAACTCATTATAAAGAGATGAATTGAAAAATTTTTCTTCATAATTTTCCAATAAATGACCGCTTTTACCCTGTAATTTTGTTTGTATGCATTCGGCGACAATGATTCCACTTTTTATAGCAGCGTGAGTACCCTTTATTTTCGCTGGGTTAAGAAAGCCAGCGTCACAACCAATCAGGGCGCCTCCTGGAAAATACAACTTGGGCAAACTAAATAAACCTCCCCCGGTAATTGTTCGCGCTCCGTAACCGACTCTTTTTCCGTTGATTAATAGCTTTTTAATTTTCGGGTGATTTTTTAGCTTTTGAAATTCCTCAAATGGAGAAAACCATGGATTTTTATAGTTCAAGCCGATAATAAGACCAAGTGAAATTTGCGAATTGTTCATATGATACAGAAAAGAACCACCGTATACACCTTTACTCAGGGGCCACCCAAAACCATGCCATACCTCTCCTGGTCGAGACAAATTCTCGGGTATTTTCCAAAGTTCTTTAATTCCAATGCTATAGCTCTGGGGGCTTGAATTATTGTCAAGGTTAAATTTTGCAATTAGTTTTTTTCCAAGGTGTCCTCTAGAACCCTCCGCAAAAAGATTAAATTTTGCTTTTATGTGAATTGGCGGGCTGTAATTTGCTGATTTTTCGCCATCCTTTAAAATCCCAAAGGAGCCAGTTTCAATGCCAATGACGGTGCCATTTGAATCAGTTAAAAAGTCTTTGGCAGGATAACCGGTAAAAATGTCGACACCTAAATTTTCAGCTATTTGTCCCATCCATTTGACTACCTCCGAAAGGCTCACTACAAAATGATTTTTGTTGCTTAGTGTATTTGGGAGTAAAAAATTTGGTATTTTTAGAGTACTTTTCTCAGTGAAATAGAAAAAGTTATCTTTCGTAACTGTAGTTACGATTGGAGAATTGGTTTTTCTCCAGTCTGGAATTAACTCATTTAGGCTGGTAACGTCTATTACAGCTCCAGATAAGGTGTGCCCACCGAGTCGAGAAGCTTTTTCGACTATACAAACCGAAATGTCCTGATTATTTTTACCTGCAAGTTGTTTCAATTTTATGGCGGCAGATAATCCAGAAGGTCCAGCCCCCACTATCAAGACATCATAACTAATTTCCTCTATTTCCATAAAATAATTATAAAACTGAATAAGTTAAGTAGACTGTATACAACATCAGGAATTCAAAAAAAATTTTCACTGAGAGCCCATCAGCTCTTTTATAATTAAATATGTAGAGATACTTTAGGGAAATTTGTGACCAAATTTATTTTTGTAACTGGGGGAGTTGTTTCTTCCTTAGGTAAAGGAATTGCCGCTGCCTCCCTAGGGGCCCTGCTTGAATCCAGGGGTATCAGGGTCACGCTTATAAAAATGGATCCGTATCTTAATATAGACCCCGGGACTATGAGTCCTTTTCAGCATGGGGAGGTCTTTGTTACGGAGGATGGGGCAGAGACAGATTTAGACTTAGGACATTATGAGAGATTCATAACAACTAAAATGAGTCGTATCAACAATTTTACCACTGGGCAAATATACGACTCGGTTATCCGGAAGGAGCGAAAAGGACAATATTTGGGTAAAACGGTTCAAGTAGTTCCACATATTACTAATGAGATACAGGATTTTATTCTCAGAGGAGCCAGAATTGGAGCTGACAACGAGGCAGAGGTCGCTATCGTAGAAGTGGGTGGAACGGTAGGAGATATAGAATCCCTTCCATTTTTAGAAGCTATTCGTCAGATGGGGCTCAAGCAAGGAGCATTTATGACTTGTTATGTCCATTTAACTTTAGTGCCTTTTTTACCCTCAGCGGGTGAGCTAAAAACTAAACCGACGCAACATTCTGTGCAGAGACTGAGAGAAATAGGAATTCTTCCTAACTTGATCTTATGTCGTGCAGATAGACCTATTCCAGACGACGAAAGAGAAAAAATTTCACTTTTTTGCAATGTCCAAAAAGGGGCTGTAGTTTCTGTTTTCGATGTGGACTCAATTTACAGAATACCGAGAATTCTTTTTGAGCAAGGCGTCGACGATGTGATTTGTGATGCTCTGAAGTTGTCTCTCCCGACCGCTAACCTGTCTGTTTGGGATGAACTTTTGACCAAAGTATCAAACACTTCAAAAGTGGTTAGAATCGCAATGGTAGGAAAATATGTGGATTTAAAGGAATCCTACAAATCCCTTACTGAAGCATTGAATCATGCTGGGATCCATTGTGGGACAAAAGTCTCGTTAGAATATTTCGACTCGGAAGTTTTAGAGTCGATCGGATTAGAGAAATTAGTAGATTTCGATGCAATCTTGGTTCCAGGAGGGTTCGGTGGAAGGGGAATTGAGGGAAAAATCAAAGCAATTGAATATGCGCGCGTGAATAAAGTGCCGTTTTTAGGTATTTGTTTAGGGATGCAGCTGGCAGTGGTTGAATTTGCAAGAAACGTCTCAAACATGAGTAAGGCTAATTCAACAGAATTTGATATGCTAACTCCATACCCTGTCGTTGCTTTGATAAGTGAATGGACTGCGACTGATGGTAGCATCGAAAAAAGGAATCTATCCTCAGAGAAAGGGGGTACAATGCGACTAGGTAATCAAGTGGTACGAATCTCTGGAGGAACACTGGCGAATAAAATTTATGGAAATGTGACTGTGGAGAGGCACCGACATCGTTATGAATTTAATAATGTTTTAAGGAATTCCTTACAAAAGTCTGGTCTTGTTTGTAGTGGGGAGACGGAGAAAGAGTCATTAGTTGAAATAGTCGAACTCCCTAACTCAGAACATCCTTGGTTTTTGGGAGTTCAGTTTCATCCGGAGTTCAATTCCAACCCTAGAGAAGGTCATCCTTTATTTATCGAATTCATCAAAGCTGGAACAATAAAATCAGAGGAAAAGTTTTCGGATAAGAAAATTGGTACAGAAGCTGTTTCGAAAGGAAAACATGAAACTTCTAGATTATGAAATCGGAGGTAGTAAGCCTCTCCTCTTGATCGCAGGACCTTGTGTCGTAGAGTCCGAACAGCTACAGGTTGATACAGCTGGGTTTTTAAAGGAAATAACAGCAAAATTGCAAATACCCTTTATTTTTAAGTCCAGTTACGATAAGGCAAATCGGTCATCGATAAACTCATTTCGTGGGCCCGGAATAGAAGAGGGATTACGCATTTTGTCCGTTGTAAAAAATCAAGTCGAAGTCCCTATCTTGACAGATATTCATGAAGTCGATGAGCTAAAATTAGTTACTCCGGTGGTGGATGTGTTACAGACACCAGCCTTTTTGTGTCGTCAGACTAATTTCATTTCAAGTGTAGCGGCATCTGGGAAACCGGTAAACTTAAAAAAGGGACAATTTCTTTCGCCCGGAGAGATGATTAATGTTGTTAAGAAGGCAGTTTCAGCGGCGCGCGATGCTGGCGTAGAGGAGGACAATTTTATGGTTTGTGAGAGAGGTACCTCATTTGGTTATAACAACTTGGTAAGTGATATGCGAAGCCTTGAAATTATGAAAAAAACAAAGTGCCCCGTCATTTTTGATGCCACGCACTCGGTACAGCTTCCTGGTGGTCTAGGTTCATCATCGGGTGGTCAAAGGGAATTTGTTCCAATTCTTGCTCGAGCGGCAGTTGCTGTTGGTGTAGCAGGTGTTTTTATGGAGACACATCCTAATCCAGATAAAGCTCTTTCAGATGGTCCTAATGCAATTCCGCTTGCCATGCTTGAAAATCTTTTAGAGGAGATTTGCGAAATTGATAGAATAGTAAAAAAACAAGAATTTTTGAGAGCATAGAGATTTTGTGTTGCAGAAAAGAGGAGTTTAATGGGTACAATAACCGATGTGTTTGCGAGGGAAATAATTGACAGTAGAGGAAATCCTACGGTTGAATGTGACGTCGTTTTGGAATCTGGCACAGTGGGTCGAGCATCAGTTCCTAGTGGAGCTTCTACTGGAAAAGCGGAAGCTGTTGAAATTAGAGATCAGGATGAGAGATTTTGCGGCAAAGGTGTGCTAGGGGCAGTTGAGAATATTCGAAATGAAATTGCGGAGTGTATTTTGGGGCTGGACGCCGAAAGGCAATCCGAAATTGATCGACAGCTCATTTTACTTGATGGAACAGAAGATAAATCAAGACTGGGAGCGAATACGATCCTCGCTGTTTCTTTGGCAATAGCCAAGGCCTCCGCTTTAAATATGAAGGTTCCGCTTTTCAGGTATATCGGGGGGACCGTTGCAAACGCTCTGCCTGTGCCAATGATGAACGTAATAAACGGGGGGGCTCACGCAAATAATAATCTGGACATTCAAGAATTGATGATAGTTCCGCATGGTTTCAACTCGTTTCGGGAGTCGCTCAGATGTGGTTGTGAAATTTTTCAGGCGTTGAAGACAATACTTACAAAAAAAGAGCTTTCTTCCGCAGTTGGCGATGAGGGAGGATTCAGTCCGTCGCTTAGTAATCATGAAGAGGCTTTGGACCTGATTATTGAGGCTATTGAATTAGCCGGTTATCAACCTGAAGAGGAAGTCAGTTTAGCTCTCGACTGTGCTAGTTCAGAATTCTACAGAGATGGGAAGTATTATTTACGAGGCGGAGAGGAGAGCCTGAACGCCGATGAGTTTATATTTTTTCTTGAATCACTATGTAACCGTTATCCGATTGTATCCATAGAGGATGGAATCGCTGAAGAAGACTGGAGTGGATGGGAAAAACTGACCAAAAAATTGGGGGATAAAATCCAGTTAGTCGGTGATGATTTATTTGTTACAAATACCAACTTATTGCAAAAAGGAATTGATCAAAATATTGCGAACTCAATTCTAATAAAAATAAATCAAATCGGAACGTTATCTGAAACGCTAGCGGCCATAGAGCTTGCAAAAAGAAATTTTTATTCTACAATTGTTTCCCATCGTTCGGGAGAAACAGAAGATGTATCGATATCAGACATTGCTGTCGGAACGAACGCGTATCAAATAAAAACGGGTTCCTTGTCGAGAAGTGAAAGAGTTTGCAAATATAACCAACTTTTACGAATTGAAGAAGACTTAGGCCAGGATGCCAAGTTTTTGGGAAGAAAGGTCTTCAGTTAATATCCTAATCAGTTGAAAAGGAGCGGTTTGATGAAAATAAGGAGAACTTCTTCATTTGGGACAGTGGCTCTCGTTTTTTCACTTGTGACAATTCAGCTGATTTTGTGGTTTGGTGAGGGAGGTTGGGTAAATACGATAGCAAAAAAGAAGAATTTTGTTGAATTGGAAAAAGCTGTTCAGGATGATGAAGAGATACTGTTAAAACTCAAAGCAGAGGTTACAGATTTGCAACAAGGGCACCAATCAATTGAGGAAAGGGCTCGTTTTCAACATGGAATGTTAGAAAAAGGGGAATTGTTTATACAGTTACACCACTAACCGTGAGAGGTTTGACTAAGTTCCTTATTTTTTATAAAAAAAGTTCTACCACAAAATTCGCATATTACTTTTAACGGATGGTTTGGCTTACTTTCAGATAAAAATTCGGATTTATAAAATTGTCTAATTGATGTAACTATTTTTTCTCTTTTACAACCACAACGGAAGACTGGAAGAAAATTTTTCGTTCGTATTAGCTTATCCTTTCGATACTTTTCTAGCAATAAAATGTCAAGGTTCTTACCCATTATTTCTCTTGTAGTGATCTGCTTTAAACTATGTATCATCGATTTCCAGTCTGATTTTCGGTCTACTTCAGACTCTTCTGGAAGAGCTTGAAGTAGAATTCCTTTGACGACATCATTTTCAACAAAAATTCTCAGCCATGATTTGATCTGTTCCGAATTATTCAGGTAATGTTCTAGTGAAAAATCAACACCACGATTATTTATTTGTACAATTCCTTGATATGTATTTACCGATTTTTCCAAAGATTTTATACTAGCTACAAACAACCCTCCACCATTTGGTTCGACTAGTTCTTTAAATGAATATAATACTTGTTTTTCCCTCGCGTATTTTTTCAGATTCTCTTTAACTATACTTCTAAATTGTCCTTTGTAATTACATTCAGAAACTGCTAATGATATAGGCCCTTTACCGTGTATCTGTAAGATAACAGACCCTTTATGCTTCAAAGATGAGCTGAGTAAAATATTAGCTACAGCGAGTTCACCCAATAATCGCAAAGACTCAGGCTGCAGATATTCTTTTGGTTGTTTGAAATTTTGGGAATCTAGACCTAACTCAACGTAAGACAATTTAGCTGATTTTTCGACGAACAGAAAAGTAGAACTCTTATTTAATTCGGTTGTTTTCATTAAAACTAGGCTTATTTTTTCCTATAACTGTTATTGATATTAAGATATCAAAAAAATTACTCTAACTACGTGATATATTATGTCAATCTTGACAAATTTTACAAAATCGTAACAGCAATGAAAATTTTACAAGATCTAAATGTAGACCTACATACCCATTCAACTGCCTCGGATGGCTCTATAACCCCTTCTCAATTAGTCAATAGGGCTATTGAAAATGGAGTTGATATTTTAGCTTTGACTGATCATGACACTGTGAACGGTATTCCGGAAGGACTTGAAACGGCTAGTGGAACAGATTTAACTTTCATTCCAGGAGTAGAAGTATCAACAATGTGGGGGGGCAGTTGTATCCATGTTTTGGGACTGGATGTCCAGTTGAATAACGTTGAACTTAAAAAGGCATTGTCGCTGATTCAAAAAGGAAGATTTGAAAGAGCTGAACGAATCAATTTGGCTTTAATAAAAGCTGGCCTTCCATCCATTCTGGAACATGCTTTATCGATTGCAGGGAGTAAGGGACAGATCGGAAGAGTGCATTTCGCTCGCGCGATGATTCAGAAGAATCTTTGCGAGGATATTCGTGATGTTTTTTCTCGTTATCTTGTGAAAGGAAAGCCGGGTTTCGTCGCGCACGAGTGGCCTTCACTAAAAACGGTAATAAACCTTATACTGAAAGCTAACGGCCTTCCTGTAATAGCTCACCCTGCTAGATATAAATTACCAAACAATTGGCTGACCTATTTGTTAGAAGAATTTGCTTCTTTGGGCGGTATAGGAATTGAAGTTGCTACGGGAAGCCACAGTTTGGCTGACATTGAAAGGTTTAAAAAAATCTCAATTGAATACGACTTTAAAGCGTCTAGAGGAAGTGACTTTCATTCTCCCTCGGAGAGTCGGTATGATGTTGGAAGGGCACCGTATCTGCCAGATTGCCTTTTACCAATTTGGGCAAGTATTGGATTACGAGGGTAAGCCATGAATGAAAATCAAAGGGTAACGCAATTGAGATTTACAGTGTTGTCGGATGTAGGATGTTACTTCGTAGCGTTTGAGACTTTTTTAGATCCTCAGTTAGCCGACGAGTGTATATCCCTTGTTGACGATTGGTATCTAAAAGCGACACACTGCGAAAACTTCAGGCGATGGAATAATAGTGTCGTTGATGATATCGTTTTCGATGGATGTGAAAAAGCTAAACAATTAGGAAAAAATACCATGAGAGATATGAGAGAATATAGGGAAATAGGGCAAAAATAGGGGTATGAAAAAAATTACAGGCAGCATTGTCGCTATCGTCACTCCAATGCATAATGATTGCAGTTTGGACCGCACTTCCTTAAATAAATTAATTGAATGGCACATTCAAGCAGGGACTGATGGCATTGTAGTTGTTGGGACCACTGGAGAGTCTCCAACTGTCGACTTTGATGAACACATTGAATTGATTAAATTTGCCACTGAGATTGTTGATGGAAGAGTTGCAGTTTTTGCTGGAACGGGAGCCAACTCAACCGACGAGGCGATTTCATTAACCAAGGAGGCTGAACAGATTGGAGTAGATGCCTCTCTACAAGTCACCCCGTACTATAACAAGCCAAGTCAACGAGGAATAATTGAGCATTTTTCCAAAATCGCTGATGCTACAAGCCTGCCGATTATCCTATATAATGTTCCAGGTAGAACAGTAGCCGATTTGAACAATGAATCTGTAAAGGAGCTATCAAGACACAGTAACATCATCGGGATTAAAGATGCTACGGGGGATCTTAACAGGGGGCAGTGGTTAATTAAGGAGCTTAGCAATAATTTTAAAATATACAGCGGGGACGATCCCACTGCGGCGGCACTGATGTTTTGTGGAGCAAGTGGAAATATCTCGGTTACTGCAAACATTTTCCCTAAGACAATGTCCTTGATGTGTCGAGCAGCAATGGAAGGGAATGTAGAGGAAGCAAACAGACTCAATCAACTTCTGTTACCGGTTCATAAGGCGCTGTTCATGGAATCTAATCCAGTTCCAGTGAAGTGGCTGTTATATAAAATTGGTTTAATAAATTGGGGAGTTAGGTCTCCTTTGAGCGAACCCTCTCGGGAAACTAAAAATGTTTTGGACAAAATGCTACCCTTGTTCGAGGAAGTAGAAGCAGAATTTGTCAGAATTTAAGGAGCAGATAAGTGGCTGTTGCTAGGAGGTTTTGGTATTTAAAAATAAAAAGGTCGGTCCTAATGACAATATTTATTTTTTCACCGATAATTTTTGCCGGATGCTCCCTTTTTGATCAAAGTGATACGTCGAACCAATCCGTTGCCAGCAGTACGCCAACCAACTCTCTTGAAATGCCTCCAAACTTAATAAAGCCCACTGCTGATAATAGGTATAATTTACCCGCATCGGGGGAGGCAAAGTTATCAGACTTTAGCGCTCTGGGCGATGTTAAGACAATTGATTCAGATTCGAGACTTTTACCTGTAGAGACGGATGCTTATTTGGTTAATTACGGTGGGTTTAAAGTCTTAGTTATCGAAAGGAGTCCTGAGGAAGTATGGAGTTTGCTGAAGAGTTTCTGGGTACAAAATGGTTTCGAGATTGAAAAAGAAATTCCTGAGACTGGATTCATTGAAACCAATTGGGTGGAAAGTAGAGAAAAGGTATCGGACGGGTTGATACGCAACACACTAAGTAGAATTTTTGATGGGCTTTATGATACCGGAGAAAGAGATAAGTTTAGAATAAGGGTTGAAAGGACGAACGCAGGTTTTTCAGAAATTTCAGTTGTTCATAAAGGGTTAATCCAAGTCGCGTCTGATGACAGATTCGATCCTACAGTCGTTTGGGTAAATAAAGATTCGGATCAACAGTTAGAGGAGTTGTATCTTAGGAAGATAATTACTTTTATCTCGGCTAAAGGCGAACAAGATAGTGATTCGATTAAGATTGTTAAGAACTCTTCCTCTTCGCTCAAAGGAGATGGCAACAATAATTTTATTGAGTTAGATTTGAATTTTGATGCTGCATGGAAGTCGGTGGGACTTATTTTAGATCGACTGGATTTTGAAGTTGAAGAACGGTCTAAACCGAAAGGTACTTACTTAATTCGGTACAAAAAACTTGAAGAGGAAAAAAAAGAGAAAGGCTTTTTAGCTAAAATATTTTCCTCGGACAAGAAGCGGGTAGATATGAATGTTTACAGGATTGAAATAAAAAATTTTGAAAATATTTCAAAAATTTTTGTATTTGATTTTGAAACTAATAAGCGAAGTAAAAGTAGCCAAAATATATTGGCAGTAATTCATGAACAATTGAATCAGTGAGATTCTGTTGTTTAGCGAGCGGTAGCGAGGGCAATTCTACGTTAGTAGAATCTATCAGCAACGGAATAGCGCAGCGTATTCTGATAGACTGTGGTTTGAGTTTATCTTTGTTGAAGGAAAAGCTTTTTAGTCGAGGACTTTCCCCAAGGGATATCAACGGTGTATTCGTTACCCACGAGCACCAGGATCATTGTAAAGGAATAGTGCCCCTCGTAAAGTCTGTAGAAGTTCCAGTTTTTATGACTTACGGAACATTTTTAGCGAATAGAGAAATACGGAAAAACCTTAGCCCAGTTTTTCTATCGCCCTTTAAAGGGATTAAATTCAAGGGACTAGAAGTCAATCCTATTCCCGTACCACATGATGCAAGGGAGTCGGTGGCCTTAAAAGTCGAAGATAGCAGTTTTAAACTCGGGGTTCTGACAGATGTCGGAACCATCACAAAAAACATCAGGGATGCGTTAGATGATGTAGACGCATTGATTCTAGAGTTCAATTATGACGACAGTTTATTAAGTAAATCCAAATACCCGGAGGCGCTAAAAAGAAGGATATCGTCTAGGCAGGGACACTTATCAAATTCATCTGCACTCAAATTTGCAGAAAATTTTTTACAGCGAAAAAGAAAAGCGCTGGTGGCTGCGCACCTGAGCAGTAGAAATAATTCCCATAATGTTGTTACTAATCTACTCAACAAATTATGTTGTGAAAAGGAGATAGTCTTACTAATAGCAGACCAGAATGATGGTACACCATGGATTAATCTAGATTAGTCTTGTCATTTTTTACTACGATTTCCGAAAAAATTGTTTTAGTGCTTGCGTAATAGGAGCAGTGCGCAATACTCATTATCAATAGACTGACAGGAATAAAAAGAATGAACAATGCTCCTTGATTGAGTCTAAAAGTACTGATAAGTAGTGCTAGGGCGACCGAGATAGCTAGCAAAATAATTACCCATGTCAGCAAGTAAGTTAGAAAACTTTTCCAATTTAGTAAAACGGCAAAAAATGAGTAGAACATTGCTTTTGTTGAATTTAAGTCGCCCCATACAACCAATTGAGGAGCAAACCAAAAGATCATTTGTATAGGGATGTAAAGTATCAATATCCCAATTATTTTAAAATTAATAAAATTCTCCCGTGGTGTTTCATTTGTAATCGTCAAATCAGGTGTGCTAACTAATTCGGCAACAGTTTGTTCATTCAAAAGTGTGATCAGCATGAATATTGAAAAAAGAAAACCGCAATAATAAAACCCTAAAAGTATAAGATCAAACTTTTTTGACCCGGTAAAACCAGAAATTATGATCCTAGGAGGAACTATCTGATTATCATCTACAGCTTTAGCTAGACATATGAAACCAAAAGCGATTCCTGGTGATATTATCAATGATACAATTAAGCCAATCACAGGAATGAGGCCAAATAGAAACATCGCGGTCCAATAAGCTAATAAAGCTAGAATCCAAATCAGTGGTTGTTTTTTGAATATTTGAAAACCTTTTAATAGCCAGGATCTTCCCTCTAATAAATCCACAACCTTAGGCTGAATTTTATTCATTTGCATAATTTTTCTCGCCTCTTCTCTTTTTCAATATAATTTCGAAATGCTCAGGATTTTTAGGACTTAATAAAGATGCTTCCCTAGGTTGATACCAGTCAAATAATCTAGAAATCCAAAATCTTAAAGCGGCTCCTCTCAACATCATTGGCAGCGCTTTTCTTTCGGGATTTGTAAGTTGTCTGATGCTTTCGTAACCGTTAACTAATTCATTAAAGTGGCTTTTTTTGAAACTACCGAATGTGCTATGTTCTGTGGATATAGCCCAATCATTTAATGTGACAGCTAAGTCATAGCAAAGAGCATCAATTCCCGCAAAATAAAAATCTATCAAACCGTTCAACCTATATTTAGTTGACGAATTTTTTTTGATTTTCGATTCTTGTACGCTTAAGGAATCTTTGTAGAAAAGAACATTGTCCTTAAATAGATCACCATGGACCATTGCCTTGGGCAGTATCTTGAATAACTTTGATTGTCTGAATAAAGTTTGCATTTTAATTTCTGACGATATTAACTTTTTTTGATTCTCCGACATAAACTGATGAATTTGCAAAAATGTGGTTTTCCACCATTCAAAACCACGGCAGTTTGGCTTGCCATTCTCAAATTCACATGCATCCAGGTGAGTTTGAGCTAACGCTTGACCCACCTGGTAGCAATTTTCAGATGTAGGTTTTTCTATAGCAAATCCCTCTAACTTGGTTACCAGCGTTGCTGGCTTTCCCTTCAATGTTTTTGTTATCTCATTGGATTTACTTATAATTGGCGCTGGACAAAGGGTTTTTCGGTTTGATAAAAAAAGCATAAATTCAAGATAAAATTTAGCCTCTTTTGGGGATAGCTTTTCAAAAATTGTCAACACATAGTTCCCACTTGACGTATAAACAAAATAATTTGTATTTTCTATACCTGCCTGAATCCCCTCAAATCCTGACAAACTGCCTAAATTGTAGTTTTTTAGAAAATCTTCAAGTTCGGAGTGAGATATTTTTGAAAATACGGCCATAATAAAGTATTGTCTTGTTTGTTTTGAGTTTATTGTAAATCGGGAAATTAATGGAAAAAAGTGGAAAAAAAATGACGTCTCACGAGATAAAAAACTTATTTTTAAAGTTTTTTATCGAAAAAGGTCACTCTCATGTCCCGAGTTCCGCGATAGTCCCGAGGAATGATAAAAGTTTACTTTTCACAAATAGCGGGATGGTTCAGTTTAAAGATGAATTTCTTGGCGTTAAACAACCTCCCAACCCAAAGGTCGTAACTTGCCAGAATTGTTTGAGGGCAGGAGGAAAACATAATGATCTTGAGAACGTTGGTTATACAGCACGCCACCATACTTTTTTCCAAATGTTAGGTAATTTTTCGTTTGGAGACTACTTCAAAGAAACTGCGATCACCTTTGCCTGGGAACTTTTGACAGAGGTTTATGAGTTAGATGAAAGGAATTTAATCGTTACTGTTTACGATGATGATGAGGAAACTTATAGAATTTGGAGGAGAAAAATTGGGATTTCGGATTCACACATTCTGCAAATCGGAGACAATAAAGGGGGAAAGTATGCGAGCGATAACTTCTGGCAAATGGCAGAAACTGGACCCTGTGGCCCTTGCACAGAAATTTTTTTCGACTACGGACCGAGTGTAGAAGGGGGTTTACCGGGAACAGAAAATGAAGGGGATAGGTTTGTAGAAATCTGGAATCTTGTGTTCATGCAGTTCTATAAAGATACCAAAGGAAAAGTTTCAAAGTTGCCTGTTCGGTGTGTGGATACTGGAATGGGACTTGAGAGAATTTCTGCGGTGCTTCAAGGTGTAACTAATAATTACCAAATAGATACCTTTAGTTTCTTGATGGCTGGAGCTGCGAAAGTATTGAAAGTTGAAGAATTCAACTCCGTTTCATTAAAGGTAATATCGGATCACATACGGGCAATCTTTTTTTTATTACGAGAAGGTATAAACCCAGGTAATGAGGGCAGAGGCTATGTACTCAGAAGAATAATTAGGAGGGCAGTGAGATATGCATATAAGTGTGAGATAAGAGAGCCATTTCTGGCCCGTATGGTAGATGTACTTGTTAAAGACTTTACCGAGCCTATTAATAAAGAGGAGATTGAATCGATAAAATCGAAAATAACCTCAGAGGAAGAAAAATTCAGTATGACTTTCTTCCGAGGTATGGAAATTCTTTCGGAAAAAATAAGGAAAACTAATAGTGACGTTCTAAGCGGCTCTACCGCTTTTCTGCTTTACGATACTTATGGTTTTCCTATTGACCTAACAGTGGATATTTGTAAAGAGAAAAGAATTAAGGTCAATATTGAAGAATTTAATTTATTTATGAAAGAACAGAAAGAACGATCTAAAGATAAGAATCAGTTTCAACGCGTCGTCAAGATAAATGAGCCAAATTTACAAACTGAATTCATTGGGTATACAATGCCATCCTTTCATTCTGAAATATTAGGAATATTTAGAGACGATGAGAAAATAGCAGAGTTAAAAGAAGGGGAGAGAGCTTATTTAGTTCTTGAAAAATCATGCTTTTATGCTGAGTCTGGGGGACAAATTGGCGATAGTGGGGTAATCACCTCATCCTCTGGACAAGTTTCTGTAGTTGATACAAAAAAATTTAATAGAATGATTTTGCATGAATGCATAGTTGAGAAAGGAATATTGAGATCAGAACAAAGTGTTTCAGGTTGTATTGACGAGTTAAAAAGGGATATGGTCATGCGCAATCATTCCGCTACTCACTTGCTTCACTTTGCTTTGAGGAGTGTCCTAGGTGATCACGTGGTACAGAGAGGTTCACTTGTTTCAGATGAGAAAACCCGCTTTGACTTCTCGCACGATTTCCGACTGGATGCTCAGGAAATAACTGCCATAGAGCAAATCGTGAATGAAATTATTAAAGAGAATCATAAGACTGAGATAAAAAATATGGATTATTCTGAGGCTGTTGATTATGGTGCCATAGCTCTCTTTGGGGAAAAATACGGGGACCGTGTTAGAGTGCTAAAAATTGGACCTTCTATTGAGTTATGTGGAGGGACTCATGTGTCGCGAACAGGTGATTTAGGATTCTTCAAAATTATCTCAGAGGGAAGCGTTTCGAGTGGAGTGCGTAGAATCGAGGCTGTTTCCGGAAAGGTTGCGGAGGAATATGTGGTCTCTTTGGAAAAAACCCTGCGCAAAACATCAGAAATGTTAAATGTACCCTCTAATAAAGTAATTGAAAGAGTGAAACAGCTAAGCGATGAGCTAAATCTTAGAGAAAAAGAGATAAGGTTTTTAAAGTCCGAACGAGTTGAAACTCAGAAAATTTCGATACTTAGAAAACTTGATGGTATGGAGGAACCAAAAATTTTGGTAATGATTGTTAACGCAGCGAATGCTTCTGATTTAAGAGATATTACAGATGAGATAAAATCTCAATTCAAAAATTTCGCTGTTGTTTTAGGTACAGTCAATGACGGGAAGGTATTTCTTGTTTCGAGGGTTTCGAAGACATTAGTTGATGAAGTATCCGCCAAAGAGGTATTGGAATTATCAGCAGAAAAAATTGGTGGGAAAGGTGGAGGAAGAGTGGATTTTGCCCAGGCTGGAGGGAATATGGTTAAGAACTTAGATTTAGCCCTTAAACAGGCCAACCAATATTTTATTCATAGGCTTAAGAAAAACTTATGAAAGATAAGAAAGTAATTGAAAACTTAGATTTGAGCGGATTAAATTGCCCGCTCCCTGTCCTAAAAACCAAAAAAAAACTCTCTTCGATGAGCTCAGGTGGAAGGTTATTTGTCATCTGCACAGATCAGGGCTCTTTTGATGACTTTAAATATTATTGTGATTATTCTGGTCACAAATTAGTTTCTAGAGAGCGAAAAGAAGATAAAATTTGCTTTCTCATTGAGAGGAAATAGCCTATTTTTTTGCGTCTGTAGCGACTGTAAATGCATCTGAGAAAAAGTTCTTTTCTCCTAACTGTGAATTTTTGGTTAGGTCATCAAATGCTGCACTTACCATTAAGGGGGAGCCGCAGGCGTATACGGCATATTCCTCAAGAGAGCTATAATCCTCCATTAAGGCATGATGAACAAAACCAGTCCTTCCTTTCCAGTTATCTTCAATGGTGGCCTCACTTACGACTGGTATATAAGAAAAGTTTTGAATTTGTTCTGACCAGTTCTCAATTGTTTTTGTTAAATAGAGGTCCTTAGGTTTTCTAACACCCCAGAAAAGAGCGATATTATATTGCGCGTTATCTAGTAAAAGCCCTTCAACAATTGCTTTTATGGGACCAATTCCTGTACCACTTGCTAAGAAAATAATCTTTTTTTTGATATTTTTCCTGAAATAAAATGTTCCTAGAGGTCCTTCTAGTCTAAATATTTTTTTCTCTACAACTTTGACTTTTCCATCATTTTGAAAGCCGAACAAAGGATCAGTAAAAAGTCCACCAGGATTATGTTTTATGTGAAGTTCAATTACATTATCATCATTAGGAGCGTTGGCAATGGAGTAACTACGCCGCTTCCCATCTTCTAAAAGAAGATCAATATACTGACCTGGCAAAAATGAAAACTTTTGATTTCCGGGCAGCTTAAGCCACACTATCGCGATATCATCGGACACATTTTTTACATTCTCGACTTTACAATACATTTTCTGCTTGATATTCCTTTGATATTGATAAAACGTTCGCCGTTATTTCTAAATTAGTGAGAGGTCTGGCAGTACATAAAAGCAACAATTGATTATATACATTTATCAGGGCTCTTTTGATGACTTTAAATATTATTGTGATTATTCTGGTCACAAATTAGTTTCTAGAGAGCGAAAAGAAGATA
>MDTG01191132.1_pt1 | contig 44837 bp, 26 predicted proteins | sample 811421 | NCBI WGS metagenome assembly MDTG01 (sample SAMN05326645, study PRJNA326480) | marine metagenome | isolation source: seawater | place: Pacific Ocean: South East | collected 2011 | reverse complement strand
GTGTGTGTGTGTATAAGTGTACCACTGTAAATAAACGGCTATGAATAATGTACTCTTATGTGCGTGTTTCTTTGTCTTTGTCTCTTTAGGCCGCCCCACCCGTTGCCGCTCCGGCACTGGACAAAATAATACCAACGATCAAACCGTACAAAGCCAACGCTTCGCAAAAAATCAACATCAAAACCATACCGACAAACAATTTCGGTTGCTGCGCGTTCGCTCTGACCCCGGCATCGCCGATAATACCAATCGCCATACCCGCAGCCAAACCGGACAAGCCACACGCTAAGCCCGATGATAAGTGGGCGTATCCTTGGAACAAAGTGTACCCGTTCGGAGTGATGTTCGTGGAGATGATAACGGCGATGATCAAACCGTAAATACCCAGAACGCCCGCCATGACTACCGGAAGAATGGATTTCATCACGAGCTCTGTTTACGCGCGAATAAAAACAAGAAGAAGACAAAGAGAAAACGGTCAGTTGTTGCCTTTACCCGTACACACGCATCAAAAGGCAAAGAATAAACCAAATGAGAACAAAAATGTATCGTGTCTACCGACATCGATACGCGATGCGGTTCTCGCTTCGAAACGCCGCCGCCGCGCGCGTACCTGGTCGCATCACCCCCATGCTCGCGATCCCGACTCCAGATTTTGCCGTCCCGTACGCCGCGCCGACGCACGAAAACACCAACGCGGACGCCGCGCCCATAAACCCAAAGAACGGTGCCACTGCATCTCCCGAGTCATCCGTCGATTCCGCGGACACGCGCGTCGCGAGCGAGGCGAGCGCGACGGCAAAGAGCATCGTCATCGAGGAGGAGATCCCTTTTTTCATTTGGCCACAGTGGTGTTTTGTCGCGAAGAAGAACTTTTCTTCTTCTTCTTCCTCGTCGTCGTCGTCGTCGTCGCGAACCGATCGAAGACTTTTTTCCTTCCGCCTTCTTCTCTTCGAAAAAAAGGAAACGTCGTCAAAGTCGTCGTCGTCCCCTGGTGGTGGTGGTGTCTTCTTTGTCTTCTTCTGGAGTCTTCTTTGGAAAAGGACGGAGAAGGACACGCTTCAAGTTTGGATGATGCGGCTCAAAAGCTCTCAAAGAGAGGAAAAACGCCCTTCTTTTTTTTTCTTCTTTTTTTTCTAAAACCCTAAATATTGTTGAGAAAAAGAACTAATAAGTGGGAACGACTTTATTAGACTTGTCTCTTAAAAAATGCATCTATTCGCTTTGATGTCTTCTTTCCCGCATCCGTAAACCCAACAAACAAAGCCACGCGGGGCGTGTTTCTTTCGACGTCGCGACGACGACGACGACGACGACCACCGTCTTCTCTCCCGCTCCCATATTATTCCTGGCGTCTCTTCTGACCCGCACGAGCACCACGCCAAGAAGAGTCGTCGCATTGGAAGAAGAATCAGAAAAGGTGTTTTGTCGAGAAACGGCATCGATGACGAGAATTCTGGAGCCAACGTCGAGGCTCCCTGGAGGAGGACGACGCGGCGTGGAAGACGGGTCGACGGCGTCGAGGACAAAGGGACGGATGGGGTGGTCTTGCCTCGACGGAGCGCGCGCGAAGAACGATGGGAAGAAAGCGTTCGTCGTCCGAGGCGTCGATAGGAAATCGTTTGAGATTCTCACGCTTGCGATTGGGCATTGGAAAAAGGGGAAAATGACGAGACTCGCGATGAGTCCGAAAGCGTTGTGCGACGACGACGATGACGACGACGGGGGAAAGAAAGACGAGGGAACGATCCTCCAATGTGCGATAAACAAAGATGGAGATGCGATTGCAGTTACGAATGGATACATTTTAGTAACGTACCATCGAGTGTCGACTCGATTGGAGGAAGAAGAGGAAAAGGAGAAGGACTTCGGTTTATTCGATGATGATGACGACGATGTTGATCATAACACAAATGTCGACGCGTGGGTAGAAACCGAGTCGATTGTACTCGAGCGCGATAATGAATGTGATGTGGTTCGTGCAATCACGTGGAGTAAACGAAGCGATGAAATTGCGATTGTTTACGCGAATTCATCTTCGGCGCGTCGACGAATCGTGCGTATTGAACACGTTTGGAATGAAGAGGATCAGAAGAGTTTACGTAGCCAAAGAAAATCGGATTTGACGTTTGACGCGGAAAGTATTCAGAGTGCAACAAAAGTGCGATGCGGCGATACTGTATTTGCGTCGAATTCTGAAGAAGACGTTTTTGTGTTTTTTGGTACAACTGCCGTACGAGTCGCGCACCCGAAAGGGAGCATCGTGCTCGACTTTCTCGTCTTGGAGGATAGCAAAATGGTCGACGAGGTGAACAAAACATCGCGTTCTGTGGCGGTAATTGCCACTTTAGCATCTGATAATTGCGTACGTTTTTGGAACGTCAGATGTATAACAAACGACGACAACGACAACGACGACGGATCAACCTCGTCGAAAACTACGTCTTCTCTCAAAGTGTGCGTTACGAATAACGAATCAACGACGGATGGAAGTAACGATTTCGTATCGTTTGACGTGCACGGAGATTTTCTTCTTATATTAGATGCGAACGGATTTGCCACGACCTGGTTGTTATCAAACGTACGAGATGATAGTAATACTCGAATTGCAAAAGTCACTCGTGTTCGACGACGGTTCTCGATGTTTAATGCTCCATTTTGTAACCAAATTCCCATTTCGGTGATGGCAAAATGTACTCTCATTGAATCTCAAAATCGAGTCGCCGTGGAAGCGATTGCGTATGATAATGAACGCATCGAACGTTCGTATGGAACGTCCAAATCATCTGTTTCGACGTTTATTTCAAGCGGACACTCTTGCGCATTGAACAAAATCGAGACAAATTCCAAGGCGGATAAAATCGGGACGCTAGACATGTCCGGCAAATTGAAGTTCTGGTCGTCTAGCAGCAATGCGAGCTGGACTTCTTTAGGTAGGGCAGTAGAAAATGTAGAATCGTTCGCCTGGTCGAATTCGGACGAGAATGTCTTGTTCGTTTTGCGTCGTTCGAATAGCAGTGGCAGTGGAGACGAGCCGCTCGTGCGCATTGTCGTCACAGACGAGAATGTTTTTTCATTGTCTTCAATAACGCTTCAAAATCATGATCCAAGTACGGTATGGAATTACGACCGTTTAGACGTGATAGGGGAGGGTGACGTACTGATTTTAACGCCGAGAATCTCTGGGAATGTTCACGTTTGTTCAATTAAAGAGCGAAAGAGTGAAAACAATACTAGTATTTTCGAGTATAAAGAGATGTCGATAGCATCCAAGAAACCGCGCGGTACATATGGCATCGTCAAAAGTACAATTTCTGGACCAATTATCGCGTGTTTCGATGGCTGCACTCGAACAAACTTTTGGCGTTTTGATAGTGAAAAGCAAGTTTTCGATCTGCTTGGTCATGTCAGTTCCTCGAAACAGTCGTTTGTGAGTATTTCGCCGTGTGGTGCTAGGGTATGTACGGTTGATGTATCTGCGAAATCAATCGAATTACTCGACGCCTCTGGTGAGCGCAACGGTAGATTCACGAGTGTGGCAACGTTTACGTGCGATGAATCTGAAGGATCAGGAACGACTTCCGCGGAATGGATTGATCTTGGCGGTGGCACACTGGCGTGTTTGGTAGCTTTCAAACAGAAAATATTCATCCTTGCGCAGAATTCAAAACTCAGGGCATGGACAATCGCATATTCTCGCGCAACGGAGAAACCAATCGCGCGAGCGGCATGGAAGTCCAACGGTGAAAGTATAATTGTCTCGTTTGACGACGGTGAAATATTATCACTCGGAGCGAATGGTAGTACGTCTTTAGCGCGTGAAATTGCGAAACTTTCTGCTCCGTTACCATGCTACCACCCCGCAGTCTTGCAAGACTGGATTGTGCGCCGAAAAGGGCATCGCGCGAGAGCAGCGATTCGAAAAGTTATCTCGCACCTCGAAGACATGAACAATATCGGTATGAACATGGAGTTTACTTCCGCACGAAGCACGATTTCTTCGATATTAGAACTAGAAAACTCAAACACGGACGATCGACCGTCAACTCCTCGTGGAAAAGTCATCTCACCTAGAAGCGCATCGAAAATGCCGACGTTTAGTAATGAAAGTAGTGCGCCTACGCCATCGCTCGTTCCAGAATTTGATATGAGTGCATTTGGAGGTTTCGGTGGCGGTGGTACTAGCAACAACCTCACGGCAAACAGAACGAGTCCGAACATGTTTGCACCCGAAAACCTCTCGCGTCAAAACAGTGTTGCTTCCGAATCTACTTCATTCTTTCGGCAAAATTCAAACAGTTTAGACGATTCAGTGTCGACAACGACGACGTACACGAGCACCGCCGGTGCGACGGGCTCATCCGTTTCATTTAGTGAGGCCGAGGCAGAAATTGCAGCAGATTTATTCTCTCGTCATGCGGATTATCTTGGACTCAGCTCGCAAGAAGCGATCGAAGCTCTCGGTTGTCTCGACGCTTTGAGAGATAGCGACGTAGGTATTGAGGCGACGGTTGATCAAGCCGGGAGACGTTTACACGCACTCCATCGCGTTCGCGAATTGAGGTTTGGACGACAACGACGATTGGATAACGTTGATGTTACGGGAGAAGAGTTACTCTGGGCTGCACATTGCCAAACGGGTGAAGCTGTCATCGACGCCATCCTCCATGCCTCATCATCCGCTCAAATCGCTTGGCGCGACTTGCGCATGCTTGGCGTCCCGATTTGGCTGCGCAACGAGACAAATTTAAAAGCGATACTAGATAAAGCCGCGCGCGCCGCGTTTGCAAAAACGAAAGATCCTGAATCGTGCGCATTGCTTTTCGTCTGTTTAGGTCGAACGTCAGTGTTAGCTGGGTTATACAAAGCGAAGAAGGACCAGAAACTGTTTGAGTTCTTATCTCGAGATTTCAATGAGAAGAGGCACCAAGAGGCGGCATTGAAAAATGCGTACGCGTTGCTTTCAAAGCATCGATACGAACTCTCTGCTACGTTTTTTGCGCTCGCTGGACAGTATGAAGATGCCGCAAAGCTTTGTTTGAAGCATTTGAACGACGTGAGCTTGTCGATAGCTATTTTGAGATGCGCGAAGGATCCTTCGTCGTCGTCTGTGATTAGTAAGGACGGTTCGTATGCCATGGAGAGCAAAGTTTCCAAATTTATTCGCGAAGAAATTCTTGACGATAATGTAGATGATGTAGATTCGTTCGAAGCAAAATGGCGAATCGCAGCGTATCATTGGATTTCTGGAGATTGTGAGAAGAGCGTCGAAATGCTTTCGCGACTTGTAGGAGGGTACGATACCCTTATCGATTTCGAAACAAAAAAGGAAAGCCATGGTTCGAAAGCGTCTGCTTTAGATCTCTTGACGCACATAACTTCGCGAAGGCGCAAAGTTGTAGAACCAGGTATCATCGCGGCGTGCGAGAAGGCATTGGAAACGAAAAGTGCGAGCGTTTCTCGCGCGTTTGAACTCGCTGGAATGCCACTAGCAGCATTAGAACGTTTAACCAATTCACGGAGTATACGAGATAGTCGTGACGATGGTTTTAGATACCAAAATATTGCTGATGAGGACGATGTGCCTGAATTTGAACAAATCGGATGCATTTCTCCGTTGAAACAGAAAGATAGCATAGATCACGCGATGGAGCTCGCCTCGACGGTGGTTGAAAACTTTGGTTTAAACGATGTGGTTTCGCCGTTGCGACGTTCGGTTTCCCAGCTCGTGAACACCGGTCAAATTGATTTCGATGGCGCATTTGGTCGGAAGCTAGACCCCAATGCTACATCGCCAACAATTCCGGCAGAGCAAAACAGTGTTCCCTCAACACCTTTGCCCGCGAAATGTGAAGCGCTCAAACATCAGGGATTTTTATCGATTTCAATTGAAGGAAGGAACGGCGATGAAAATGAAACTTTCGTTAAGCATCCGCACACGCTCAAACAGAAAGGCATTCATTTTGTCGCGAAGAGTGCAGCAGCGCGTCTCGCCGCTAGTGCTCTTTTAGTCGCTTTTGACGAAAATGGGAGATACGCAAACAAGTACAGCGATGTACCAGACGACGCGGAAGCGTGCACGGAGATGCTTTCTAGAGAACCATTCGATGTTGACGCGCATATGCTTCGACAAAATCTCTCGAGACGCGCGTTTACGTTGCGATTTAGCGAAAGTAACATGAATTCAAATATGAATAGTTTTTCTTCGGCAACGGCAAATGATGGTTTAGCAGAATTCTTCCGATCGTCAGTGAAACGTAAAGTTGCTAATGACAATGCAATGAATATTAGCACCTCATCCACGAAACGTACTGTTTCTGACCAATTGAAGAAAGATAAGGCGACGATAATTTTGAGAAATCCGATCGAGCTCGCGCGTCTCAGCGGTGACGGCTTCGTCGACTTATGTTGCAACGCGAGAGATACAACGGAGTTGGCAGTAGCTGCCGTGCGTCGCGGTTTAGTCACGGTTGATTTGAAAGAGCTTTCGAAACTGGGGGATAGTAAACGCGCTCCTGGTGTTTTATCAGCGGCTGAAGCTATTCGGCGCGCAACGATGGATAATGTGAGTGGAGAATCTACGCTCTCTTTGGCGGAATTATTCGGATTTTCACAGAAGCAAAATTTTTGGGCCGAAGCTGCAGTACCGCTCGAGGATTGGAACGTGTCATTCGCGCCTAAGTATGCAAAACGGACGAAACGAATGTCTTCATCCAACACATCCAACGCTACTATGGACGATAGAGAAACTTCGTATTCGGACGCGCACAAACGTCCAGAGACGCCATCCTCGGCTCCAAAGACGCCACACTTACACGATTGGGGCCACGAGCTCGGTGTCGTTATACCAGCCGCGACGGCGTTGTCGCGGCAAGATTCTCAAACGTCTCCGAGTTCCTCGCCTCGATTCAGTCTCGGCGGTGGAAAAGAAAATGACTCACCCGCGGATGTCTCAGCACGAGTCGTCGTTTCGCACCCATCGTTCCCGATTTTCGCGTGCGGCAGTTCCAATCGAGGCTTACAAATTTGGAGGTTTGGATTCGAAGAAACGAAAAAACGTTTTCAACTCGAAATTCCAAATAGAAAGACGACGTCAGATGGAGGTGGGTCGCACTCTTCCTCATCTTCGTCGCCCGTCGCTCTCGCGTTTAATCCTACGGGTGAACGGTTAGCGTGCGCCACCACCGACGGTCGAGTATCTTTGTACGATTCCTCCTCACTGCAAACGATGGCGTCTAGATTGTGCGTGTTTGATAGCAACTCCAACAGTTCAGCGTTTGTTGCCGCAAAGCCAAAGCAAGTTGCGTTCATAACAACTTTAGTCTGTGCGATTGCGTGCGAATCCAAAGGATATTCCAATGGCGTCACAGGCGGCATGATGCGTTCGGAGAAGGCGTTGGCAGATGGAAACGGCGTTTTACTCTGGGACGCGGCGCAACCGAACGCGGCGAGATGTGGCGTATTGTATGATAAATATGGCGTTACGAGCGTGTCGGATTGTGCAAGCAGCTCACCATCGTTCATCGCCTCTGGCAATAGAAACGGGGAAGTTGTTTTGCACGACCTTCGCAAGCTCTCTTCGTCGACGTCTGCAACACCAACGACGGTTCTCTGGCGCTCGACCGCAAGTTCAGCAAACTCCACCAAAATCGCCTCTTTGCTCCACCACACGACCACCACATCCTCTCCAAATCCGCGCATTCTCCTCTCTGGGGACGACAAAGGCGAGTTGCGCGTACATTCTTTCGCGGATGGGAGTCTCTTACAATCTGTCGACAAGGCACACGACAAACACGCGTTCGTGGCGCCGAGGATCGGCGGCGCCTCGGTTTCCGTCGGTTTGAGTTCGTCGTGCGGATTGGATAAAGGCGTGTTAACCGCCGGAGGCGACGGTGCCGTAAAGCTGTTTCGATTTGTCGTGGAACAGAAGGAGTAGTGCGAATAGTGCGAGTATGCCTGTGAATGAATGTGTGTGTCGTGCCTGTTTGTTTGTTTGTGTGTGTGTGTAATTCATACGAGTAGATCGCGCGGCGTTTCGCAAAGTCGTTTCTTTCTTTTCTTCTTTCATCTTCTTTCTTCTTTCTTTTCTCTTTGCATTCTCGAACCCCAAAAACGCGACGCCCCATTCGAAAGAAGCACGATGTCTGCCGCCGCGAACTCGGCCGCGTACTGGAGAATCGCTGGCATGTCGTACTTGAAGTACGCCAACGCCTGCGCGGAAGTCGTCAGGGGTGCTATGAAGGAACCGCATTTGTCCAAGGTACGCGCGTGGACGTTTGGAGTCTCTTTTCGTCGTCGCGTCGGATCCACGGAATCACATTCGTTTTCTTCCCCGGCTTGAGGGGTCTCGATCTCTCTCTCTCGATCTCTCTCTCGAAAGACTCACTCTCTCTTTCTCTCTTTCTCTCTCTCTCTTTCTACAAAGGCTCGAGCTCGGGACGCGGTGTACTTTAAGTCGACGAAATACGTGAAAGGTGCGCCGGAGGCGGCGGTTGTGACCGAGGTAGTTCCAGCAGAGCTCCCGAAGTGATTTCCCGAGAGTAGATTTTAGATTCAATAATGTGTGAGCGAATTGGAATCGAAACGTGTACGACTACATCTATCGTTACTCCTTCTTCTGTGAATTACAACGCGCGCGTTTCTTCTCGTAAAAGCGGTCTCGTTTTATCGTCCGTCGATCTTTTCCGAGAACCGGCATCATCGAACAACGCGTCTTCTTTCTTTTCTCCTCGTCTCGTCATCGCATCTGATCTCTCTCTCTTCTCTTACACGAGATCGAGAGGTCCCCGCAAAGGCGCAGGAGAGAACCGGCATCATCGAACGCGTCTTCCTTCATTTTTCTCGTCGTCGTCGTCGTCTCGTCATTGCATCTGATCTCTCTTACACGACGTCAAGAGGTCCGCGAAGGCTTGACACTGCGCGACGTTGTCGCTGTTTTGCTCCAAACACTTCCCGAAGAGTTCCATCGGTGCTGCACACGGGTTGGCCCGCGCGTCGATCCCACTCGCGCTATTCTCGACCCCGTCGTTCTTGTGCTGTTCGTGCGCCTCGTACGCGATCGTCCGCGGACCCATGACGCCATCGACGGCGCGATACCCGATAGAAGAGCCAGCGCCCCACATCATTCCTTGACCAACCATGTTCGCCACGGCCCCGAACAAAGAGGATCCGCCACCGTCCCCGCGTCTGGTCGATGGCGGCGGCGCGCCGGACTGCGACCGCGTTTGCGGAGGGGGCCTGCGAGAGAAACCACCGCCACCGCCACGTCTTCTGCCCATGTTTGTTTCGTGTCGTGCGCGTCAAAAAAGTGTGACGAAATGGTAAAAATTCACTCGTGTGCAAAACAAAAAAGCTGATTGATGGTACTAAAATCCTCGCTCTATGAGTGTTCATGCATTTCTTTCTCTGTTTCTTTCTCTGTCACTGTCTCTTTCACACACAGACATAAACCTCTTTCTGTGCTCATGGAAAAGCTGGGGTAGGAAACTCTTCGGAGAATTCGCCGCTGCTTCCATTCGCTCGCTTCGCTTCGTTTGCGTTTTCGTCTTCGTCTTCGTCGTCGTCGAATCCGTCTTCGATGCCGCCAAACTGTTCTAAAGGAAATGCTTTCTTTTTGTTTTTATTAATGGCGACGATTTCGTCGGTCGATTCGTCGAAGTCGAACTCAATCGAGTCGCCGTCGTTGGCGAAGCCGCTCAAGAGACACTCGGAGAGTTGGTTTATAACCATAGCTTGGACAGCTCTGCGCATCGGGCGAGCGCCGTATTTCGGCGAGAATCCGTTGCCAAGTAGCGCCTTTTTAAAGGCTTCGGTACAACTGATGACGACACCTTTTTTTGCACATCGTAAAGAAACAGAGGCGATCATGTTTTCTGCAATTTGCGCGACTTCGAGTTCACCGAGTGGTCTGAAAACAACGATTTCATCCAAGCGATTGAGAAATTCCGGTCGGAAGCGTTTGCCGAGATTTTTGCGGGCGAGTTTTTTCACTCGCTCGTAGGCATCTATTTTCGCTTGCGGCGTTTTCACACCAGTGAAATTTTCTAGAATTTCTCGTGAAGCTATGTTAGTTGTCATGACAAGCATGGCGTTTGTGAAATCAACCGTCCGGCCTTTACCGTCGGTTAATCGACCGTCTTCTAAAACTTGGAGCAACGCGTTAAAGACGTCCGGATGAGCTTTCTCAATCTCGTCAAATAAAATTAAGGAGTGCGGGTTGCGTCGAACGGCTTCAGTAAGTTGACCGCCTTCTTTGTATCCAACGTAACCGGGTGGAGCACCGATTAATCGCGATGTACTCACGGCTTCCATGTATTCAGACATGTCGATGCGAACAAGATTTTTCTCGGAGCCGAAATAAACCGTCGCTAACGCTTTGGCGAGTTCCGTTTTACCGACACCGGTTGGGCCAGCAAAAATGACCGAGGCAACAGGTTTACCTGCGTCGGCTAATCCAGATCGACCTCTTCGAACGGCTCGCGCGACCGAGACGACGGCTTCATTCTGACCAATCACTCTTTTCGTCAACTCTTGTTCTAGATCGAGTAAATTCCTCGCTTCTTCTACGGTTAACTGTTTAACAGGTATACCAGTCCATTCCGAAACGACTTCCTGAACATCCAACGCGGACACCGGAAGAATTTGTTGATCATTGGCCGTTTTATCTCTCAACTGTACCAACGCTCCGGCTTCATCTAAAACATCGATAGCTTTATCCGGTAAAAATCGATCGGTGATGTACCGACTGGACAATGCCACAGAAGCTTGAATCGCTTCATCCGAAAACGATACTGCGTGATGTTTCTCGTAAGTTTCTTTCAATCCATCTAATATTTTCAACGTGTTTTCCGACGACGGCTCGTCCACTCGCACCGGTTGAAATCTCCTCTCTAACGCCGCATCTTTCTCGATGTATTTGCGATATTCGTCTACAGTGGTTGCACCGACGACTTGGATTTCACCTCTCGCTAACGCTGGCTTCATGAGATTGCCTGCGTCTAAACCACCGTCGTCGCCGGTACCTCCGGCACCAACAATCGTGTGTATTTCATCGATGAATAAAATAATGTCGCCGGCTGATTTTACTTCCTCCAACACTGAGCGCAGACGCTCTTCAAAATCGCCTCTATACTTCGTATCCGCGAGCAACAAACCAACGTTTAAGGACAAGACTCTTTTATTCTTCAATCTCCTTGGCACGACTTTGCTATCTTCTGCAATCAAATTCGCCAACCCTTCCGCAATAGCCGTCTTCCCTACCCCTGGATCACCAACCAAACATGGATTTGACTTTCGTCTTCGAACTAAAATTCTCACCGCTCTTTTCGTCTCCTCATCTCTCCCAAACACCGGATCCAACTCGCCTTTCCTAGCCATCGCAGTTAAATCCACCGAACACTGCGCCAAAATATTCTTCACTTTTTTCTTATCGATCTTCTTCCCGCCAGCCCCAATTAACTCTTTCTCGTCGCCGACGCCGTTCACAAAGTCTCTCAATAAAGGTACGTCCACTTCAATTTTGTATCTCGGACTTGTCAACACGTCGTACGCTGTACACTGATCGTCCGCCACCATCCCAAGTACTAACTCCTTCATGGTCACTTCGCTTTTATTCGCGACTCTTTCGAATAACTTCTTCAAATCGTCTCCTAGCGGTACCAACCCGTCCGCTTTCTTCTTCTGGTTCAACCCGCTAAACGGATTGACGAGGTCTACATCCGTCACTCCGGCTCGATCGCACAACGCTTTTTTCACCGCATCTTCTGTCGCGCCCGATTTATGCAACGCTTTCGTCGTCGGATTGCGTCTTTTCGTGCACGCGTACAGGAGATGTTCCGTGTGTACCTTCGCGCTGTTGAATTTTTTCGCGTTGTCCATCGCATCTTTAACTAAGTTGACCGATTCTCCGTCAAAGGATTCAAACATGCCAGCACCAGCACCACTCCCAGAGACCGCGCGGAGTCTCGGTTTCCTAACGCCTCTCGTCGTGCCGAGTCCTTTTCTGGGGGGACCGACGAATTGGCGTCCTCTTCTGGTGCACGAGGTCGAAGGAGACGCCACGCGTGGTAATCTTTGCCATCGACACGTCGACATGTTTGCCTCTTTTTACGTCACGCGCGCGCACGCTCTTGTCTCGAGCGCAGATCCTTTGTGCACGAATTGTGAGCGCGATTCGCGGCGTGTACGTTTGGAACTCGCGTTTCTCGCGTTCGAGTCTCGATTTTTCGCCTGTGTTCCGACGTCTCGAGCGCTCGCGTTCGCGTTCGTTTTTGTGGGGTGATTTTTCGTATCTCGTTCGGTAGACATTTTTCCAATTCTCCCCAAAAGAAAGGGCTCTGGCGAAAAGGCGCGTTTACGAGACAAGAGCTCTTTTTCTCGTCAAAAGATGGCAAATTTGCCCACGACCTTTTACGAAACCATCGACGTGCGACGGGATGCGCGCCATAAAATCTCCATCGTGTCGCTGAACCGACCCAAAATGGGTAACGCGATGAACAGCAACATGTGGGTTGAAATCCCACTCGTATTTAACGAGCTTTCCAACGATCCCTCCGTCAACGTCATCGTTCTGACTGGAAAAGGGCGCCATTTTTGTTCCGGCATAGATGTTTCTTCCAAGGAAACACTGTTTGAAACGCTCGGGGATACCGAGAGTGAACCAGATGGAGGCAGACGTGGGGAGTATCTTCTGAGGCACATACAAAGGCTACAACGGTCAGTGACGAGCATAGAAAAATGTAGGAAACCGGTCGTGTGCATGATCAAAGGCGCGTGCGTTGGGGGTGGCTTAGATGTAGCGGCAGCTTGTGACGTGAGATATTGTGACCGAACGGCTTTTTTTAGTGTCAAAGAGGTTGAGTTAGGGATCGTCGCGGATATCGGGAGTTTGCAGAGGTTACCCAGTATCATAGGGTTTGGGACGGCGATGGAGCTCGCTCTGACTGCTAGGACAGTACAAAGCGACGAGGCGGAAAGGATTGGGTTAGTTTCTAAGTGTTTTACAAATGAAACTGAGTTAGAGCATGCATGTTTAGAGGTAGCGAAAAGAATGGCGAATATGTCGCCGTTGGCAATTCAAGGAACAAAAAGAGCGGCAATAAACGCGAGAGATTCTGAAAGCGTCGAGAAAGGATTGGAATATATAGCTTTGAAAAACGCGGCACAGTTGATTTCAAGCGATTTAAAAGAAAGTATGAATGCGAGGTTTGAGAAGAGGAAACCTGTATATAGCCGTTTGTAACTGTGTATCTAATGTACCCAGTACCCAGTACCATTAAATCACTGCGTGCGTGCTTATGAAATACCTAAATCTCTATGCGGTGACCTTACCTAGATGTGGCTGTAAATACGCCAAAGCGTGCGATGGGTTTGCGACTAGATCAATTGTGATAAGCTCAAAATCATCTTCACACACCACCCTGATAGGATTATCGCCACCTTTACTGCTATCACTACCATTGCAACCCCTATCAACATTCAACACTTCATCTGTCGAACTCCATGCTCTCATCGACGCGCCTACAAGACCACCAGCCTTCTCGTACACGTCTCTTACTTTCCTTCCAGCTTCCGTACACTCTAAAATCTCCACTAAAACAATAACCGCGTTCCCGTTAAAATATAAATCTCGCACGACGTGTGACGTATGCATGCCATCTAAAACATCTTCATCCATCGCCACCGACGACGACTCTAGATACCTACACTTTTCCTTATACCTCTTAACCGACTCTGGGTCGTTCACATCGCATTCTGGATGCTCTAACCGTCCATATATTGGTAACCGGATATCCCTGATTGCTTTTTCCATCACCGATGTACTAAATATCCGGCCATTACGGGTCACTTCGTTCACTCTCGCCACTTCTCCGGACAGGAAAAGTCGGTTGGCGTTTCTCTTCAACGACAGCACGAAGCGCTGATATCGCTCGTGGTTTTGTGTCGCATCCGCTCGTTTCTGCCCCTCACCGCCTGTCGCTCGCTCGAAACTGTCACTGGAAATACCGTTGCCCATTGTGGTTTCTTATCGCCGTCGATTCGTCGTCGTCATCGCATCAGCGCGTGCAAAGAAGACTTTTCAAAAGTGGTTTCACTTACTTTTCCAATTCCCCTTATTTTTATTCCATTTATTTCTCCTAGTTTTTGCTTCCTCAACCCGCCAAACAACGACGCCGAAAAACGGAACGAAATGGATCGCGATGCGTCGAGGAACACGCTCGAAGCCATCAAATACACCAGAGGCACGCTCTCTCTCTTAGACCAATTGAAACTTCCGCTGGAGACGTCATTCATCGCCGTCGAAAATTGCGACCGATGCTTTCGATGCATTAAGGACATGAACGTGCGAGGCGCGCCTGCGATTGCAATTGCCGCCGCGTTGGCTATTGCTGTCGAGCTGGAAACGGTGTACGATGAAAGTACCGATTTGTACAAGTTTGTGAAGCAAAAATCGGAGCATTTGTTAAAAAGTCGCCCGACGGCGGTCAACTTGGGCAACATGGTTAAAGCATTGCAAGAGTACTGCAAAGAGGTGGCGCGAGGAACATCGGATGCGCAAAACGCTAAAGAGTTGATCATCAAATGGTGCGAAAACATGCTAGAAACGGATATACTTCACAACAAGGCGATTGGAGAAACCGGGGCGAAAGCTTTACTGAAAGCGTGTTGTAATAAGAAGAAATTGAGGGTATTGACATGTTGCAATACCGGGTCGCTGGCGACGGCTGGGTACGGGACCGCGCTCGGAGTGGTCAGAAGTTTATACGAACAAGGACGATTGGAGATGTGTTTTGCGGTAGAAACTAGGCCGTATAATCAAGGAAGTCGGTTGACGGCGTACGAGTTGGTTTACGAAAATATGCCTGGGACGTTGATTTGCGATAACATGGCAGCGTTCTTGATGCAGAAAGGCGAGGTGGACGCCATTGTTGTCGGCGCGGATCGCGTAGCGAAGAACGGGGATACAGCGAATAAGATTGGAACGTATTCTTTGGCAGTTCTGGCGAAACACCACGACGTGCCGTTTTTTGTTGCCGCGCCGTCGACGACTTTGGACGTTTCGACCAAGTGTGGAACGCTGATTGAAATCGAAGAGAGGTCAGGGGAAGAAATGTGCGTATTTCAAGGTAAACGAGTCGCTGCGGAAGGGATTAACGTGTGGAACCCGGCGTTTGATGTTACTCCAGCATGGTTGATTGAAGGTATTGTGACTGAGCGAACTTGTTTGTATAAAAATAACAGAGGCGAGAAGGACCAAACCGAAGCGGCGTTTGATATCGGGAGACATGTTGAAGAGATTGAGGCCATGGATGGTACGAAGAAGAAGAAGAAGAAAGTGGACGACAGTGATGCGAATACAAGAGAAGATGATGCGACTACTAATGGTGACGATTTTTACGCATTAAATTTAAATTCCGTTCTTGATTACGTCTCGCAATATCCCAAAGTGTGCGCTCCGATTGGAGGCAAGGAGAGCAAAGAAGATTGGGTCTCCAAGGAAGTCGGGGACGGGAATATCAATTTCGTGTATATAATATCGAACCAGAAAACAAATGCATCTATCGTTCTGAAACAAGGGTTACCGTATGTGAGATGTGTAGGGGAATCGTGGCCGTTGACACAAGAACGCGTTCGATACGAGGCTGAAGCGCTCATCGCAGCGCACGGTTTCTGTCCAAAGCACGTGCCGGAGGTGTATTTATACGACGCGAAAATGTCAACGATTGCCATGCGATACATCGAGCCACCAAACAAAATCGCGCGAGTAGGGATCTGCGAAGGCAAAACGTACGTGAAGATGGCTGAGCACGTTGGGACGTACTTAGCCGAAACGTTGTTTAAATCAAGCGCCATATGCCTCGGCGCGAAAAAATTTCGCGAGAATCGAATCGCATTTGGTGCGAACGAAGCCATGTGCGCGCTCACCGAGCAAGTCATCTTCACCGAACCGTATGGTGTTGCCACAAATAATAAATGGACATCTCCTCATCTCGACGATATCGTTAATGAAATACAAAGCGATGGTGAACTGAAAGTATCCATTACTGAAATCAAAGCTAAATTCATAAACGAATGCGAAGCGCTTTTGCACGGAGATTTGCATACTGGAAGTATCATGTGTGGAGATACAAGCACGTACGTCATCGACCACGAGTTTGCGTTTTATGGTCCAATGGCGTTTGATATTGGTGCGTTCATCGCGAATTTATATTTAGCCTACTACGCCTCTGACGGTTTAGGACATTCCGAGGATCACAAGAAAAATTTGCATAAAATGATCAAAGACGTTTTGATTCGGTTCGTGTACAATTTTAGCACATTGTGGCGAACTCATGGTAGGCAAGAAGACTTTGGAGGTCTTTCACATCCGCTTGTATTTACTACGGGTACATCACCCAGCTGCGATTCGCCAGATTCGGACCACTTTCAACAAACACAGTTGGATTTTATCAGTAGAGTGGTTTATGACGCGCACCGTTTCGCCGGAGCGAAGATTATCCGACGTATCATCGGAATCGCGCACGTCGCCGATATGGAAGGAATACAAGATATAAACATGAAAGCTAAGTGTGAGCGAGAGGCATTGGAGATGGGTATGCGACTTTTGAAAGGCAAATATACGTGCACGACTTCTGTTCGATTGAGTATGAATTGGGAGTCCCGCAGAAATCAACCAGTAAAGACTGCGACAGAGATTGAGAATAGTGCAAATGATTCGGACGAAACAAAAATGCTCTATTTTCACACGAATGTTAATTCTTAGCCAGAGAACGACTTTGCTAGTTTCCTTTCATTATTGCAATGCTATGTGTCATAAATATAGAGATGTGTGCATTAAAGAACACGTATTACTCAGCTCTTTCTGAGGCTTCTTGTACGAAAGAATCCCCCTATTTTCTTCTGCGCTTTCTCGTCCAACGGTTGCGCCGTTGTTGCTGTTGTCGCCATAGTATTTGTTGTCGTCGTCGTTGTTGCTCCGTACCCAGGAATGCCGGGATATTTTTGCTGAAATTTGTTACTACTGCTATGTCGATAAGTACTCGCTTTTTGCTTTTGCTCTTGTTGCTCTTGACTACCGCCGCGATTGAAATCTTCTTCGCCTAAATACGATTTGATCAAATCGCCTTCCTCGTCTACGTGTTCTTCGAATTTCCACAAGTCGTATTTCTTCTTCTTGAATCCAGGAATATACTTTGCAAACGCATCCGTAATGACTACAGCTATGCCTAACAAAGCGATACCCGCACCTATGGTTTGTGAAAACATGACGACGTCAAACCGTCTTCCCATGCCGGAAAACTGGATACGCAATCTCGGACCATACGCTTTCGTCAACATTCGAGTTTCTGGATTATTCATATCGAATCTACAATTATGCGGTGGATTCAGAGGAAACATATTCGTCATGTTCATCCTTTTCGCGTTGGGCGTCGTAAAATGATTCACGGCTGAAATCCATCGCATGTTATACCCGCTTGAAAGTTCCGCCAACGGATTATCCACGCGATCAATCACAAACGGAATCTCCGGCGAGCACGTCTGCACGCCACCTTCTTCGATGGCTACCGTCGTCAACGTCTCGTTATCTCCAGTCAACACGCTCTGTGGTTTCGGTACTTTCACGCCTTCGTCTAGATTACAATCAAAATACACGTTCAACAGCTGATCCGACCCGTACGTGCTAATCTCGGTAAAGTTCTTATCATTTGTCTGCGTGATATTTTCCAACGAAAACAAATTCCATCCCATCGTAGGTTCGGTTCCGTTTGCATTATCCCATCGCATCTCGTCCCCGTTTTCGTTATACATCCCCGGAAACTTCACGTTCATCCGAATGAATACGGTAAAATTGCCCACATTTTCCAACGGCAACACGTCGTCGTCCTCCTCCGCCTCTGCTGGACACCAGCCTTTAATTTCACAAAAATGCGCGCTGTTCGGGTCGCTCGTGCTCGGCAAACACCTTCCTGTTTGTCGTCCGTTTCGACTGTATGCACCTTGTACGCACGTGTTCTTTCCTTTCGCACACACTTCGTCCTGAGAGACGCCCAGGCACGTGCCTTTCGCCTGTCTCGTGTTCACCAGTCTCGTGGCCACGAACACACCATCGGATGAGTATTGCACCAAGTCGTTCGCATCGTAAACTCTCTTCTCTCCCGTTTGCGTGTCGTTCGTCGCTGCCGTGCCTTTGACTTTAATCGCCAAGACCCCTTCCGCTGGGACCGTTTTCTGGTACCCGTGTTCTCGATATAAAAGAAAACCGACGATGTACACGGACACGCACGCGACGAGAAAGTAGTACAGCACTCCGAGAGATTTCGACTTGATGAGAACCTGCTTTTGCGTCGTGTATTGACCGATCATCGTCAAAAAAAAAGCTCGTCTTCTCGTCTTCACTTCTCGTCGACGCGGCGTTGAATGAAATCTGCGTCCCTCCCTCTCTTCGTCCAATTTTAGTGTTGGGTGTTACACAAGAAAGACCACCTCTCTTTTTTTTTAAATTACCCCTAAAACCCTAAACCCGTTATATATTTAGGGTTTTTATGTATCCTAAACCCTAATATGGGTTGCCTTTCAAAAGAGATCGGATTCTTCGAAGAAGAATTGGAGTAATCGTGTCGTCACAGAAGAAGAAGCGTCGAAACGCTTTACGCGACGACGACCGACCAACGAAACGCGCGACCTCTCTCGACGCTCCAAAAAACGACGGGAAGGGTTCCAAACCGCGCCGCGCGATCGAAAACAAAGGGAGAAGAAGAGAGAAGGACTTTGTGACATCTCCATCAAAAGAAGAAGAAGAAGAAGAAGGTCCATTATAATAATCAAATGGCCGTGGGCATCCAACCGACGGCTGCGCCGGAGCACCCGGGATTGACCCGGGAAATGCTCTTAGCGGTCGTGCTGTTGTTGTGCGCGAACATCGCGACGGTGTGTTCTGGCATCGCGCTCGTCGCGTACGGCACGCGAAGTGGGCAAAAAGCGCTTTTGCTGAACAAAATTTTCGAAGGGTCGGATTACGAGGCGACCGTCTTTGACGACCCGGCGCGAGCGTCGACGGTTTTAGGCGCTTTACTCTTAATCACGAGCGTGTACGGTTTGGCAGGAGTGTACACCAGAAACAAGTTGATGCTCATTTTGTACCACGGATGGACGTTTTTCGCGTTGATTGGGTTTGTATACGCGATTTGCGTGTTTCAGATATACAGACAGAACGCGCCGGCGATGGTGGAGTCGTATTTTAACGGCGAAGAGGTGAACATCGAGGAAGGCGTGACAAGACAAGGCGACGAGTTTAAATATTTTAATATCTCCTCGATGGCGCAGATCAATCACGCTGTGAATGTGACGACGACTGATGCGATCAAATGGATTGATCATGTGGATGCGAGCTCGAAGACGAGCGTGGTGTTTATTTTGGTCGCGATGTTTAGCGCGAGCTTTATTATGGGGGTGCGGTATACGGCGAGAAGAATGGGTGGTTTTTCAAACGTCGCCGGATGGATTTTTGGCATAGTTTTGGCTGTTTTGGCATTCACGGTGGCGAGATCGACGTATCGAGTGAACGATGCAATCGCGGTTGATTTGAACACGAAGTTTATGCACGAAGAATACGTGGACCCGTGGAGAGCGATTACGTTGAAGGAGACTTTGGAGGAGTACCCGGAGGATATTTTCTTACCGCCGGTGTTGAACGATTCGCCACCTCCTGCGCCGTTACCGCCGGGGGAACCTCCAGCACCGGAGGGGAAGTGGTATGCCGACGGCGTGTGGGTAGAGTACGCGAGACTGAAAAAGATCAGCGAAAGGCGACACGACGTGTCATGCCGATTGGCGTTGACTGGAGTGAATCACACAGCAGGGAGAGTGTCCACAGACTTTGTGGATTGGATTAAGTTCCAAGTCGCGGATTACGCTGCGGTGAATACGACGGACGTGGAGTATTTGGGGACAAAGGAAGGTGCGGAACATCCCATCGCGGGAAAACACGCGGCGAGGACGTTGGGCGGCGCAGCCGTGTTTGTAGTGATTGCCTCAGCAGCTGGAATTTATGGAACGTTGAAGCACGATCGACGATTGTTGGCGTTGCACTTGCTCATTTCGGTTCCGTGTGGTATTTTTATAGTCGTCGCAGCCAGGAAAGCGGCAGAAGGCGCGGATGATACGTTCGAGTCCATGCGTTCGCATTGGCACGCATTGCAGCACGCGTACATCGGACCGGCAGTCACGACCGGTTCCGCTGCCGCATTCGCCGCCGCGCATTTTAAACAAGCGGCAGCGTTAGGAGCTATTGTAGCCAGTGTCCTTTGGCTCGCCATTTTCAGTTCAATCGGTATGATTATCACCCATGACTCGACCAAAGTTCCCGGGTACAAAATACTGGGAGGGAGCGACATCGAGAACCAACGCTTGCCGTCTAGGCCGTCCTCTTCCTCCTCCCCACTCGACTCTTCCAAACTCGGCGGCGGTGGCACTGGAAAGGTCGCTGAAAATATTGTCGAAATGAAGAGTTTAGCTGCGACAGTTCGAGACGCCGCCACAGGAAGAGGCCAGTTTAAACCTGGATTTAGACCGACACAGAAAGATACCAAAAAGAGCGGCGCGACGCCGGCCAAAGGCGGACGACCAAAAGGTGGCGATAAAGATTTGGACGCCAAGTTTTCCGTGGATTAATCTTATATAATATCAGTTGTTTAATGCGACTGTTCAAGTACCTTGTATCTACCTTGCTTGCGCTCTTTCCCTATATCGTTTCTCTGCGGTTATTTTAGAAATTGAAAATATTCTCTCTTCATAGTAATTAACAAAACTTGACAAATAAACACATACTTTCGGTTGAAACTACAACCAAAGAGAAAGCGAGGGAAAGGACGAGAGAATTCTCCAGATCCATCAGAGAATCATGAAACCGAAACTGACGATCGATCCGCCGAACGCTCAAATTGCTACTTCTTCTTCTTCTCCAGCAGCGACAGCAGCGGTGAACAACTCCGGTGTTGGAACACCATCTTCGTCTAAACAGAAAGGCCGTCCGCAATGTCTCACAATCACAGTCTTGGGAGCTTCCGGCGATCTGGCGAGGAAGAAGACGTACCCGGCATTATTTTCGTTGTGGAAAGCCGGTCACGTGCCATTCAACACGAAAATCTTAGGCTACGCCCGATCGAAACTACAATTGGAGGAATTTAAGAGCAAAATCCGGTCGTTTTTAAAGGACTCTTCGAGTGAAAAAATCGAACAGTTTTTATCGATTTGCAATTACGTGCAAGGAGAGTATTCGACGATGGAGGAAGGTCCGCCGTGTTTTTCCGGGTTGAATGAAGTTATAGATCGTTTAGAGAGAGAAGTTGAGGTGAACTGGAAGGAGAATGCGTTTATTAATCCGACAAGTTTGTCGTCGTCTGCCGAGAATAAGAAGTATAAGAGAGTGGTCGGGAATAGAATTTTTTACTTAGCGTTGCCTCCGGTGGTGTATCCGTCTGTATGTGCGGAAATAAAAGCATGCGTGATGTCGAGCACGAGTGGGAGTTGGACGAGAGTGGTCGTGGAAAAACCGTTCGGTAAAGATTTAGAGAGTAGCGAAAAGTTGAACCAAAGCTTATCGGCACTGTTCAGCGAGGAGCAATTGTATAGAATCGACCATTATTTAGGAAAGGAGTTGGTGCAAAATTTAGTCGTCATGAGATTTGCGAATCGGTTTATTTCGCCATTGTGGAATCGAGATAATATTGCAAACGTCCAGATTATATTTAAAGAGCCATTCGGGACGGAAGGGAGAGGCGGTTATTTTGACGACTATGGTATCATTCGAGACGTGATTCAAAATCACTTGTTACAAATAATGTGTTTAGTGGCGATGGAGAAACCGTGTTCGTTATCACCAGACGATATTCGGGACGAGAAGTTGAAGGTTTTACGGTGCATCGCACCGGTATCGACAGATAACGTGGTCGTCGGACAGTATTCGACCGGGCCTCACGGGCAACCTGCGTACGTGGACGATCCCGGGGTACCCGAAAATTCCACGGCGCCGACATTTTGTACATGCGTCATGTACGTCAAGAATGAACGGTGGGATGGCGTTCCGTTTATTATTAAAGCAGGGAAGGCGTTGAATGAAGCAAAATGCGAAATTCGCGTGCAGTTCAAGGATGTGCCTGGCGATTTATTCGAAAGCCGTCGCGGTCAAGGCAAACAAGCCCGAAACGAGTTCGTCGTTCGCTTACAACCCGACCCAACTATTTTTATGAAAATGACCGTCAAAGAACCCGGGTTAGATATGAATTTAGCGCAAAGCGAGTTGGAACTTTTGTACACCACTCGGTACCAACGCGTAGTCATCCCGGAAGCGTACGAACGCTTAATTTTAGACTGCATCAACGGCGACCAACAACATTTCGTCAGAAGAGACGAACTAGTTGCGGCTTGGAAGATCTTCACGCCGCTTTTGAAATACATCGACGCGGGTGGGATGAAACCATACTCGTATCCTTACGGATCTGTCGGTCCTTACGAAGCAAATGCACTGAGGGAACGCGTTGGACATCAAACCAACGTCATCGGGAGAGACATCACGTGGGAGAAGCACGGTTTGGGTAGTCAAGAGTATTAGTATGCACGCTTTTTTTTATACCAAAACGAAAAACAATTAGAAAATTTTTCATAAAGAGTCATGACACGAACGCTCTCGCGTCTCTTCGTCTTCCCCCGTGGTCCTTCTCGAATATTACCGCGAACGAACTTCGCTACGAAACAAGCTCATCTCTGTTCGAGCGTTCGAGCGTCTTCATCGTCAAATGAAAACGACGATATCCACCGCATTTTTCGTCAAAAATTCATTTCAGACGACGATGACGCGCAACTGTTTGAGTGCGCGAAGACGTTCTCTGCGCGAGATTTTACGGACATAATCTCCGAATACAATCCAGACATTCTCGGGAGAAAGAAAAAAAACCAACCTAAATTAGGGAAAGGAATATCTGGACGCGCGTTGAGTTCGTTCAACATCGTGCTTTCCGCGTTCTTGGAAAACGAAAGATATGCGGAAATAGAACGGGTGTTTTCGATTTGGCAAGAGGAATTTGAGAGATTGGAACCGGATTTAGTGTCGGTTTCCTTGGTTGTGACGGCATTACATCGAACGCACGATATAGCAAATGTCGAACGGTTCATTTCCGAACAAAAATCTCGCCTGATTAAACGTCCAAACAAGAAAGTCTCGAAGAAGAAGATCAACGTTAATAAATACGAAAGAGACAACGTTCTTCCAATGGATATAGTTTTCGAAGACAATGACATAATCGCATTGAATAAAACGAGTGGCGTGCCATCCACGAGCGATCCCGCAATGCCATCGGTGTCCGAATTCGTGATGGCGATGAAGAAGGACGACTCTTTCTTCTCTTTGAGCGAAATGAACGGCATGGATGCGAGAGGATTGGTCCATAGATTAGATAAATTGACGAGTGGGGTGATTGTTTTGGCGAAGAACAATGTGGCGCATTGCGAGTTAGTGAGCAATTTTTACAGGAGGAAAACGAAGAAAGTATATAATGCGATTGTGAATGGAATATGTAGCGACGAACAGGGAGAGATAGACTTTCCAGTGGACAATCGTGAGGCATATTCAAAATACGCGGTGTTGGAACGTTTGGAGAGAGGTAGCGCCAGTCTCGTTGAAATCCTACCAAGGACGGGGAGAAAACATCAGATTCGGGCGCATTTGGCCCATATCGGTCATCCTCTCGTTAACGATGTTATGTATTCCCCGAAGAAGATACAAAAAATGGCCGAAAAATCAATGGTAGTTCAACCCCACTCGTCCGCATTTTTTTTACACGCTCGCTCGCTCGAGCTTCCGCATCCCAGCAATGCTTCAAAAATGTTAAAGTTCGAAGCGCCATTGCCTGCTTTATTTTTAGCTGAGTTAGATAGAATGCGTTAGATGTGTAGAATTAGAACGTTTCCTTGAATTGAAATGATATTATTAGATATTTATATCTGCTAGTCATTATTTTTATCTTCCCCTCTCCTCTCTTTCTACTGTGCTCTCTTTTATTTATTCACTAGAATTTATGCAGAGAAACGAATTACATCCCGTAACCGGAGCTGTCCATTGGACCACCGCCACTAGCAGCCGCTTCATCTTGATCTTCCGGAATCTCGCAGACGACAACATCGGAAGTCAAAAAGATTTTCGCGACCGAAACAGAGTTTTCGAGGCAGCATCGAATAACCTTGGTCGGGTCGATGATACCAGACTGCATCAAATCTTCAAACTCACCGGTGGCGGCATTGAAACCGTAATTCGGGTCGTTTTTGCTCAAGACGTTTTGGACCGTGACAGAACCGTTGACGCCAGAGTTGAACGCAACTAGTCTCATCGGGTACGACAATGCTCTCTTGATGATGTCCGCGCCTAACCGCTGTTCGTCGTTGTCCAACTCTTCCTTGATGCCGTCGACGAATTGGCCAAGCTTCAAAAAAGTTGTACCCCCACCAATGACAATACCTTCTTCAACCGCTGCTTTTGTCGCGTTCAAGGCATCTTCAACTCTCAATTTCTTCTCCTTGAGTTCAGTTTCGGTTTGTGCGCCAACTTGGATGATGGCGACTCCGCCGGAAAGTCTCGCCGCACGTTCACTCAATTTCTCTTTTTCATAATCTGCTTCTTGGACTTCGATCAAGCGGTTAATTTGTTTCACTCTCGCTTTGACTTCCAAATCCGTGGATCCGTCACCGACGATGGTGCACGATTCTTTGCCCAGCGTGACTCTCGCCGCGTTACCCAAAACTTCCGTGCCAACCTTGTCCAAAGACAAGCCAACCTCTTCCTTGACGACAGTACCTCCAGTTAAAATGGCAATATCTTCCAAGTATTGCGATTTTCTCTCGCCAAAACCCGGAGCCTTCAGCGCGCAGACTTTCAAAGCACCTCTCAATTTGTTCACGACCAAGGTAGCCATTGCTTCTTGTTCAATGTCTTCCGCCATTATCAAAAGCGGAAAGGAGTCTTTAATAGCCGCTTCAAGAATATTAATCATATCTCTCGCCGAGGATATTTTTTTGTCGACTAAAAGCAATTTGCACTGTTCATAGTCGCAAATCATTCTCTCTTGGTCGGTAACAAAGTACGGAGAGATGAAACCTCTATCGAATTGCATACCTTCGACGACAACCAAGTTGTTATCAACCGATCTTGCTTCTTCGAGCGTTATCACACCTTTGCGACCAACTTTTGCCATTGCGGCGGCAATCATTTCACCAACTTCCATGTTACCCCCAGCAGAAACCGCAGCAACACTCGACAACTCTTCGTCCGCAACTTCCTTGGATAATTCCTTCAACTTACCAATCAACTTCGCGACAGTCTTTTCCATACCTCTCGTCAATTGGACCGGGTTCGTCCCCGCCATGACAATCTTCATACCTTCCGTAATCATCGCCGCCGACAACACTGTCGCCGAAGTCGTACCATCACCAGCTTGGTCGTTCGTTTTCTGCGACGCTTGTCTCACCAACTTGGCGCCAATGTTCTCAACTGGATCTTCTAATTCAACTTCCTTCGCCACGGTCACCCCATCGTTGACAATCTTCGGCGAACCAAACTTGGTTTCCAACACAACGTTTCTCCCTTTCGGGCCTAAGGTGACACCGACGACGTGCGAGAGCTTATCGACCCCTTTTTGCATCTTTTTCAACGCCAAACCATCTTGCGCGTTGAAGTACAAATCTTTCGCGGCCATGTTCGTGACCGAAAGTTGACCTCTGCCTCGGGCAACCTTTTTGGATTGCTGAGAAGTAGAAGCCATTCGAGTCGAACCGGCGAAGGCCTGTTGTTTGATAAGCACGTGATAAAGAATAGGAATAGGTTAGCAAAGGTACCCATGAAATAGCAGGTTTTGGCGAAAATGAACGGAAATATGCGCATCGCATCGACACAAAGCACTTTGGAAACGCGCTCCTTCGAATCGCATTCCTTTTTCAGGTTTTACCCTCCAAGGAGCGTCCAAATGTACAGATAAAATCGATTTCGGCGCTGAGGGGATGCAAAATGCTCAAACCATCCACAGAAAGACGCGAAATCACCAGTCGCGATCGTTTTTTCGCAAAAACATCGCTCGACGCGCGGCGAGACCTTCGCGAGATCGAAAAATGGATCCGTTCCCCGCCGCCGGGTGCTCTACATTTTTACGGCAGAGCGAGGCGAACGCAATCCACTTTTCCATCCGCGCGAATCGACGCGCGCCAAGTTCCCGCGCTCGCGACGACGCAAAACGCATTTTCAGATTCGAACGGCGCGACACAAAAACGCGTTCACGCACCGCGCGACTCGTAAACGTGAGCGACTGCATGTTGTTGAACGCGACAACCAGACGAGTTTCTTAGTCTGCCGTTCTTTTTTTTTCTCTGTCGGCTGCGCAGTCTTTTTTTTCTTTTGTTTTGGAAGACGCCTTCTTTTTCCCACGCGAGACCGACGTGGACTTATTCCTTTCGGAATTCGCACGACAAAACCGCTCGCTTTACACTTAAAGCGCCGCAAAAAAAATGCCATCGTAAAAGTGCCATCGACGAGATGAAAATGACTTTTGTGAGAGAGACGAATGAAAAAAAATCAACAACGAAAAAAGAAGAAAAGAGAAAAAGGAGGGACGCCCACGGTCCAAAACCACTTTGTCATTTGTCTTTTTCGCGACGAAAGAGTCTGCTTGGTGCTAAAAAGAATGGATCTACGAACATGAAAACATGGTCCTTCATTTGATGATGATACACGAGACCTCCTGTACAAAAATAATATATAACTCTTTAAATCCGCCAGACAAATACGCCGCCTTCGGTGCCGCAGCTGACGACTCTCGAACCATCTCGAGTAAATTTGACTCTGTTGATGCGCGTGGAGTGCGCGCGACCGATGGCGAGGAGCGAGAGGCATTCGTCGTCTCGTTCGTCGTCCTCGTTCGCTTCGTCGCAGGTTGGCGCGTCTTCAAAGAGTTTTACGACGGGGTCGGCGCTGCCACCGGCGACGGCAAGGAGGAGCGCGTTTGAGCTCGGCGACGATCGATCCTCTCTAGAGTATAACGATAACGACGTCACTTCGCTCGTTTCGTTCGCTTCGATTTCCCGTGTAGGTTCGCCGTTCTTGGCGTCCCAAAAAGTGATTTTTCTATCCGAAGACGCGGTAACTAAAATCGAATCGTCGACGGGATGAAACAGAGCGGACTTGACGAAAGCGTTACATTTCAACATACACAGGCGAGACCACCTGTTCGTGTCCCAGAGAATGCACGCGCCGTCGTCGGAAGCGCTCGCGGCACTACTTTCGTCGTTTGAAAAGACGACGCTGTTTATTTTTGCGCGGTGTTCTTTCATGGACGCTTTCAGCGAAGCATTCGCGTACCCACCTTCAGAGAGAATCCAGACACGGATGGTACCATCCAAGCCTCCAGAGAGAAGTGTTAGACCATCTATAGATACTTCCAAGGCAGAGACGCCGGCTGGATGGCAATCTTCCATGGTGGCAAGTAAAGTTCCAGATTTCGGCGAATGAAATCGAATGTTCCCATCGCTCCACCCGGAGATAATCGAGAATCCGTCTGGAGCAAAGACGACGTTTTCACACGTCGAAGAAATTTCAGAAGAAGAAATGCGCGATATTTCTTCACAGTTCTTCGTTTTCCAAAGTCGAATTTCTATTCCTGCGCAAGTGGCAAAAAGTCCCTCACAATTTCGAGGAAAAGCGATATCGTTCACCGGAGCGTCGTGGCTGCCGCATACCAAAACTTTTTTATTTGAATCTTCATCTGTCTCGTCCCGAACGTTAACAGTAGGAGCTGATACGAGAGACAACAACTTTTCCGCTTTTGGCGTTATTTGCCCTGTTCCATACATAACGTCACTATCATCTCTAGTTAAATGAAACACCTCGACATCACACTTAGACGTTCCTACCAGAACCGTATGTGTCGTTACTATGGTGTCGGCATTCTCTCTCGCCGCGCGTTGACGTCGTTTCATGGTAGCATTCGATGGCGGTACTTTCACAATCGTCGCGGGTGAGCGTCTGTGGTACTTTTTAATCGTTTGTTTGACTGTTACGGCAACAGTTTCGTTGCTTTCGTCGAATGAATCTTCCTCCTTCTCTTCGTCTGACCTGCGCACGACGATGGACGTAATCTTACCATTCGCAAACACTTTGCCGATTCCTTTGCTCCCTTTCGGATGATGTTCGTCCAACGTCTGTGCGTCCAACACATTCACGCTTCCATCACCACCACCAACCAAAAGCAAATTTCTAGCTTCTCTCTCACTTCCTCTTACCAACGCCAAACTCGTCACCCCACCACTCGCTTTATAGTCACTTTTTCTCTTGAATAACCGATTGCCTTCCAAGGACACTTTCAACACGTCCCCAGTTTTCGTGCCTAAATACGCAAACTCGTCGTTTTCATTCACTACAACTTTTACCACATCCCTTCTGATCTGTCCCAATCGACATTTTTCGCTCGAAATCGATCTCTTTTCTTCTTCAAACGTCCAAACCACCGCGCCGCTCTCGTATGCTCCCGCCGTCACTAAACTCGGATTGGAACTCTCTCTGTTCAAAAACGCCAATGTCGTCGCTCCGAACGTATTCCTTCCACACATTGCTTTAGCGTCTTTCAATCTCCACAATACCAACTGATAATTGTCACTCGCGCCGCCTAAACTGGCTAAATATTTAGAACACGGCGAGAACGCCAAACATTTGACTTCGCCTTTGTGCAACATTAAACTCTTGTTTTTACTCCGTTGACTTTCATCGGCGACGCTCCACACTCTCACAGACGCCATATTTGTCGACACGTTCACCCGCGACCCAGCGGCGATAAATTTTCCGCACGGGGAAGTCGCCGCGCACGTGATTTGGGTTTGATTGATCACGTCGGATTCGTCGCACAAAAACGTGACATCTTCTTCGTTACTCGTATTTTTTCCTCTTTGTGGGGAAAGAGAAAGGTTCCGAACGCACACGGACCCTCCCAAAGGGTGCACCAACAGAAGATTTTCCTCGCCAGCGCCGTTGCTTTTCGACGATAAGACGTTCACGCCGTCGCGACATTTGCCGTTGAACCCTCGCGCGGCTTCGAGCTTCATCTTTTTCTCCTCTTTTCGCTCGCTCTCTTCCTTTGTCGCAAAAATTGTTCTATTTTTATGGCGAACGTTTGACTTTTTTTTCGTACGATATATAGTACTTATGTAGTTTTTGGACGACGAACAGAAAGAGTGCTTTGGTTGTCGTGATAAAAAAATATGTAGCTACACGTGCGTAGTATGTATTGATAAATATGTTTACATTTGGTCTTCGGTGTCCATAGGTACCGATTCTTCTCGTTTTCCTTCGTCGTCTTCTTCTTTCACCATTTCTTTGTATTGAGGGTGGACAAAGTTCAAACTACCGGAGTGGTTCATGCACACGCTGTTGCCTTCCATCGCGGGAAGTTTACACCGCACGCCGCTCTTGGGAATGGCTGAACATCGCTCTTTGCTCCAAGCGCGCGTTTCTTCAAAATGCTCTTCATCAGCCTCCTGTTGTGCGCGTAATTCAATACGTTCGTGCATTTCGCCGAGGAACAATTGGATGGTATCGTTGAAAATTTTCGCGTAAAATGCGAGGACGGCTGGGGTGAGCGGCGTTTCGCTCTCGCCAAGGAGCGTTTTGCGCCAGGAGTCGCGACGTTTATCGTGGCCGGGGTGTTTCCATATGCTCACATCATCCAAGGCTTCTTCTAAACGATCGTTTTCAAAGTCTTCGAACATCCTTGCGCGCACGGCATCTTCGTCTTCCGCGTCTTCCGCGTTTTCTTTCATGTGTTCTTCAATCATTTCGCGGCGGCGAGCTTCAACGGCTTCGTCGAGGACTTCTTGTGGGAGCATAGCGGCGAGTTTCGAGCGCGCCATTTTCCACGATCGCATGTCGCGGTCAGTGTGTTTTAACACCAACTGCTCCAACCTATTTTTGGTAAGTTCTGGCGGCGCAGGCGAGAGGAGATCAGATTCCTCCTCGGAGAGCGCGAATTGCTCGTTTTGGAACTCATACAATTTTTGTTCGAGAGCCAAGAGCTCCTTAGCAAGGACCGATTCGTCGAAGTTGCCCCGAAATTTCGAAATTTCGGCACGCTTCGCTTCCAAAAACTCTTTAGTTTCACCAGCGATGGCTTCGACTGGAAGTTCCAAGACCTGATCGAAAATCTGTACGATAATTTGTTTCGCATGTCGAACAGCGTGGTAATCGTCAAACGCGATGTACGCGTCCCAAAATTCTTTTTGTGCAGTGACGGCTTTCGCGCTAAGTTTCGCTTTGACTTTAGACGCTTTGACCATCCGTTGGGAGCCAGGCGAGAGAACGAGTTCTTTCGGCGCTTCGACAACCTGGGATGCCGTGGGAACTCTTTGACGCATTGGACGCGCACCAGATTTTTCCCTTTCCTGCTGTTCCAATTGTAAAGCGAGTAACCGGTCTTTCTCTTTTTCTTCGTGTGCGCGAACTTTCCGAATTCGTTCGAACGCATCTTCAATCATATAAGCACGTTTTTCCAAGCTGTGTCTCAGCGCGGCTTCGCGCTCACCCTTCACGTTTAAGGCTACATTCAACGCATCAATATGATCTTGATTGTCGTATTTGCCCCATTTTCCGTCGAAAGATTGGACGTATACCGCATCTGTGCGACCGCCAACGCCAAACCAATATGTTGCCATGCTTCGATCTCGTCCAAGCGGACGGACTCGAACGCGAACCATATCATCTTCCGCTTGGTACCGCTGCAAAGTCTCCTGCAATTTACGTTCGCGCATGGCGTCACCGTCTGCGCCTTTCATGAGTTCTGCTTTTTCGATGCGTTTACGTTCGCGTTCTTGTTTCAATTTTTCCGCTTCGTACGCTCTGCGTTGCTCGGCGAGGTCGCGTTGCGCTTCTTCACGTTTCTTTTTCCATCGAAGGAAACCGGATCGATCCATCTCGCTGCCTGTGTACTTTTGAAACTCTTCCGGTAAGGCAAACTTGGCGTCTAAATCTTCCTCTTCTTCCTCTTCTTCGAGACTCACCGGAATCGGTTCACCCGCTTCACGAGCTAACCGTTGCTTCTCAAGCAACTCTTTCTTCGCCAACGCGTCGGCTTCTCGTTTCAGTCGTCTTTTTTCTTTTTCTTTCTCGTCTCGAATTTTCTGACGTTTAAGTCGTTTTGCTCGCTCCTCGAAACGTTGAGCGCGATAAATGTGTGCTTGTTGTACGCGCGCTTCCATCTCTTCGTGACACGGTCTGCTATCGAGAGCTAAATCTGCTAATGCTCGCAAAAGTGTCAAGTTTTGCTGAAGTGTGAGCTTATCAATGCGCGCACCGTCCTTCGATAAAGATTGGACAATCTCCATGGCGGCTTTCCCGTGTGCATTTTCACCTTCTAACTGTAAAAGTTTTACAATCACTTGCGCCCAAACGATGTTGTCGTTGACTGAGCGTAATCGAGTCACGCCCCGTCCAACACCCGTCGCATCTTCGTGTAACGCGCCCTTCAATAACGCGCGATAAAGCACATACATCTGCTTCTTATCTTCGCTTTCTAAACACTCGCGAACCATCAGGCATGTTCGCAACGGTGGAGCACTCAAGGCTTCGCTAAAAATGGCCAGAAATTCCGCCAACGCGCCTTCGTCCGCTAAGACTTGCCCATTTTCGACCGGCACTGGTTTTGGTAACGGTCGCAGTAACGACGATAACTCGATGCCCTTCTCTTCTGCTTCTTGCACTAATTCTACTCTTAACTCGTCGTCGTCGATTGGGTACCTCGCTTCGTTGATTCTTTTCCTCTTCTCCTCCTCTTTCGCGGCTTCTCGATCCGCTTTAGCTTTCTCTCTTTCCTGTGCCGCTTCTTCCGCTTTTACTTTCTTTATGCGCACTTTTTCCTCGTTGATGCGAACTCTCTCTTCTTCAGCTTCCGCTCTCACGATTTTTTTTAACCTTTCTCGATCCGGAACCGTCTCCGCACTCTCTGATTTTGCTTTTTCTATGTGCAAAAACACTCGTTCAAATTCTGACAACTTGCTTGTGTACTCCCAATCGTTCACATTGGACTCTAAAATAATTTGCTTCCTGATTCGTAAGGCTTTGCTAACATTTTCGCACGCCTGAACGTGCACTATCGCTCGATCTATTTGTTGGGCCACGTTATTCATTTGCGATTTCATCTTTCTCGTGTCCATTTTCAAAAACGCCTGTTTTTCGCGTATCTCTTCCCTTCGTTTCTCCACGTACGCATCGACGGAAGCTTTGATAGCTTCTTCCGCTTTTTCTTTCCCTTTGTTCCATTTCGACAGTGCTTGTCGGTCGTTCTTACTCCCGGTGAACTTTAGGAACTCTTTTGGTAACTTCTGACTGGGACACCCTGGTTCTTTCTTTAATTGCGCAGGCGTCTTCAATTTTTCAATTTTCGGTCGTTTCGCCGGGTTTTTAAAATCCGATTCTTTCTTCTTGAGTTGTTTGAGGGATTGTTGCCATCGCTCCACGCGTTCTTTGGCTTTAGCGACATCTTTGGTCGCTCGAGAGAGACGAGCAACATTCGATTTCAAGGCAAGTTTTAACGGCGATTTGTCGTTGTTGTCGACATTGTTTTCATCCTCTTCGTCTTTATTCGTCGGCGTCTTGGAAACCAAAACCTGCACTTTACTCAATAACTCGCAGCTAGATGGTCCTTTCGATCCAGCCATTCCCGATGATTTTGTTTGTATCGCTACCTTTTTCACAGCTTGGTTGCTCTCCCCCAGATCTTTCTTACTCAACTGTCCGACGAAACATCGCAACGCCCACTTCCCGGCGGCGGTCGAACCGTTCGGTCCTCCCGGCACTCTGACAAACACCGCGTCGTGCGACAACCCAGACGCTAGCACCGCTTTAGACTTCCCTAAACATCTATTCTCTTTCAACCCTTGTTCCCACAATTCGTTCGTATCTTTCAGTTCAGGCCAGTGTTTTTCGAGCATCTCGTACGCTTCTCGCTTGAGCGTCCCTTTTTTAAACTTTTCGCGGTCGGCTTCGAGGTCGAACGCCGACGCTGGAATCGTATCATCTTTCTCCTCCTTTCCTGGTCCATCCGACCCGGTCGACACCGCGTCATCTTTCTTCCCATGGGAACGTTCGGGCGTCGTCGTCGCCGCCGCGCCGTCCTCGTCTCCTTCGTCCTCGTCGCGCGTCTTTCTCTTCGACGACGATGATGCTTTTTCCTTTCCCTCAAAGTCCACTTTCGACGACTTTAAAGATGATATTGATGATGATGGTTTTTTCCTTTTCGGCGGCATCGTCTTCTTCTTCTTCGCCCTCGAAATCCAAAAATCGTTTTTCTTCTCTCCCTCTCTCTCTCTCTCTCTCTCGCTTTCTCTCCGTTTCTCCTCGCTTCCCAAAGCGCTTCTTCTTCTTTCTCTCGCTTTCTCCTCGAAGACGGGTTTCGAAAAGTCGATTCGATGCACAATAGGGAGAGAGCTACAAGCGCTATTTAAAAATGCCCCCAAATTCTTTTTTTTGTGTTTTTTAAAAGATGAGAGGGAAAGACTTTTCAAAGCAAAAAAAACAAACCACATCTCTAGTTTGGGGTTTTTTATTATTTAGGGTTTTAAAATGCATGTTTTTCTCCTCTCTCTCGAAAAACGAAGAGGGCGAGTCGTCGTCGTCACTTTACAGCGGAAGAAGAAGAAGAAGAAGAATGTTGTCGCGGGGAATCGCCCAGACGACGACGACGACGACGAACGGCATCATCGTGGCCACGACGAAGACGCCGCCGGTTGAGAAGAAGGTGCGATTATCTTCTGTGTTTTTTTTGTTCGCTGCTTGGTCATGCGTGTGTCGTGGACTCGCTGCTGCTTTCTTTACGACGGAGGAGAAGGCAAAGCTTTTGGTTTCGACCACGAGAGGGATGCTGCGACGTCAGAGTAATAATAATCCATTTCGACGCGTCGTCGGAGGAGGAGGAAGAGGATTTTTTTCTGCGCGTGCCGGTACCGGTGCCGCAACGCGGTCGTCGCGATGTCCGTCTCGTCGCGCGCGCGTCTTCGAGTGCTGACCACGAGTCTCGTTCTTTTATGGTCTCCTCCCCTCCCTCGAACGCGACGCAAATCGCATCCACGATGAACTCGCACGTACACACACACAGATCCAATCCAGCAAACGAACAACGAAAACGTCGTCTTGCGTGAAGTGCAGCGCGGCATCGACGTCCGAGGAGGAATTCTCTTTCTCTCGCCGCCAAGCGGTTTTATCCACCGCGGCAGGTGCGGTTTCGTTGACCCAAGGTGTGAACCCGTCCTACGCCTTGTCCGGATTCAACGTCGTCAAGGAATCGAGAGAGGGATATCAGTTCATCTACCCGGTCGGATGGCAAGAAATCTCCGTCGATGGACAGACGAAGGTGTATAAAGATATCATCGAACCGTTAGAGTCTATTTCGTTGAACATTTATCCGACCGAGAGAGAATCGTTGAAAGATATTGGCACCGCGCAAGAAGTCGCGGAGACGTTGGTGAAGCAAGCGCTCTCTGCGCCGGGGGCGTTGGGGAAGCTGTTGAGCGTGAAGGAAAGAACGGATAAAGACGGTCACTTGTATTATTCGTTTGAGTTTGTGTCGGCGACGAAGAGTTACGAAAGACATGCATTGACGACGGTGACGATTACTCAGGGGAAGTTCTTCACGTTGACGACGGGGAGTTCGGAGAGAAGGTGGAATAAGATGAAGGATCGACTCAACGCGGCGAACGATTCGTTCCAAGTCTACTATTAATTAAATCGTGGTGCGTAAAACACGCACACACACACACGAAAAACATGACACGCGGCAGATTACTATAATCATTATATAATATTCATTTCTAACTACATAGACTAATTAAAACGTTGCCTTGTCGCCTTTGACGTTCATCCGGCCACGTTCCGGTGACGCTCCCACGATTTCAATGCCTAATTTTTGCGCGAACTTGTCCACGACGAAGTTTTCTCTCTGTTCGCAGATGGAAACGACCACGCCTGGTGCACCCATGCGTCCAGTGCGACCGGCGCGATGAACGTAATGGACTTCGTCGGTTGGCAATTCGAGATTGATGACGCAATCGCAGTTTGGTATATCTAAACCTCGCGCAGCTAAATCGGAAACTAACAACGCGCGAACTTCACCAGATTTGAACTTTTTCAACACTCTTTCGCGCTGAATTTTGTCCATGTCGCCGTGCAATGAAGCTACCGGCATGCCTCGGGCAGATAATTTGCCTTCGACATCTTTCGAACGTCTTCCAAAATTGACGAAAATGAGACATCTCTGCACGTCCATCGCGTGCACGGCTCTTCTCAAAACGTCCACTTTACGATTTCTATCAGCTTGGATGAACAAGTGTTGAAGATGTGGTGGTAACGCAACCGCACCACGATTCATCATTTGTTGTTCTTCGGCGTTAATCGTAACTTGCTTTTCCATTTGTGCTTTTCTTCGCACTTTTTCCACAACGTCTTCATCATCTTCGGTTTCATTTTCTTCTTTCACAGCGTCCGCATCTTCTTTCGTCTTGTTCATCTCGTAATCTGCCAGGATTAATTTCAAATCAGGCGACACGTACGCGTACGCATCCAACGTCTCTTTCCTAAGGGTCGCCGAACAGATTATGGTTCTCCTCCCCCCTTTCACACCTTTGCCACAGTGTTCGTTAATTCTGGCCATATCTCTTCGAAAGTTACTTGCCAATAACTCGTCCGCCTCGTCGATGACGAGCGTGCTTACTCCGTGCGTTTTCAACACTCCCATGCGAGACATTTCTGCAATCCTTCCAGGCGTTCCGACGACAATAAAGGGTCTCTTTTTCCTCAAACCTTGCTCTTGACGCCTCGCGTTTGCGCCGCCAATTAACTGTTGCGTGATATCTCTCCCATACGGGCCTAAAACGGTTTCTATCGTTCTCACGATTTGCATCGCCAACTCTTGCGACGGCGCTACAATCATCGCGCGAACGTCGTTCACGTGCCTCTTTTGATTTCGGTCCATCTTCTCCATCGCCTCTTCTTCTCTCAATATATCGCAGAATATTGGTATCAAATACGCCAACGTTTTCCCCGAACCAGTGTGCGATTGCATGGCAATCGATGGCATCGATTGACTCCACGCCGCGTCGTTTTCGTCCTCCGACGTCCTCGAATCAATCAATTCTGGTAACGCCGCCAACTGCGCCACCGACGGCTTTTCTATGCCGGCGGCGCGCAGCACGTCTACAATTTGCTTTGGCACGCCCAGATCTGCGAACGACAACGCTTCTCTCGCGTCGTCTTCTCGCGCGGCCGCCGCTCTCGCGAGAAAAGCGTCCTTCCCAAACCGCCTTCCTCTTTCTCTCTCGTTCAAAGTCGTCGGCGCTCCTCGTTTCATCACCGCCGTAACAGCCGTCGTCGTCGTCGTGATGATGGTTCGACTTCCGCCCTTTTCTCGCTTTGAACGACTAAACCCCCCGCGGCACCTCCCCGCCGCCGCCGCCGTCGTCGTCGTCGCGTACCCCCCGCATCGAAACACGTGTAAGCGCGTCGTCAACGAACCCATCTTCATCGCTTGTATTATTGCGCGTAGGTGTTTCTTCAAAGCGCTCTAAACACAGCACAAAGCACAATGAATACATACCCTAAACAGTTGTGTTTAGGGTTTATAGTGTATAGTTTAGGGTTTGGGTATTTGGGGAGGGAACACACTTTTGAACGCATATTCCAATTCATCTTTTCACAAAAAGCATCATCATCTTTTCGCTTTCAACCGGAGGAGGCGGGTAAAAACTCTTTCTCCAAAAGCGAGGAGGAAAGTTTTCGACACCACCGACCACGGGAAGAGGAGACGGACGACGTTGGACGACGGTCTGGAAAAAAAGGAAGACGACGAGTTTGTGTGTGTGTGTGTGTGAAAGGAGTCGCTTTTTTACTCTTTACTCGTTTTGTGTTGAAGAGCATTTATATAGGGGATTTGTCTTTTGAAACGGTACAAAGACATTGGTCGTCATGGGCATCTATTCCGCGCTCGTCAAAACGTCGCTCGACGCGTTGCGTCGGAAAGTGCAGCGATCTTCCTCCTCGGGAGGACCGATTTTGGTGGATTTGAAGAAGAATTCGAACAACGGAGACGCGCTGTCTGGCTGGGTTGTAAACGTCACCTCTATCGTCGAGAGAGTGCCGTTCAGTCAATACGCGCCGAAAACGAAAGAACAAGTCTTCCAGATACTCGTGTCAATACTCGTGTTGATGATTAGCGGGAAGTGGTTTCTCGCGCAATTCGCGCAACACAGACGAGAGAGAGAAGGATGGTGGCATTTTTTGAAGAAGTCGAGACACGTGAGGTTGATTTTACCTCCCGAGTGCGTGACGGAAGCACCCATGCGTAGCCCGCTGAAACGCGTGACGAGGAAGATTAAGAAGTATATCAAGAAGAAAGGAAAGAAAAATGGGAAGAGTGGCGGCGCTGGGATGAGTCAAGGAGGGATTCAACAGTATTTCATGGACGATCAAGACGCGTATTCGCCGATTTTAAGCGTGGACGTGGACTTGTTGCCGGAAGATGCGATGCCGTTATTGGTGTTTGTGAACTCGCGGTCGGGCGGACAGACGGGGAGACATTTGTTGGAAGCGATGCGACAGAATTTGAACCCGTTACAAGTGGTAGATTTGCACAAGACCGGACCTGCGCCGGCGCTAAAACTGTTCGCGAGCGTACCGAACGTGAGGATTTTGGTATGTGGTGGAGATGGGACCGTCGGGTGGATTTTGCAAGCTTTGGATGATTTGGCACAGGAGGATTTAGAAGCGAGAATGGCGCACGTGAATGAAGCCGTAATGAAAGTCTCGGGAGGCAATAACCACGGTAGCATGAATGGGGATCCCGAAATATCAGCAACTAATAATAAGAATAACAACAATAGTAGTTTAGGAGCAGGTTTAAGTACCACGTTTAGAAAACCGCCGGTTGCGGTTTTGCCGTTGGGAACCGGAAATGATTTAGCGAGAGTGTTGGGGTGGGGTGGTGGGTTTGGCTTCCAAGAAATTATCTCAGAGATTTTGCTACAAGTTATGGAAGCGCACCCGACGTTGTTGGACCGATGGACGGCGACTTTAACGCCTTTACCTAAGAAGGAGCTTTCCAATCCGCAAACGCCAAACGACGTGAGCGGAACGACCACTCCGGGAGGAGGTGGTGGAAAGAGCGACGAAGAAAAGAGCGGGGGCGATAAAACGCCCGGGTCTCCATCGACGCCGAGGTTTGGACCCATAGAGACATCAGTTGCTGCTGGTGGTGGCGGAGGAGGAGGAGGAGGAGACGACAAGGACAACAAAACCAAATTGACTGTCCGGCCAAACTCCCCGCAAGTCCCGAAATCCATTGATGAACACGCATCGGATGGGAAATCCACTGGCTCTCTAATCATGGGCCCTAACGGCCAATCCGAAATTGTCTTCCAAAACTATCTCGGCATCGGTGTCGATGCGCAAGCCGCCTTGCGGTTCCATCAAACTCGAAACTCCAAGCCCAACCTCTTCTTCAGTCAAGCGACGAACAAAATCCTCTACGGCGTCTTTGGGGCGAAAGATTTCCTGGAGCATTCCATGGCTGGTTTAAACCGCGACTGCTTAATCTACGCCGACGGCGTCCTTCAAGACATCCCGCAAGAGGCCGAAGGTATCGTGCTTCTTAATATCAACTCCTTCGCCAGTGGCGTTCGTATGTGGGAAAAAGATGGCGATTTCGGCGCTTCCTCTATGCAAGACGGCTTGATCGACATTGTCACCGTCCACGGCGCGTTACACTTGGGTCAACTCAACTGGGGCGTGGACAAACCTGTCCGCATTTGCCAAGCACGCGAAGTTCGCATCGAGTGCCTCCGCAAACTTCCCATGCACATCGACGGCGAACCGTGGGAACAACCCGCCTGCCAAATGGATATTCGACTAAGAAACAAATCCACCATGCTCCGCCGCACAGTCGACAGTCGAGGCGCGTCCATCTTACAAATGCACGACGCTTTAGAATGGGCGAATTCGAATGCCATCATCTCCCCGGACCAAAAAGAAATGATCATGAGCGAAGTCCACCGTCGCGCGGAACGAGAAGACGACGACCACCGTCGCGCGCGCGAGAAAGACAAGCAAAAAGGCAGCTACAACAATTTAATGGGCCTCGCTACCGGGAGGCGACATCGTCAGCACGAAAAAGAGCGCAGGCGAGGGTCGATGTTGTGGGGCAGTCGAGATAGCTTAGCGTTCTAATACCAACACACGCGTAGAGTAGATCAAAAGAGAGACGAAAAGCGTATGATGATGAATAATATATTTTTTCTCTCCCGACGTTTCGTTTTTTTTCGCGAGAATTTATGAGCACATCGTTTTGCGTCTCGTCCTCAAAGTCTTTATTTGTTGTCATGGCGAAACTCGGCGAAGGCGACCCGCGCTGGATCGTCTCCGACCGTCCAGACGGCACGAACATCAACGGATGGCACTGGGAGGAGACGAATAAGATGAAGTTTTGCAAAGAGTTTTTCGAAGCGCACTGTTGTCGCGCGCATTCGGAAGGAGGAAGCGTGGACCTTTTCGGGGAAAAATGTCTGAAGTGTTCGATCCTGTCCGTCTCAGTCGAGGGAGAGTGTTCGATATCGACGAGAAAGAAAGGGAAAAAGTTCGGCGTGTTCGATTTGAAAGTCACGATGGTGTACGAAGTCGAGTTGGAGTGCGTGGTGAAGAAGAAGACGAAGAAAAAAGAGGAGGAAAATGTGGACGGATTAGACGGCGAGGAAGAAGAGAAAGAAACGGAGGAAGAGAAACTGTGCGCGGTGAAAGGCGAGATCGCGTTGAAAGAGTTTTCTAGTTTGAATGAACCGGACGAGTACGAGTGGACGACAAAAACGACAGGTGGAGACGAGGAAGCGAAGAAAATCGTCAAGAACTGGTTTACTCGACCGGTGTTAGAGAAGATGTTTGGGAAAACGTTGGAGAAATTCGTCGAAGAGATGAACGCGTTTTGCGGGTAGCGAATAGTACATTAAATCAGCACGCACGTACACACTTTCACAGAAAAAGGTTTTAATGAATAATTATTTACTACTGTGTCTCTATTTATATACATACTAAGCGATAGATTTAATATCTTTCGCGTGATGGTCTAATCAAGCGAACGTGTCGTTTATCTTCGGAGAGCTCAAACACGTCGGCATGGTCTAAAAAGAATTCTTGGTATGATTCACCCATCGTCAAAGGTTTTTTGCATAACTTGAAGAGAGATGGCTTTGATTTCGAGCGTAAACTAATCCAGGTGTTGTCGTAATCGTCTTCGTGTTGGAATCGCTCAGAGAGGAATTTCACGACTAGTTCATAATAGCGCTCGCGAGCATTCTTGAAACCAGAGCCGTTGAACCCGATTTCTCTTCGTAGCGGTTCGTTAAGGGTTGGATTAGGTAACGGTTTCGGTCCGCTTCTTCCCATGATACCGCCTCGAGTAAAGCTTCCGGGAGAGGTACCTAAACTTCTTGGCGAACTGCCGAGAAACGTACCTTCTCTTACTCGAGGCGAAAGAGACGTCGCGTGTTTATTGCTCGCCGACGCGGGAGATTGCGCGTACGCATAGAATGCAACCGGTGGTGAATCTGTCCCTACGTTAATTACCTCCCCAGTTTTAAAGTGAAGTGTTGGCGAAGGCACTTCGTTCATGTCGAACTTATCGCGCAGTCTATCCAATTCCTCTTCAAATTCTTGCGACACACGATGCGCCGCACTCGGCACTCGCGGTGGTTTTTCTGTGCTAGATGCCAAATCTATCTCACTAAACGCGCTAGATAAACCACCACGTCTCGGTAACACCGTCGGTATTTGTCTCTGGAGCCCATCCATTGACCATCTCCTTGCGGATTCGTCCTCTTCCTTCGCCTCTTCGCTGTTATTCGCATCGATATCAGCGAACGAACTACTTACCGTCAATCCTCCTAACTTTGGCGTCTCACTTAAATTTTCCTTCGAGTTAAACCCTCTCGGAAACGTCACGCTCGGTTCTCTTCTTAACGCGGAAAGTTCGTCGCTGTGACTCTCGTTTTCCTCGTCGCTATCGGTCAATTCTAACGTGTCCTGTCTCGCGTTATTCGCTTCCATCTTATTACTCTTTACAACCACTGACTCCCGCCGTCCTCTTCTTTCTTCGAGCTGTCGTTCTCGAGCCGTTCTACCTCTCGCAGTCGTTTACTGATCTCAAAAATCTTCGATTGATACTCCGGGATCGTCTTCGTGTTTTCCTTGATGGCCGTCTTATACGTCCCAAAATCTTCTTCGTTCGCGTCTTCCTTTTCCAACTCGCGTTCTAGATATCGATTGCTTTCTTCCAATTTCACCACCGCGTTTTCCAATCGTTTCAATTCGATCTCGAGAAGGTCGCGCGAATCTCGTTCGAGCAGTCGGTTTTGCGTCGACGTCGTCGTCGTCGAGCTTTCCGTCCGATGTCGTTCATTCCCTCCCATGAATCACACGAACACCTATTTACTACTACGAGGGAACACACAAGACAAATGACGATGTACTACCAAGAAGAGGAGGGTCTCTTTTACAGTCGTAAAACCCTAAATTAAGACAGGGAATCCCTCCTCTCTCTTCTCGAATTGGAAAAGAAATACTTCACAAAGGCTTTGTTGCGGACTCCTGCTCCTACATAACTCCTACTCCTAAAGCGCTCCAAAAGAGAGAGAGAGAGAGAAAGAAAGAAAGAAAGAAAGAGGCGAACGCGAAAAGGTCGTCTTTTGCCAGATGGAATCCTTACCGCGCTCGGCCCCGACCGTGACGATTCGAGAACTCACCGAACGCGTCGTCTCGAATTCCCATCGCGAGTTCGAATTGGTCTTGAACGCGTTGGCGAGGAACGATGGTAAAGCGATCGGTGCGGTGGAAAAGAAACGGGCGTTGATGCATTACTTGAACGCGCTGAAACAAAGGCTGGTTCGATTGCACGCGTTAGTCGCGTGGGCGCCGAAGAACGCGAAAGCGACTTTAGTCGCCGAGAACGCGTGCAACGTTCTGGAGGAACACGCGGAGCAGTTCAGAGTCTCGGCGGATACCTTGTACGGGTTGCATCAACGATTGACCTGGGCGAGGGCGCCAATGTTTGACATTCCCGCGAGTTTTGATGTGTTATGCAGAGGTGGATTCGATTGTTTAGACCGCGTGGAAGGGATAAGGAAAGTGGCGACGATGCAGAAATGGAAGGAGGAACGCGAAAAGGAGAAGAAGAAAATGAGAGGCGGCGACGAAGAGATGACAGATGTTGTCAATCCTGTCGTACAAGAACAAAACGAAGAGGAAAAGGATTTAGCGAGGAGGAAAACATTAGACGCGAAGCATGCGTTGATCGTGGAGAAACACGTGTTGAAGAGGTTTCCGATTGGAGAGGATAACCAAAAGTTTAAGATTTTTGACGTCGTATCGGGAGAGGTGAAATGCGGGGTGGAGAATATGTACGAGATGACGCTGGTTTTAGACGACGCGCCAACGGAGGAACAAGTTTTGTGGACGTGCACTGGGGTGGAGGTTTTATGCGGAGAGGACACGATGACGGCGGATGACAACGACGCGTCGTCGAAGAGAAAACGCATACAGTACCAAGCGACGACCGAGGAAATTAAGAGTTTGACGTTCAACGCCACCATGCGCGCGAAAGGCGATGGGAGCGAGAAAAATCTGGCAAGAGGAATACTTGGCGCGCATGAAGCGATGATGGATGCGGTAATGCGATTGATTTGTGCGAAAACACTCGCGCAAGCGGGCTCGTTGAGAGATGTAGCAGAAGCGAATAGCGATAGCAGGAACAACAGCGCAATCGAATGGACGAGAAGAGGTAAAGTGGTCGCGGAAATCGTAAAGCATAAAGGTGACGTGTCCGGGTGCGCGGTGACACTTTGGAACTCGAGGAAACGATTAGACGTGAAGTTTGAAGTCGACAAGCGCAAAATCACAGCCTCTGTCGTCAGCGTACAAAAAGAAAAGAAAGACGAATCAGGAGAAGCGTCTGCGGCGACAGAAACACCACCTGTGGCGCTCAAAATGTTCGAAGATTCGAGAGAACATGTAGATTTTGACAACGGCACGATTTCACTCGTCGACGTGCTAGATCGTGCGAGCAAAACCGCGACGATTTCGACGTTGACATCTATCAGAGACTTTTTAGTGAAAAAGCAGAAAGTGGCAGTAACGCCGAAGAAGAGTCCGCAGAGGAAGAAAAAAGCGACACCTGCGGCGTCAAAGAAACGTAAAGCGGAGGCGATTGAAGAAGAAGAGAAGGAAGAGAATGATGGCAATAAAACATATTCTTTGGCCGGCGTCGCGTTTTCTGAAGTGGAAGCAGTCAATGAGGCCCCGACTTTTTCCATCGTCTTTGATCGAGACGAGGTTGATAAAAACAATAAAGAGTTGGCGTCGGTATCCGCGATTGTATCGGTGAACAAATACACGGGTATCGTTCAATGTACATTCAGAGCCACCCCAGAATCTATCATTGAACGAGACGACCTCGACGACGTCATCTGTTATGGATCTTTTAAACACAGACTAGCGAAGAGCTTAGAATCCGCAAGCGAAACCAACGACCCGGAAAATGTCGGTTTTGTCTTCCTCGAGTTGATTCCAGAAATGAGCAAGATTGCGAAGATGTTTGTCGTTCGAAAATACCTCGATTCACATAAGCATGGCTCTATGCGTGCGTTGCCCGCACCTTATTCCATCGAGAAACTCAAAGAAACCTTGGAAACGACTCGACGTCTTATGGGTACGAACGTCGCGGCGGTAATTAAGACCGATAGCGATGAACATCTTTTGGAGTCAGACGGTATTTTCGTGTGCGTGTGGGAAGACGGCGCGACAATGCATATCAAATGCGCAAAGAGACGCTCGACTCTCGAACGATGGCGCATAGCTTCGTGTTCGGAGATTACTCGAAACGGCGAAACGCTCGAATGTTGCGATGGCATCGGTGGTGCCAAGCGCTCCAAGACGACAAAAAGTGCAAAGACTGCTGCCAAAACAACAACTTCAACGGAAGGACCGTTCGAAGGCGCGGCAACAATTTCGATCGAATCGCTCGCGAAAATAGCCATAGAAACCGTCAAAGAAGTGTTGAAATAAAACAATGCATTAGTTTTACTTTCCCGCCCGAAAGTGTAGACGATATTATTGTTTAATCAGATTAAATTACACGTGCGCGAGAGCGTATACTTTTACTCTTTCTCTTCAATTAATTACTAAACGTGAACCGAATGCCGCCGTCGGAACTCATCGCCTCCTTCTCCCCTCCTCCGTTTTCCGCCGTTTTCGGTTTCTTCCCGAAACTTCTCTCTTCCGCGGTCATTTCGCCTTCTCGCGTGCAGAGCTCCGGTTGTACGCACTCGCACTCGGCACCCGTTACCAGCTTCACCTTCATCTCGTACCCTGGTCCGCAGGCTCCCCCACTTTCTTTGAACAGAGACTCCGCGGACATGCCTCCACCACCGTTTCCTTTATTCTCTTCTTCCATTTGTCTCATCATCTCTTCGTACGCGTTGTTGTTCCCTTTCTTGTTCAACCCGGCGTCGGCTTCGCTCGGGGACGCGAGCACGAGCGCGACCGAGAGTACCGAGGCGACGGTCAATCGTCTCGCCGCGTCGTCGAAAGAGTCGCCCTCGTCTTTATCTCCTTCGTTTCGTTTCATCGCCGACAACGCCAAAAACACGGCGGGTCGTCTCGTCGCTCCCACGGCATCGTCATCAACATCATCATCATCTCTCGTCGTCAAAGTCTTCCAAAAAAAAGTTCTTCG
>MDTG01244251.1_pt1 | contig 44847 bp, 43 predicted proteins | sample 811421 | NCBI WGS metagenome assembly MDTG01 (sample SAMN05326645, study PRJNA326480) | marine metagenome | isolation source: seawater | place: Pacific Ocean: South East | collected 2011 | reverse complement strand
CTAAGTTACTAACTTTAATTTTATCTTTATTAATAATTGGTAAATTTGGAAAACTATTAAATTCTTTTTTTGATATTTTTTCAAAACCAGAAGGACAAACTTTGTCTTTTGTGTTTAAACTTCTTTGTCTCAGTCCTCTATTTATGCAGTAGGCATCATCATTATTTAGGTTATTATTATTGCTATTAATTAAATTGTTTGTTTTATTTTGTGACTCGTTGGCATCTCCTTTCTTACTTAATTTATGTATTTTTGAGTCTGAATAATTATAATCTATAAAGTGTTCATTAAATAATCCAGTTTGGTTTTGCTTATAATAGATATGAAATTCGGAACTACCTCCTAGTTCTATAAATTCTCCGTAACTAATTCTATAATTATTCCCACATCTTTGATCAAACTTATTTTTTTCAGGTCTAAATTCTTGATAATAAATAGAATTATCTTTTCTTTTACAAAAACACTTAACATTTTTGAAACTAGGAGGGCTCAAACAACTATAATTCAAAATTTCTTTACTTGAATTATCAAGAATAATTTTTGTTAAATTAAAATTATTTGTTTCTTGTGATTTATTATTTGAATTATCCTTTTCTATTTCAACTAGCTTAACTTTACTTATACTTTGCAAGCTAAAAATGTGCCATTTCTCTGGTCTTTCAAGTTTATGTTTTTTAAGCTCACTAATTAAATTTGGATATGCATCACACCTCCCATAAATTAGGTTTTCAAAAGCTTCTAAAGTAGATTCTCCTGGTAACAACTCATAGCTAATTTTATTTATACTGGCCCATTGGCGAATTTTATGGTCTATGTACGAATCTTTTGTGAAGCATATTGTGATTCCACTTGGGTCTTTTTTAACCAAATCTTTAATACTTTCTGGTATTAAAATACCTACATCATTGGAATCTGCTCTAGCTAAATTATTAATCGAAAATATTAAAACTAATAAAACTAAAAAAACTTTCATTACTATTATCCTACCACCAACTGATAAGATTGTTAAGAGTTCTGGGAAAGATTAAGAACCACAGACCACACTTACAACGTTTGTTTTTAGTAAAAATTAAATAACGTAAATCACAAAAGTATATTTTATCCTTAATTTACGAAATGAACTGTGGTCTGTGGTGAACTGTCAAAAAACTCAAGTAATGATTGAAGAAATAGACCCACAGCTGAATTTTATTAACTGTGGTAACTGTGGTGAACGCTCCTCTTACGATCCAATCAAAAAAAGAATTCAATTTTTTTGATATAGTTTCTCTAGGAAAAGGCCGATCTCAATTGTACATGGCAACCTTGCCAAGGTTGAAGTCGAGGGTTCGAATCCCTTCGCCCGCTCCAAATTTTAATAGATTGACAATTTAGCATTAAGCATATGTTTAAGTTTAGTCATTATTTATTTAATATTAAAAACAATATAGATTATTAATTTATACATTATTACAACTATTAATAAACAATGAAAAAATTATCTTTGAAAATATTTTATATTATAAGAAAATTACCATTACTAAAAAGATTATCCAACTCTCTTTTAAGAAGAATTCTTTTTAAAATAAAAAAAGATAAATTTTATTATACTTTCAAAGATGTAAATTTTTTTTTGAATATTAGAGATTCTATAGATAGAGAATTATTTATGAATGGCTATTATGAGGAAAGACAACTGAATATCCTTTCAAAAAGTATAAAAAAATATTCAATTAATAGCTTTATAGATATTGGATCAAATATAGGAATTTATTCACTTTTAATCGCTAAAAATCATTCAAATTTAACTATTTACGCATTTGAACCACATAAAGATGCTTTCAAAAGATTAAAAGAAAATATTAATTTAAATAACTTTAGTAATAGAATTTGCTTATATGATTTTGCACTATCAAATAAAAATGGAGATAATTTCCTTGAAGCGAAAAATAGATTTGGATTTAGTCAGTCTGGAGGAGCTAAAATTAGTGATAAGGGTAATATAAAAATAAAATACAAAATAGGTGATGATTTAATAAAAATCAAAAATGACAAAATTGCTATAAAAATTGATACAGAAGGCCATGAACTATTTGTGCTTCAAGGTCTAAAAAATTTACTTGCTAATAATAAAGTCTTTCTGCAAATAGAGATCTTTCCACAGAATACGACTGTTGTAACTAAATTTTTAGATAATTTAGGATTTAAATTAATAACCAAAAGTCAATTTACTCATCAAAAAAATATTTTAGATTATTTTTTTGAAAAGAATTTACCTTAAATATTCTCTTCTAAACTATAGGGAGTAATATAAGATTAAAAATATGAATAATTTACAATGGTATGCTTATCTTTCAGGAATTGTATCTTTCTTCCTAGGTTGTTTTTTTTATTATCAATCAAGGAAAGAAAATTTGTCTAAAAATCAAATCAAAGTAAGAGAAAGGATAATGAATTTTTTTTTAATTATTGGGTTTATCTGTGTAGTTTACTCGTGGGTATAATTGATAAAGAAAAACATTCACTTTTATTTTCATTTTAAACTCAAAACTCTCAACAAGGTTGAAGTCGAGGGTTCGGATATCTGTTCCAGCTTCTAATTTTAACTTTACCACAATTTTTCTAAAAAAGTTTTTTAGTATATTTTGATTAATATTTATTTTAGATCCATCCAAATAGTTTTTAGTTCACAGTATTGATCATGAGCAAAGAGAGATTTGTCTCTTCCCCCAAAACCAGAAAGTTTATATCCTCCAAAGGGAGTTGTTGCATCTCCTTCTCCATAACAGTTTACTGATACTGTACCAGCTTTTATTCCTCTGGCAGCTATATGAGCTGTTTTGTTAGAACTTGTAAAGACAGAGGCAGCCAAACCATATTTATTCTGATTAGCTAGATTCATTGCTTCTTCTGAGCTTTTAAATGTTGTAATTCCTAAAACAGGTCCAAATATTTCTTCGGAAAATAATTTATTTTCAGGCTTAACATTATCAAAAATAGTTGGTTCCAAGAAGAATCCTCCAGATTGTAAATTAGTTTTTTTGCCACCAATTACTAATTTGTTTTTGTCTCTTTGGCCTTGTTCAATAAATTTCATTACTTTATCTAAATGAGATTGTTCAATCAAAGGGCCTATTCTAGTTTCTGCATGCAGGGGATCTCCCACAACCCAATCTTTTGATTTCTCAACAATTAAATCCAATAATTCATCTTTTACACTTTCATGAACAAGCAATCTAGAATTAGAAGAACAGTTCTCACCCATATTCCAAAATATAGAATTAGTTGCATGTTCAGCAGCTGTGTCTAAATCTTCAGTGTCACCCATAACGACAAAAGGATTTTTTCCACCACATTCAAGCAATACTCTTTTTAGATTAGAGTCTGCTGAATAACGAAGGAACATACGACCTATCTCTGTTGAGCCTGTGAATGCAACACAATCTACATCATTATGTTCTCCCAACGCTTTCCCAATAGTTTCACCATAACCACACACTACGTTAATTACTCCATCAGGTATGCCTGCTTCAACCGCAAGTTCAGCAATACGAATTGTTGACAGAGAAGTCTGTTCAGCTGGTTTTAAAACAACAGTATTTCCAGTTGCAAGTATAGGGCCTATTTTCCAAGCAGCCATCATAACCGGGAAATTCCATGGAAGAACAGCCGCTACTACTCCAATAGGTTCTCTTATAATCATGGATAAGACACTTGGATCACTTGGTGAGATTTGATCATATAATTTATCAATTGCTTCAGCATGCCATCGAATTGTGTTAACAGTTTCTGGTAAGTCTATCTCTAGGCAATCTGTTATTGGCTTACCTGCTTCCATAGATTCCATCATCGCTAACTCTTCTGAATGCGCCTCAATTACAGTAGCAAATCTTAACAAAATTTTTTTTCGCTCGGCTGGTGCCATTTTAGACCATGGACCTTCTTGAAATGCTTTACGCGCAGTTGCAACAGCTAAATCGATATCCTCAATTGAAGCTTCAGCAATACTAGCTAAAACTTTTCCATTCGCAGGATTTATTGTTTTAAAACTTTTACCTTTTATTCCAGGAACTGGTCTGCCCCCTATTATTAATTGTGTAGAAAAATTAACAGTTTTAGACATTTATAACTCCTTCATTGACTCCTTTTAATAGATGATTGGATTAACCAATTTTTATCTTCATGCCAGTCTCTCCAAACTAGTCGATTATTTGTAGTATGATTAATAGGAAGATTTGACATAGCAATTCTTAAATCATGACGTGCGGGTTTAGGTACATTGGGTAGCGGTTTACGAGGAGGCCCCATATCTCTACCTGAAATATTGGTTGCTGCTTTAATACCAGTGAGATAATCAACGTTATGTCTATTGCCTCCAAGCCATAAACATACTGGTTCCATCAATTCCCACAAATTTAAAGCTTCTTTAAATTTTTTATTTACTATTAAATTAAAAAGTTGAACACATTCATGAGGCATGAAATTTACTGCACCCCAAATCATTCCCGTACAACCACTCATTAAAGCGAAAGGAGCAAAAGAGTCAATACCGCAAAAAACACCACCACCTGTTTTTATAAACTTTTGCATATTTAGAAAATCTGCTGAACTATCTTTGATGTAATTTAAGTTTTCTATTGCAAGTAATTTTCTGTAAGTATCTTCAGTTAATGGAGCAGCTTGTTGAGGAACATTATACATAACTATAGGAATACCCACAGCTTTAGCTATTGCTTCATAATGATAAATAACCCCTCTCTCTGAGGGAGGCTCTAAAAATGGAGGCATTACCATAATTGCTGTTACCCCAACATCTTCAGCAGCTCTAGCTTTATCAATACAATCTCTTGTGCTGAGTGCAGTTGTTTGAGCAATAGTTGCACATCTGCCGTTGATATGTTTAGCGCCTTCAGTAATTAAAATTTTCTTTTCATCATCTGTAAGATAAGCATACTCACCTGTACCTGAACACAGTACTAGCCCATGAACCCCAGCTTCTATAAGATCATCAATATGATCTAAATAACGCTTTAAATTAATTTTTTCTCCACCTTCATAAAACGGGGTACACATTGCACCGTAAATTCCCTTAAGAACAGACATGATTTATTTGAACTCCTTTATTGGATTACCAAGTACATCAAAATTTGGACTAACACCTAAACCAGGTTTATTGTTTACAAACATGTAACCATCTTCAATTGATGGACCCCCTTTTGCTAGTTCTACCTGTGTATATTCATGAAACGCAGAGGATTGAAAATGAAAATAAGGGGGTGTTGAATGAGCAAGGTGCGCTATTGCAGCTGTTGCAATTTCTCCTCCCCAGGAATCTTCGATTGTCATAAGAATTCCAAAATTTATACACAAGTCTCTAAAAGTTCGAGATTTTGTCAAACCACCAATACGATTGATCTTTAAATTTACTACATCCATAGCATGATCACGATAACCTTGAATAAGTCGGTTAGTGCTGTCCATGCACTCATCTAAAATCATTGGATGATTAGAGAATTTTCTTATTGATAAACATTCTTCATATGACTCACAAGGTTGTTCTAAATACAAACTAATATCATTTATAGCTGACACAACTCTTATAGCTTCGTGTTGTAACCAACCACAGTTTGCATCTGCATTTAAAATATTACCCTTTTCTAAATTTTCAGAAACTTTTTTTATCCTTTCGATATCAATTTCTACAGACTCTCCCACTTTCATTTGAAATTGCTTAAAACCTTGTTTTTGATACTCAACTATATCGCGAACCATCTCATCTGGTTCGCGCCTGCTAACAACTTTAAATAATTTGATTCTTTCATTTTGCATACCACCAAGCAATTTATAAATTGGTAGAGAAACACTTTTACCAAGAATATCCCAGCAGGCTATGTCTATTGCTGATTTAGCATAAAAATGTCCTTTTAAAACTTTGTCCATAACTCTGTTAATATTATCTATATTAGTAGGATCTAAACCTAAAAGATGTGGAGCAATATTTGCAATAGCAGCTCTGGCCCCATCAGCAAAAGCTGGAAGATATGCCGGACCTAGTGGACAAGTTTCTCCTAAACCTATTTGCCCATCATCAGTTTCAATAGTTATAACAGTAGAGTCAAATGAAGAGAAACTTTGTTTGGCCCAACTATAACTACCTTCTTTCATCGGAAGATCTGATTTGTAAATACTAATTTTTCTTATTTTCATTAATAATCTAGAAATAACCTACCTTAAAAAGACTTCATAATAAATTTTTCTTTATAAATCCTTACCAGCAACTAATTCTTTAGACTTTATTTTTAAATTCGCACCAATTTGAGTAATAAAACTAGGGGGTAGTTTTGAAGGTTGTTCATTTTTTTCAAATTTATCTATTTGAGGTGTATTAGAAAGACACGCTTTATCCACAATTAGCTTACCCCCCAAAGTACCTTTTATTGTTCCCAAGCCATTGGAGCAACACGCAACAAACAGATTTTCATCAATTTCACCAAATGCTGGAACTCCATTCATTGAAAGACAAACTCTTCCTCCCCAACTATATTCAAATGATATATTTTTTAAATTTGAAAAACGGTTTTCAAAACTAAATCGATGATTTTTGCAAGACCGATTAAAATCTTTCATTGACGACTCTAAATTTTGACGGCACTTCCAAGAATTTCTAATCAATATCCTAGAGTAATCTTTATTTATAGCAATCCTTCTTATGGTAGTTCCAAATGGATTTGAGGATGTTAGACCCCACACTAGATCGCCTTTTAAATCTTCATTTTTTATTTTTTTAGTTAATGAGGAATAGGTAAAAACATGCAATAGTTGATTTTTAAAAAAACCAAAACTATTAATATGACCATTTACTGCAAAAATTATTTTTTTTGCATTAATTTTTCCAAATTTAGTATATGCATTCCAAGAGTTTTTATTTTTTTCTATTTTTATAATTGGACTTTTTTGAAAAACTTTTATTTTTTTACTTAATTTTTCTACAATTCTTTTAATATATTCTGCAGGTTGAATTAATATAGTTCCGGGTGTATAAATTCCTTGTTTGTAATACTCAGAACCAATGATTTTTGACATTTGTTTAGTATCTAGAGACTCATATCTTTCTCCTAGTGCATCTAATTGTTTTTTATAATCTTCATTAAAAGATATTCCTTTTGATGTTGCAGCACCATTAATCTTTCCAATTTTATTAAATACATTATTTGGCAATTCGTATTCATCCGCTATTTGTGACGTAAATTCTATTGCCATTCGATTAAGAGAAATTGTTTCTTTATCTTTTTCAATACTGCTTAAGTAATCACCTTTGGCATTAATATTATGCGGAACATCAATCATGAAGCCACTATTTTGTCCAGAGGCACCTTCTCCAATATTAAGAGCATCTATAAGAATAACACTATCACCATTTCTGATTTCTGTTAGTCTTTTAGCTGCAGAAACACCTGCGAAACCACTACCAATTACTAACCATTCAGATACATAATTTTTGTCAATTGATGATGCAGAATATTGGCAATCACTGATTTTTAACCATCCATTTTCACCAATTTCTTTAGGTAATCTTTTAGAAGAATAAGTATTCAAAACATAATATAAGTTTATTACTTTTTAGGTAACCACTTCTCTTCAGCCTTATATTTATCTTGGTGATCAGTGTTAATACTTTTTAGTGTCTTATCCGTTCCAATAAGATAGTGTTTGCTCATGTCTGGATAATATTTATAAGAAATTGGTTTACGACCTAAAGCCACTGACATTTCTCTTACATGATGAGGTGAGGCTCCACAACAAACACCAATGAAATTAATATTTTTACTTTCGCAGTCTTTTGCAAACTCTGCCATCTCATATCTATTACAGTAAAGATTATCAATTGCTACAGGAAATGCTCTGTTGTTAGGTATACAATCACACCCTTCATCAGGGAGAGAAAACCATACTGGAAATTCATCAGTTGTCCTTACCGGAACTGGAAGACCTGCCACATGACAAGACACGTTTTCTCGAATTTTAATTAAATGTTTCATTGTATGAATAGGTCCTCTAAAACAATTTAATCCAACAACATCAGCACCATTATCTTCAAATTTTTTACAGGCATTTTCAGGCTTATCATTATCACGAGTAAGATCATTTGCTGGGATCGCTAAATTAATAACAGCAATTAAGCCTGCTTCCTTTATTTTTTTTAAAGCAATTAATGCCTCACCTGTCCACTGAATAGTTTCTGCTATAATAAAATCAACACCTGCTTCTTTTGCCCAACCTATTTGCTCTTCAAACATTTTTTCAACTTCTTTTAATGAATTTTTATCACTCGGATCATAGATATTTGTATTAGCAACATCTCCTGCAATCATTAAGTCTAAATTTGGAAATTCTTTAGACACATTATTTGCTATTTTAAGTGCATTTTTTTGAAGTGGTTCCAACAATTCTTCTTTGCCAATTAGACGAAGTTTCTCTCGGTGACCATAATAGGTAAATGCTTGAACAACATCGCTACCTGCTCTAATGAACTCTTTATGTAGTTGTGTCACTACTTCAGGATGTTCTAAAACCACTTCTGGTACAAAAGCACCAGCCTGAAGGTAACCTCTTTTTTCCATTTCAAATAGATAACCTTCAGCACACAAAACTGTACCCTTATTTAATTTCTCAACAAGATTCATGAACTCACTTTATATATAAAGAAACCCTAATATGTAAATATAACAATTACTAGTTTAAATATCTTTAAATTTCTAAATTACATAAACTCTAGGAATATTAAATATGTATTTTCTTCTTAATCATTTATAAATACATTTACTTAATGGTTAAAACAGTATTAAAAAAAATAAATAGTCTTAAAAATTATTTTAGTAATTTAGAAATATTTATAATTTGTATTTTACTATTAGTATTTATTAGTTCTAGATTAATTTTATTAGGAAATCATTTTGTTCATTATGACGATCTATATTCTCCGTATATTTTAAAATTAGTTAACTCATATGACCAAAAAAACTTCCTAGATTTTATTGAAAGAAACCTATTCCAATTTGATGATAGCGTTTATGTTTATTTGCTAAATTTTTTTAAAAATTATGATTGGGTTTTTAGTATCCTTAAATTTTTATTATCCCCTTTTGTAGTTGGAAAGACCAGCACATTTGCTCCACTACAATTCTATCTTACAGAAATTTTTATATTTATAGAAACAAATTTATCCAACTCTTTATTTTTATTAAGATTGCCAAGTTTAATTTTCTCTGTGTTATCAATTATAACTATTTTTTTAATTTCAAAAAAACTAAAAACTAATCATTATTTTTCATTAATAATACCTCTTTTTGTTTTTTGCTTTTCATGGATGTATTTAGTTTATACAGCACAAGCTAGTAGTTTTGCATCTATAATATTTTGTTTTCTATGTACAATTTTAATTTATCTTCATATTAGCGAAAGAAATATTACAAAAAGAAAATCAATATTATTAGGGTTTTTATTTACCATTTTATTTTTAATAAATTATCAAGTTTTGTTTTTAATTCCAGCTTTCTATATAGGTCTTATAATTTCATTTAGGTTTTCACCAAGTGCAATTCTTTCAAATTTATTTTATTTTGCGTTGGTTAATTTAAGTTTAGTTTTATTAATATATTTTTTATTTTTACAGGAAAGACTATCTTGGAATCCTGGCGTACATTGGAATGCTGGTAGAAACCAAGAATATTTGTTTGTAGGTGAATGTGGTTATACCAATTTAATCTGTTTTATAATTTTTTTTAAAGAAAACATATTAACTGTATTAAAGGCTATTCTTTCATTCACAGAAATTTCTTCGATAACTTCCAATCTCTATTTAATTTTTTTATTATTGCTATCGACAACCGGTTTTTTTTATCTTTTATACATGAAAAAAAATATTTTTTATTTTTTCTTATTATGTTTAATTACTTGGTTATTTCTAATTTATTTTCAAAAAGTTACACTTAGTCCCTCAAGACACTCACTTTATTTAGTAGTAATTATATCGTATCTTTCTGTTTATGGAGTTATTTTTCTTTCAAATTTTAACTCATTTGTAGCAAAAATAATATTTAATTCATTATTAATATTATTTTTGTGTTTGTATATTTTTAATTACAATCAAAATTATTATGAAAGAATTAATCATCTTAATTTTAAAATTAATTTAGAAGAATTGATACTTAAGTATGATCCATATATAATTATTTCAACTGGTCATTCAACTGAATTTGAGTTTAGTTATCTTTCAAAAAAATATAATAGTAAATTTATTAATGAGTCACCATTTTATTTTGTTTACCAAAAAAAAACAAAAGAAAGCAATAATACTATATTAACATTTTGTTCTTCTAGTGAAGAATGTTCAAAAGTAGATTCTTTCTCAACGATAAATTTAATTTATAAAAGTTTACCAAGTAAAAAAAATATTAAACTTATTTATTCATATGAACACGAGTCGAACATTACAAATTGTTATTCAAATATTGTTGGTTCAGGATACAATTCTTTGTATTTAGGTGTATGGGAATATTAATATTTGATTTTTATAATAATTAAGTTACTAAATATTTATTAACCTCATCTAATAAATGAATAAAAATTTAGAAAACTTAATTATATGTCCAAACTGTTTAAATACATTAGATATAAACAACACATATTGTAAAAACTGTAACTATAGATACGAATATAATTTTGACATTTTTGATTTAAGGTTGATAGACAACCGAACAAAAGGATTTAACATAAATAGAGACAAAAAAATTTCAAAAGTATTGATAGATAATTATGATAAATTTAGATACTTTAATGGTCTTTATAATTTTTTTGAAGTTCTAGCATCACTTAAGAATGTAAATAATATTAATTTTGATCAATTATATAAAAAATTTAATCTTAAAAATAAGGATACACCTTTAACACCATCACAATCAATTCATGGATATGATATATTAGATAAAATAAATCTTTATTTAGAGGATATTAATTACAAACCTTACCAATATAATGTATGCCTTGAAAATGGCTGTGGTTTGGGTTTTTTTGTCGAGGGATTCTCTAGAAAATTCTCACAAATTTTAGTTGTTGATTTCTCCTTATCCTATTTAGTATTAACAAAAAAGATTACTAATGAAAAAAAAATCAATAACTGTTTATTTATTTGTGCAAGTGTAGAAAATCTTCCGATAAAAAATAACTCCATAGATCTAATTCATTCAAATAATGTAATTGAGCATATATCTGATCAGGCCAAAATGGTCAGCGAAATGAGTAGGGTAGTTAATAACAGTGGTTACGCTTTTATTTTAAGTCCAAACAAATTTTCAGTTTATATCGAACCTCATTTTGGTTTTCCGTTTTATGGTTTTGTACCCAAAATCATTAGGAAATGGATAGTTTACAAAACCAAAAATATAGATTGTGATATAGTTTCATTAATTTCATTAAGACAATTAAAAAAAATATTAAAAGAAAATTTTTTAGGGCAATTCCATATCTCTTTCCTACCTAGTAGTATAAAAAAATCTGCACAAGGAGGTAAAATTAGGAGTATAATTATTTATTGTTTAAACAATAAATTAATAGGCCTCTTTTTTAATTTATTAATAAATAAAATTTTAATAAGCCTAATGCCATATCATGTTGTAATTGCAAAAAAAAAAACTAGATTAATATAGAACTTACTTAATAATATTTATGTATGAGTAGGTTTCCACTTATCTAAATATTCAAGAAATTTATCTTTCTCACCCCTATGCATAGATATATTTGTATCTGGATAAGGGAAATTACCATCTACTACTTCATTTTTAAATTTATTAAGAGCCGTTACTCTTTCTTCATACATTTGTTTACGAAGACGTGCAATATTACCAAAGGCATGAGCATGTTTTGGAGGCTTCTCCTCTTCACTAACATCTCCGCAAACATCAGCAACAAAAGACATTATGACATCTCCTGCCATTCCCGAACCTAATGAGAAAGTTACAATTGATGTTTTATTGTTTATTATCTCTAGGACTTCTTCAGCTATACATTCAGCTTCAACAGCAAATACTCCAACATCTTCCATTCTTTTAAGATTTTCGTAAATACGTATTGCTTCATCCGCATTTCTTCCCCAACCTCTTAAACCCCCACATAAATGACTAAAAGTAGGAATTAAACCTATATGGCTATGAACTGGTATACCTTCTTTTGACATCTGTTCCATAACTTCATATGATCGTAATGTGTAATACATATCCGCTCCTTTAAGCATGGCTTCAAATGCATCAGCTATAATTTCTTCATTTGATCCAAACTGTGCCCACTTTGATCCTACACCTGTAAAATGAGTTGGAGCGACCGACCTTAATTCTTTTATACTCCTAGGACCTATTACAAATAGATCTATCCCTGCGTCTATACATGCCCTAACCTCTTCTTTGTTAGCTGGGTTTGACATTGTAAGTTTACGAGGTGAAATTTTTAGCTGCTTAAGGTCAGATACAGTATAATTCCTTTTAGCAGGGTTACGACTAAAATCATAAATACGCTTCATAATAACTTTAATTAATTTTTGTTAATAATTGTATTAGAAACTTTTAAACCTCTAAACACAAGTTTATTTGTTAAAAATTTCTATTTATCTGTTAATTATTTTTAATTTTTTAAAATTAAGCTTCATTCCCAGTCATTTTTTATTGGGAACTTTATGATTTTTCAAATGTAAATTATGAACTTTCAATTTGTTATTTACACGTCTCATAATAATGTTATGAAACATTATGAAAAATTGTATTTTCATATTGCTTATTCTTTTTTCAAATATAACCTACGCAATTGGGTGGAAGGAAAGTAACAATTCGTTAGATTATTATTTAAAATTAAATTACCAAATGAAAGAAATTATTGATATGACATCTAACAACATGGATGGCCCTTGGCTTAATGATGCAGGTAATGGGATAATTTATACTTTACTAGCTCCAGAACCTTTAAGCCTACCTGAACCAAGGCTGGTTATATGTATAGTAACTTTCAAAAAAAAAGCAACAATTTTTCCTGATAACTCGACTTGTTTTGTTGAATCAAACTAATATTTTTACAATAATTTGATATTCTTTCTTATAAAAAACTATGTCCATAGAGGCTGAAAAATTTAAAAAAAATAATTCTAATTTAGAATATAATAAAATGACTCTCAACGAATTAGGTAAATTACCTTTACACAACGGTATATTAAATTTCAAGATAACTGATACTTCTTTCTTAATATTAAATATTTTAAACGATGATTCTTCAGCAGTGAAATATTTTTGGAAAGGAGAGCACGACCTACCAAGTTTGGACCTTTGGTATAAAATTTCTAAAAATCAGGGTACTTACATTGATATTGGAGCTCATACAGGACTTTACACTCTTACAAGTCTAAAATCTAATTCAGAAAATAGAGTGTTAAGTTTTGAACCATTTTATATGAACATGTCAAGACTGATAACAAACCTTAGATTAAATGGAAAGACAAAAAATGTAGAGACATACATTGCTGCTGTTTCAGATTTTAGTGGCAAATCATATTTTAGTGTAGAAACTGACATGTCCTATTTATCAAAAGGAGGAAAAATACATGATCATGGAACAGAAATTAATGTTCATAAAATTGATGATATTTGTTTAGACAAGAAATATGATAATATTAAAGGAATTAAAATTGATACTGAAGGCGAAGATTATAAAGTCTTAAAAGGCTCTGAAATAATAATTAAGAAATACAGACCTGAAATTATAATTGAAGTAAGAGAAGAAAATAAGAATAAAATTAATTCTTTTTTTAGAGAAAATAATTACAAGCTTTTTGATGTGATTGATTTAAAAAAAGAAATAGATTTAACCAACTATACAATTAAAAATATATCTAATATTTATGCAAAACCAAATTAATTTTTTTTATTCAAAAATAAACTTTAAATATGAAAAATAATTTGAAAGTTGCTTTTATTGATACAATTGGTTTCTCTTACGATCATGATGTCGCTGATAATTATCCAATAGGAGGTACTCAAGCACTTGTTGCTATCTTATTGTATTATTTAAGTAAAAACTCAAATAATATTGAATTGTTTCTATACACTGTAGGTGATCATAACTATCAAAAAGAAAAAATTAATTTTTGTGGTATCAATAAAGGTATTAATCATGCTGATATTTTTATTATATTAAACAATATTCAAGAAAAAAATTGTATTTTTTTTAAAGAAAAATTTCCATTAAGTAAACTAATTTTCTGGTCACATGCTAATTTAATAAATGAAAACAATAGAAATATAATAAATTCGTATTTTGACAAAGTAGTTTTTGTTAGCAAATACTCTAATCAAAAAAATAAAAAATATTTTTCAGCAAATAAGATGAATGTAATTAAAAATTTTTTAACATTTATGCCATATGTTTTCGAGAATTATTCTGATAAAACTTTTGAAGATCAATATGATAAGAAAATTGATTATGCATATTTAGGTGGATTAACACGAGGATTTGAATATTTAGGTGAAATAGCTGATGAAATAAATAAATTTAATCTTGAAGGAAAATTAAAAGTCTTCACTGGCATGTCTTTGTATAATCCTTTTAAGAAAATTTCTGAAGAACAAGAACATAGCTTAATTTTAAAACTTCGAAAACATCCCCTGGTTAACTGTGTTAAAAAAATAGCAAAAAAAAATATGTATAAAGAACTATTATCATGCAAGTTTTTAATAAGTCCCAATACTTTTAATGAAAGCTTTTGTATGTCCGTAATAGAAGCAATGTTTTATGGCTTAACAGTAATCTCTACTAATAGATCTGCAATTCCTGAAACTGTTCAAAATTTTGGAAATTTATTAAAATTAGATAATGCTACTACGGATGAAAAATTTAGTAATTTTAATATTGTTTTGTATATGGATCTTTTAAGAGATGTAATTAATAAAAAGTCTGACTTTCTAAAAATAAAATCACAAAGAGAATTTGTAATCAAAAACTATTCTCCTCATCAAGCAGCTCTTAATTGGGTAGGGCTCTTTGAAGAATTATCAAACTAATTGCATCTTATATTGGAATATATTTTATAATACTATTATTTATTATATTAGTATCTAAATATTTTATGATTTCAGTTTGTTTATGTTCACTAAATCTTAGCCCTTGGAATACTAGAATAAGGGATGGTTTTTATAAGGCTTTACAAAAAAAACCTGAATTTAATGTTGAAATCACAAATGATTTACCTTTAAAAAAAAACTATGATTTTTTAATACTTTGTGGAATCAAATTAATTTATAAAAAAAAACTCAATACTAAATTGTTAAGACAAAAAGTTAAATTTATAGTTGAGCTAGGTGATGATGGAATGGACCCGAGAAAAACTGATGCCGATCTATATTTCTTTTTTAACCCGTCAAATGAAGTGTATTATAAAAATTATAAATATTTACCTAAATTTATTGAAACTGAATATTTATTTCCAGAACATGATAAAAAGAAAACAATTTATATTGATCATTATCGTCATCAAACAGAAAATGAAAAAAAAATATCACAATCTTCAATACAATTTATTTTTCAACAATTATCTCCTTATAAAAACTATTTTAACATTTATTTTCATTCTGAAAAAGGAATAGAAATAAACCCTAGTCAAATTTCTATACCAAAAAATGAAAAACAAAATTATAAACAAATAGATTATAAAGAAATTTGTAAATATTACAGAAAATCTCATCTTTTTTTTCCAACTCATAGAGAAACACAAGGGATGCTTGCACAAGAAATTGGGTCCTGTGGAGGGTTAACTGTTATGCAAGACTGGATGTATCCACAAACCACACACTATCAATTTAATCATGAGATTTATAATTTTCAAACGGGTATAAATTTTGATAAATTAATAAAGATGTGTGATGAAGATGATTTTATTGATAATAATCGCAATCATGTAATAAAACACTGTTCATTTAATACTTTTCAAGAGAAACTAGTATATTATTTAAAAGAATTATTTTTATGACACTTTTATTACTAATCTTTAAAATCAAATTGATAATAAATAAGTGTTCAAAATATTATGACTAAACCCATAATTTTATATACTAATCATCAGGTTAATAGGATCCTCTGTTATCATTTTGCAGTAGGTTCCAAAAGCCTAATGTGTCCAGTAGAAAAGTTCAATGATTATACTCAAACAATCGTGACTTATGGTTATCTTCGAGGAGCAGGGGATGTAATCAAAAAAGTTAAGAATTTTTTTTATATTGATCATGGTTATTTCAAACAGTCTGATAGAAGTTTCCAAGATAATAAAACTAAAATAAAAGACCTAAACGGTTATTTTAGGATAGTTTTCAATGATTATTGGCATCATGGTAAAGGAAATAAATCTGAAGATAGGCTTTCAAAACTCAATATTAAATTTAAAAATATAAATAAAAATGGAGATTATATAATACTTTCATCACCTACATTAGAGGCTAGAAAATATTATAATCTTATAAATTGGGAAAAAGAAACTATAGATAAGATTAAGCAGTATTCAGATAGAGAGATAATTTTACATAATAGAAATTCAAAAAAAACGTTAGATCAAATTTTACCTAAAGCTTGGGCATTTGTAAGTGATCATTCTAGTGCAGGATTTAAGTCGATGATAAATGGAGTGCCTGCTTATTTTACTAATAAAACTTTAAATAATATTGGAGCACTACAAAATATTGAAAAACATGAAATTAATTATTCCATATTTAATAATTTAGCATATGAACAATGGAATATATCAGAAATTAATAGTGGTGAAGCCTGGGAGTATCTATCTTCAGTATACACATGATATCAAAAAAAAGAAATTTTAAATCAATAGGTTTAATTCCAGTAAGATTAAACTCCAGCAGATTATTTCAGAAGGCTTTACTTAATATTGATAATTTGCCAATGTTTATTCATACTTACAAAAGAGCATTAATTTCTAAAAAATTAAGTGCTGTATATGTTTGTTCTGACAGTGAAAAAATTATAAAAATTGCAAAAAGATTTAATTGTAAAACAATTAAAACAGGAAAAAATTTAACTGGAACAGATAGAATTAGTGAAGCAGCACAAAAAATAAAGACAAAGTATGATTTATACGTTGATATTCAAGGTGATGAGCCACTAATTGACCCACGTCATATTGATAAAGTTATAAATTGGCATAAAATAAATTTTCAATTTGATATTGTTGTTCCTTCACTAAAATCAAAAAATATTGATACACCACATATAGTAAAGATAGCAAAATCAAATAATCAAATAATATATTTTTCAAGATCTCTAATTCCATACCCTTTCAAAAAAATTAATAAATACTATCTAAAACATTTATCAGTTATTTCATTCAAACCAGAAAGTTTAAAAAAATTTAAAAAATTACCTCAAGGTACTTTAGAAAAAATTGAAGGAATAGAACTAATGAGAGCATTAGAAAATAATATGAAAATTGGAACTTTCAATCTTAACGGATCCAGTTTTTCAGTTGATACAAAAAATGATTTTTTAAAAGCAATAAAATTTATGAACTTTGATAAAATAAGGAAGAAATATTGATAAAAAAACTTATTATTTTTGATCTTGATGGTGTCTTAATTGATTCAAAAAAAAATATGGAATTGTCTTGGTTAAAAGTTCAAAAAAAACATAATCTTGAAAAAATAGAATTTGACGAATATTTCAAACATATTGGAAGACCATTCTATGAAATACTTAAAAAAATTGGAATAAAAAAAAATTTTTCTAAGATCCAAAAAACATATCAAATTGAGTCAATTAATCAAATTACAAAGATATCATTCTATCAAAAAACAATTTCAACTCTTAAAAAACTTAAATCTAGAAATTTTGATCTTGCTATAGTTACTTCTAAAGATCACTACAGAACCAAAATATTTTTACATAAATATGTTAATCTTTTTTCATCTATAGAGGGTGGAAAAAAAAATCTTAAAGGTAAGCCGCATCCTTATAAAATTAATAAAACTATTAAATTATTGAATGTTAGTAAATCATTGTGTGTGTATGTTGGTGATACTTATATAGACTATTTAACTGCTAAAAATTCAGGAATTGATTTTATTTTTGCTAAATGGGGATATGGACAAGATAAAAATTATAGCCATGTATGTAAACAAATTAGTGACTTGGAACAGGTAATAAAAAAATTAAAATAATTTTTTAAAATATACTAATATTAAAACTAATCACTATTCTTTCATTGTTACTTAAATTTGGATTAACTGAATGCTCAAGGTAGCTAGGAAATAATACTAACAAACCTTCTACTGGTGTAATTGAATTTACCATTGCATTTAACATATTAGGTTTATTAGAATGTGGATGAAAATAAACTGGTGCAGGTCTTGGGTCATAAAATACAATATCACCAGATTTTTCAGGAGCTCTAACATAATATGCTGCACTTATGTAATTGTTACCGTGATGGTGTCTGGCATTTTCCGAACCACCAAAATTTATAATAGCCCACATAGAAGAAATATTAACTTTTTGGGTATTCATATTCCAATCCATATCTTTAATTACTGTATTAATATTTGGTGAAATCATATTAATGAATTTTTTAGGCTCATCATCTTCCATTCTAAAATCATTAGAGTGCCAACCTTTGATATTACTTTTAGTTACACCCTTACTATCAATTTTTTCTAAATTTTTAATATAGTGATATATTTTTTCATTTGTTTCTTTATAATTAGGTATTTTAGACGCCCAAACTGGCGTTGAAAAGAAAAGGTTTGCTTTTGTCATCTGTCTCTAATTAATAATAAAAGAAATATATATAAATTAACCTATAGTAAATACTTAATGGTCAAAAAAATAAATAATACTAAAGATGAATATAAATATTTCATCAAATTAGGAATTCTTAATGCAAAAAATAAAAATTTTATTGAAGCAAAAAAAAATTTTAGAAAAGCAATGGAATTAAATAATGAATATCCTGATAGTTATATTAATTTATCCAATCTATACGCTGCTGAAAATGAAAAAAAGTTAGCTTTAGATTTACTTTATCAATTTTTTGTAAAATTTAAATTAGATTTAAAAATTGTTGAGAACTTATTTAAATTAAGTTTATATTTTAATTATTATAAATATGTAGAGAAATTAATAAAAATTTTAAATATAAGAAAACTTGATATTGCTTCAAAACATCATTTTATATTTTTTGTTTACGCAAAGTATCTAGAACATAAAAATAATTTTAGTGAATCAATTAAAATGTATGAAAAATCTATTAATTGTTATAAGCATTTTAATCAGGCATATTTTTCAATTCTTCAATTACTTGAATCTACCAATAATATAAAAAAATTTAAAAAATATTTAAATGAAGGACAATTAAATTTTAAATCAAATGAAGAAAAACTAAAGTTTAAATACTATGAATCATTGTTACTAAATAGATTGAAAAAATTTAAAGAATCAAATCAAATAATTGTTGAACATAATCTAAAAAAAAATTTATACAATAATACAGAAATATACCTAAAAATTTTAGATATTCAGGCTAAAAATGAAGAAGGTCTTGAGAATTATAAACTAGCTTTTGAGTTAATCACAAATAGAAATAAATACATCTTAAATTTGGAAAAAAATAATAAATATAATAGAGATACATTAATTGAAACTTTGTCTAAATATAAAAGTTTTTTCATTAAAAAAAATATAAATAAAATAAATAAAAATAATGATTATTATGATGATAAAAATCTTGCTTTTCTGGTTGGCTTCCCTAGATCAGGAACAACGCTTCTTGATACCATATTGAGGTCACATTCAAAAATAAATGTTTTAGAAGAAAAGCCAATATTACTCAACTTAAGACACAAATATTTTGAAGATAGAAATAATTCTTTAAACTCTTTATTAAGGATTTCAAATTATGAAAAAAACCAAATCAGAAATGAATATTTTAAACTCATTGAAAAAAAACTGTCAAAAAACAAAAAAGTAATTATTGATAAATTACCCTTATCATTGATAGAGATTGGCTTTATTAAAACAATATTTCCAAATTCAAAGATAATTTTGGTATTAAGACATCCATGTGATGTAGTTTTAAGTTGTTATTTTAGTTACTTTGAAATTAATGACGCAATGATTAATTTTTTAGACTGGGATGATACTATTGATTTTTATAATAGGGTCTTTGATTTTTTTGAATTCTATCAAAAAGAAACAAATTTAATTTCTTTTCACATAAAATATGAAAATCTTGTAACAAACTTTTTTTCTGAAGTAAGTTCTTTACTTAATTTTTTAGGATTAGATTATGAAAATAAAATTGATAATTTTCACATAACTGCACTCAAAAGAGAGAAAATTTCTACTCCTAGTTACAAGCAAGTAATTAACCCAATATATACTTCATCAATTGGTAAGTGGAAAAAATATATTGAAACACGAAACCCTGAAAGAAAACTAGAAAAATGGATAAAAAAATTTAATTATTAGATTTTTTCAAAATCTCTTTAATTAATTTTATCGTTCTAATAATTCTTCTATGTTGATCTGTAGAATTTTTTCTCCCACTTCTTATTTTTGGAAAACTCTCTAATAATTTTTTAATATATTCCGGCTCTAAATTTTTTTTCTTCAATGTTTAAACAATCTATTTTTTGTAAAGTATAATGATAGTTTATTTTTTATTGCATATTTAGTCAATTTATCATCATTTATGGATCCAGATGGTTGAGCAATACTTTTACAACCATATTTTTTTAGCAGCTCAATACTATCTGTAAATGGAAAAAAACCATCTGAAGAACAAACAAATGTTTTTTTCTTAAATACACCTTTCATCTTTACTATTGCAATATTTAGAGCCTCATAGCGATTTGTTTGACCTATCCCTAAACCTATCGTTTGTTTATTTCTAGCTAATACAATAGCATTTGACTTTAAATGTTTAACTACTTTCAATGAAAATAACATGTCATCCAAATCTAATTTATTTGCTGATTTATTAGATATCAACTTTAAAAAATTTTTATTTATTTTAGTTTTGTTATGACTTTGATATAATTCACCAAATATCGTTGATCTATACTCAATCTTATTAAATTTTAATTTATCTATTTTTAATATAATAAGATTTTTTTTTGTTTTTAAAATTTTTAGAGATTTAACACTAAAATTTGGAGCAACAATTATCTCAAAAAAATTTTTCGATAATTCTACAGCTAAATCTTCATTAACATTTCTATTTAATAAAATAATTCCCCCAAATGCACTTTTTTTATCACATTGATAAGCTTTTCTAAAGGCTGTTGCGATAGATTTAGATGAAGCAACCCCACATGGATTAGTATGTTTTAAAATAACACAAGTTGGTTCATTGAACTCTGTTAAACACTTAATACCACTATCTATATCGATAATATTATTATAACTTATTTTTTTTCCATTAAGCTTATAATTTTCTATAGACTCGTTTTTCTTATTTTTAATAAAAGCAGTTTGATTAGGATTTTCTCCATATCTTAAAATATTTTTATTATTTAAGTTTTTTTTACCAGTTATCCATTCACTTACAACTTTGTCATACTTATAAGTCATTTTAAAAGATTTGCCTGCCATTTTTTTTCTAAATACAATATCAGTTGATCCATTATTTTTTTTTAAATTTAAGTTTAAGTTATTATAATCATCTTTACTTGAGATTGTTGTAATATATCTAAAATTTTTACTTGCTGCTCTCAATAAACTTACTCCACCAATATCTATCATTTCCAAAATGTTTTCATTATTATGTTTATCAAAAAATTGTTTAAACGGATAAAGATTTATAATTACGATATCAATTTGAGGAAATTTAAACTTTTTAAATTCGTTTAAATGTTTTTTATTATCTCTTACATAAAGTATTGATCCGTAAAGTTTTCGATCAAGTGTCTTAATTCTACCATCTAATATCTCGTTACTTTTGGTTAATTTAGAAACATCAATACAATTGTATCCAAGCCTCCTAATTTTTTTTCCAGTTGTTCCAGTTGCAATTAAGCTATAACTGTAGGCAGTTAGTATTTTGCACAAAAAATTTAATCCCTTTTTATCAAATAAAGATATTAATGCGTATTTGTTATTTAAATTTTTTCCAGAGACCATTTTCTAACAATTTTATTTTTATTTATTACACCTTTAATCACTATTTGTTTAGTAGGTATTGTTAAATTCTTATCAACTAAAATACTATCTTCTACAGCCAATTCATTATCACTTTTAAATAACCATATATTTTTATTTTGTGTTTTAAGAATTATATTTCTTCTACTATTTGTAAAATTAAATGATATTCCTGGATTAAGATGGAATCTAATATGATAAATTATTTTTTTATTAAATTCTTTTTTAGATATTAAGATATCTTCTCCATATAATTTATTCTTATTATTTTCTATTGTTAAATTTCTTTTAATAATTTTATTAAATTTTTTAAAATAACCATTATGAGACCCCTCAAAAAATGTGCAATCATCAATTTTGTTAGAATTAAATGTTACTGATTGTGGAAATTTTATATGAGGATTATTTTCTTTTATTTCACTTATATTTGTATTTTGTAAAATTATAGTTGAATGTGCAGCACTATATCTTAAATATTCAGGATTTTTTCCAAAACTTTCAGATGAACCGCAATTTGTAATTATTTTTTCACTGTTACAACTAAATTCAATTGATAAAGTCCCTGCATTCAAATTATTACTAAAACTTTCTTTGTTTGGCTGTACTACATCAAAAAATAATTTTTTATTTTTATCCGAGTAAAATGCAATACCATTGTTGATATTATTAAATGTTCTTGATTTTAAGTATTCTTCTTTATTCAATGAATTATATATATCAAATGTATAATTGTTATTTGCTCCATTAAACAAAGGTATTGTTCCATCTTTGTGAAAATATTCATTAAGGATTGAAGTCATTTTAATAATAGTACTTTCAAACTTTACTGGTATTTCAAATCTAAAATACAAAAAAATATTTTTTAATTCATTTAAATTATTTAAATATTTTGAATGTTCCAAGACATTATAACTTTTATGCATTCCTAAATTATCAATTTGATAATTTAAAATTATGTTTAAAAAGACAATATCTCTTTTGTTAAATTTCTTTAATAAAAAAACTGATAAAAAGTATGCTAGTAGGTTGTATGAGTTTACTTTACTAATACTTTTATTTTTAATTTCATTTATAACTCTTAACATATGAATTTGTGTAATTTTATTTATTAATTTTGATTCATTAAGAGTTAAAGAGGAGTTAATAAATTCATAGTTATATAAAATATTAATAAGTCTTTTTGATGTTAAATCTTCTGACCAAGGATAAAAAATTTTAAATTTGTTTAATTTATACCAATCAATTATACTTTTTTTGGAAATATTTATACCAGTCCTGCCACCTAAGTTTTTGGAAAAGTTTAAAAAATCAAAACTTTGTACATATTTATTTTTTAATTTATAAAATTCATTCTTAAATATAAAAATTTTTATCTGTTTATAATTACAGAAATCTATCTTTTTAAAATTTAGGTCTTTAAATTCTAAATTTTTATTGATTCTTTTAAAATTCAGAAGTACCCAAATAAAAAATAACCTGCCTAACATTTTTAATTATTCTTTTTTAAACAAACTGCAAAATAACCATCTATTGAATGATTTTTAAACTTTGATGGAAGTGTATAAATATATTTACCTCTAAAGAAATTATCAAGCTCAAATTTTTTATCTTTCAAAAATTCATTTTCAATTGATACATTTTTGTGTTTTTCTAAAAATTTATCAACTTGATCAAATGTTTCACACTTTAAAAAAGAACAAACCATATATAATATTCTACCATTAACTTTTAGTAAATCTAATGATTTATCAAGCATCAACTCCTGCAAATTCAATAATTTTTTTAATTCAGGTTTTTTGGACTTGAAAAAAATCTCTGGATTTTTTCTTATAGTACCTACAGCTGAACAAGGTGCATCTAAAATAATAAATTCATATTTTTTCCTTGTGTTAATATTCATTACATCGTGATTGCTAATTTTTGCATTAAACTTAAGTCTTTTGAGATTTTTCTTCAGTAATTCAATTCTCAATTTATTTTTATCATTTAACACCAATCTTTTATTCTTTGAGAGTAATTGAAAAGCTTTTCCTCCAGGAGCAGAACAAAGATCAAGTATATCAAAATTTAATAACTTATTAGGAATTCTAGACAGTGGTAAAAATGATGAAAAATCCTGAATCCACCAATCACCATTTCTAAAAGAATTTAATTTTTCAAATTTAACCTTATCATCTAAAAACCCTGAAAGAATTGAAGTACTAACTATCTCTTTTTCAAACTTTATTTTATATGTATTATTTTTAAATACTAAGTGAAGACTTGGCTCCTTATAAAAATTTTCTATGAATATATTTTTATCTTTTTTATTCAGAAATTGTATTTCGTTTTTAAACCATTTTGGTAAGTCGTCATATCCTACTATAATTTTTTTTAATTTTAATCTATTTAATGATATTTTCTTCAAACATGCATTGATAAAACCATGAAAAACATTAATTTTTTTTGCTACCTCCACTGTAGAATTAATTGCAGCATAGTCTTTAACATCCATAAAAACTAATTGAGTTATTCCACTAATCAGTAACAATTTAGCGTTTGTCTTGATTTTTTTGTACGCAAACAATTTTATTATTTTTTCACTATGAAAATAGTATCTCATTGAATTTAAGCACAAGTTTTTAATAAACGAAATATCTTGATTATTATATTTTTGAATCTTTTTTAATACGTTACTATCGTTTAAAGTTATGTTTTTCTTATATATATCATAAAGTATGTGATGTGTGGTAAGTCTTAAATCAACACCTTTATCAATTTTCATAATTATTAATATCTTTAATTATTTTAGTTTTAATTATATTATACTAAAAATTATTAAAGATTTGATTTATGCGTGGAAATTTAGAAACAATAGTTGGTGCAATGTTTGCAGGAAAAACAAGTGAATTACTCAAAAGAATTCTTTGGGCAAAGCACCAGAATAAAAAAATAATAGTTATTAAACCATCAATTGATAACAGATATTCAAATGAAAAAATAATAACACATAATGACTTAAGTCATGAATGCTATGCAATGAACACATGGAATGAAACATTAAGCCATTTGAATTTTGAAAAAGAAAATTTAGATGTTGTGTTTTTGGATGAAATTCAATTCATGGATACTAGTGATACCCTTCACCATGTTGAAGAACTATTAAACAAAGGGATAGATGTAGTGTGTGCTGGATTAGATCAAGACTCCAGAGGAAAACCCTGGGAAACATCTGCTATGTTATTAGGTTTATCCGATAAAATTATAAAAATTTATGGCTTTTGTAACGTTTGTGGAATGGAGGCGACTAAAACCTATAGAAAATTAGAAGGAGGAAATAGAACTCAAGTTGGAGCTGCAAACATATACGAGCCTAGATGCTTAAAGCACTGGCAACCAAGGTAATTAATTATTTTTTCTATTTTTCATTAATTCTTCAACTACAGTTGGGTCAGCCAGTGTAGTTGTATCACCTAAATTTTCAAAATCATTTGAAGCAATTTTTCTTAAAATTCTTCTCATTATTTTACCTGATCTAGTCTTTGGTAAACCAGAAGTTATGTGAATAAAATCTGGAGTAGCTATAGGCCCAATTTTTTCTCTGATTGTATTTTTTAAATCGTTAATTAAATTATCTGAAACATTTTCCCCAACATTTAGAGATACATAACAATATAAACCATTACCTTTAATTTCATGGGGATATCCAACCACTGCAGCTTCTGCAACTTTTGGATGTGATACAAATGCACTTTCTATTTCTGCTGTACCCAAATTATGGCCTGATACAATAATAACATCATCAACTCTTCCAGTAATCCAATAATATCCATCTTTATCCCTTTTGCATCCATCGCCTGTAAAATATTTACCATCAAATTGTGAAAAATAAGTTTTTATAAATCTATTATGATCACCATATACAGTTCTCATTTGTCCTGGCCATGATCTTTTTAAACAAAGCATCCCTTCACTTTCACCTTCAAGTTCTATACCATTCTTATCTACTATACATGGCTCAATTCCAAAAAAAGGTTTAGAGGCTGATCCAGGTTTCAGTTCAATAGAGCCTGTTTGAGGTGATATCAAAATTCCACCTGTTTCTGTTTGCCACCAGGTATCAACTATTGGACATTTAGAATTACCTGGGACTTCAAAATACCATTTCCATGCTTCAGGATTTATAGGCTCCCCTACAGTGCCTAATAACTTCAATGATGTCCTTTTTGTTTTTTCAACATGTTTGTTTCCTTCTCTCATCAAAGCTCTAATAGCAGTGGGAGCAGTATAAAAAATATTAACTTTATGTTTATCAATAATTTCCCAAAATCTTGAAAAACTTGGAAAATTTGGAACACCTTCAAACATTAATGTTGTTGCTCCATTCGAAAGTGGTCCATAGATGATATAACTATGACCTGTAATCCAACCGATATCTGCTGTACACCAATAAATATCACCATCTTTATAATTAAAAATATATTCATGTGTCATCGATGCATATACTAAATATCCACCTGAAGTGTGCATCACCCCTTTTGGTTTTCCAGTTGATCCTGAAGTATATAGAATGAATAATGGGTCTTCGGCATTCATAATTTCTGGTTCACAAAAATCATCAACATCATTTAGTAATTCATCAATATAAAAATCTCTTCCAGTTTTTAAATTAATCTTATTTCCAGTTCTTTTAACTACCAAACATTTCTTAACTTCAGGACAGTTTTCTAAAGCTATATCTGTTGTTTTTTTTAATGGTATTGTTTTACCACCTCTGATTCCTTCATCAGCAGTGACTATAAATTCTGAATTACAATCTTGTATTCTTCCAGCAATAGATTCAGAGGAGAAACCACCAAAAATTATAGAATGAATTGCTCCAATTCTAGCACAAGCTAACATAACATAGGCAAGTTCAGGTATCATTGTAAGATAAATAGTAACTCTATCACCTTTTTTTATTCCAACTTTTTTTAATATATTAGAAAATTTACAAACATTTATAAAAAGCTCCTTATATGTAATATATTTTACATCATTAGGATCATCTCCCTCCCATATTATAGCAATTTTGTCTGGATTTTTTTTATAATGCCTATCTATACAATTGAAAGATACATTTAGTTTACCATCTTCAAACCACTTAATATTAACTTCATCTTTTGAATATTTAACATTTTGTATTTTAGTAAAATTTTTTTCCCAAGTAATTCTTCTTGCTTGTTCTTTCCAAAATTCATCATTATTTTTTAATGAATTGTCATACATTTCTAAATATTTTTCACTATTAATTTTTGCTTCTTCAATCCACTCTTTTCTGATTTTCATGTTAGCCAGATTAATTACAAAATAGTTAAATTTCAACTGCTAATTTATAATTAAATTGCTTCATTAAGATTTTACATTTTTTTTCAATTATTGAAATTTGCTTCTTATTTAGTTTATTTATCCATTGATTTTTTTTACCCACAGAAAAAAATTTACTGTATTTTGTAGCTTCTCTAAATCCTTTACTTTCTTCTTCTTCCTTCATTTTTTCAAATTTAGTAGAAATTAAAATATTTTCTATTTTTTTATCAATATTATTAAATTTGAAATTATAATTTTTAGTAAAAAAATCTATTATACTTATGATAGTATTACTTTTATCATAAACAAGATCTTCATATTTAATTACTAATCTTGGTACATTCCAATTTATTGATGTCCATGATATAACGTGCTTCTCCCAACTACTCAAAAATGATTCTGGTAAATTTTTCATACTGTAATCTTTAATATATTCTGATGTTTCCACCCATTTTAGCACAGCTAATTCATTTGTCATAAAATCTATAGTTTCTTCAATTGATAATCCGGAATGCCTACCCCATGATAAGCATACATCTCTTGGATCTCTAATCACATATATTATTCCCCTTGAGCAATTTTCATTAGTAAAATCACTATTTCCAATTCTAAAAAGACCAGAATGAGTTTTCTTAAAAATAAAATCTTCTTTGATTCCTAATGACTTTTTAGTCTGTAGCGCTGTGATATATTTATAAAAGACAGAAATTTTATTTAAACTTTCAATATTATCTTTAAAGATATTTTTGTTGTTTACTATAAGTCTGGTTGTTTCAAATTGATCTATTTTATTGCTCTGATTAAGTTTAAATATTCCATCTTTTGTAAAAAATAAAGATATTAATATGCTTCTTAACAATGTGTTTCCACTTTTAGGATAAGAAGCAAGCCAAAATATATTTTTTTCCATATTATTCTGATAATTTTATTATTGTATCCCATTCAAACTTCTTTAATTGCATAACAGAGAGTCTACTTTGTTTTACTAGAGCAATATTTTTTAGTTTAATATTGTTTTTAATATCTTTAAGTAAAACAGGTTTTTTAAGTTTCTTAAGTGGCTCTACATCTACAACAACGAATTTACCACTTTCATCTGTTGGATCAGGATAAAATTCTCTAGCAATTTTTAAAATTCCAATAATTGATTTTTCATAAACAGAGTGATAAAAAAAACATAAATCACCTTTTTTCATATTAATCATATTGTTTCTTGCTTGATAATTTCTTACTCCATCCCACATAGATACCCCTTCACGCACTTGATCATCCCAAGACCAAGCATTTGGCTCTGATTTAACTAACCAATATTTTTTCATTACAAGTAATTTTTAATTTTCATTTTAGGCATTTCTTTAAAAAATATATTAGCTTTTTCTTTTCTAAAATTTGTATGACAAGCCCAAGCTATCATAGCTGCATTATCACTCATCATTTCTTTAATAGGATAATAGACTTCAATTTTTTTGCTTGCAATATACTTTTCAATACTATTTTTGATATAAGCATTATTAGAAACTCCTCCTACAACTGATATAGAATTAATACTTAAATTATTTTCTTTTAATATCTGAATTGTTGTCTCTAATTTTTTGATTAATATTTGTGAAATATTATTTTGAAAAGAAGCACACAAATTTTTGACAAATCTATCATTTATTTTTTCTTTTTTTATCATTAAGTTTATATGTGTTTTTAAACCTGAAAAAGAAAAATTAAAATTTTTCTCATTTGTTAATGGTTGTGGTAAGATATATGAATATTTATCTCCATCTAATGCACATTTCTCTATTTCCGCGCCACCTGGATAAGGTAAACCAATTAATTTTGCAACTTTATCAAAAACTTCTCCAATAGCATCGTCCAAGCTTTCACCTAGTAAATCAACACTCTTATTATTTTTCATTAGATATGTATGTGTATGACCCCCAGTCAATAATAAAACTAAATGTGGATAAGCTATTCTGTTATTATAGCTAGTTGATAAAACATGTCCCTCTAAATGATTCATTGGAACAAATGGTTTATTAAAGCCTATAGATAGAGATTTTGCAAAAGTTGACCCAACTAATAAGCTTCCAATAAGACCTGGGCCACAAGTAGCAGTAAAAACATCAATATTCGACGGATCTAAATTTTCATTTTCAAATAATCCAATTGTCAATTTTTGCAATTTTTCAAGATGAGATCTAGAGGCTAATTCTGGAACAACCCCACCATGCAATTTGTGGACTTCTTGTGAATAAACCAAATGTTTTAAGATTTTTCCTTCTTTCATAAGGCATAATGATGTTTCGTCGCACGAGGTTTCTACAGCAAAAATAAGCATTGGAATTTCGTACAATATTTTCTGCTGTGAAACAACAAACTAATAATGTTAAAAAAAGATATGCAAAAAATTTTTGAAAATCTCTATTTTTTCTCAAAACTTGCGTTTAGTCTCATTCTTTTGTTTTGTTTAATTTCTATACTTATTATTTTTTATTTTAATTATCAAAACCAATCTGAAACTTCTCAAAAAACAGAATCTTCAAAAAAATTTCTTGAAGAAAGCATAGTTAAAAATTCTAATCTTATAGATAAAGTTGCAGAAAAAATAAAAAGTAATCAAACAGATTTACAGGAAATAAAAAAGATAATAAAATCAATATCTCTTAAAAATAATAACAATGATTTAGAGATCTTAAAAAAAGATATCCAATTACTAAATACTAACTTCATTCAGTTATCTAAAGAACTAAAAGAATTAAAACAACAGGACTTAAAATTATCAAAAGAGGATAATATTGATTTAATCAGAAAAAGCATAAACGATATTGTTGATTTAATATTAATTAAATATGAGAATAATATTAAATTTGAAAAAGAAATTGAATACCTTAAAAACAATACCGATTCAAAAATTGATCCTTTATTTGAAAAAATAATACTTTTGTCTAATAAACCATTTAAGGGCTATTCTTATTTGAAGACAACTTTTGATGAAGAAGTAAATATTTATATTAAAAAAAATATTAAAGTTAGCACATATCCATTATTAGGTGATATCATTTTACCATATTTGAAAATTTCTCCTAGTACTGAAAATACTATTGATAGTGATGTAATTATAAAAATAAAAAAAGTAATGTTAAATATTGAGAATAAAAATATAGAAAAAGTTTTTGAAGAATTAAAAAATATTGAGGATTACAAAAACAACTTTAAATTGACTCTAGTTGAAATTAATAAATATTTAAACTTTAAAAAAGCAATAAACAAAATATTATAATGTATAAATTTTTCATTTTTATTATACAATTAATTTTATTATTAACAATTGTAACTTTTATTTTATCTAATCCATTTAAAATTTCTTTAGATATAGGAAATTTAAAATACTCTTTTTCATCAAACTTTTTTGCCAGTATATTTATTTTTTTTATATTTATTCTTTATTTTCTTTTATATATTTTTTTTAAATCCAGATTATCTATAAATAAATTCATATTAAAAAATAAATATTCAAAATTAGAAAAAGGATATTTCCATTTTATTGATGCTATGATTGCAATTGCTAATAAAGATAATCGTAATGCAATAAAATTTCATAAAAAAATGAATTTTTTTCTCAAGGATGACCCTTCACTTTCTCTTTTATTAAGTTCAGAGGTTTATAAAATTGAAAAGAAATATCCAGAACTTATAGAAGTATATGAAAAAATGCTTAAGTCAAAAAAAACAGAAACTCTAGGCTTTAGAGGACTCATGGAACAAAATCTTAAAAATCAAGATTATCATCATGCATTCCTATATGGAGAAAAATTATTTAATTTAAACCCAGCTATAGAAAAGCTTTATGATACATTGATTTATATTGCAGCTAAAACAAAAAATTGGAATCAGCTTATCCATATTACTAATAAAGCATATTCTAAAAAAATTATTAAGAAAAATATTTATGAAGATAACGCATCTATAGGATACTATGAAATTGCAAAAATAAAAAAAGATTTTAATCTTAAAGATGCAACATCAAATATACAAAAAGCACTTAATTTGAAAAAAAACTTCCCACCATTTATCAAATTATATTTAGAGATAATTTCAGAAACTAATAACATTTATCAGCTTAAAAAAAAGATTGTCTATTATTGGCAATATAACCCAAGCAAAGCCTTGAGATTAACTCTAAATAACATAATTAGTAAAAACAAATTAGATAATATTTCATTTATTAATCAAATTATTAAAATTAATTCACAAAATGAAGAGTCAAAAAAAATGCTAATATACTTTGCTATAAAAGACCAAAATTGGAAAATGGCTAGAGAAAATATTGTTGGACTTATTGGCCCAAATCCAAGCAAAGAAATTTGTCTTTTTATGGCAGATATTGAATATGGAGAGAATAGTGATAATCAAAAGAGAGATTCCTGGATTATGAGAGCTAATAATACTGATACTGAAAATAATTGGATTTGCAAAATTACCAATAAAACACAATCTGAATGGAATTGTTTATCAAATTCTGGTTATTTTAATTCTCTTGTTTTATATGAACCAGGAATGATAGAGAATAAGAGTAATTTATGAGTATCAATTTTTTTATTGGTTATGATGCTAAAGAGGATATAGCTTATCGTATATGTAAATATTCTTTATTAAAAAGAGCCTCAATAAAAGTAAATGTTAAATCACTGAAGCTTGATGAGCTGGTCTCAAGAAATTTATATACAAGACAAATAGATCCATTAGCATCTACCCAATTTACATATTCAAGATTCCTAGTTCCAAAATTAATGAATTACAATGGTTGGGCTGTATTTTGTGATTGTGACTTTATTTTCTTTGAGGATATTAAGAGTTTAATAAAAGATCTTGACAAAAACAAAGCTGTATATTGTGTAAAACACGATTATACACCAAAAGAAAAACATAAAATGGATGGTCAAAAACAAACAATCTATCCAAGAAAAAATTGGTCCAGTTTTATAATTTTCAATTGTTCACATCCAAGCACAAAAAAACTTTCAGTAGATATTATAAATAAAGAAACCGGTGCTTTTTTGCATCAATTTAAATGGTGTAAAGATGAAGAAATAGGATCATTGGATGAAAGGTGGAACTGGCTTGAAGGCTGGACTTCACTACACAATAAAGATAAGCCCTTTGCTGTCCATTTTACTCGGGGTGGCCCCTGGTTTTCTGAATGGCAAGATGTTGAGTTTGCGAATGAATGGAAAAAAGAAAGAGATGAATATCTTTCAAAAAAATTTAATTTAGATATTTAAATATTTATTTATTAAATTTTTTTCACTTTTAATCTCATCTTTATCTAAAAAAGTAATTGTTTTGTACCAGGGAGTTTGTTTACCAGGCTGATTCCAGTAATGGAATATCGCATGATTATCTGGTCTTATCAATAAAGTATTTACACCTAATGATCCTGCTAAATGTGCAGTACTATTACTAACTGAAATAAATAAATCTAAATTTACTAGAACTGAAGCCAATTTATCAAAGTCATTCATTAGATCTAAATTTTCAAGTGTAATTATATTTTTGTTAAATCTATTATTATAATTTGCTACTTCATTATTAATTTCTCCATATTGCAAATTTATAAAATTACAATTTTTTGTATCAAAAATATTATTAAAATTTTCAAGAACCAAAGATTTCTCACCTGCATATCTATTCTTAAAACTCTTCCAAGATATTCCAATATTTAATTCTCCACTATATTTCATCAATTTATTTTTAGTTTCTTTAATCATTTTTTTATAAGGAAATAAGTAATTACCATCACTGAAGTCTTCAATTTTGTTTCTAAAAAATTTACCAAGACTACCTGCATAGATTGCTATTTCATAATTATTTATTAAATTCTTATTTAAAGATATCTCTCCTGAATTCACAAAAGAATTTTTGTAGGTAGGAAATGAATTGCAAAAAATATTCTTGAGTCTTGGATCACATTCAATTGTTACATTTTCACATCTATTTAATATATCTTTATACATAGTTCCATATAATATCTCATCTCCAATTCCTTGTTCTCTTAAAATTAAAACTTTTAATTTCTTATTTAAGTAATTTTTAGATATGAGTTTTTTCCTAATATTTTTTATAGATGAGTTTCTTTCAATAAAATCTGACAAATTTAATCTTCCATCAAAATAATTCCAACCTGCTTTATATTTTTGTTGACGAAGATAAATTAGTGATAAAATTTTTTGAATATTTCCATCATTTTTATTTAATTTTAAAGCTTTAAGACAATATTCTTCAGCGATCTCAAACTTACTAATATTAAAATAAGCTTTTGCTAAATTATTCATTATTGTTGGATTTTGAGGGTTCATTTCCATAGCTTTTAGATATAGCTCTATAGATTGATCATACATTCCTTCTTCTCTATAAAATCCAGCTAGATTATTTATTACTTCGTAGGAATCATTATTTAAATGATATGCTTTTAAAAGATACCTCTCTGCTTTTTTTGAATCTCTTTTTTCATGGTACAGTCTTCCCAAAGAATTTAAAATAGATGTATTTTCCCCATCAATTTCTAATCCCTTTTTAAGAACCTTTTCAGATTCACTGTAATTATTTTTTGAAAGTAAATTCAAACCAAGAATATTTATATAGCTAATGTCAATATCCTCTTTTAGATGATGTTTACAAATATTAATTGATTCATCAAATTTTTTTAATTTGTATAAAACAAATGCTTTATCTTTATATACTGAATTAATGTTATCTCTAATACTAATCAATTTATCTATGATTATAAGTGCATTAAAATAATCAGCCTCTTTTATATATAAAAGGTAAAGATTTATCATAGCCTTATAGCCATAATTTTTATTAATTAAGAAAATATAATTTTTTTTAGCTTCAGTATTTAAATTAAGTGACTGCTCAATTACTGCTAAATTAAATCTTAATCGTAAGTCATTTTCATTTTTATTTAGTAATTTTTTTAATTTTTTATATGCAGCATCCTTTTTACCGGAGGCAAATTCATTTAAGGCTGAATTAATTTCATACGAAATGTTCATAGAAAATAAAAAAAACCTAGTCTAACAAAAGACTAGGTTTAGTAAATAAATATTGATAAATTATCTTCTTTGCCCAAATAATTGCAAAAGTAAAATAAATAAATTTATGAAATCTAAATAGAGTTTTAGAGCACCCATTAATGCTTTTTTAGAACCTATTTCTTCACTATCTCCACCATAATACATATTTTTTATATTTTGGGTATCATAAGCCGTAAGTCCTACGAAGACTAATACTCCTATTACTGAAATAGCAAACTGAAGTGCGGATGAACCTACAAAAATATTTACTACGCTTGCAATTATAATACCAATCAAACCCATAAATAAAAAACCGCCAAGTTTTGTAAGATCTCTTTTAGTAGTATAGCCATAAATCGACATTGCACCAAATGTACTAGCTGTAATAAAAAAAACTCTTGCTATCGAAGTTTGAGTAAATTCTATAAATACAGATGCAAGGGATAAGCCCATAATACTTGCGAAGAGCCAAAAGGTAATTTGTGCTGTTGAAACTGACATTCTATTGATTCTTGCACTTAAATAAAAAACAAAACCAAGAGGTGCCAACATTATTACCCACTTTAGTGGTGATCCGAAAAGCAGAGCTCCTACTTGAGTAACACCAACTATTTGACCAATGTCATTAGTGATAATTGAAGCTTTACCAAAAAAATAAGCTATAAAACCAGTGAGCATTAAGCCAATTGTCATATAGTTGTAGACCTTAAGCATATATGCCCTCAAGCCTTCATCAATTGTTGCTTGATCAACTGTTTTAGTAAAAGATCTTTGATTAAAGTCTAATGCCATAATTTCTCCTTTTATTAATTACTAATATCGCTATAAATTGTTAAATTTCAAGGGATTTTATAAAAATATTATGAGGTATAGAAAATTAGGTAAAACAAATATTGATGTAAGCGTTATTTGTTTAGGTACAATGACCTTTGGTGAACAAAACTCTGAAAAAGATGGGTTTGAACAAATGGATTATTCTTTAGACAGAGGTATAAATTTTTTTGATACTGCTGAACTTTATGCAGTAATGCCAAGAAAAGAAACCTATGGTGAAACAGAAAAGATAATTGGAAACTGGTTTAAAAAAAGAAAAAATAGAGATAAAATTATTCTTGCTACAAAAATTGTATCTAAAACTGATAACGATTTAGATTGGATTAGAGAAGGCTCCTACAATTTAGGCTTTGATAAAAAAAATATGGATCTTGCAATTGAAAATAGTTTAAGAAGATTACAAACTGATTATATAGATTTGTATCAGCTACATTGGCCAGAGAGAAAAGTTCCTAAATTTGGCGTACTTGATTTCCAATATGATCCAAATGATCAATGGACAGCTATACAAGAGGTTTTAGAAAATTTAAATAGGCACGTTAAAGCAGGAAATATTAGATTTGTTGGGTTATCTAATGAAACACCTTGGGGAGTAATGAAGTTTCTTGAAACTTCTAAAGAGAAAAATCTACCGAGAATGGTATCAATTCAGAATGTATACAGTTTAGTAAATAGAGTTTTTGATATTGCAAATTCAGAGGTATCAATAAGAGAAAATTGTGGATTACTTGCTTATTCACCTCTGGCTGGTGGGAGACTAAGTGGAAAATATATTAAAAATAAAAAACCCCCAAATGCAAGATACACAATATGGCCTAGAAGATTTGATAGACATCATACTAAAAGGGGTGAAATTGCAATTGAGTCATACTTTAAATTAGCAAAAAAATATGGAATTCCTCCCTCAACTTTTGCTAACTCATTTGTAAATGATAGGCCGTTTGTTACAAGCAATATAATAGGTGCCACAAATATGGATCAACTAAAAGAAAATATAGATAGTGTTGATGTGGTATTATCCAGAGACATTCTAAATGAAATTGATAATATACATTTGTCTGATCCAAATCCCTGTGTTTAATTAAACTTCAAACAATAATAATATCTAACAACCTTTTAACATCTTTTATGTAAGCTCTATCCCATAAATAAACATTTAAAAGAGAGTAGTACAATTGGTATATTGGTTCATAATTATTATACTCTTTATCAATCTTTAAAATTTCATTGTACTTTGATAAAAAATTACTACCAATAAATTCTGGATTAAACCATGTTAGATATGCAACTTCTAATTCATTATGCCCATAAAATGATCCTGGATCAATTAATCCAACAAACCTTGAATTATTAAAAAGAATGTTGCCTGCCCATAAATCGCCATGCAAAAGAGATGGGGTTGGGTTGTTAGGAATATAAGTTTCAAGATTTTTTAAGAGTAGTTCAATTTTTTTATTTATTGAATACTCCATGGGCTTACTCTTATTTATAATTTCAAATATATATCCAAGTCTGTAATTTCTATAAAAATCAACCCAATTCTTACTTTTGTTATTTTTTTGTTTTAAGCCTCCAATTTGTGTATCAAAATCAAAACCAAAGAAGTTATTATGAAATGAATGCAATTTTACTATTGCACCTAATAAATCCATTTTAATTTCATTTGGCGTAATATTATTATTTTCTATATAAGACATTATAAGATAATCTTCATTATTTGACAAAACTCTAGGAAAATAATTTATTTTTAAATTATTTAAATAAGTAAGATTTTTACTTTCTGATTTAATTGCATTGAATTGTGATTCTTTTTTCTCATAAAATTTTACAATATAATGTTTATTATCTAATGATTTTAATTTTAAGCAATTTATTCCAAAAGAGTTAGATAATAACTTGCTAAAAGTAATTTTATTATTATCTAATAATTTTTCAATATAATTAATGTGAATTTTGTCAATCATATGTCAAACCTTAAAAAAATAAATTTACAATACTTATTTTCATATCTTGGACTATTTCCAATAATATTTGTAGTAATAGATAAATATTTTTTTTTTAAACTAAAATATGAAATATATTTGGATTTCACAATATATTATTCAATAGTAATTTTTGTATTTATTGGTTCGACAAATTGGAATTTAAGTACAAAAATTCAGAACCATATTATTATTTTTGGCCTACTTCCAAGTTTATTATCTGTTTTTATTATAGTTTTAAATTTATACAACTATAATTCTGTAATATTAATTATACTCTTGTCATTTTTATTTATACTACAATTAATTATGGATTATATATTTAATTATAACAAAAAACCTAAATACAAAGTTTTTTATAAATTAAGACTACCTCTAGCTGTTTTAGTTTCGTCATTATTAATAATTATTATAATTTAGTTTCAATTCTCCCTATATTTATATTGCTATGATTAATTAATTTAAAGTTATGTATTTTTTTTAAATGATCCAATTCTCTTTTGTTAAAAATCTTAAATTTTTTAAATATTGTGTACACCAATGATGGTATCGCTCTTTCGTTCCCATCTACAATTTTAATAATACCAACAACCCTTTTTTTTAAATGACTAAAAAGAAATACTCCTTCAGCCCCTCCCTTACAAAAAATTTTATTTTTTGCAATAAACATGATTTGGCTATCCAAACTGTCAGTGCCCCCAATAAATTTAGGGTTACTCATAATTGAATCAACCAATTTAATTATTTCGTCACTATAGTAAAATTCTCTATTATAACTTTTAATTAGATTTGCTAACATCAAAGCAATATCTTTAATTTTAAAGGAATATTGTGGGGCACTACATCCATCAACACCATAACTTCTTAAATGTATTTTTTCATTTGAAAATTTTTCAAAAATTTCTCTAATTTTAATTTGATGAGGATGGTTAAAATTTAAATAATTAGAAGTTTTGTACTTATTCATTTTACAAGAGGTTATCATAGCTAGATGCTTTCCAGCACAATTATTATGCAATTGGTTAACTTCTTTATTTGATTTAAGTAATTTATCAGAGGCTATTTTATTTAAAGGATAATGAATTCCACATTGTAATTTATTTTTATTCAATCCAATTTTATCTATCCATTTGTTTAGTTCTTTTATATGAAATGTTTCTCCCCTATGTGAAGAGGATGCAAGAGCAATACTTTTTGAATTAAGTTTAAAATGTTTTACAGCATTTGATTTTATAAAAGGAATTGCTTGGAAAACTTTAATTGCAGATCTTGGATATATAAAGTTGTTATCATGACCGGTGCTTAATATAGTTTTACCAGATAAATCTTTGATTAATATTTTAGCTACATGGGTGCTTTCTATGGTTTTACCTCTATAGAAAGATACTTTAATTTGATTCACTTGTTCATTATAGAACAAGATCTATATAATTACTTAAAAAAAGATCTGATAAATGTAAAAAGGTTTAAAAAAGAACCGAAGCGTCCAAAAAATATAACGTCTTTTTCTGTAATTGTAAGGCAAATACACCCTGTATCTTTATTAGCTATTGGGTTATGTTTGATTTTTTGATCATTAATTTGAATGTCACCTGTTTTATATTCACCGTATTCATCACAGAAGCTTCCCTCTAGAACTAAAATGAATTCTTTACCATCGTGGGAGTGCAGAGGTACTGATGCTCCAGGATCCATTTTAATAAGTTTTAATTCATCTTTATCTTTAATATTAGGTGAATATTCCCTAAAACCTTTATAAACTTGTTTCCAGTCTAGATCATTATAAGGGCCCACAATCGCTGTAATTGGGTTGGATGATCTTTCTTTAGTAGAGATGGTCTCTGACTTATTCATACAGTCGAGATATTTTAAATTAGATAGAGGTACGCCATCACTTTTGAGTAAGTTTTCACTTAATATAGTTTCAAATGTGTCGTTTATTTTAGATGCTTTAGAATTTAAGTACAGATAAGTGGCTGTAAACAATGATTTGGAAAGCCCCAATGATCCTGCGGCAAATTCAAAAATAAGCTGGTTTTTTACTAATGTTCCGTTCATAATTTTCCGTTCATATTATAAATCTTTGCATTTTGATTAAAATATGTCTTATTCTAGATTTAACTGTACCTAGAGGAATTTCAAGCTCTTCAGCTATTTTTTTATGACTTTTATTTTCATAAAAATTCATTTTTATTATTTTTTTTTGACTATCATCTAGTTCAGAACTAATCTTGTTTACCTGTTCTTTGATATCCATTTGATTTATTTCATCATCTTCATTATCATATAGAAAATCCCGTATATCCTCCTCTAGGATGTTAGACTTTGTATTTTTTCTATAGAAATCAACCTTTTTGTTTCTTGCTATAGTGAAAACCCAGGTAGGTAGCGATGATTTTGCTGGAGTATAAAGATGAGATTTAGTCCATATTGCACTCATAACGTCTTGAGTTAATTCTTCAGCATTATCTTTTATAAGGCCATTTTGTATAAAATAAGCATTAATTTTGGGCGCCAAAAAGTCAAAAATTTTTGAAAAGGCTATTTCGTCGCGGTCTTCACTAATTTTGATCATAAGCTGATTAAGATTATTTTTTTCCATAAAACAATTTATATTTAACTTGCCTTCAACATTATTAATTATTGGTGTAAAATATACTAATATTACGAAATGATAAAAATAATAATAATATTTTTTTATATATTGTGCAATTCGATATCATTTTCTGTTTTTAGTAATGAAAATGGAAAATGGGATTTTGTTAAAAGTGATGAGTATTGTTACATTATTAGTAATGCTATAGAAACAGATTTATCAGCAGACAAGAAGAGAGGTGATTTTTACATTTTGGTATACAAAAATATTGGTGCTCCAGAAACAGTTGTTCAAATTGAAGCAGGTTACAATTATAAAACTGGAGTAGATATCAACGTAAAGATTGATCAATCTAACTACATATTTTATACAACTGATGATTTACCAGCAGCTGCATGGACAAATAATGACAATAAAGTTATCTTTGCGATGAAAAAAGGTCTAGATTTAGTTGTAACCGGCGAGTCATCTCGAGGTACTATTACTAATGATAAATATACCCTTAAAGGTTTTACTGCCGCTTTTAATAACATGGTAGAAGACTGTTAAATGCCAAAAAAAATTGTTTTAGCTTATTCAGGTGGTTTAGACACTAGTGTAATTTTAAAGTGGCTTCAAAATAATTATGAATGTCCAGTAGTTACATTTACAGCAGATATAGGTCAAGGTGATGAATTAGGGTCTATTGAAAAGAAAGCAAAGTCATTAGGCGTTAAAGAAGTATTTATAGAAAATTTACAAGAGGAATTTGTCAAAGAATATGTTTTTCCAATGTTTAGAGCCAATGCTATATATGAGGGAAACTATTTACTTGGAACAGCTATTGCAAGGCCTTTGATAGCAAAAAGACAAATTGAAATTGCAAATTTAGTTGAAGCTGATGCTGTAGCTCATGGTGCGACTGGAAAAGGCAACGACCAAGTAAGATTTGAACTTGGCTATTATGCTTGTGATCCACAAATAAATATCATTGCACCTTGGAGAGATTGGGAGTTTGTATCAAGAGAAGATTTAATAGATTTTGCAAAAAAAAATCAAATACAAGTTGCTAAAGATAAAATAGGAGAACCTCCTTTTAGTACAGACTCTAATTTATTGCACACTTCATCTGAAGGAAAGGTGCTAGAAGATCCATGGATACAACCACCTGACTATATATTTACCAGAACACAAAATTTAGAAAACACACCAGATGAAGCCGATGTACTAACCATTGATTTTAAAAATGGAGATCCGTGTCAAATTAATGATAATAAACTTAAACCACATGTTCTTTTGGAGGAACTCAATAAAATAGCTGGAAAACATGGTGTAGGTAGAGTGGATATAGTTGAAAATAGATTTATTGGAATGAAATCTCGAGGTATTTATGAAACACCAGGTGGATCAATTTTAATAAATGCTCATAGAGCTATTGAAAGTATAACACTTGATAGAGGCGAAGCACATCTTAAAGATGAAATAATGCCCAAATATGCAGAGGCGATCTATAACGGATTGTGGTTTTCTTCAGAGAGAATTGCAATGCAAAAATTAATTGATTCAACGCAAACTAAAGTAAATGGTCAAGTAAAACTAAAAATATTTAAAGGAAATGTTATTATTTTGGGAAGAAGATCACCAAACAGTTTGTATGATAATTCATTAGTTTCATTCGATGAAAAAGGTGATTTTAATCAAAGAGATGCCGAAGGATTTATTAAAATAAACTCTATTAGGTTAAAAAAATCAAATAATTAAAAATTATGGGTTTTGGTGATGATTTGTTAGTAACTTCACATGCTGCTAAAATTAAAAAACAATATCCAAATAAACAAATTGTAATAGGTAATTTTAAAAAGAAGGAAGCTTACCCCTCCATCATTTATAATAATAATCCGAATATAACTGATTGTTCAAAAATTAATCCAGGAATAGAAGTTCATATAATTGATTATCATCCTGAAAATAGACCGTACATTGATTATGAAAAGAGCACTAGTAATAAGTATATTTGGAATAAAAGATTCAAAGCTGATCCAGGTGAATTATTTTTTTCTGAAGAAGAGATAGTAAATGCAAAAAAAACCATTCAAAGTGCAAAAAATTATTGGTTTAAATTTAATTCAAACAAAAATTTTGAAGCAATTATTTTTATTGAAACATCTTCAACCAAAAAAAATCACAAAAATTGGTCAACCAAGCATTTAAATAAAGGTTGGGGTGAAAATAATTGGCTAAAGCTTATTAATCTTCTAAAAAAAAAATATCTATTGATAATGTCTACTCATGATTATTCAGTTAATTCACAAGACATATATAAAGCAAATAATATGGACTTTAGGCATGCATGTGGGATTATGAGTTTATGTGATTTATACGTAGGTCCGGAAGGTGGTTTTAGCCATGTAGCTGGAGCTTTAAAAAAAAATGCAGTTGTATACTATGGTGGATGGATTCCTCCAGACATTATCGGTTATGATTTTCATGTAAATTTGTACTACGAACATGAAAATTCCCCTTGTGGTTTATATAGAGATATTTGTGAACATTGTAGTGACGCTAGAAAAGCTATTACTGTTGAAAATTATTATAAGGAAATCAGATCAATATTGAGTAACTAATAATTTATTGAATTTTTAAAAGCTATGGTAGTATTACGTAGTAAACAAGCAATTGTCATTGGTCCAACACCACCAGGAACTGGTGTTATTGCGGAAGCTTTTTTCTCTGCTTCTAAAAAATCAACATCTCCAACAAGTTTTGTTTTTCCAGCATTTTTTTTCTCTACTTCTATTCTGTTTATGCCAACATCAATTACTATAGCACTCTCTTTAATCCAATCCCCCTTAATCATTTCTGGCCTTCCAACAGCAGCTACTAAAATATCAGCCTCACTGCAGATTTTTTTTAAATCGTTTGTTTTAGAATGTGCGATAGTCACGGTACATGACTCTTTTAATAGTAATTGAGCCATTGGCTTGCCCACAATATTAGACCTACCAACAATTACTGCATTTTTACCTTTTAAATCTACATTAAGACCTTTTAACATCAAAAGACAACCATATGGAGTACAAGGAATCAATAAGCTTTCATCGTTTGAAGGAGAAATTGATAATTTTCCAACATTTAATGGGTGAAAGCCATCAGCATCTTTATCTGGATGTATTGTATCAAGAATTTTTTGTTCATTCATATGAGATGGCAATGGTAGTTGGACTAGAATACCATTCACATTTTTTTGATTATTTAATTTATCAATAAGACTTATTAATTCATCTTGGCTTATTTTGTCATCAAAATGATGATCAATTACATCTATACCAACCTCTATTGCACTTTTCGTTTTAGCTTTAACATATACACTGCTAGCAGCAACATTTCCTACTTGAACCACTGCTAATCCTGGCACACTGCCATGTATAGTTCTCAATTCATCAATCTCCTTCTTTATCGAGTTTCTTAAATCTAGCGCAATTTCTTTTCCATTAATTAATTTTGTCATACTACCTCGGCCAATATTCAATCAATAAACTTTTAGTAAACCATAAAAATAAATATAGAACTATTGGTGATAAATCTAAAGATCCAAAAGCAGGTATATATCTTCTTATAATACTTAAACTTGGCTCACATAATTTATAAAGTGCATCCATAATTGTATAAACAAAACGATTTGATGCATTAATAATGTTAAAATTTAGTAACCAAGTTGAAATAATATATACAATTAAGATAAATTGATAAAGATTAATTATTTGTATTATTAAACCTAATAGAGAATTCATATTTAGCTATAATTAGTTATTTTATCATCATATTGCAAAGGGAAATATTTATAATTTCCATTTTCCTTAAGTGCGCAAATACAGATAATTTTTACCTTTGTATATTTCCTTTTTAAATTAAGAATTTTTTCATGCCACCACATTGGTTCATTGATATTTATATGAGCATTTTTACCATTAGGTAGGAGTGCGACAGCAGGGTAACATGCTAAATTTATAAAAACGTATTTTTTTGCTTTACCAATAATATTATCTAAAACCCAGTCAATATCTTGTGATGGTATATGTTCTAAAACATCTATTGAAATAACTAGGTCATACTTGATATTCTTTAGATCTGAATATTTTTCATAGCATGGATCATATAAACTGATGTCAATATCCCAATAATTTTTTAATGATTTAATTTCAAGGCCATTAGTTTTTGACGGATTATCATAATAAAAAGCTTTGCCACAACCATAATCAAGCATTGTTGTAATTTGATTTTTTGTAATTATATTTTTAATTATTTTTGCAAATACGAGGGTACTATGTCCATCATACGCAATTTTTGCCTCTCTTACTTTTCCATTAATTAATTTAAAACCTTCACTATGCATTTTTTTATAATATTTTAAGTTCTTAAAATACTCTTTTGAAGGTTTGGATAATGACATAAAAAAAAAGCGGTCTAAAATAGACCGCTATAAATAATTAATTTTAATATTTACATCGAAATATCTCTACCGAACCATTTTTTAGTAATTTCAGCAGTTGTTCCATCTTTAGACATTTCCATAATAACGTTATTCCACATTTCTAGAATTTCTCCGTCTTCTTTACGAACTGCTCCGCCTACACCGTCTCCAAAAACACCGCCTGAAAACGTTGGTCCAGTAAATGCAACATCAACACCACCATCAGATTCCATAAAATCTATGATAGAACCAACATCTGCTAAAATTGCATCACATCTACCGGCTGCTAAATCAAGATTATGATCATCTACTGCTTGATACAACTTAACATCAACTGCTCCTGACATATGTTTTTCTAAAAAATTTTGATGGATAGTTGATGAT
>MDTG01212541.1_pt1 | contig 44856 bp, 36 predicted proteins | sample 811421 | NCBI WGS metagenome assembly MDTG01 (sample SAMN05326645, study PRJNA326480) | marine metagenome | isolation source: seawater | place: Pacific Ocean: South East | collected 2011 | reverse complement strand
TCAGAAGTGAAACACGTTAGCGTCGATGGTAGTGTGGGGCTTCCCCATGTGAGAGTAGAACACCGCCAGGCTCCCAATTAAGAGAAAGGCCCACTCATTCGAGTGGGCCTTTTTCGTATGCGCGTTAAAAATGTCATCCTGGTTTCGCCCAGCGAAGAGCGGGACCCACGTTCCAATGGTCGTGTTGATAGCTTCACCATAGTAAACATCAGCAATACCGTCATCCCAGAAAGCGCGAAGCGCGCCACAGTCATCCCGGAAAGTGCAAACAACACCACCGTCATCCCGGAAAATGCGCAGCATTTATCCGGGACCTAAGAGCAAACCAGATTAAGCTAAACAGACTGTTTATAAGTTCCCGGCACAAGGCCGGGACGACGAATGGGGCACAAGGCCGGGACGACGAACTTTCTCATAGCACGAATACCACCACCGTCATCCCGGAATGCGCGAAGCGCTTATCCGGGAACTTAGAGCAAACCATATTAAGCTAAATAGACTGTTTATAAGTTCCCGGCACAAGGCCGGGACGACGGATGGGGCACGAGGCCAGGACGACGTATTTGGAGCATAGGCACGGGACGTTTTATTTGGGGACAAGTATGGCATGACGTACTCTTTGAATGTACGAACAACACAACCGTCATCCCAGAAAGCGCGAAGCGCGCTACTGTCATCCCGGAAGATGCGCAGCAATTTTCCGGGACCTAAGAGCAAACCTGATTAAGTTAAACAGACTGTCGATAAGATCCCGGCACAAGGCCGGAACGACGGATGGGGCGTAGGGCCGGGACTAAAGGCACAAAAAAAGCGGAATATGAGATTTCTCATATTCCGCTTTTTGGGATTTTTAAACTAGCTAATATTAGGCTTTAATCATCTTACGGCGTGCGAAGATAGCAACTACACCCAACAGCATCAGAGTTAAAGCTGGAGGTGTTGGAGCAGCAAGAGAAGCTGCAACGTAACCGTTGATCCAACCCATGTAAGACTCAAGAAGGATACCACCGAACAGGTCACCGAATGCACCAGGTGCCCAGCCAAGGTTAATACCAAATGTATTAATAGCTGCTAACCAGTACTTATCGTTCAGTGCGTCATAGATAAATGAAGGACCACCAGAGTCACCACCACCAATGTTTGCTTCAACGCTTTCGTCTAACGATGTGCTACAAATAGAGCCTACACCAAGGTCAACGTCACAAAAAGTATTGATAGTTTCATCGAAAAGAGCATCGTAACCGTCGAAATCCGCATACCAGACTTCTGCAGGCGCACCGAAACCAGACTCATCATCACCTTCAATGAAGTCTACGATGTTCTGACCAGTTAGTTTTTCATCAAACGTTGCGTAACCCAGCTCACCGATGTCGCCACTTACACTTGGATCGTCATACTGGTTGTAATAACCATAGAAACCATCACCACGCGTACCGTAACCAACCATGTTGAAGATATCACCGTCAGCGCCAGCACCTGTTGCTGCTACAGAACCAGTGTACATGTCGTAAATTTCAACATTTTCTGGGATGTCGTCATACAGGGTGATAATGGCAACGTCATCGTTTACACAGCCAGCTGAACCGTCTGGGCAAACATTGAAGCCGTCGTAGTCAGGGTGAATAACAACGCTACGTGCCTGCATTACGTTACCTGACTCATAATACGCGCCGTCGTTGTTAAACGCGATATTAATACGGTTCTCAGGACGGTATAACTGCATTACATCGCCCTGGTCAGTAGCATCAACACAGTGTGCTGCTGTCAAGATGTGACGGCGCGAGATTGCTGTTCCTGTACAAACAAAACTCGCATTGTCGATAACTGGGTTAATAGCAACAACACCAGTATAACGTGAACTGGTAACGTTTGCGTCGATACGAGGTGCTAAAACTGCAGCCCAGTCTGTAGATCCTGCGCCATTGCCAGCAGTAATGTACGGAGTAGGTGTCGCGCCAGTAGCATTGATCAGCGATTGATCAGCCACAGCCGGGGCAGTAACAGCAATGGCTGCAACAGCCAATGTCGCTAGAGTATTATTGTATTTCTTCATTTATCAAATTCCCTTGGTGATTGTTAACTTATTCTTGTTAACTACTTTACAAAACCAAGAACTCTCAGAGGTGCCACACTGTGTGTGAATTTTCTAGTGTTCGGTGATGTTGTTAGCAAAAATCATGCCTTCTAATAAAATCAATAAGTTAGAGTGATTGGTGTAATGCTTTGTAAAATAATTTGACATAGACGTAAGGATAAGAAAAAGAAACGTGTGCCAATGTTTAAATTAACTCTTAGGTGCAAGCGCAGCAAAACTCCGTTACTCTAAAAAACAAAAACAACATTGCCTACGTCAGAGATATAAACCATGAAGTACTCCAAAATATTTACCTCGCTTACTTTTGCGGGACTTTTGTTGAGTGGTTGTAGCAAGCCTTCAACGGAAGAATTATTGTCAGAAGCGAAGCAACAATTGTCAGAAGGCAATGATAATCAAGCCGTTATTATTTTAAAAAACGCGATTGTCGAAGATGGTAGACAACTTGAACCGCGCTTGCTTTTAGCGAAGATTTATTTATCAAGTGGCGATGGTCTGAGTGCGGTTAAAGAACTAAAACGCTCAGTTAAACTCGGCGCTAAAGAAGCTATTGTCGCCGGGCCTATGGTAGAAGCCTTATTTACTGCTCAGGAGTTTCAGTCATTAGTTGATTACGTCGACGAATTACTACCTGCAACACGTGAGTCACAGCTTGATAAATTTCGTTTTTATCAGGCTTTTTCGTATTTAGAATTAGGTAAGCTAGAAGCAGCGCGCCGACTGATAGAGCGTGCACCTTCAGCAGTGGACTCGGAATATACACTGGCAACTGACTATATACTTGCGCTTGTCACTGATGATCGGAATACGTTAAACAAAATAGGCGAGCGTATAATTAACGTTGAATCTGTTTTTGCAGATGCGTTGTGGCTCGTCGGTAAAGTGAGCTACTTACAAGAAAACTACCCATTAGCGGTAAAAGCCCTTTCTCTTTATGAACTGCGACGCGAGCAATTTTTACCAGCCAGTTTCCTGCATGCAAAAGCGTTAATGCAAGCCGGAGAAGTTGAAGAGGCACAACAGAAAGTAGATGCTTTGATTGCCGCCTTTCCGGATGAGCCTGTGAGTAACTTGCTTGCAGCTACGTTAGCGTTCCAGCGCAAGGATTATGCTAAGTCCTTTCAATTTGCTACCAATACTATTCAAATCTCAGGTAATAATGCACAGAGTCAGCTACTAGCCGGGCTGTCAGCTTATTTTACAGGGGATATGGAAGCCACGTTTTATTATTTAGACCCAATCGAATCGTTTCTAACGGAAGGGCATGTGGCAAAAAGGGTGTATTTAGCCACGTTGGTAAAGCTGAAAAAAAATGATAAGGCCTTTAAAGTACTGGGAAGCAAGGACACTCAGGATACACAAGCAGCAGCCATTATGGAGCGTGCCGGGTTCCAGCTATTAGTAAGTGGTGAAGCTGAGAAAGGCCAATTGCTGTTAGACAAAAGCGCTTCATTAAATGAGGTTGGTTCAGATAGCTATTATCAAGGTGTCGCCCAGATTCTCTCTGGTAATGAGAATGGCCTCGACGTATTGAAAAATCTGGTTGATGCTAACCCTCAAAATTTACTCGCCAGGTTATCTGTTGCTTCCGTGTTAATTACAGAACAAAGATTTGAGCAAGCTGAAGAATACCTTGAGGGTATAGAAGACGCTGAGGCTTCTAACGAGCAAACCAGGCAGGTTGCATTGCAGCTAAAAGCTCAGATCGCTAAGGCCCGCAATTTACCAGAACAAATGGCCGTAATATATAAGGCGATATTGGAACAGTATCCCGCAAACGAAGAAGCAAATTTGTTCTTTGCTTATGAAGCGCTAAAGCAAAATGATGGAAAAGCAGCAATGGTCTTTGTGGAAACCGTGCTAGCAGATAACCCCACAAATATACAAGCGTTGCTGTACGGTGTTGCATCACTTCAGCAAATGGGTGAAGAAGACAAAATTATCCCATTGCTTGAAAAGACGAGTGCAGTGGGTGACGACGATGAAATGGTGAGAATGATGTATGCCGAAACCCTATATCGCCAAGGTTTTTCAGCGCGTGCATTGAATGAGCTCGATAGCTTGTATGCCAGCTTTGACTCCCTTTCTAAACGTTATTGGCAGCTGTATGCGGAAGTCACTAAAAGAGAGAAGACACTCGAGGATTATTTTAATGTGCTGCGACAATGGCGCGAAGCTTATCCTCAGGACCTTACGGTTCATTACCGTTTAATTGAGTTCTTCCTGGCTAACAGAGACTTTGGCAGAGCAAAGTTTGTCATCGATAAAGCGCTGGAGTTGGCACCTAACGATACGGCAATCAAATTACAACTTGCAGACTGGCAAATTGAAACACGCCAAATCGAAGAGGCGCGCCTGACCCTGGCCGGCATGAAAGTAGACGGTGTGTTTGCAACAGCAAAACAAGGCATAGAGGGGAAACTGGACTATTTTGCTGGCAGGTATGAAGTCGCTTTGCCCAAGGTCGCTCGTTTCTATGCCGACCAGCCTACCACCCAATATGCGACGTTACTTCGCGCATTGTATTTCAAACTCGATAGAAAAGATGACGCTCGTGCTATGTTGTCACAGCATGTGCAGAATCATCCGTATGACAATGTTATACGCATTTTATTGGCGAATGACTTGTACAAGGTCGATCCGCAGCGAGCCATAAAATTATACGAAGACTCGCTATCGTATAGTGAAGACAACGAAGTTGTGTTGTTCTCATTGTCCAGACTGACAATGGAACAGGAGCAACACGACAAAGCCATTGAATACGCGGGAAAACTCATTGAGCTGGATAACAGTAACCCTAAATATCTGAATTTGAGTGGGATGACATTGTTGCACTCTGACCAAACCCGCCTGGCAATCAAGCGGTTGCAACAGGCTTACGAGGGCTCTAACAAAAACATTATCTATGCAATGGATTACGCAGAAGGGTTACTGGCAACCGGTGATAAGCAATCTGCTATCGATGTGTTAGAAGCCATTTCTAATCCTTTACCTGCTTTCAAGCGCCGTATACAAGCAATGCTTGAACAAGCGAAGGGTTAATCCATTGCTGTGGAGTGCCCCGACGGGGCACTCTTTTACCCGCCCAATTCTTTCCTTAAGTCTAATACCTATCAGACCAAAGAACTAAACAAAAAATTAACATTTGCGGCTAGAATGGCGATAACTAATAGAAGTTAGTCTATAGTTATCGAGACAATAATATAATCACTAAGAAGAAGTCCATTGCCGTGAAAAATTCAATTATTCAGTTATTTGTGGTTGGTGTTGTTCTGGCGGTTTTAGGGATCTTGGCTACGCCCTGGTGGATAGCCGCTATTGTGGCCGGCATTGCAAGCGCAGTCAGCAGTTACTTTCTACAAGACGCTCAAGAATCAGTACCGGCCGAAGTACAGCAAAACGATGGCCATATGGTCAAAACCGGCGAACTTATCAGTAATTCTGCCAGTCGCATTGCTATTGGCGGTGCCACAGTCTCACATTTTCTCGACAAGTTGTCAGCTATGTTTAAGCAACAAGTCGCCAGTGTGCAAGAAATTGCGTCCCGAATCGAGCGGATAGAAACCGGCAACCGGGAACTAATCGAGTATGCCGGCCAGGCTGAGGAAACGATTCAGACGTCGGATGAAAAAACACAGAAAAGTCGCGCATTACTTGCTCAACTTCTTGCCCAACAAGAGACATTAAGTCAACAAATCAACGACTCTAAAGCTATGTTGATGAGCTTAAGAACCAGTGCTGAGTCGATAGGAAGTATTACTACAACCATCAACCAACTGGCCGATCAAACGAATATGCTTGCGCTGAATGCGGCTATTGAGGCTGCTCGCGCTGGTGATCAGGGGCGCGGCTTTGCGGTAGTCGCTGACGAAGTACGCGATCTGGCTAAGAAAACTACCGATGCCACACAGGGCATTGACGACGTACTTAACGAAATCAATCAAAATAGCCAGAATTCGGTGCAGGCAATTGAAAGGGTTGCATCAGCCGGTGATGAAATGTCGCAAATTATTAGTGAATCGTCGGCACTCATTGAGGCTGCAAGTGAAGCGTCTACTCTGGCTGCCAGTACCATGTCCATGATGAAAGACACGGTAAATCAACATGGTGAAGCGAATCAGGGCATCAGCGTAAATGCGGTTCAATTAAGTGAAAATACCGTACACTTGGAATCTGAGTTGAGTGATGTGTCTGAGAAAGTTTTGGCCCTGAGCCATCAAACTGAAGACATCTTCCGCCAATTGCAAGTGTTCGATTTACATAACCGCAATGCCCAGGTACAACGTATTGCCAAAGAGGCGGCCCGGAAAATCGGTGAGTTGTTTGAACAGGCGATAGCATCCGGTAAGATTTCTGAGCGGGACTTATTTGATTTTAACTACAAGCCGGTACCAAACACTAACCCACAAAAGTACACCACGCAATTCGATACCTTTACCGATCAGCATTTACCTGCCATTCAGGAGCCCATTCTGGATAGCAATGATTTTATTATTTACGCTGGCGCTGTAGACATAAACGGGTATTTCCCGACACACAACAAAAAATTTGCGCACCCAATGACAGGAAACTACGACGTCGATTTGGCGAAAAGCAGAACAAAACGTATTTTCAACGACTATACCGGCTCCCGGTGTGGTAAGAATACCGAGAGCTTCCTGTTACAAACCTATAAGCGCGATACTGGCGAAGTGATGCACGATTTGTCTGCGCCCATCTATGTTAATAATAAACATTGGGGTGGCTTCCGCATTGGTTACCAGGCATCGTCTTAACATCGGCTAAGTGTAGCCACTGCTTTACTGTAAAATAATCCTTCAACAGCGGGCAATGTTAGCCCGCTGTGTTAATATTTTCTCTAATTCACAAACAAAATTTTCAAACTATTTGAAATATTCTGAAAAGCACGTCGGTCTTATCTTGTAAGTGTGACCACAACGTGAATATATTTTTTGGAGTGTACCTATGAAATCAGTAACTAAAACGTCTGTTGCAACCGCTATTGGTGCTGTTGTTTTAAGTTCTTTGTCTGCTGCTTCTTTTGCTGAAAGTGCTAATCCTTTCGGTGCGCAGCAACTTGAGTCTGGCTATATGCAATTTGCTGCTGAAGGCAAATGTGGCGAAGGGAAGTGCGGCGAGTCCAAGTCGAAAAAAGAAGGCAAGTGTGGCGAAGGCAAATGCGGTGAAACTAAAGCCAAGAAAGAAGGTAAGTGTGGCGAAGGTAAATGCGGCGGCGACAAAGCCAGCAAAGAAGGCAAGTGCGGCGAAGGTAAATGTGGTGGCGACAAAGCTAAGAAAGAAGGCAAGTGCGGTGAAGGTAAATGCGGCGGCGACAAAGCCAAGAAAGAAGGCAAGTGCGGCGAAGGTAAATGTGGCGGCGACAAAGCTAAGAAAGAAGGCAAGTGCGGTGAAGGTAAGTGTGGTGGCGCAGCCTAATCTGGCACGTTTAATTTAACAGCCCAACACTATGAAAACGATCAAAGGTGCCGGCCTGGGACTTCGCAGGGAGATGCTCGACGAGCTACTTCCTGTGTTACCCGACGAGGTCGATTTCTGGGAAGTCGCGCCCGAGAACTGGATACCCTTAGGTGGTAAGTTCAGTGAAGATTTCGAGCGGTGTGCCAGGCAGACTCAGTTATCAACGCATGGATTGTCGTTGTCAATCGGTGGTCCTGATCCCTTGGACCATCGCTTCCTGAAAGCCGTAAAACATTTCCTGGATAGGTATAACATTCCACTCTACAGTGAGCATTTGAGTTACTGTGGCGCACAAGGCCATATGTACGACCTGATGCCCATTCCGTTTACCGAGGAAGCCGTTCGTTACGTGGCAGACCGGGTAAATGTGGTGCAGGATATTATCGAGCGGCCCCTGGTACTCGAAAATGTCTCCTATTATTTAACCGCTAATGCGCAGATGACAGAGTTAGAATTTATTAACGCCGTGTTGTCTGAGTCGGGTTGTTCACTTTTACTCGACGTAAATAACGTTTACGTGAACAGCATAAATCATCGATACGACCCTAAAGTGTTTATCGACGGATTACCGGGCAATAAAATTGTATATGGTCATATTGCCGGACATTACGAAGAGGCGGAAGATCTGCGTGTTGATACACACGGTGCGGATGTCATTGAAGAAGTATGGGCGTTACTGGCCTATGCATATCGTCAACATCACGTGTTCCCAACGCTGCTAGAGCGAGATTTTAACATACCCCCATTGGAAACACTGCTGCAGGAAGTCAGGCGAATTAAATCGATACAGCAACAGGTGATGAACGAACAAGTGGGAGTAGCGTAATTGCGTTTAACTGAACAACTCACTGAACTCGCCACCGCGATCCGCTTTCCTGAGCAAACCAGTGAGCAAGACCAAGATACACAAAGGCGACTGTCTATTTACCAGTCGCTGTTCTTCAACAATGTTGAAGGCTTTATTCGCAACGGGTTCCCTGTATTACACTCGCTTTACGGTAGCGATAACTGGCAGCAACTGGTGCGTGCCTTTTTTCAGCAGCACCCATGCCGTTCACCGTATTTCATTGATATCAGCAAAGAATTTGTTGAGTTTCTGAGTAACGCTTATGAGCCAACATCATCAGATCCGGTGTTTCTGAAAGAGCTGGCGCATTATGAATGGCTGGAGTTGGCGTTATCGGTCAGAAAAACCGACAGCCCGGTTACGTATTGGCGAGGAGAAACAATACCCGACTACGTGCGCAGTTCGCCGTTGTCGGAACTAGCCGGTTACGCTTATCCGGTGCACATGATTGGCCCGGATTTCCAACCGGAAGCCCCTGGCGAGCAACATTTTTACTTACTTTACAGAGACAGTGAACACCACGTTGGCTTTCAGCACCTGAATCCATTGGCTGCACTCACGTTTGATCTTCTCAACCAGCAACCTACCTCAGTTGAGCGTTTGTGTGAGCGGGTTCATCAGCAAGCCGCCGGATTGCCGTTAAATACCGTACAACAAGGCGTTCAGCAGCTTGTTAGTCAATGGCTTACCTGTGGCGCCGTGACAGAAGCTTAACAACGGCGCCTTCGGGTTGATGTAAGCTGCTCAGATTCCCTTACAACAATACACTCAGTGAATGGTCAGATTTTGACTGCTTAGCGCATTACCTCTGTCAATTAGGTTTCGTTTCGATTACCATTTAGGGCCATTTTTTAGGCTTAAATTAACTGGAATTTTTCATGGCTGGTAACGAAGATTTTAAAGAAGTATTTAATTGGTGGTATTTTCTGGGTGCGGTAGTTGCACTGCTAGCCTTCCCATTATTACCAACGATTGCTGGTTGGTTTACATTCTACTTTTCTTAAAGCCTTGCCGGAATAATTAAAGGATTCGGCATGAGTTCAGAATATATTAAATCAGTAGTAAAAACGGTGCCTGACTACCCGAAACCGGGTATTCAATTTCGCGATGTCACAAGCGTACTTGAAGACTATCAGGCATTCAGCCAGTGCATAGCTATGTTGCTGGACAAGTATCGGCCATATGGTTTTACCAAAGTAGCGGGTACTGAAGCACGTGGCTTTTTATTTGGAGCGCCACTGGCATTAGAATTAGGCATCGGTTTTGTACCCGTTCGTAAGCCTAACAAACTGCCCCGTGATGTGCTTAGCGAAAGCTATGAATTAGAATACGGCAAAGACACGCTGGAAATTCACAAAGACGCGATATCACCGGGCGACAAAGTGTTGTTGATTGACGACCTGTTAGCCACCGGCGGCACAATTTCTGCGACGGCCAAATTGATCCGCAATCTGGGCGGTAAAGTTGAGCACGCAGGGTTTGTTATTGGCTTGCCTGAACTGCACGGTTATGAACGTTTAACCGAGCTGGGTGTTGAGCCGTATTGCATCTGTGAATTCGAAGGCGAGTAAGGAAGCTTAGATTGGCTTATCAGGTACTGGCAAGAAAATGGCGTCCCGGACGCTTTAGTGAGTTAGTAGGGCAGGAGCACGTGGTTTCTGCCATCACCAATGCATTGCAAAACGACCGGTTGCATCATGCTTACCTGTTCACTGGTACCCGGGGCGTGGGGAAAACCACGATTGCCCGCATATTTTCTAAAAGCCTGAACTGTGAGCAAGGGCAAAGTGCAAACCCTTGTGGACAATGCGGTACGTGTCAGGAAATTGAGCAGGGTAACTATGTTGACCTGCTTGAGATCGACGCCGCGTCGCGCACCAAGGTCGAGGATACCCGGGAGCTGCTGGACAATGTGCAGTACAAGCCCACCCGCGGCAAGTTTAAGGTATACCTGATCGACGAAGTGCACATGCTGTCGAAGCACAGTTTTAATGCATTGCTGAAAACCCTCGAAGAGCCGCCTCCACACGTTAAGTTTTTGCTGGCCACAACCGATCCGCAAAAACTGCCGATCACCATTTTGTCCCGCTGTTTGCAGTTTAACTTAAAAGCGTTATCCCGCGAGCAGATCACCCAGCAGTTACAACACATTCTTGAACAGGAAAGTGTGAGCTTTGAAGCGCCTGCACTCAGTTTATTGGCCCGTGCAGCGCAAGGCAGTATGCGCGATGCACTGAGCCTAACCGATCAGGCCATTGCGCAGGGCAATAACCAGGTAACGGCTAGCGTTGTTACCGATATGCTCGGGTTGATGGACCGTCAGCAAGTGCTCAAGCTGTTGTTCGCAATGGTAAAACGAGACGCCAGTGCAGTAATGGCACAAATAGAAGACATTGCCATGATGGCACCAGACTTCAGTCAGGTGCTGGCAGAAGTTGCCAGTATTTTACATCAGGTCGCGCTTACGCAGTGGGTGCCCGAGGCCTGTAAGCTGGAAACTACGTCTGCAAAAGCCATCTATCAGCTCGCTAAAGGTCTGCCTGCAGAGCAAGTACAACTGTTGTATCAACTTGCTTTGCAAGGCCGCAAAGATTTGCCTTTTGCCGGCGACGGACGCAGCGCATTTGAAATGACCATTCTGCGTATGATGACCTTTGCGCCAGTAACGCCCATCGACGACGCAGAGACGGTTATCGCTAATCCACCGGCATCTGGTGGCGCTACAACCCAAGTAGCTCCGGTCGCTCCTGAGCCGGCAACGCAACACAATTCTGGCAATGTAACCGCGCCCCAGGCCTCGGTTGAGCAAATTGCCGCCACGCCGGAACACGAGGCCAATGAACAGCCTCAAGCTACTGCTGCGCCGGTGCAAGAGAACAGTGTTTCCGAGGCTAACGCCGCAGCACCATCCGAGCCGGAAGTGCTACAAAACGAACCAGCATTCCAGCCGCAAGACGAAGAAACGCAACGCCTCGATGCCCAAGCCGCACAGTTAATGGACGAGGCCGAGGATTTTCGTCGACAGAGTCAGGTTGGGCCGCCAGACGACCATTACGACTATCCGCCTGAGAGCGGTGGTTACGACATGCCGCAGGACATGCCACCACAGCACTTTGAGCCCGCTGGACAGAATGTGGCGCCGGAATCACAACAACCCAGTGAGCCTCAACCCGCAGCCGCCTCAACAGAAGCAATGCTCGCTTTGCGCCAGCGCCTGAAACAGCAGGCCATGGAGGACAAAGCCTCGGCCGCAAAAAAGCCACCTAGTGAGGAACGCACACTGCAGCGGCCAGAGCGACCAAAGCCTGACGCCAGTGTCGAATCTGAAGGCGTTGGCATGGAACCGCGTTTGGAACAGACTGTACCTGTTGCAACAAACGAGCACGAGAGATCAACAAATACAGAAACGCAAGCCGCCGATGAGCCACCTCCGTGGGTAACGGCGGGTGCTGAAGAGTCCTTTCACACTGAAAGTGTTGATAGCATAGTCGATACTAAAGAGGCCCCCAGTGAGCTTACTACAGAGCTCTCTGCGGCTGTAGATGCGCAGCAGGACGCGCAGTCACAACCTGATTTTTCCGAGAGCAAAACACCGCCTGTGGCTGAAGAACCGCAAGAGGCATCAACAACCCAGCCTACAGCTATTGAATTTGACAGTGACTTGCCCCCATATCTGGAGAATGGCGATAAATTATTACACGCCAGTCAAATCGATAAATGGAGTGCGCTAATTGAAGCAATGCCAATTGCCGGTTTGTTAAAGCAAATAGCGTTAAACTCCCGGTTTGCCAAAGAAGGCGAGAACGTCACCATGACGTTGGATCCCAGCCAGGAGCATTTGGTAAATGAGGGGACTGTGCCGCAGCTAACTGAAGCGTTGAACAGTGTTTTATCAAAGCCTGTAAATGTAACGCTGGTGTACGGCAACGTTGAAAAAACGCCGTATCAGATACAACAACAAATTAATCAAATGCGTAAACAGTACGCCAGACAAGTGATTCAGCAAGACGATACCATTCTGGCGATGATCGGCGCATTTAACGCAGAGGTTGTGCAAGACAGCATTGAACCTCGTTAATATTTAATCGAAATAGTGTTATTGACTACACAAGAGTGAGAAAAGATTATGTTTAAAGGTGGAATGGGCAACATCATGAAGCAAGCGCAGCAAATGCAGGAGCGCATGCAGAAAACCCAGGAAGACTTAGCTAACCTGGAAGTCGTTGGCGAATCAGGCGCAGGTATGGTTAAAGTAACGATGACCTGTAACCACAACGTACGCCGCGTAGACATCGACGAGTCTCTAATGGACGACGACAAAGACATGGTTGAAGATTTAGTCGCTGCCGCTTTCAACGATGCCGCGCGTCGTGTTGCGGAAACTTCTAAAGAGAAAATGTCAGAAGTAACGGGCGGTATGCCACTGCCACCTGGCTTCAAAATGCCGTTTTAACTTCTGGTAAGTAAATGATTGCTTAGGGATAACTCTCAAGCAACACAATTTTAGAGAGCCCCGGTTTTCACCGGGGCTTTTTTGTACAAAATATTGCGGTTTTAGTAAATGTTAGTAATTCAACTGAAAGGCGCGACTTTTATTAAAAGCTCAAATTCCGTTCAAAGTTAACGATGTTAAAGTTGTCTTTGAGTTTATACAGTTGCGCCATTCGCTTACCTGTAGCGGCTTTTTCGTCCACTTCTTCAAACATGCCACTGGCTTCAACCCGGCGCATCAGCGATTTTCGTTGTATAGGCTTTTCAATAATTGTTTCAATGACTTGTTTTAGATCTGAAATGGTGAACAAGGTAGGTAAACAGAATACGGGTACCATGGAGTAAAGGGTTTTCTGACGCAGTCGCTCCAGCGCCACGTTAATGATCTTGTGATGGTCAAATGCCAGATTCAATTGGTCAATTTGAGGAAGGGATATCCATTCCGCATCGTCTACAGTGTTAATGTGTACTTCTGCTTGCTGATAACCAATTAATGCATAATACACAATGGTAACGGTAAACCCCCGCGGGTCCCGGTCATGCCCGGAGAACACTTCCAGCTGTTCAAGGTAATTAGGCCGCACACCAGCTTTTTCTCTTAACTTTCGCAGCGCAGTGTCTTCTGTTGAACTGTCAGTAGCCGGGTCCACAATACCGCCAGGTAACGCCCACAACCCTGAATAGGGCTCGATAGAGCGCTTCACCATGAGCACTTTGAGAGTGCCATCGTGCACGGTGAATAGTACGTTGTCGATAGTAAGCAGAGGGCTGGTTATCATGATGATTTCTCATTATGTGTCTTTGTGACATTAATTGTCGTCAATTCAACACCTTATTGCAAATATAAAAAAATCAGTAGATTTTTGTATTTACAAAAGTGTCTCATGGACATATATTAAAAGTGTCACTGGGACATTTTAATGAAAAAGAGGAATGAGTTATGTTTGGAATTAACTTTTACAAAGCCGATCCGTCTACACACGTGATGCTGTTTAAAAATGGCGAGGTGAAGCTACAGGGGCGAGGCACCAGTTTTTATTATTATGCACCGAATGCGTCTATTGTGGCGGTGCCATTAAGCAGTAAGGAATTACCCTTTGTATTTCGCATGAAAACCAAGGATTTTCAGGAAATCACCGTGCAGGGCCAAATAACGTTTCGTATTGATAGCCCTGAAGCTGCTGCACAGATGATCAATTTTTCAATTAATGCGAAAGGCATGTATTTATCAGATGAGCCAGAAGGACTCGACGAGCGCATTATGCGCAGTGTTCAGGTTGTGGTGCGTAACGCAGTGGAGTCAATGGATCTGCAACAAGCATTGAGCAGTGCCAAGGTACTCACCACAGCATTACAGGAACAACTACCGGCACAAAGCTATCTACAGCGTTTAGGCGTTGAAATTACCGAAGTGTCGCTAACTGCGATTTCTCCTGCACCAGAAACAGCTAAAGCCCTTGAGGCTGAAGTGCGTGAAGCGTTGTTGCGTGATGCAGACAATGCTATTTATGCACGCCGTTTGTCGAGTATAGAAAAGGAAAAGCAAGTACGTGAAGAAGAGTTAGAAACTGAGAAAGCCATCGCTCGTAAGCAGCAGGACTTGGAAAAGCAAGCACTGGAAGCAGAGCGCGAAAAGCTCCAACAGCAGTTCAACATGGATCAGGAAAAGCTCCTAGCCAGAACCGACAACGAGCGTAAACGCGCCGAGTTGGTGGAACTGGAAAATGCCAATACCAAAGCCCAGGCCGATGCCAAGGCGTACGATCTCAAAGCTCAACTTACAGCGTTCAACGATATTGATTTAGAGCGTTTGAAAGTGATGAGTATAAATGCCGCTCGTCCTGAACAACTTATCGCACAGGCCATTGAAAACCTGACTAAAGGTGAAAACAAAGTGGGTAGCCTTAATTTCTCTCCTGAATTGTTACAGTCGCTTATTCGTTAAGGAGAGGGGCAATGAGTACCGATCGCAAAGTCGTAATCGTTGTAAGAAAAACGCGTTTACAGGAGTTGAAAGAAATGTATTGCACGGTGGGTCAGGCTAAATTTTACCTCGAGCATTTAGGCGAGTCCTTTGAAGGACATCTTGATGAACACAACCGTTTTCAGCAGACGCTGGACAAAATTCAAAGCACACTTGCTCAACACGCCAGAGTGATGGTGCTTGAGCGGAGCTTTCTGCCCAGTTTTCAATTTGCGAGAGACGATATTGTAGTAGTCTTAGGGCAGGACGGGCTGGTGGCTAATGTAATGAAGTACTTAAATGGCCAGCCAATTATTGGAATCAATCCACTGCCTGATTTGTTTGATGGCGTGTTGTTGCCGTTTTTACCTGAAGATGCAGTTGATGTAGTGAATCAATTGATTGTGAGCGCAGTAAAAATATCCTCGGTGAGTCTGGCTGAAGTTAATACAAATCTGGGACAACGCCTTTTGGCCGTTAATGATTTGTTCATTGGGCCTAAATCACATACATCGGCACGATATAAACTGGCAATTGGCGAGCATGTCGAGGAGCAGAGTTCTTCCGGGGTGATTGTCTCTACGGGGCTTGGATCTACGGGATGGTTTAAAAGTATATTAGCGGGTGCCAGCGGTATTGCCGGGCAGCCGGTTCGTAAGGGCCTGGAAAAAGGTTTTGCTTGGAATAGCCATTTTTTGTATTACAGTGTTAGAGAGCCATTTCCTTCCCACGTTACGCAATGCGAGTTTACGTTCGGCAAGATTACGTCACAACAACGGCTCACGCTTACCTCGAAAATGGCTGAAAACGGTGTTATTTTTTCAGACGGCATAGAATCCGATTGTATTGAATTCAATGCGGGAACGATTGCACACATTGGCTTGAGCCAAATTAAGGGAAACGTCGTAGTAGCCTGAGTCTTTTAATAGACGCTATTTCATCTAACAATCCGTCAGGATTTCTTTATAATTCGACTTACTATACGAACATAACGTTAAAGCATGACTTTATCCGCTTTAACAAATACACGTTAATTAGAAAAGGCACGCATTTTATGAAGTACAGTCCAATGCTGGCTGAGTTAATCAGCGCGTTTACCTGCTTACCCGGGGTAGGCAACAAAAGCGCGCAGCGCATGGCGTTTCACTTACTGGAGCGCAATCGCGATGGTGCACTTACATTGAGTGCAGCCCTTCATAATGCCATGGAGCACATCGGTCATTGCCAGCAGTGCAGAAACTTTACCGAACAAAGTGTGTGCGACATCTGTCAGCATCCACAACGCCAGGAAAGCGGCCAGCTCTGCGTAGTGGAAAGTCCGCAGGATGTGATGGCCATTGAGCAAACCATGTCCTTTAAAGGGACTTACTTTGTACTGATGGGACATCTGTCGCCAATTGACGGTATCGGGCCTGGCGAAATAGGCCTGGATGAACTGGAAACCCGCATTGCCGACGGCTCACTGAAAGAAGTGATTTTGGCCACCAACCCCACGGTCGAAGGCGAAGCTACCGCACATTACATTGCTCAGCTTTGTCAAAAACACGAGGTTGCTGCCAGTCGAATCGCCCATGGTGTGCCTATTGGTGGTGAACTGGAATATATTGACGGCAATACACTTACCCATGCCTTTTCCGGGCGCCGTACACTCTAATTTACCTAATTCAGCGTGCAACCAGCAACGAGTTGCACGCTTTCTAATCAGCCTTTGCTCTAACCCTTACTTTTTTGCTGGTTTTTTCGTTCTGCACGGTTGAAATTCCCTCTTCGCGTCCACACTTTCGTTTCTGAATTATTCTATCTGACTAGGAGAATCTGGTTTATGGCTGACGTGGCCCATCAAGAAACTCATGGATTTCAAACGGAAGTAAAACAACTTCTGCATTTGATGATCCATTCACTCTATTCGAACAAGGAAATCTTTTTACGTGAGCTTGTCTCTAACGCTGCTGACGCGGCAGACAAACTGCGCTTTAAAGCATTAGAAAATGACAGCTTGTACGAAAACGATGGCGATCTATGCGTAAAACTGAGTGTCGACAAAGACGCTGGCACGCTGACTATTGCCGATAACGGCATAGGTATGACCCGCGATGAAGTTATCGAAAACTTAGGTACTATCGCGAAGTCTGGTACCAAAGACTTCTTCAGCAAACTATCGGGCGATTCGGCGAAAGATTCTCAGTTGATTGGTCAGTTTGGTGTGGGTTTTTACTCAGCGTTTATCGTTGCAGACAAAGTTGTTGTTCGCACAAGGGCTGCCGGTCAGCCAGCTGATCAGGGTGTTGAGTGGACCTCTGCCGGTGAAGGTGACTTTACCGTCGGTAACATCGACAAAGAGACGCGCGGCACTGAAATTACGTTGTTCCTGCGCGATGATGAAAAAGAGTTTGCCGATGACTGGCGTTTGCGTTCGATTATCAGCAAATACTCCGACCATATCAGTATTCCGGTAAGAATGTGGAAAGCGCCGGTAGAAGAGACCGAAGGGCCGGACGGTGAGAAAATCCCTGGTCAGCCAGGTGAATGGGAAACCGTAAACAAAGCGACGGCATTGTGGACACGCGACAAGTCCGAAATCACCGACGAAGAATACACTGAGTTCTACAAGCACATCTCCCACGATTTTGCTGACCCGATGACCTGGGCGCACAATAAAGTGGAAGGTAAAACGGAATACACCAGCCTCCTGTATATTCCAAGCAAAGCGCCGTTTGACTTGTGGAACAGAGAGCAGAGCCACGGCCTGAAGCTGTATGTACAGCGCGTATTCATTATGGATGACGCTGAGCAGTTCATGCCGACTTATCTGCGCTTTGTGAAAGGCTTGCTCGATTCCAACGATTTGCCGCTGAACGTATCGCGTGAAATTCTGCAAGACAACAAGATCACGCAAACCCTGCGTCAGGGTTGTACTAAGCGCGTTCTGCAAATGCTTGAGCGTATGGCCAAAAATGACGCAGAGAAATACCAGCTGTTCTGGAACGAGTTTGGTAATGTGTTGAAAGAAGGCCCGGCAGAAGACTTCTCGAACAGAGAAAAGATTGCAGGCTTATTACGCTTTGCATCAACACACAACGACAGTAGCACGCAAAACGTGTCTCTGGCTGACTACATTTCTCGTATGAAAGAAGGCCAGGACAAAATTTATTATGTGACTGCTGACAGCTACCAGGCTGCGAAAAACAGTCCTCACCTTGAGATCTTTAAGAAGAAAGGTATTGAGGTATTGCTAATGGGTGAGCGCATTGACGAGTGGTTAATGCAGCACCTGAACGAGTTCGATGGTAAGCAACTGCATTCAATTGCTCGTGGCGACCTGGACTTAGGCGATCTTGATGACGAAGAAACCAAGAAAGCACAGGAAGAAGCTGAGAAGCAAATCGAAGGTGTGTTAGAGCGTGCTAAAACCGCGCTGGGCGAGAAAGTACTGGACGTGAAATTTACTCACCGTCTTACCGAATCGCCTGCTTGCATCGTAGCAGATGACAACGGTATGACTACTCAGATGATGAAACTGATGGAAGCAGCTGGACAGCCTGTGCCAGAAGTGAAGTATCACTTTGAACTGAACCCGGAGCACCAGTTAGTTAAGTTATTGGCTGATGTCCAGGATGAGACCTTGTTCAAGAATTGGACTGAGGTATTGTTCGACCAAGCTGCACTGTCAGAGCAGGGTAGCCTGAAAGATCCGGCGACCTTTGTTAAAAACTTAAACGGACTGCTGGCCAGCCTGGCGAAATAAGTCTGATTCAAGACAAGTAAAAAGGGCCGTTTCGGCCCTTTTTTGTGTCTGAATGCACTTTGAGGCGGACGAAAGCACCTTCGTAGTTTAGTCCTTAAACTCAAACTGGAGATTTAATCTGGCAAGTAAGGCCCGGTTGAACTTCGCAACACCAACTCACAGTCTAAAGCAGGTAACTCCAACGCCTGTTGCTTGTTACCAAGTGCTTTAATCAGCATTCTGGCCGCATAGTTGCCCATGGTAGAAATGGGCTGACGTATGGTCGTTAGGGGAGGCCACAGGTTTTCCACCATAGGGTCGTCGTCAAATCCTACAATTGAAATATCGTAAGGAATTTTCAGGCCCATCTGGCTGGCAATACGGTAAACCGATGCAGCAAGCGTATCGTTTACACAGAATATGGCGGTGGGTCGGACGCTGGTTTTTGTGAGCAATCTGCGGATCACCGTGTCCAGAATATTGGGCTCTTCGTCGTAGCCATACTCTTCGATGTATTCTGACACAATGGGAATATTATAGTTGTCCAGGGCGGCCTTATATCCAGCCAAACGCCAGGCGCCAGCGCCGTGACCTTTCAAATAACTGAGCATCGCAATGCGCTGGTGGCCCAGGTTAATTAAATGTTCCACCGCTTTTTGACTCGCGGCCTCTTCCTGACAGCGAACATAAGGAGAACCTTCTGAATGAAGTGGCGCGATTCGCACATAAGGCACATCCAATTCATCCATCAGAGAGATGACGTTCGGGTCATCACACAGTGGCGGGCAAATAAGGTAGCCGTCGGGCTTCGAGCGTTCATGCATCTGCTTAATGATAGGCTCAAACCCTTCGTCGTTAATCTTTAACGGACGGATCAGCAAATTGTAACCGGCCTGATCACAGGCCTCGATAGCGCCGGTAAGAATACTGTGTGAATAGAAGTTACCACTGTAGTCGACGAACAAAACGCCCAACAGGTAGGATTGGCGGGTTCGCAGGCTACGGGCATTCAGATTAGGCCGGTAATCCAGTTGCTTTACGATCTCCGCGACGCGTTGACGTGTTGCGTCTTTTACACCGCTTTCGTTATTGATGACCCGGGATACCGTTTTAACAGACACGCCGGCTGCTCTCGCAACATCGCCGATTGTCGCCTTACCCATGTGCTAACCTTTTTTAATTTATTGTGTAGGGTGCTTTTGTGGTCTGGCCAAATTTTTGCCAGACGCTTCGCTTTTATTCATTTTATCGACTTTATTCACTTTTGAGAACATCGAAACGCATTTAACGCAAATCGGTTCAAATAAAACATTATTGATGATTTTTGTTTGTCGTAAAACGACCAGCTAATTCAAGTTCTGGCTATTTGTTAAATAAATATGAATCCCAAATTGACATCGATGTCATAAAGTAGCAGGATGTATTTATCTTGTTAACAATGTAATTCGTCACTTGGCTCGTAATTTCTGCACTGTTGAAATGATATCGATGTCATTTTTGGCGATTCTGTGAGAACTACTATGACTTCATTTTTTAAGCGAACTTTATTGGCTTGTGCTGTTGCAGGCGTATCTGCGTGTGGTGGCAGTAATACCACATCTAACACTTCCTCTGTTGAGGCAGCCTTTACTGACAGAAACCAAAATGGTGTGATGGACGATTACGAAAACCCGGCGCTGGATGTAACAAGTCGCGCAAAAAATCTGATTTCATTGTTATCGCTTGAGCAAAAAGCTCACTTGCTAACTGGCACCGGCTTCCAGCTCAATAACGTGGGCGGCTCTGAGAAAGTCCCGGGTGCTGCTGGATCAACATTTGCGATCCCAGAGCTAGGCATCCCAGCAATGGTATTGGCCGACGGACCTGCTGGGCTGCGCATTTCTCCTACCAGAGACAATGATACCGCAAGCTATTTCGCTACTGCATTCCCCATTGCGACTGCACTGGCGTCAACCTGGAATACCGCACTGGTTACACAAGTGGGCGATGCCATGGGAGAAGAGGTGAAAGAATACGGTGTTGACCTCTTTCTGGCTCCGGGTATGAACATTCATGCCAATCCGTTGGCAGGGCGGAACTTTGAATATTACTCGGAAGATCCCTTGGTTAGCGGGCTGATGGCCGCTTCTATTGTCAATGGTGTCGAAGCGCATGGCGTGGGCACTACTATTAAACACTTTGTTGCGAACAACGCCGAAACCAGTCGTATGTGGCTGGACGCCCATATTAACGAACAAGCCTATCGAGAAATCTATCTGCGCGGTTTTGAGATTGCCATTGAAGCGTCTCAGCCCTGCGCGATCATGACGTCATATAACAAGGTCAATGGTGTCTACACCTCCCAGGATGAAGTGTTGCTGGAAACAGTGTTGCGCGATGAATTCGGATACGAAGGGCTGGTGATGACTGACTGGTTTGCCGGTGATAGTGCCCCAGCGCAAATGCAGGCGGGCAATGACCTGATCATGCCTGGTATGCCCGATCAGCGCCAGGCTATCATCGATGCGGTTAACAATGGCACGTTGCTAGAAACCACGTTAGACCGCAACTTACAGCGCATCGTCGAGACGCTGCTTAAGTCGCCTTCCTATAATGACTATGCCTATAGCAACCAGCCGGATTTAGACGCGCATGCGCAGGTGGCCAGACAGGCAGCTGCAGAAGGGGTGGTGTTGCTGAAAAATACCAATCACGCGCTTCCCATCCAAAGTGATACTAAAATCGCTGCGTTTGGCAACACCAGTTATGACTTCATTGCCGGGGGCACCGGCAGTGGTGATGTAAATGAGGCTTATACCGTGTCGTTGGTCGATGGCCTGAATAACGCTAATGTACCGGTGTTCGAGCCATTGAAAGAAGCCTATACTGCGTTCATGGCGGCAGAAGCTGCTAAGCGACCACCCAAGAAACACTTTTTTGAACTGCAATCTCCGCTGCCTGAGTTCAGTGTGCCAGAGGCGTTGTTGAGTGATGCCGTTGAAGCCAGTGATGTCGGCCTGATCACAATTGGTCGAAATGCAGGCGAATTTCAGGATCGCAAACTTGACGCGGATTTCAACTTAACCAACGCCGAACTGTCTATGATTGCCCAAGTGAGCGCAGCCTATCACAAAGCGGGTAAGCCCGTTGTTGCAGTGCTGAATACCGGCGGTGTTGTTGAAGTCGCGAGTTGGCGAGAGCACGTTGACGCGATTGTCTTACCCTGGCAAGGCGGACAAGAGGCAGGCAATGCGCTGGTGGATGTACTGACAGGCAAAGTCAATCCGTCAGGTCGTCTGGCAACGACATTCCCGCTCGCTTACAGCGACAATCCGACAGCCACCGTATTCCCGGGGAAGCCAACGTCTGAAGAAACAGTAAAAGATCCGTATATCGGATTGTTTGTTGGTAAGCATATGCAGTTCGACTACGTAGACGGTATTTATGTCGGATATCGCTACTACGACACCTTTAATGTCCCGGTGGCCTATGAGTTTGGTTATGGTTTGTCGTATACCGATTTCAGCATCAGCAAGGTTACGGTGCAGCCATCTGAAAATCCGGCTGAATTTACTATCAAAGCCGCCGTGAGTAACAAAGGTAAACTGCCAGGTAAAGAAGTGGTTCAGGTATATGTGACTGCACCTGCTGGTAACCTGCCCAAAGCCAGCAAGTCGCTGGTTGCGTTTAACAAAACGGCGTCTTTACAACCTGATTCAACTGAAATGCTGACGCTTTCAGTAAAAGCCAAACAGTTGGCCTCGTTCAGTGAACAACAACGAGCATGGGTGGTTGAAGCGGGAGACTACACTTTTCACGTAGGGCATTCTTCCCAGAATATTGCGCAGCAGGTGACGGTAAATATTCCCGAATCCATCGTTGTTGAGAATGTGTTGGCGACCCTGACACCACCTGCACCCGTGGCTGAAATTTCACCCCAGTAACACCTAATTAATCCGTAGCATTTTACGCTACCTGCTAATCAAAGCTCCCGGCAATCAGTTGCCCGGGAGCTTTATTGTATTCATTATCCAGGAGAACACCGCATGGCCGTTTCTATGCCCGGTACACCGCAATCCAGCTCCTCGCAGGGCAATTACCGCTTCGCATTGGGCGCACTTACCAGTTTGTTTTTTATGTGGGGATTCATCACTTGTCTGAATGACATTCTGATCCCGTATTTAAAAGCGCAGTTCGATTTAAATTACACGGAAGCAATGCTGATCCAGTTCTGCTTTTTTGCCGCTTATTTTGTCATGTCGGTGCCAGCCGGTGCGATCGTGCATCGGATTGGTCACCAAAAAGGCCTGGTGGGCGGATTAACCGTAGCGGGGATAGGGTGTGTGTTGTTCTATCCTGCTGCAGCACTTCACTGGTATCCGTTTTTCTTGCTAGCGCTGTTTGTGTTGGCCAGCGGAATTACGCTACTTCAAGTGGCGGCTAATCCTTATGTTGCCGCGTTGGGCACAGCAAAAACCGCACCTGCCAGACTCACACTGACGCAAGGGTTTAACGCATTAGGTACTACCGTAGCCCCATTAATAGGTGGTGCGTTAATTTTAGCTGCGGTATCTCAGGCCACAACTGAAGCCGAGAAAACCGCCAGCGTACAGATGCCTTACCTGATCCTGGCAGCTACTTTATTTGCGCTCGCTTTGGTGTTTGCCTGGTTGAAGTTGCCGGCCATTCATGAACAAGGTACTCGCCAAAATGCAGTAAAAACGCGGCTTACGGCTTACCCTCATTTGTTGCTGGGCGCAGTTGGCATTTTTGTTTATGTAGGCGGAGAAGTTGCTATTGGTAGCTTTCTGGTTAACTTTATTGGTGAACCCTCCGTTATGGGATTGCCAGAGCATGAGGCTGCGAATTATGTCGCTTACTATTGGGGCGGCGCCATGGTAGGACGGTTCATTGGCGCGGCAGTTATGACGCGTTTCTCGCCAGCTAAAGTGTTGGGTGTGCATGCAATAGGAGCTGTTGTGCTGGTCTCGCTGGCAATGCTGAGCAGTGGCAAGTTCGCCATGCTGGCTATTTTGGCGGTGGGATTATGTAACTCCATTATGTTCCCAACTATTTTTAGCTTGGCTATTCAGGGCATGGGCAACGACGCCAGCCGAGGTTCAGGCTTGTTGTGTCTGGCGATTGTGGGTGGCGCTATCGTACCATTGCTTCAAGGTGTGTTGGCCGATGCTATTGGCGTACAGCTTGCCTTTATCGTGCCGCTGGTATGCTATCTGTATATCGCGTTTTATGGGTTCTCTTACCGTAAGTGGTGCACCGCGCAGTAATAGCGGATTGCGTGTTTAACTGTGTTAAACCGGCGAAAAGCCAGCACTAATACAAATTCAAATAAAAAAGCCGGGCTACTTTAACGAGCCCGGCTTTGTTGTATTTACGTGCCAAAGAGGCTGTGTTACGGGGTAATCGTGAAGCTGTACTTACCCGATCCTAATGTCATTGAGACGCCTTGCTCTGTTGCATGAACATCAGAGATACCTGGGGCTTCGGTAAGCGCAATTCCGCCCTCTGTAATTTGCGTCACAGAGGACGCTGGCAGGATAAGCCGGGCGTCTGTGTTGGCTGGCACAGTCGCCATGTAGATCAGCTTATCGCCCTCACGTTTCCATTGACTCACAATGGTGCCGTACAACGAGTCGTAGCTGGCATCAACCCAGGTAATGCTGTTTGTCGGGTCTATTTCCGGTGCCAGTACAAACGATTTGAAGCCCGGCTCGCCGCGGCGAATACCGCCGCTGTATTGCATTAACCACTGGCCCACAGCGCCAAACGAGTAGTGGTTGAATGAATTCATATTGTTGTTGCCACCAAATCCATTCTCTACCGTGTAGCCGTTCAGGCGTTCCCAAATTGTAGTTGCACCTTGCTCTACCGGATACAACCACGACGGATACTGATCGTTTAACAGTAGTTTATAGGCTTCTTCACTATAACCGTGCTCACTCAGCGACTGGCTGATCCAGGCGGTACCAATAAAGCCCGTCATCAGCGAGTAGGGCGGTCGTTCCACGCCGTTGTCGTCAACGTTGGCTCGCGACACTGTTCTCGCTAAGTTGGCGGCCATGGTGTCTTTTGCAGAGTCTTCAAACGCGCCCATGGCCAGGCCAACAGCGTAAGCGGTTTGTGTGTCTGCGACCACTGTCTTCAGTTCTCCGGCCATGGCGTCGAACATCGAGGCATTACTCACCTTACCCAAGGCTTTTTGCTCATCATTCACAAATGTGTTGGCGAAATGTTCACGTCGCGTGTTTGCAGATTGTGCATAGAAGGCGGCGTCTTCGTCGTGACCCAGGACCGTTGCGACTTCAGACATAATGTCTAACGTAAAAATATAGTACGCGCTGGCCAGGTACGCTGAACCTAACTGGAAGTTTTGCGGACCAAGCCAATCGCCCAAGCCTGCATCCATAATGAGGCCCGTTACCGGGTTGATCGTCTCTTCCAGGTAGGTCATGTAGCGTTGCATTGAATTGTAGTGCTCTTCAAGCATGCTGGTATCTCCATACTGGAGATAATTTTCCCAGGGCAGAGTAATGCCCGCGGAGCCCCACAATATGCCGCCGAAACCGCCACCGACAGGCGCGATGTCAGCATAACGTCCATCTGTGGATTGCGTATCACGCATGGCCTGTAAGTGACGACGCAAGAACGGCGAAGCGTTACTGACATAGGTCGCCGTTCTGCCAAATACATTAATATCACCCGACCAGCCCATGCGTTCGTTGCGCTGCGGACAGTCTGTGGGTACCCACAAAAAGTTGTCTACATTCGACCAAACCAGGTTCGACCAAAGCTGATTGACCGTGTCATCTGAGCACGCGTAAGAGGCGGTCAACGATTGCACTGAACTGGTGACCAAACCTTGCACTGACTCAAGTGGAAGGGGCTTGTCCAGACCACTGATTTCCAGATACTGATAACCGTGAGACGTAAAGCGCGGCGAATAATGCTGCTCGCCGTCTTTCATAATATAGATATCCTGACTCAATGCGGCCCGATAATTTTCTGTCATCAGCATACCCACATTCGGGCCTGACTCCGGAAGATTGGGGTAGAGCATTTCGCCTACTCTGAGCGTCACTGTTTGACCGGCTTTGCCTTCCGGGAAGTGCAAGGAAGGCACGCCAACCATATTCTGACCCATATCATAAATGTAAACGCCGGGTTTCACTTCTTTCACCGACTGTGCGGTTAGCGTGGTATATACGCCAGCAGTCTCACCGATTTGACCGATAAGCTGCATTTGCGAGTAGTCCAGACTCTGGCTCTCACGAGCCATATTAGGGCGCACATTTTTCGATACGGAACCATCAAGAGGAACAACAACGGCAGCGTGCCAGTTGGAAGTGTCGTAATCGGCGGAATGCCAGCGGGCAAAATCATCTTCCAGGCGAGCGTCATACACTTCACCCATTTGCAGGCTGCCATAGCGAACCGGGCCCTGTTGCGAGTATTGCCAATCACGTTCGTTAGTTGTCACGATATGTTCAGACCCATCTTCATAGGTGATCACTAGCTGTGCCAGCAGTGATTGTCTGTCGCCGAACGCATTCCAGGTATTGCCAAAGCTTAGCAAGCCGCTCCACCAACCCTCACCAAGTACTGCGCCGATGGCATTTTTGCCATTCTGTAAAAACGGCGTGACGTCGTAGGTTTGATAAAGGTGGGTTTTGTTGTACTGCGTGAGTCCCGGATTGTAGTAGTCATCACTGACGCGTTTACCGTTTATATAGAAATCGTAGATACCTCTGGCTGTTGCATAAAGCCGGGCTTTCTTGACTGGTTTGGCAGGCATGTCAAAAGCCGTTCGCAGCACCGGCGCACCTTTGGCTGGTGGGTGAGCTGTGATCAGCGCGTCGTTTTCGCCGGCAGTTACTACATACTGTGCCTGGTCGACATTAACCTGCGGAATATCAGCGAACAGGCTTTGCGACTCGCCAGTTACCGACGCATCGAAAATTACGTTGTTTGGTGCGTGAATATTGCGAACGGTCAACGAATCAAAGTACGCAGTCTGTCCCTGAGGAACATAAAAGCCAATGTCATTAAGCATGCCGTAGGTCAGGTTGTCATGGTTATGGCCGAGCGGATTCAAGGTGACCTTTGCGCCTTTTATCAACGGAGGAAACAGCATGTCGAAAGGTGAGGCTGGGATATCATCAGCGCCAATAAAGAAATCACTGCGATTATTGACCTGCAGGGTAAGCGTACCGTATTCATTGTGGATGGTTAGGGCATGGCGCTGGTGAGCATTGTTTGCATCGATAACATCGGCTTTTATTGGGAAGGTCGCAACCGGGACACTTGCATTGTCATCCGGTGTGTAGCCTGCACGATAAACGCGCAGTTCTGCCGGTGATGCAGGTGATGCCGCTAAACCACTCACATCCAGCACGACTTTAAAGTAGCTTTCATTGTGGTTATTCGCTAGCTGATAAACATTCAAATGTGGTGTCATCAGCCTTGGATCATTGGCGGCGAACACAACGCCGGCCATGTGATTACCCGCCGGAATGGTTATCCCGGCGGTTAAATCGAACAGCGGCAGGTAGTCCGGGTGAAAGGTAATACTGCCTTCTGGTGCGCCTATCCATTGAGCGCCTTGCCAGGCCGACTGCTTGGGATCAAGCAGACCAGTCTCAAACCATGAGTTGTTTGAGGTTTGACGGTCTTGGTTGTCCCACACTGTCACCGTCCAGTTGTAACGCGTTCTGGCCTTAAGCGTTGACCCGGCGTATTCAACCTGAATGGACGAAGCGCTATTTACCTTCTTACTGTCCCAAACGGTGTTACCCCATTCATCAGTTACTACTACCTGATATGCAGTTTGTTTTACATCACGCTCGGGCGTTGAGGTTGCCATTGCCCAACTGAATCGAGGAGCCCGGACATCTGTACCTAGTGGCGTTTTGGTATAATCAGTACTTAACTTGTAAAGCGAAAGTGCTGAGTCGGCGACGTCACCAGGCGACGATGCCATGCTACAGGCGATTAGGTTTATTGACAGAAATAACGCTGCCAATGTGTAGAACACGTTTTTCACAAGCAAAAAGCTCCGATGTTCAGGCAAGCTTTTCCGACACAATTTTAAGCTAATAACAGTGTTGTCTTTGTTATCGATGTCAATTTTGTCGGTCAGTTAACTTGCCGGTTAATGGTAATTGTAAATGGTTCGTTGCAATCGATTATAGTGTGAGTGAATGAATTTGCAATGAATTGATTGTTTCTTATTTGAAAGTGAGTGTGCGTAAAACGCACACTGTTCATTTTTTTACAAAATTTTTGCACATTGATCTTTTTAATGCCAACTATCAATTTTTGTTCTATGACAAGCTGAATAGGTGGTTAGTTGTTGTTATTTAATATTAAATTTTCGTTCGCGTTCTATTTTTATAACAGTTGATTTCAATTGTTTGTGTTTGATTAGTGTTGACTGAACATGATTGTTGGGTTAGTTTACGCTCCAGATGTTAACGAATTGTTTAACGTTGGGCACACACAATTAAGGGGCGTAACCCCCGCATCGGAGACTGAAATGAAGGCACAATCAGGACAACATTCAGGCATGTTTAAGCCAACTTTATTAGCACTTTTCGTAGGTTCTACTTTATCTGGTCAGGCTTTTTCGCAAGAAAATCAAGCAGAAAATGACAACGATGTCGAAAAGATCGAAGTAAGAGCTCAAGCTACGGGTACCTTAATTCGGGGCGCAACACCCGTTGGGACCAATGTCGTAGGATTCGACAGCGCCGAGGTTGAAGCGATCAGTGTAGCTGACAGCAACGAGTTGTTGGCGCAAATTCCGCAAATGAGCAGCACGTTCAACAGCCGTCCAACCATGGCAACTGACATTGGCCAGGGTATGCCAATGCCTAAGTTGCGCGATATTGGTGTGGGTGGCGGAAGCACCACGCTGTTATTGTTAAACGGCATGCGTATGCCTGGTTCTGGTATTATTCAAACGATTCCTAATGTGTCGGCCATTCCACCGGGTGTCATTAGTAACCTGGAAATCGTAATGGATGGCGGCTCGTCTATTTACGGCTCTGACGCCATTGCCGGGGTAGTTAACTTTATTACCCGTGACCGTTTTGACGGCGTTGAGTTCAGTGCTGAAGGTGGTTTTGGTGACAGTTACTCTGCCAGTACTTTCAACATTACCGCCGGTAAAGACTGGGCCTCAGGTTCAGGCATGATCTCCATTTACCACGCACAAAACGACGAGGTGTTTGGTAAAGACCGCGATTTCATTACTGGCGACAGCACTGCAAACGGTGGTGGTGACTACCGTTCAAACCTGTGTAACCCAGGGACGATTACCGTAGACGGTGTAAATTACAAAATGGACACCAGGGAAGCAGGTGCAAATACCTGTGACCCAACAGACGGTATTTCTTACGTTCCTAAAGAAAAGAAAACTACGATATATGCGTCACTGCAACAGGATCTGAACGACAATGCCTATGTTGACGTTGTGACTTACTACAGTGAGTGGAGCGCAGATATCACTGGTGACGCAACAAACTCGCTTTCTGATATTGGTGCGTCGGGAACCATCACCGCCGACAATCCTTACTTCTCGCCGATTGGTTCGGAAACCAGTCATTCCGTGGCGTTTGATTTTAGCGACGTAGTGGGACTGGGGGCGAAAAACGGCAGTGATTTTGATGCCTTTGCGTTTATTCCTGAAATTACTTACGAGCTGCCAAACTACTGGCGCCTGAAAGCGGCGTACAGCTATGGCCTGGCCCATACCAAAGGCGTCGAACGCGGTATCAACTCTGCAGCTCTGTCTGCTGCATTGGCTGGCACAGATACCAGTACGGCGCTGAATCCATATGATGTGGCGGCAACAGATCAAAGCGTACTGAACAGTATTCTGGGTTATTACGGCAGCTACGGTGATGCTACGCAAAGTCATCATCAAATTCGCGCTACGTTGGACGGTGCAATAGCGGAATTACCTGCAGGTGAAGTCCTTTTGGCTGTGGGTGCAGAATACTTTAAGCAGGACTATGAAGTGGCCTTTGGCGGCGGTGCAGAAGGAGCGCTGGATTTAGTAGAAACAGAAGCATCACGCAACGTAAAGTCAGTGTTTGGTGAAGTCATGATGCCGTTGATGGACTCCTCAGCTGGCGAAATCAATTTTACTGCTTCATTGCGTTATGACGACTACAACGACGTAGGCAGTACCACAAACCCTAAAATTGGTATCGACTATAAGCCAACAGAGAACACGCGAATCCGCGCACAATGGGGAACTTCATTCCAGGCACCTAGTTTAGCTGACACCGGTGCCGCAGTTGATACGCGAGCCATCGTGTTGCCGGTCAGTCCGTGGTTGGCGGGTGACGCTGCGGGTACAGACTTCTTCCGTGGCACTATCTTACTTGCCGGTGGTAGTGATGGTCTGAAGCCAGAAGAATCTGAATCTTACAGCGTGGGCTTCGACTGGACGCCGGACTTTGCTGAAGATTTAAGCGTGAGTATGACTTACTACAATGTAGATTACTCAAGCGCAATCAACCTGGCACCGTTCTATACACCAAGCGTGTACTTTAATACGGCGGGTTATGCGGCGTACTACACGATTAATCCAACGCTGGAAGAAGCATTGGCAGCGACTGAAGGCTTCCGTATTGATGGCGCACCGGTTGAATCATTATACGCGGATGGCAACTCAGCTTACTTGTTAGCCGATGCCCGTCGTTACAACATGACTGCAACGCGTTTGTCAGGTCTGGATTTCGATGTTCAGAAAAGCTGGATGGTGGAACTGGGTAAAATCAGTGCAGGCGTGTCGGGTACCTATACCTTAAAACGTGAGGCTCAGGCGGTTGAAGGTGATGTGTATGTAGATGAACTGGAAACCGGTACCTTTGGTAAATTCAACGTTGTCGCATCAGTGGGCTTATCCACGGAAAAGACCAACAGCATGGTTCGTATTCTACACAGCGATGGTTGGGAAAATGCATTCGCATCACTGGACTCTCTGACCACAGTAAATGTATTTACCAGTTACTCTCTGGGAGAAATGGGCAGTTTCGACAATGTAGATATCACTATGAATATCGACAACCTGTTTGACGAAGAAGCTCCTTACTTTGACGATGCTAACGGTTTTGACGGCGGCAATGTTATTGGCCGGGTGTTCTACATTGGCGTAAAAGCTAAAATGTAATTCGGTGTCATCTCGTTCGAATAAAAACGCGCAGACTTCTGCGCGTTTTTTTGTTTGGGCGTAGAAAGAGTTCAAAGCAGAAAGCGTCGCAAGCCGCTACTGGCTATAGCCCTAAATGCGTAGTTAGCAGCATAGGGTGTGGTATCAAATCAGTGCCATAAAGTACACAATTCTGTACGGCTATATTAAGCATAAAACGCGCTTATCGCGGTGAATTACGCCGCAGTGGTACTGGCCTTTCGTTCAATTTACATACGCTATTAGTCTTAAGAGTCGTCATGAGCCCTGCAGAGTACTTGTCACGTGGGTTTGGAGTGTGTAAAGTGCCCCACAGTTATAAGTTAAAACAAGCGGAGAGCGCAATTATGCGAATAATACTTCTCGGTGCACCAGGTGCCGGTAAGGGAACACAAGCGCAGTTTCTGATGGGCAAATATGGTATCCCGCAAATTTCTACGGGTGACATGCTGCGTAGCGCAATCAAGGCAGGCACAGAAATGGGTCTTGCTGCTAAAAAGGTCATGGACGAAGGGAAGTTGGTATCCGACGATATCATCATCGGTCTGGTAAAAGAGCGTATTGCTCAGGACGACTGCAAAGACGGTTTCCTGCTGGACGGATTCCCTCGCACAATTCCTCAGGCAGATGCAATGAAGGAAGCGGGTGTCACGGTTGACCATTGTATTGAGTTTGATGTGCCAGATGATGTGATCGTTGATCGTATGGGCGGACGTCGTGTTCACCCAGCATCAGGCCGCGTTTACCACGTCGTTTACAACCCACCGAAGGTGGAAGGTAAAGATGATCAAACAGGCGACGACCTGATCATTCGTGATGACGACAAAGAAGAAACGGTTCGTAATCGTTTAGGTATTTACCACGAACAAACTCAGCCTCTGGTAGATTATTACAACGCTGAAGCGGCCGCAGGCAACTGTTCTTATCACAAGCTGGATGGAACACAGCCAGTAGACCAGGTAAGCCAGCAATTAGCTGAATTACTTGGCTAATAAGAGACTGATTTGAAAAAGCTGCCTATCGGCAGCTTTTTTGTTTGTACCGTAAATTCTCCAACAAACGCTTTACCTCTTAACAGACAAACTGTCACAATGGCACCGAATAATTTGAAGGAACAGTGCCATGTTGTTACTCCCAGTGACCGCGTTTTACGCAAGTATTCTTGCGCTTATCTATCTTTATTTAACCGCTCTTGTCATTCGTTGTCGGCGCCAGAACCTGATTGGGGTGGGCGATGGCGGTAATGATGTACTACAACGTCTTATTCGCGTTCACGGCAACTTCGTGGAATATGTACCGCTGAGTTTAATTCTGTTAGCAATTCTAGAAATTAACAGCCATTCTACAATGCTTATTCATATTCTGGGCGCGAGTTTGGTGATTGGACGCGTGCTGCATGCGTATGGCCTAAGGCATTCAGTAGGCGCAACCTGGCAGCGGTTGGTAGGAATGGTGCTAACGCTGCTTACGTTATTTGTCATTGCCTGCATTAATCTGACGCTGATTTATTGGATGCCATTCCTGTGAGTGAGCTGACTTCCTTAATGACCCCTGCCTGTATTATCGATATGGGTAAATTCCAGCGAAACATAAGTTGTATGCAGGCCGTTGCGAAGCGCGATGAACTGGTGTTACGTCCGCATGTTAAAACGCTGAAATCCCTGGCCGCGGCAGAACGCTATGCACCTTCTAACGGGCCAATTACAGTATCTACACTTGCTGAAGCTGAGTATTTCGCTGCTGCGGGATACCACGACATTCTCTACGCCGTCGGGCTGGTGCCAAACAAATACGCCAGAGTACAGGCCCTTTCAGAGCGCGCCGAAAAATTTACTGTTGTGTTGGACAGTTTGGCTGCAGTGAACGCATTGGTATCGTTTGCCGATTCATTGGAGCACCCGCTGCAAGTAATGCTGGAAATTGATGTCGACGATCACCGCGCTGGTCTGTTACCAATGTCAGATGAGCTGTTGGAATGTGCGAAAGTGCTGCAGGCAAAGCCAAAACTGCATTTTCGCGGGATCATGACGCATGCTGGTGGTAGCTACGACTGCTTTTCACAGCAGGCACGTGATGCTATGGCAGAGCAAGAATGTGCGCTTATTGCCAAAGCCTCGGCAAGGTTAGCCGCTAATCAGATCCACTGTGAGTTGGTATCGGCAGGCTCAACACCTACCGCGCTGGCCAATACACATCACAAAGGTATTAATGAATTACGCGCTGGTGTCTATGCCACGTTTGACTGCGTTATGGCAGGGCTTGGCGTTTGCGATACCGATGATATTGCCATGTCGGTATTGACCAGTGTGATAGGGCATCAAACAGACAAAAACTGGGTGATCGTCGATGCTGGCTGGATGGCACTTTCCCGTGATCAGGGAACCGCCGCGCATGCAAAAAACTGCGGCTACGGACTCGTTTGCGATCCGCAGGGAAGACTGCTCGAAGGCTGGTTTGTAAGCAGCACAAATCAGGAACACGGCATCATTTCCCATATTGACGGCAAAAAACCGGATGATGCAATATTTGCTTATGGGAATATGTTGCGGATCCTGCCTATTCACGCCTGCGCCACGGCGGCTCAATTTAGCGCTTATCAGGTTATTGATGAAGACGGCAAGGTAACGGAAACCTGGTCCAGAATTACAGGTTGGTAGTGAATACCCCTTTTCTTGGGGCGGCGCCCGGAACTACACTGACGCAAAACGAGACAAATTTGCACGAAGCGTGATTCCGGGTAGTATGGTAGTCAGGGACTGAAAATAAGTTTACAGCAGGATGAAACATTTACTCAGAAGTGTGTATTTGAGTGTTGCCTTTATAATAAGTAGTGGCGCAGTCGCCAATGACTCTTTAATGGTGTTTACAGAAAACTCGCCGCCGTATCATTACGCGGAAAATGGCAAAGTTCTCGGAGCTGTGACAGAACGAGTTCGAAACATTGTTTTGCGTGCAGGGTATGAGGCGGACTTCAAAGTCTTCCCTTGGGCACGCGCAGTGTTAAATACACAACGGCATAGCCGCGCTCTCATTTTTTCTATCGCTCGAACGCCGGAAAGGGAGCAGCAATATCAATGGATAACCCCGGTCACCGAATTTAAGTTGGGCATTTTAACCCTCTCAGATCGCGCAGACATTCAGCTCAAAGACTGGAGTGAGTTAACCTCACTGTCTGTTGCTGCACAACGTGGTGATATAGCTGAAAAATGGCTGAAAGAGCGCGGTTTTGAAGAAGGTAAAAACCTGATTTCCTGTGCAGATATCATCTGCTCCTGGAAAGAGTTAAAGCGCGGCACCGTTGACTTTATTATCGAAGATCCGGAGCTCATCGAAGAAACGGCCCGATTGGTAGATATGCAATCCGATAGTGTTCAAATTCATCGGCTTATTCCCGAATTGTCAATTGACGCCTATCTGGCAGCCAGCCCACATATGCCACCAGCCATTGTTGCCAGGCTCCGCAGAGCGGCCAGTGATATGGGTTACCGGCCCTAGTCGCCACGTGTTGGGGGCGCAGGCATCGTGTCGCAGAGTAATCCAGCAAGGCGAACCGCTCTTCTCATCAACATTTTCCCTTTTGCCGTGGGCCTGTTGAGTTTTGTCTTCGTCTTATTTTATGGGGATTACCCGAGTTGGCAGGCAGAAGAACGAAATAACGCATTCCAGCGATATTTACGCGTTGCCGATCCGCATTTGGTATTCCACGGGTTTGTTAATCCGGGGAACGGCCGGGTATCGCTTATGTTGCATTATCGCGATGGATTCCAACCCGAAAATTCGAACTACAAACGCCCCAATCACGACAGCCTCGCAACACAATACAAGCCAATTGTTCTGCAGGTAGTGTGCAGCTATCCGGACTTCTTTTTGTCGTTGCAAAAAGGCACCTGGAAAAACATTGAAGTTAACGTACTCGATGGCGATTTGTCGCCTTCAATGCACTACCTGTTTAACTTGCAAATAAATTATCAGCGGTGCCAACAAGCGCCTAGGGTATAGCTCGCCCCAGAACAATACGACGAAAACCGACCTAAAGTAGGAGAACATACGGCGGTAATTTGTCTTAGTCTTAGCTTAGTAAACATGGAGATGAGGCAAATGATGAAAGTCGCGAAACGGGCTGTCGTATTACTTGGCGTAGCGCTCTTTAACACAGCCAATGCAGCTGAAGCGTTACCCGAGGACTTTGTAACGGCAAAGCCACAAGTTCAGCTCTATATGGCTTATGCTGAGTTTAAGATGGCAAATTATTCGCTGGCACGGGCAATGTGGCAGCATGTGGAAGGCGTTGGAAAAGCAGAAGCATTATTTAATCTTGGTATCCTGCATGAGCAAGGAAAAGGCGTAGAAAGCAACCTCGAACAAGCACTGGACTATTATTTACAGTCTGCTGAAGCAGGCAGTCGAGCTGCTGCTTATCAGGTGGGTGTTGTGGCGCTGGCGCATCCTGAGTTGGTTTCTGCGGATACCGCCAGGCATTGGCTGATGATTGCAGCGCTGGATGGCGATGAAGATGCAGGCGAGTTGTTACGAACGTTGGATAACAGCGATTCGGCCGACCCTTTGATTTCAGTCAAGCGACTATTGATGCGCGGGGACAGCAAGCTGGCTTTTCAGCAACTTGTTGCATTGAGTGAACAAAACCCGCCTGACTATGCCGCCACAACTGAACTTGCCTGGCTATACGAGACCGGGCTGGGTGTGGAACGCAATCTGCAAAAAGCAGCTGAGCTATTCACCATTGCGGCAGAAGCCGGGAGCCCGAAGGCGCAGTACGCGCTGTCGGTGATGTACGCAACCGGCGCAGGTAAGCCAGTTGATATGAAGGAAAGCAAGACTTGGCTGACGATGTCTGCCGCTCAGGATTATCAACCTGCTGTTCGGCAGGTATCAGCGCAATAGCGTTAATGAATACACTCATACACTTTCGGCTTAAAAGGGGAATTGTTAGCAAGTATGTCCATGCCACAACAAGTGAATTGAACAGTGCTATTCTGAATGCCGAACCTCAGTATTGGAGAAGACAATGGAAAAGCTGTTTTTGGGCATAAAAGGCCATGTGGTTTGTTTGGACAAGGTGACAGGAAAGAAATTATGGGAAACCAAATTAAAGTCGACTTCCGGCGTCACCAATTTACTGTTTGAAGATAACCACGTTTTTGCTTATGCAGGTGGACACTTGTTTTGTGTTAATGCAGAAAACGGCAGAATAAAATGGGAAAACAAATTGGACGGGTATGGGTATGGGGCCTGTATTATTGCCAGTGAAAATCAAAATGCCAGCCTGATTGCAGACCAGTTACAAGCCCAGCAATCCTCAGCGGCTACAGCAAGTATCATTGCAGCTACGGCAAGTACATCGGCTGGTGCTGGCGAGTAACAAGGAACTGCATTTGAACATGGCTAATCCTGTTGGCGGCCATAAGCTAAGGTTTATGTACTTCCTATGAGACATTGACCGCTCTGAAAAGACTTCGCTACCCGCGACAAAACATCCAGTCACTTCTGAAAAATAGCCAGTCATCCCTGAATCGCGGAGCGATATCAGGGACCTATCGGTCATACTGGCTATTATCGCACACCAAGAAAAAGAATAGACAAAGCGTGCTAGGCGTAGATGCAGCTTCCAACCAAAAGAAACGTATCAGGCTTTGTGACGTTCGCGAAGAATGCTGATGGCATCCGACATCGACATATCACAGGCTTGTAGCAGTACTGTTAAGTGATACAGCAAATCGGCCGCTTCGTTTTTCAGCTCTTCGGTGTCCATAACGGTCGCCGCCAGGGCTGTTTCCACGCCTTCTTCACCAACCTTCTGGGCTATGCGTTTTACGCCTTTACTGTAAAGTCTGGCAGTATAGCTGGAGTCCGGATCGGCGTTTTTACGCTCAGCCAGAATCCGCTCAAGATCGCCAATAAAGGTGTAATCAGCTACGTCACCATTGAACCAGCAGCTTTCAGCGCCGGTGTGGCAAGTTGGGCCATTCGGATTGGCCAGTACCAGCAGGGAATCGGCATCACAGTCAGCACTGATGCTCACCAGATCCAGCGTATTGCCCGATGTTTCGCCTTTCTGCCACAAGCGCTGCTTGGAACGGCTAAAAAACGTGACTTTGCCACTTTCCAGTGTTGTTGTCAGTGCGTCCTGATTCATGTAACCCTGCATCAGTACTTTGCCGGTTACGGCATCCTGAACAATAGCAGGCAGCAGGTTGTCCATTTTATCCCACGCCAGTTGCGCAAGTGTTTGTTGTGTCACTTTCATATTCACACCCTTGTCGGTTAACCCTGGCGAAAGCGTTCGCGCATGGCAATGCCTTCGCTAACCAGCGTGGCTTTGAGTTCATCGATGTCGATAATGCCTTTGTGGAAAACAGACGCTGCCAGCGCGCCATCGACATCGGCTTGTTGAAATACATCGGTAAAGTGGGGAATAGCACCCGCACCGCCAGATGCAATCAGCGGGATATTACAAATATCACGTACGGCTTTTAGCTGAGCAATGTCGTAACCCTGACGTACGCCGTCCTGGTTCATACAGTTCAGTACGATCTCACCGGCACCGCGTTGCTGTACTTCTTTAATCCAGTCCAGTGTTTGCCATGCAGTTTGCTGAGTGCGACTCTCGTCACCAGTAAACTTGTACACTTCGTACTGGTTGTTGTCTTTGTTGTAAAAGCTGTCGATACCAATCACCACGCACTGTTGCCCGTATACATCGTGTAGCTCGTTGATCAGGTCCGGGTTAGTCAGCGCGGGTGAGTTGATTGATATTTTATCTGCACCCATTTCAAGGATGCGGCCCGCATCTTCAACTGACTTGATACCACCGGCTACGCAGAACGGAATATCAATAACCTGCGCGATGCGGCTTACCCAGCTTTTGTCTACCACACGCTGGTCAGAACTGGCGGTAATATCGTAAAACACCAGTTCGTCTGCACCGGCTTTCGCGTATTGTTCCGCCAGCGGTACGATGTCACCAATGATTTCGTGGTTGCGAAATTGTACGCCCTTAACCACTTTGCCATCGCGTACATCCAAACAAGGAATTATCCGTTTTGCCAGCATGCGATAGCCTCCTCAACGTTGAATTTACCTTCCAGTAACGCCCGGCCTAAAATCACGCCGCCGACGCCAGTAGGACGTAAGGCACGAATGTCGTCCAGCGAACCAATGCCGCCGGAGGCCTGCCAGCTTACTGCCGGAAACTGTTTGCACACTTCGGTGTACAGCGCCACGTTAGAGCCCTGCAAGGTACCGTCGCGGCTGATATCGGTGCACAGAACATGTTTTGCGCCGACTTCAGCAAACTCACCCAGGATTTGTTCCAGTGACACACCCGAGTTTTCCTGCCAGCCGTGGGTGGCAATGAACTTGTTGCCTTGTTCGTCAATGTTGATATCAAGGGCCAGTACAATGTGTTCAGGACCGTATTTCTCAACCCAACTCTTTACCAGCGCCGTTTCTTTTACTGCCAGTGAGCCAACGACAACGCGGCTTACGCCGGACTCTAACAGCTGAGCGACTTCCTGCTCACTGCGAATACCGCCGCCAGCCTGAAACTTCATGCGCTTGGTGTCGACCATTTGTTTGATCAGGGTAAGCTGACGCTTGCTGGTGTCTTTAGCACCGGTCAGATCCACAATATGAAGCCATTCTGCACCCTGGTCGGCATAGCTATGCACCACATCAACCGGCGCTAAGGTGTATTGGGTTTTCTGGTTGTAGTCGCCCTGATAAAGGCGAACGACTGCGCCGTCTATTAAATCAATTGCTGGAATAATCATTACATGTTCACAAAGTTAGTTAACAGTTGTGCACCGGCTTCACCAGAGCGTTCAGGGTGGAATTGCACACCGAAGAAATTATTGTGTTGAATAGCCGCCGAGAAGGGCTGGCCGTATTCACACGATGCCAGCGTATGCTCGTACACCGGTACAGCAAAGCTGTGCACGAAGTAGAAATAGGTGCCTGTATCAATACCGGCAAATAGCGGTGAATCAGCCTTCGGCGTAATTGTGTTCCAGCCCATGTGAGGCAGGCGTAAGTCGCCAGCTTTCAGGCGGGTCACTTCGCCCGGCATCAGCTTCAGGCAATCAATGGTACCGCTGGTGGCTTCATCAGACTGCTGAACCATTAATTGCATACCAAGACAAACCCCCAGTACTGGTTGCGTGAGTTGCTGCAGCGTTGGAATAAGGTCTTTTCCGGTAATGCTTTTCATGGCTGCGCCAGCGCTACCCACGCCGGGCAGAAACACTTTGTCGGCCGCTTTAATAATAGCCGGATCGTCAGAAACGGTAACCGCCACACCCAAGCGTTCCAGCGCAAACTTTACCGATGAAATGTTTGCACAGCCGGTGTTTACGATCACAATGGTTTGTTGTGACATTACAGGGCTCCTTTACTGCTTGGCAGGGCGTCACCCTGGCGCGTAATTGCCTGGCGCAATGCGCGGCCAAACACTTTGAATAAGCTTTCTACCTGATGGTGAGCATTGCCCTCAGTGGTCGACAAATGCAGGGAAAGCCCCATGCTTTGCGACAGCGAATAGAAGAAGTGCTCGACCATTTCAGTGGCCATTTCACCAACCTGGTCGCGGCTGAAGTCAGCCTCGAACTTAAGGTAAGGGCGGTTGGAAATATCCATAATGCATTCCGCCCGGCACTCGTCCATGGGCAGCGCGAAACCAAAGCGGCCAATACCACGTTTATTGCCAAGGGCTTTTTTCAGTGCTTCGCCTAATGCCAGTGCGGTGTCTTCAACACTGTGGTGATCGTCGATGTGTAAATCGCCATCTACTTTTACCTGCAGTTCGAAGCCGCCATGGGTGGCAATCTGGTCAAGCATATGGTCGAAAAAGCCGATGCCGGTGTGAATACTGGATTTAGCTGCTGAGTCTAAATCTACCCGCACATGGATGTCGGTTTCAGACGTGGTGCGGGTGACTTCGGCGATGCGGGCAGAGGCCAGTAGTTGCTTTTCAATCATTGGCCAGTTCAGCGTTTCGCGGTCGTAGCGAATACCTACAATACCCATGTTCTCGGCTAACTGGATGTCAGTCAGACGATCGCCAATCACAGCGGACCGGGTGAAATCGACTTTACCTTGCTGCAGATAGTCTTTCACCATGCCCAGTTTAGGCTTGCGGCAGGTGCAATTGTCGGCGTCGAAGTGAGGACAAATCAGCACGTCGTCAAAGGTCACACCCTGACTTTCGAAGATGGCCATCATGGCATTGTGTGGCTTTTCAAAGTCCGCGGTCGGGAAGCTGTCGGTACCCAGGCCATCCTGGTTGGTTACCATAACCAGTTTGTAGCCTGCCGCTTTCAGCTTAAGTAATACGGGAATCACCTTGGGTTCGAAGACCAGCTTTTCCAGTGTGTCTAACTGCTTATCGATAGGCGGTTCTTCTACCAATGTGCCGTCACGGTCGATAAATAAAATGGCTTGCTGACTCATGACTGGGCTCCTGTTTGTTGAAAAAAGGTGTTCAGCAGCGACAGCAGTCGCTGATTTTGTTCGGCGTTGCCAACGGTAACGCGCAAACAGTGTTGTAAATTCTGTTGCTTGGACTGATCGCGAATGAGCATGCCTTCGCTGACTAAATATTGCATGATGTCGCTGCTTTGCGGGTGGCGGAACAATATATAGTTAGCTTTTACGTCACCCATGAGCGTAACGCCAGGCAGAGCGCCAAGGGCTGTGCGAAGGGCGTCGCGTTCGTTGTTCAGGTAGCTCACCTGTTCGCGCATACGGCCTACGTTTTCTTCACTGAGTGCCTGGGTCACAATTTGTGCGACTGGCTCAGGGATTGGGTAAGGCGCAATGACCTTCATCAGTGCCTGAATAATGTCTTCGTTTGCCAGCGTAAAACCACAGCGTAAACCAGCCAGCGCAAAGGCTTTTGACAGTGTGCGCAATACAACCAGGTTCGAATACTGACTGAACTTGGTGGCCCAGGTGTTGGCCATATCAAACTCAATGTAGGCCTCGTCCATCACGACCAGTGCGCGGTCTTTAAAGTGTTCCAGAATACGCTCTACATCTGCGGCTTTAACCTGTGTGCCGGTTGGGTTGTTCGGCGCACAAATAAAGATCAGGTTCACGTTGTCGACGGCGCAAATACCTTCGACGTCCAGGTTAAAGTCTGGCTTGAGCGGTACGCGCTCGATGCCTACGTCACAGGTTTCTGCGCTGATGGCGTACATACCGTAGGTCGGCGGGCAAATCAGAATGCGATCTTCACCGGGCGTACAAAATGTGCGGATCAGTAATTCAATCCCTTCGTCAGCGCCCCGGGTCACAATAAGCTGTGACGTTTCTACGCCAGCATAACGGGCATAACCGTTGATGACGCCAGACGGCTGACAAGATGGATAGCGATTGAAGTGACTGTCGTCAATTTCATAGGGGTTGGCAAATGGCGATTCGTTGGCATTGAGCCAGTCCTGGCCACCAGAAAATAACCGGCGCGCTGATTCATATGGCTTCAGCGGCACCAGATTGGCGTTGATAAGGGCATCAACTAACTTACTCATACACAGGCTCTCTACTTCGAATCGTTACGTTGCAAGGCTTCCAGACGATAGCGCACCGCGTCACGGTGAGCGTCCAGCCCTTCGGCATCTGCCAGTTGCATAATCGCGGGGCCCAGATTGCGCATGCCGTCTTCAGACAATTCCTGAATGGTATAGCGGCGCATAAAATCAAGCAGTCCCAAACTGGAATAGTTACGTGCATAGCCATAGGTAGGCAGCACGTGGTTTGTGCCCGATGCATAATCGCCAGCACTCTCCGGCGACCATGGGCCAAGGAAAATAGAACCGGCATGTTTGATGGCCGGCAGGTAATCCCTGGCATTGTCAATTTGCACAATTAAGTGTTCAGGCGCATAGGCATTGCTGACCTCAATGGCCTGCTCAACCGAATCTGCCAGAATGTAGCGGGCATTTTGCATGGCTTTGCTGGCAATGCTTTCACGCGACAAACGCGCAAGTTGCGCTGTGACTTCTGTTTTTGTTGCTTCTATTAGCGCCTGACTTTCTGAAACCAAAATGGCCTGAGAGTCGGGACCGTGTTCAGCTTGAGACAGCAGATCAGAGGCGACGAATTCAGCACTGGCGTTTGCATCGGCCAGCACCAGCACTTCAGAAGGACCCGCAGGCATATCAATGGCTGCGCCATCTGCTCGCTGACTCACTTGCTGTTTGGCTTCGGTCACAAAGCTGTTACCCGGACCAAAGATCTTGTCGACCTTGGTGATGGTGTTGGTACCAAATGCCATTGCTGCAATGGCCTGCGCGCCACCACATAAATAGATTTCTTCAATGCCACACAGCTTGGCGGCGAAGGCAATTTCCGGCGCAATTTGTTGTTCTGCATTGGGCGGCGTACACAGTACACGGCGCTTACAGCCTGCCACTAACGACGGTACACCCAGCATCATGACGGTTGATGGTAATGGCGCACTGCCACCTGGGATATACAGGCCAACGGCTTCGAGGCCGGTAAAGCGCTGTTCACATACAACACCGGGTGTAGTGGTGAGGCGAATATCTTCTGGGTACTGCGCCTCGTGAAACTGTTTTACGTTGTTAAATGCGGTTTTAATCGCATCTTGCACCTCAGCGGTTACCTGCTCAGCAAGCGTATCGCGAGCGGCTGTCGACAGTTGTAATGCTTCAAGTGACGGGCAATCAAACTTGCGGGTGTATTCAAGTACGGCGTCGTCGCCACGGGCGGTGACGTCGGCCAGAATACCCGCAACCGTGTTTCGCAGTGACTCGCTGTCTGCCATGGCCGGGCGCGACAGCGCCTCGGTTTTTTCGGCATCAGAAAGCGTTGACCAGTTAATCATAGATAACCTCTCAGTTAACCCATCATTTTTTCAATTGGCATAACCAGAATGGAACTGCAGCCCAGCGCTTTCAGTTTTTCCATGGTTTCCCAGAACAGGTTTTCCGGGCTGACAACGTGAATAGCAACGGTGTCTTCTGCGCCAGCTAATGGCAGTACCGTTGGATTCTCGGCACCAGGCAACAGGCTTTTAACCTGTTCAAGATAGGCTTTTGGCGCGTGTAACATGATGTACTTGCTTTCCTTGGCCTGAATCACGCCATCGATACGTGGCACAAGGCGGTTGATCAGGGCTTGTTTTTCGTCACTGATCTCGCCATCTGCGCGCTGAATTAATACGGCTTTGGAGCGGAAGATCACTTCTTCTTCCTGCAAGCCATTCGCTTCCAGTGTTGCGCCGGTTGATACCAGGTCACAAATTGCATCAGCAACACCTGCACGAGGCGCGACTTCAACTGAACCAGTTAGCATAACGGCCTTGGCGTTAACGCCGCTTTCTTTAAAGAAACGCTCAAGCAAATAAGGGTAGGTGGTCGCGACTTTTTTGCCTTCCAGTGACTTAACACTCTCGTAGTTAAATTCGTTAGGTACGGCAATAGACAAGCGACAGCCGCCGTAGTCCAGGCGACGCAGTACTTCAAAGTCAGCCGCTTTACCGGCAGCCTGACGTTCCAGCATTTTCTCTTCCAGCTCATTCTCGCCAATGAAACCCAGGTCAACTACGCCATCCATTACCAGGCCAGGGATGTCGTCATCGCGGACGCGCAACAGGTCAATATTTTCGTTGGTAGAATGAGCAATCAGCAGGCGATCACGGATATTAAGTTTAATGCCAATGGCTTTGAGTAGTGCAATGCTGTCGTCGCTCAGACGACCTGACTTTTGAATTGCAATACGTAATCTTCTGCTATCACTCATGGTGATGTTCCTCTGTAAAAACTAGAATTTGGTACGCCTTAAACGAAAAACCCCCGGAAGTTTCCTTCCGGGGGTCGATAACTTTATCTGCGCCACTGGAAGGAACAATAACCTTCCAGCACAAACCTGAAAGGTTATGCTTTGTGATGGTGGTGATGCATTGCGGCGCGTTGAGTCATTTGAAATCTGTTCACTAAAATTCGACGCGCAAACAATAGCCAAGTCGCGCATTCATTGCAAGCCTTTTGCAACTTTTGTGAGCGGAAATGCTCTAACAAAGTGTTATAAGTACAATGATTTTGGTATGAATCATTGTGATCTGGTGGTATTTTGACCAGTGGCAACACTCTTTATGTGAACAGGACTTCGATTAGCGGCTAAACAATGAGTAACGATTTACTGTTTTCCATTATTCCCAGAGAGGGAAAAATACCGGTAGTAACTGACGAGCGGGTTAAGCGAGTCAGCAAAGAAGCGCGCGCGAAACAATTGTCTGAAGACGAAAAAGAGACCCACGACGAAGAGCGCCTGGTGAGTGAGCAACAGCAGTATCGTGTTCATGAAAAGCAGGGCAAAAAGGAAGAGGGTTCCGCAAACACAGAGCAAGAGCCTGAAAAAAAGCTGTCTGGTAAAGACTCAGAAGACGATGTTGTTGAAGACGTTACCTATGACAGCCATGGCGAAACCGAACACCACCATGAAGAGGATGGCGGCCAGCCTCATATTGATACGTTCACCTGAGTCGGTCCAGACTTGACGCAACAAAGGCCAAATTCATAATTCAATTCATTTCGGTATTTCTGTTACTGGTCAAAAGCGGTCATTTCCATAAAGACCACCAAACTCACTCTGGGAAAATAAATTTGCAAAAGCGGGTATCAACGCTTGGCTTTGCGATGTGCCGGAGATTAGCGTAGGTGCGTCCGCCAGCAGCCACTGGTTATGTGGTGGTTGCTCAATCTGGCAGACCCTCGAATTTTGGCAGGTCCTCTAAACCCTCATCCCACACAGCTTTGCTGGATGAAAAGATGTGCGCTGTTGGCACGATTGAGATTTCTGTGTCTAAGCATCCTGCGGGAATGACGAGCAAGTCTGGGATCTGAGTGTTCGGCAATGCTGAGCCACACAACTTACAAAAGCTTTTGTTATGACGAGTGCCTGGAAGCGTAAAGGACGTCACAGAATCTGCACCTGACCGCCAGACCAATTTCGCTGACTGTGAGAATAGGTTTGCTGCATGAGCCGAGCCTGTATCTTTCTGGCAATGCTGACAATGGCATAG